>Ga0209381_1001631_pt1 | contig 34431 bp, 33 predicted proteins | sample DewCreD2012metaG_FD_184111 | JGI IMG/M metagenome (GOLD analysis project Ga0209381, IMG submission 184111) | Hot spring sediment bacterial and archeal communities from British Columbia, Canada, to study Microbial Dark Matter (Phase II) - Dewar... ... | reverse complement strand
TATGCCGGCAATGAGCATCTTGTCGGCGAGGTGCATGAAGCATTGGGCGCTTACGCAGGCGCGTTGAAAGTCAGCCCGAATGTGCGCCCTTCCCTGGAAGTGGAACATTTGGATCCCGCCGGCAGTGAACTGGCGTCGCTGGTGGTGAGCCTGCGCCAGCGCCAGTTGAAGGGCGTGGAAGAGTTGAATATGTGGACGGGCGGAACCATGCTGCCCACCTCTTACGCCCAGGGGCGGATGGTGCGCTTTCTCAGCCGTCAGTATGAATCGACGCGCGGGGTGTTGAGCGTGAACCTTGGGGCTTCGGCGGCTTCGGTGGCGGCAGGCTTCAACGGCGAGGTCGTGCTGCGGACGTATCCGCAATTCGGTTTAGGCGAGAACCTCTCCGGTCTGCTTCAGTACACCGATATCGAGAGCATCCTGCGCTGGCTGCCGCTGGATGTGGACCCCAACGCCATCCGCGAATATCTGTATCAGAAGTCGTTGTACCCGGGTACGCTTCCCGCCACCAGCGACGATCATGCCATTGCGCAGGCGATTGCCCGTCAGACGTTGTATCTGGCGGTGCGGGCGGTGCGCAAAGATTTTCCCGTCAACGGGCGGACTTCGCGGGATACGCTGCCGCCGCTGGATTTGATCATCGCCGGAGGCGGGGCGGTGGGCGAGGGACTTTCGCTTGGGCAAAGTCTGCTGTTGCTGTTGGATGCGATTCAACCGGTGGGCATCCTGCCAATGTTGATTGATCAAAACAACCTTTTGCCGCTGCTGGGCGCCGCCGCGGCGCGAAATCACTTCCTGCCGGTGCAGGTGATCGATTCGGGCGCGTTCATCGGCTTGGGGACGATTGTCTCGGTAGTCGCTTCCGCCAGTTACGGCGAGCCGATTCTGCGCGCCAAGATGACCTACAGCGACGGGACGGATGCGCGCGTGGATGTGAAGTTCGGCGGGCTGGAGATTCTGCCCCTGCCGAGCGGGCAGAGCGCACGTCTCAGCCTGCAGCCGCTTCAAAAGGCAGATGCAGGCTTGGGTCCGGGAAGAAGCGGGACAGTCACCGTGACGGGCGGCGCGATGGGCGTGGTCATTGATGCGCGCGGGCGTCCGCTCAAATTCCCGTCCGATGCGGTTCGGCGGCGTGAGTTGATCAAAAAATGGCAGTACACGGTGGGAGGCTGAATGCTGGCGCCGGTCTTGCACGTTTTACCTGTGACGACGATTGTTCGTGAACGCCTTCTGCCGGTGGCGGGGAAGGTGAACGTTTCGGTGAATCAGCGGGTCAGCCCGACGGATGTGGTGGCGGAGGCGTCCTTTTCCCGCGAGCATCTCCTGCTGGATGTGGCGCGTACCTTTGGCGTGTCTCCCCAAGTTGCGGATACGCTGATCAAAGTACAGGCGGGCGACTCCCTCAAGCAGGGCGCGGTGATTGCCGAGAACGGCGGCTTCCTTTCCCGTTCGATTAAAGCGCCGCGCGCCGGACGTGTGGTGGTGGCGGGCAGCGGACAGGTACTGATGGAAGTGGGTGATGCTCGCATCGAACTGCGCGCCGGTCTGCCCGGCACCGTGGTGCGGGTGATTCCCGAACGCGGCGTGGTCATCCGCACGGTGGGCGCGCTGATTCAGGGAACCTGGGGGAACGGACGCGTGGATCATGGCATCCTGACCAGCCTGATCGAACGACCGGATGATATCCTCACCCCCGACCGGTTGGATGTGAGTCTGCGCGGTTCGGTGATTCTGGGCGGGCATGTGGGCGATGCCGCCACCCTGCGCGCCGCCGCTGAACTGCCGGTGCGCGGGTTGATTGTTTCCAGCCTGCATTTTTCCCTCCTGCCCTCTGCGGTGCAGATGCGTTTCCCCATCCTTGTGTTGGATGGTTTCGGCACGATGCCGATGAACTCTGTTGCCTTTGAACTGCTCCGCACGCACGACAAGAATGCAGTTACAGTAAACGCCGAATTTCCCGACCGTTACGGCGGCGGACGCCCCGAAGTCATCATCCCCAAAGAAGTGGTGAACGAACCGGACGAACCCGAAGATTTCGTCCCCTTTGCGGTGGGACAAAAAGTGCGGATGCGCCGCGCGCCTCATGCGGGAATGATCGGTGCGATCACCGACCTGCCTGCCGGCTTGAGCAAACTTCCCAGCGGGCTGCGCGCCCCGGCGGCGGAAGTGAGATTGGAAAACGGCGATACCCTGCTTGTGCCTTTGGTTAATCTCGAAGTTGTGGGATAATCGGCGCAACGCAACGAAGAGGAGAATGCTCCATGACCATGAACGACTACGACCCGATTGACGATGCCTTTGAGGACGAAGAGGAAGCCCCGGAAGAATCCAGCAACCGCACCTTCCTGTTTGTGGCGGGAGGGTTGGGCGTTCTGATCCTGGCGGCGCTGCTCTGTGTGGTGGGTTATGTGTTCATCACTGCCAATTCCAACCGCGCAAACGAAGCGGCGGCGCAGACCCAAGCCGCCCTGCAGGAAGTGACCATCCAAGCGGCGTTGACGCAGACTTCTGTCGTTCAGGCGCAAACGCAGGCGGCGGCGACGGCAACACTGCCTCCCACCAATACCCCGGTCATTGTCGAAGCGAGCGCCACTCCTACTCAGACTCCCAATCCTGCCACTGCCACTGTCGGCGCGGCGTTCACGCAAATTGCCGTCTCAACACAGACGATTATCCCCACCTCCACTGCCCTGCCCAACACCGGCTTTGCTGATGAGGTGGGCTTGCCCAGTGTGTTCCTCATGGCGCTGGCGCTGGTGATTGTCATTTTGCTGACGCGCAGGTTGAGGTCGGCGCCGGTTCGGTAAGTGCGATTGCAAGGGTTAATGAATTGGGACGGCGGTTCGAACCGTCGTCCCAATTTGATTTATATCCTGATGTTACGCAGTTTTCTCGTAGCGCGACATTCATGTCGCTTGAAAACGCGAGATGAATCTCGCGCCACCGCGTAAGGTGAGTTACTCACTGATATTAAGCACCGTCCCGAAGGTTTTATCGTTCCATAAGGCTCTTTTCAGAGAACCTTCGGGACGTTCTGCGTAAGGTGAGTTATATCCTGATGTTACGCACCGTCCCGAAGGTTTGGTTTGAAAATAGGTACAATTTGCGAGAACCTTTGGGACGTTTTTTCTAAAAGTTCATTGTCCCTGAATGGGGTTCATGTCGCCTGACAACGCGAGATGAATCTCGCGCCACCACAGAAGGTGAGTTATCGTCTCAACAGCACATCTGCCAGTTCCGTCGTGCTGTTCAAAATGAGGTCTGCGCCTTTGCGCCGTAATTCGGCTTCCTCGCCAAAGCCGCACAACACCCCCACCGTCTGTGCGCCAGCCGATTTGCCCGCCCGCATGTCCACTGTGGTATCGCCAATCATGAGACATTCCTGCGGCTGGACGCCCATCCTTTGCGCGGCGAGCAAAATCGGGTCCGGGTAGGGTTTCGTGTGCGCCGCCGATTGACCGGTGATGACCGCGTCGAAATATTTCAGCAGGTCGAACCGTTCCAGAAAACGCATCGTCCCTTTTTCGTCCCGTGCGCTGACCACCGCCATGGGATAACGTCCCTTGAGGCGCCTCAACATTTCATCCACGCCGGGGATCAGCCAGAGCGTTTTGGAGGAGGGTCTGCGGTGACGCGACAGCCAGTCAATCAGCGCGACGATTTCGTCGTCCAGCCCGATGGTGTCGGTGAGACCGAGCAGGGCGTTGCCCGGCGCCTCCACCCACATCACGAAGCGGCGGGCGGTGTGTTGGGGGTCCTTGAACAGAAGGCGCGGAAAGAAACGAGATACTTTATGGACGTACACGTCGTCCGTGTCGCTCAGCGTGCCGTCCACATCGAAACACAAAGCTTTGATACGGGGAATGTCGAGAGTCATGCGCCCAATTGTACCTTGACTATGAGCGGGGCGGGTTGTGCTATACTTTGAACATTGCAAATCCATGACACTTTCTGAGCATCCTGATCGGACACGCGCCTTACTGGAACTCCTCTATAACGTCAGCCGCGAGCTTGCCACTGCTCTCGATTTGCGGACGGTGCTTCAACGTGTGCTGTACGGCGCACTGCAAAATGTGGGCGGCGAACGCTGTAGCATTGTGGTGCTGGATGATTCCGGCAAGGCGGTGGACGCCACCATCGTGTACGGCTCCAAAATCCATGAACACACCACCCAGCAGATGCGCGAAACGATGGAGCGCGGGCTGGCAGGCTGGGTCATTCAGAACCGCAAGGGTGTTTACGTCCCCGATACCGCCAAAGACGGACGCTGGCTGATCCGCCCGGACGACACCGACCGCATCACTTCCAAATCGGCGATTTGTGTGCCTTTGCTGGCGCGCGAAAAACTGGTGGGGGTGCTGACGCTGGTGCATACCAAGCCCAATGCCTTTTCCGACGAACAGCTCGACTTGATGCAAGCCATCGCCGACCAAGCAGGGATTGCCGTGCTCAACGCGCGTCTCTATACAGAGAGTCAACGGCAGGCGCGGGTGATGACGGCGCTGGCAGAAGGCGCCGCCGCCATGAACGCCTCCCTGCGCATGGACGAGGTGCATCAGCGCATCCTCATCCAAACCATGCAGGCGCTGCAAGTGGAAACGGTGGCGCTGGGCATGGTGGAAGACGACAAAATCGTCTTCCGCGAGGCGGCAGGAAAACACCGCGACATGATTCGCGGCAAGTCCATTCCGCTGGGCATGGGGATCACCGGCACGGTCACCCGCGAGGGACGCGGGGTGGTGGTACCCGATGTCAGAGTGGAAGAAAATTTTGGCGAGGCAGACCGCCTGGAGGGCGTCGAGATGCGGGCGGTGGTCATCGCACCCATCCAAACGCAGGGGCGCGTCATCGGCATTCTCGAAGCGATTAATCCGCTTTCGGGAGTATTCGATCCCGACGCTTTACTGGTGATGACGGGCATCGGCGGGCTGGCAGGCACGTCCATTCAGAACGCCCAATTGTTCGAGCGTTTACAAGCCGCCCACAAGCGCTACCGTGACCTGTTCGAGGAAAGCATTGACCCCATCGTCATCACCGATTGGGATGGGCGCATTCTCGAAGCCAACCGTCAGGCAAGCCTGCTCAGCGGATACACGCGCGAAGAATTACAAACCATGAGCATTGACCAATTGCACGAGGTCAATTGGAACAAGACCGGCATGGAGTTCGAATTGCTGCGCGGCGACCGCATGATTTCCTATGAATCCACCCTGCACAAAAGCGATGAGTCACACGCCCCCACCGAAGTGCATGCCCGCCGCGTGGAGTTCGACTCGGCTGATTCGATTCAATGGATTTTGCGCGACATCACCGAACGCAAGGAACTGGACAGCCTGCGCGAAGACCTGACCTCGATGATTTATCACGACCTGCGCTCGCCGCTGGCAAACATCGTTTCCAGTTTGGATGTGATTGCCACGATGGTCCCCGAAGAGGAACGCGCCACGGTTCTTTCCATCCTGAAAATTGCGGAAAACTCCACCGACCGCATCCAACGCCTGGTCAGTTCCCTGCTCGACGTCAGCCGACTCGAGTCGGGTCAGCCCGTTGCCGACCAATCGGTGGTGGATACGCTGGCGCTGGTACGCAAAACGCTGGAGGATGTGGAACCTGCCCTGCGAGGGCGCAAACAGACCCTCGTTGAAAAACTGCCTGAGACACTCCCGCCGATTTGGGTGGATGAGGATATGGCGCGGCGCGTGCTCATCAATCTCATCGAAAACTCCAGCAAGTATTCGCCCACCGAAAGCACTGTGGAAGTGGGCGCGCGCGCCGAGGGCGAGTGGGTGCATTTCTGGGTCAAAGACCAGGGTTCCGGCATCCCGCCCTCCGAACAGGACCACATCTTCGACAAGTTCACGCGCATCCGCGGCAAAGGCAAGGTCGGCGGCTTGGGCATCGGGCTGGCGTTTTGCCGCCTCGCCGTGCAGGGACACGGCGGGCGCATTTGGGTGGAGAGCGACACCGGCAAAGGCGCCACCTTCCACTTTACCTTTCCAATGGCGACAGAAGAACAACAGTCTTCGGCAAGCGGCTAATCTTCCCTCCCGTACACTATCGGCAGCTCTTCTACGCAGAAGCATATTGTTTAGAGAGTGTCTGAAAACTGATATTTTGCGTAAGCGACGTTCTCTAACGTCGCTGGATGCGCAAGAGAGCGCATCCTACGCATTTTCGGAGCAATGGAAATCTCTTTTCAGACACTTTCTTAAAACCAGGAAGCCGCCCAAACGTGGACGGCTTCCGTGGCGCGCTGCGGCTTCCTTGACTTACTTGAGGAGGGATGCCGCAGCGCTGGGTTTGTTACTACTATCCATTGGGGACATCACCTCCTCCTTTCTAAAGGATGGCTGTGACTTGTAGTTCCCCTGAACGATGGCGGAAGTATGGCACACTTCAAATCGGATGTCAATAGGCGAAAAACGGCTCTAACCGAAATGTAATTTTTGCTTCGAGGCGCAAAGTCTGATACCTTTTGAGAGACTCCGCAAGCCTGCCGGGGCTATGCTGTGCGAAATTCCTTCTGGAGGCACCCATGAAAACCAACCCAAACCGTTTCTGGCTCATCGTCATCCTGCTGGGCTGGGCGTTCGACTTTCTCTTTTGGGAAAAGCCCGGCGTGGGGATTAACTTTTTCCTCTACGTCAGCCTGTGTCTCGGAACGGGCATCTACCTGCTCAAGACGGACGGGCTGCGCCTCGCGCCCCGCTCCAGCCTGCTCGTGCTCCCCATTGCCTTTCTCTCCGCTGTGACCTTCATCCGCCAAGAACCGCTGACGACGTTCCTTTCCATCGCCATGACCCTCTTCCTGATGGGCGTCTTTGCCATCACCTATCGCAGCGGCAAGTGGATGAACTTCAGCCTGCTCGACTATCTGCTCGGATACCTGCGCCTCTTTGCGAGCATGCTCGTGCGTCCGATTGGATTCGGCTTGGAGATGAGGAAGGAACAGCCGTCCCGAAGTGAGAAGCGGAGCAGCCGGGTCTGGGCGGTGGTGAGGGGCATCGTCATCGCACTGCCGGTCATTGCCGTCTTTGCATCCCTGCTTTCAGCGGCAGATCCCATCTTCGAGGAGCGCTTCAATGCGTTTATCGAATTGTTCAACATCGAGAACCTCCCCGAATACATCTTTCGCCTGGTCGTTATTCTCGCCGCTGCCTATGCCCTGGCAGGGACGTATCTGCACGCCGCGCAAAAATCGGATGAACCGCTGAACGAGAAACCGCTTGTTCCTGCCTTCCTTGGCTTTATCGAAGCGGCGATTGTGCTGGGAAGCGTGGCGGTGTTGTTTGCCACTTTTGTAGTCATCCAGTTCCAGTATTTCTTTGGCGGGCAGGCGAACATTACGATCGAAGGTTATACCTATTCCGAATATGCCCGCCGCGGCTTTGGCGAACTGACGGCGGTGGCATTCTTCAGCCTGCTCCTGCTGCTGGGGCTGGGAGCCATCACACGCCGCGAAACCGACGGTCAGCGCCGCGCCTTCTCCGCTTTGGGGGTGGCGTTGGTGGCGCTGGTGGTGGTGATGCTGGTCTCGGCGTTTCAGCGGCTGACGCTGTATGAGTTTGCCTACGGCTTTTCCCGCCTGCGCACGTACACACACGTCTTTTTGATTTGGCTGGGGCTGCTGCTGGCGGCGGTTGCCCTGCTGGAAGTATGGCGGCGCGAACGCGCCATCGCTTTGACGATGGCGCTGGCGGCGCTGGGGTTTGTTGTCTCGCTCGGCGTGCTGAACGTGGATGCGTTCATCGTGCGGCAGAACATCCAGCGGGAGGTGCAGGGTGGAGAGGAGGCTGTTGTAAAAGACCGCGCCGCGCTGGATGCTTCGTACTTTTTGACCCTGTCGGATGATGCCATTCCCGCGTTGGCAGAGGCGTTTTCAGATTCGTCTTTGCCTGTGGATGTGCGCGAGAAAGTGGGCGCGGTGCTGGTTTGTATGCGTCACGAACGCGGGCTGGATTCGCGGGCGATTCCGTGGCAAGCCTTTCATCTCTCCCGCTACGCGGCAGATGCCAGCCTGCGCGGGATGGAAACGGCTTTGGCTCCCTATGAATTGATCATGGAGGACAGAGGGGTGTTTGTAAAAACGCCGGGCGGCGAGGAGTTCGACTGCTGGAGATATTCCCCCGATTAGTTGCCTGTTGAAGACATGAAGAACATCCCGGTCATCTGCGATGCCGGGATGTTCTTTTATTGTGGAGGTTTGAGGCGGGCGGTCAGATCGCGCAATTGCACGAAGGAAATGGGCTTGATCATGACAAAGTCCACCAGGTCGCCGTAGGCTTCGCCCATGCGGGCGTCGGCGGTGGTAATGATGATGATGGTTTTATCGAAGCGGCTGTCCTTTTTGAGGATGTCGGTCAGCAGTTGACCGCCGGAGATGTGGGGCAGGTGCATATCCAGCAGGATGAGGTAGGGCGCTTCGCCGTTCAGCAGACGTTCCTGGGCTTTTTTGCCGTCGGTGGCGTGCTCGACGGTGAAGCCCACGCTGCGCAATGCCTCGGCAAAGATATCCGCCAGGTCCAGATCGTCTTCGATGATTAATGCCAGTTCGCTCATGATGGTTTCTCTCCTTCTACGGCTCAGTCACGATTACGGGGTAACCAGCGGCAGGGTGATGGTAAAGACGCTTCCCTGCCCCGGTTCGCTTGCCACTTTGATTTCGCCGTTCATCAAGTTTACCAGTTGTTTGACGATGGCGAGTCCCAGCCCGAAGCCGCCCTGGGTGCGCGTGGCGCCTCCCTCCACTTGGCGGAAGGTCTCGAAGATGTGAGGCAGTTCGGAGTGGGGAATGCCGCGCCCGGTGTCGGTCACTTCGATGCCCCATTTGCGAAATTCGGGGAGGTGAAAGAGGCGAATGCGAATCTCCCCCTGGTCGGTGAATTTGATGGCGTTGGTGACAAGGTTGACGAGGATTTGTTCGAGACGGGGACCGTCGCCGATGATGATGTCGGGGAGGCTGTCGTCCATTTCGCTGGTCAGGCGCAGGTTTTTGTCGGCGGCGGTTTTATCGAGCAGGCTGTGGATGTGTTCGAGTAGTTCGGAGGGTCTGACCGGTCCCATGTGGATGGTCAGTTTGCCGGCTTCCATTTGCGCTTGGTCGAGCAGGTCGTTGATGAGTCCCAGCAGGCGGCGGGCGTTGGTGATGATGCGGTTCGCCATGTTGACCTGCTTTTCGTTCATGGGACCATAAACCGCCTCGCGGAACATTTCGGCGTAGCCCAGAATGGCATTGAGCGGGGTGCGCAGTTCGTGCGAAACGATGGCAACGAAGGAACTCTTGAGTCTTTCCACCTCGGCTTCGCGGGTGAAATCGCGAAAGACAGTGACGGTGCCGAGATTGACGTTGCCCTCTTCACGAAAGTCATAGACCTGTGCGGCGCTGACGGAGAGGGTTTTGCCGCCCCATTCGATGCGGAAACTGAGAGGCTGGGTGTCGTGTTCGATCATGGCGTAGAGCAGTCCGCGGCTGTGCGCCGAGAGTTTGGGGTGTTCGATGAGCTCGCGGAAGTTGCGGTTGACGATGACTTCGATGGGCAGGTCGAGCAGGCTGCGGATGGCGGGGTTGGCGAGGATGGCGTTCCAGTGGCGGTCGAAGACGATGACGCCATCGGCGATGGAGTTGAGGATTGCCTGATTGCGTCCCGCCTCGATGCGTTCGCGCGCGAGGGATTCCGCCAAGGCTTTCGTGCGCTGGTGGACGACCTGGTCGAGGTTGGCGTTGATGACGCGCAGTTCCTGGAGCGCCGATTCGAGACTGCGGGCGGAAAGCCAGGAAGCCAGCGCCAGTATGAAGAAGCCGATGACAGCAAAGATGTTGACCGGCTGTTGAATGGAGAGGGCAAGCCCGCTAATGATTCCGCTCCCCAGCAGGGCGAAGAGGAAACTGGCTTCGGGCAGCAAAATCAGGCTGGAGATGGCGATGGGGATGGTGAAGAGGAAGAGGGAACGCCCGTTGGAGAGTTGTTCGGGCGAGTCGGTGAAGAGGAAAGTGATGGTCAGCAGAAGAAGATAAAGCAATGCCGCCCAGCGACCGGAAAATCTGCGATTGACCCAGTAAATCCCAAGCGTGCCAAAAGCGGCTGTGATGGTCCCTGCAAGAAGCAGGCGGGTTTCCGGTACATTCAGTTGTCCTGAAGTGAGCGAACCGATGATGATCCCCGCCAACCCGATAAGAATTGCGCCCACAGTTCCAAGCAGGATGATGTTAAGTACGCGCCGGCGGCGGGCATCATCGGGGTCGGGAACGGGGACGTTCAGGATGGTATCCCAAAAGCGGTTCATGGTTTATCCAGTCAGCGCCAGGGCGCTGATGACGGCAGAGCGGATGACGAGGTTGGGACCGTAGAGGCATTTCCCAATCCAGAGGGGCGGGTAGGGCAGATCGAGATTTTCCTTGAGCCAGCGCGCGCCGTTGAGCAGGGCGCCCCGCGGAACGCGGGCGACTTTTTGGCCCCACACCCAGAGCGCCTGAAGGGCATAGGCAGTCTCTTCGGCGGTGGGGAGGTAGGTACCCCAGGCGCCGCTGCGATTTTGGGTTTTGAGTATCCATTCGACAGATTCGGCAACCAGGTCGTTTTCCACGCCGGCGCAGGCGATGATGGCATGGGATGTGGCGTAGTAGGGCGAGGAGTGCCACTTATCCACCCAGAAGGGGAATTGCTTGTCACGGGTGCGGCGCAGGAACCCCAACACTTTCTGGACGGATGCGTTGTTTCGGTCAAGCCCTGCCTGAAGGAGCGCACCCAGGATGTGGATGTTGGCGCTGATGGATGGGTTTGCCTCGAGGTCGAAACAGCGGAAGTGGTCCTCCTGTTCGTAGGCTAGAACACTGGCGAGGTCTTTTTCGATGCCGTAGCGCAGGAGGGTTTCGTAAACGAGCCCGGTATCGTCGCCATCTTTGACGGAATAGCCGGCGGCAAAGCCGATACCCGCTCTGGGCTGCCATGCGTTGGAGAGAAATTCAAGGTGCGGTCTGAGTTTTTCCGTGTAATTCAACCCTGGAATCAGGCTCAGGTTCCAGAGCGTCCAGGCGATTTCGAACACGTCGAAGGGGGCAACGTTGGGCATGCCGCCGTCGGGGTTGGTGACCTTCCGCAGGTAGTGGAGAGAGGCGGGGTCGCCGGGGCGGATGTAGGTGGCAAAGTAGGCGGTGGCAGATGGGCTGACGCCCACCGAGCCGTTTTCTTCCTGCAGGTTTTCGATGTCGAGCATGTGCTGCCCGTCTTTGCCTGCCATTTCGGCGGAGAACGCCATGGTCACATGGCGGCTGATGGTTTTACCCCGCAGGTAGGAGAGTTTTTTGGCGCGCAATTGGGAAAGCCGCCCGAGGATGCGGTCGCGCTGATTTTTGATGAGCCCCAGTTGTTCGGCTTCCTCTGCCAGGATGGGCGCGATCATTTCGAAGCCGACGGTTGCTCCATTGGGGTCAGCCTGGAGCCCCGCTGTGGCATTGCCCACGATACGCTCGAGGGCAAGGCGTCCCTTTTCGATTTGCGCCTTGTCGTGTTCGCGGCGTCCGCGATAGGTGAGGGCGATCATGGCAGCAAGGGTGGAGAGGACGCGGTCGTGGTAGTAGAGCGGAGCGGGCGCGCCCCACGAGCCGTCGGGGAGTTGGTTTTCGACCAGCCAGGCGAGCGAGCGGTTGCTGATTTCCGCTTCGATTTCGCCCAGCCGCGCCGCCCAGGCGGTGTCGTAGGCGGTGCTTGCCATGTGTCCGGGACCGATTTCTTCGATGAGTTGAGCGATGAGGTCTGTCATGAGGCGTTTCCGATTTGGGGGAACCACAGGTTGAATTGGAGTTTGCCGACGCCGAGGGCAAGGTCGCGGTGAGTGCGGTAGTAATTCCTCAGCCAGTCGAGTTCTTGAGCAGTCATTTGAGTGTAGTCTGGTTCAGAGACGCGGCGGAGGTAGAGGTGGTCGTAGAGGATTGCCCGAAGTTGACGCTCGGTCATATAAGGGGAAGGGCTGACGGAAAAGTAGAGGTCTTCCTCGCCGCTCGAAAGCAGGGGCATGTCGAAGACGCTGAATTTGTCGAAGCCGATGAACAGGCTGACGGGCGGCAGGTCTTCGCCGTAGTAGGCGCGGATGAGGGCGCTTTGGTCGGGGATGGCGTTATGGGCGAGGTAATGCTCCACGGAGAGGCGGGCGATGGTGCCGGCGGCATCGTCGGCGAAGACTCCGAAGTAGAGGTTGTGGGCGGTGTTGTGCTGGGTGGCTTCCATGACTTCGTAGAGGGCGCCCAGCACGTACTCGAAGGGGGTGCCTTTCAGCACGTCGTGATAGTCGCCGTAGAAGCGGACGCGGACGTTGTATTTCTCGAAGAAATCGCGGTAAGTGCGGTCGGTGGCGGTGCGGACGAGTCCATCCATGCCGACGCGTTTGGTGTATTCGTCGCCGCGGCGCATGAGTTCGCGCCCAAAGACCGGGGCAAGCAGCGTGTGGATGCCGTGGTCGAACAGCATGGCACAGAGGTGAACGTGGTTTTGGATGGAGGCGTCGAGGTAGGCGGAGAGAAAGTCGCTGCCGATTTTGTCGGCGTGTTCGAGTATGAACCAGCGCCGCGTGCCGTTGACGGGGAAGACGACCACCTTCTGCCCGCTGGCTTGCACGAGCGCGGCGACCTCTTCGACGGGGAGTTCGAGGAAACGCTCGAGGGGGATCATCGGCTCCTCGTCAGGCGGGGCAGGAATCGGGGAGTCCGACGCGCATAGTCCGCATAGCCGGGCAGGGTGCGGGCGAGCAGGTCCTCTTCCTGACGGGCGGCGCGGGTGAAGTCCCAAATCGTGTAGAGGAGTGCCGCCAAGGTGGTGAGGGCTGGGTTGAGGAGGAAAAGCCCGGCGGCGATGCCGAAGAAGGAGGTGATGACGGGATGCCGCATGAGTTTGTAGGGACCCGTGTCAATGACCTGATGCCCCGGCTGGACTTCGACGCGCTCGGCGTAGTAGTGCCGCAGGTGAGCGCGCGCCCAGATGTGCAGGGCAAGGGCGGTAAGAATCAAAAACGCCCCCGCCGCTTGGGGGATCAGACCCCAGCGGGATGCGGTGCGGTAACTCAGGGCAGGGAGCAGGATGGGCTGCAGGATGAGGATGGCGGCAAGCAGGAAGATGAACAGGGTGAAATCCCAGGCGCGCCCGGAGCCGCTCCCCTGCCGCTGTTTGTCGTAGCGGCGGATGAGGAGAAAGTCCACCGTGTAGAAGAGTAAGATGGTGATAAACGTAGCGGCAGATTGGGGGATGCCGATCAGCATGTGACCTCAATCTTTGGTCGCCACACGCTTCGCGGCGCGGGAGAGGATGCCTGCCATGGTGATCATGGCGTGGTTGGTGTCTTCGAGGTGGAAGCCGAGGCGGCGTTTGACATCGTAGGCGCCGCTCCCAAAGCGGACGAGGCGCACTTTGTGTTCGAAGGCTTCCTGCAGGGCGGCGTAGAGCAGGAGGAAGTAACCGCCGGGGACGTCGTCTTCCAGCCCCAGGGAGGAGGTGAGTTGGAATTTGTTGTCGCGCAAGACGGCGCCGCAGCCGACAAGTTTGCCGTCTTTGCGGAGTTCGAGCCAGGTGCCGTCAATCAGGGAGAAGTTTTCGAGCAGATTGCGGGTCCAGGGATTGGGCGCGGAGCCATGCCAGATGGAGACGTTGTGAATGAGTTTGAGTGCGGCATCCACATCGGGGACGGTTCGGTGCCGCTGGAGTTCGATGCCGTTGTCGGAAGTCTCTTTGAGCGTGCGTTTGTAGTGCTGACGGTCTTTTTTGTTGCCGGCTTCGAGATACGCTTCGAAACTATCCCAGACGATGGGCATGTAGGTGCCGGGTTCAGAGATGGTGATGGGTTCGTAGCCGGGGGGCCAGGATTTGTAACGGAGTTGTTCGGTGAGCAGGTAATCGAAGATGAGGAAGGAGCAGCGCTGTTTTTTGAATTCCTCCTGCGCGGCAGTTGCCAGCGCCGTGAGCGCTTCGTCGCGTTTGGGTTCGCCGGGCAGCAGAAGGGCGGAGGTATCTGCCATCGGTGAACGACAGACCAGCAAAGGCTTGTGCTTCAGGACAGATGCCATGAACTCGCGGGCGACTTTGGGCAAAGGCAGCGGTTCGTTCTTGACCCGGAACAGCGCCACAGCGGCGATGGGCGTCTTCCCCTCCCAGGCAATCAGGTAGGTGGGCGGGCAGTCTTTCATGACACGCTCACCAAAGGTGTACCATTGGTGGCTTTGGAAGCCGCGTCCCTGGGCAATCTGATCCCAGGTTTCAGGCTCAATTTCGGCGATGCTTTTGTATTTTGTGATTTCCAGTGTGCTCATGAGTGGTCCGTTTCAATTGTACAGGCTGTCCCAAAAACAATTCGGCTTTCTCTTGTCCACTTTGCAAAAATGAAAACCGTCCCGCCGGTTTATAATCGCAGTGAGGCTGACATGAACAATTATACCTTTCGGCTGAAGCCTGGCGATGACCTTTTCGAGTCAATCGAAGGATTTGTGCGCGAAAAGAACATCGAGGCGGGCTGTGTCTTGAGCGGCGTGGGAAGCCTGACCCGCGCCGTGCTGCGGCTCGCCAACCGCGAGTTCCATTCCGAATACAACGGGCATTTCGAGATTGTCTCCCTCACCGGTACGGTGTCGGTGCATGGCTCGCATTTGCACATTTCGATTTCAGACGGCGACGGGAAAACCATCGGCGGGCATCTTGTCCCCGGCTGCAAAATTTACACCACCGCCGAGATCGTGCTGGCGGTGTTCCCCGAGGTGGTTTACAAGCGGGAATTGCTGGAAAACGATTCGGGGTATGAGGAATTGGTGGTTTATAGAAAGTAGAAAAGTTGAGAGTGTCTAAAAGAATGGGCTAAAGATTTTTCTGCCACAGAGCTCACAGAGATATCTGAGAAAAATCTCAAAATCTCTGCGCTCTCTGTGGCTAAGCCCACGGCATTGGGCACTCCCGAAAAGTTTCCAACGTTGGAAAATATCCGTTACGCGCTCATGTTTTTCAGCGCCGCCAGGAATTCCTCTTCGTTTCGCACCGTTTCCTTGAAGCCCAAACGCCTGCCTAGGCGGGCGAGTTGCGGCGGGTCCACGTAGGTGGCGGCTAGAATTTCTTCCTGCCCGAGCACATCGTTTGCCTTGCCGTCGAGCAAGATCCGCCCCTGCGACATGGCGATGACGCGCTCGAAGTTTTCGGCGCAGAAGTCAATATCGTGCGTGATGGTGATGACGGTCTTTCCCCGCTCGCGCAAAACCCGAATGACATTGGCAATCCGCGCCACGCTGGCGGCGTCCTGCCCGGTGGTGGGTTCGTCGAAGATGACGATGGGTGTGTCCATGGCGATGACCGAAGCGATGGCGACCATCTTCCGCCAGGTGGGGGAGAGGTCGTAGGGGTTCGCCTCCGTCTTATCCGCGAGTTCGGTCATTTCCAGCGCCTCGCTGACCAACGCCTCCACCTGCTCTTTTGGATACCCCAGGTTTTTCGGTCCAAACGCCACCTCCGTGCGGACATCGCGCGAAAAGAGCTGGTCGTCGGGGTTCTGGAAGACGTATCCTACGCGGGCGGCGAGTTTTGCCACCGAATACTTGCGCGTATCCCAATCGCCAATTTTTACTTCGCCGGCAGTGGGATGAAGCAATCCGTTGAGGTGACGCACGAGGGTGGTTTTCCCTGCGCCGTTCTGCCCGACAATGCCGACCTGCTCGCCCGCCTCGATGGTCAGCGAGATGCCGCGCAGCGCCTGCACGCCGGATGGATAGGTGAAATGAAGGTCGGAGATTTCGATGTTCATGTTTCTTCCGCGTAGTGGACGTTCTCTAACGTCCATGAGGTGCATAATTCAATGTCCGCGCTGGGGAGCGCGGGCTACGCATTTTTGAATCCCTCCGCCGCCTCTTCCAGCGTGACGGGCAACCCTTCCCGCTTCCACAGCCCCAGCGTTCTTGCTCTCCTCGCCACGGACGTGTAACGCGAAATCCCGAAGCCTTTGTCAAGCAGGATGTCTGAGGTCAACACTTCGCGCGGCGTGCCGTCGAGCAGGATTTGTCCCTCGTGCAGGGCAATCACACGGTCGGCGAAGTTGGCGATCCATTCCACCTTATGCTCCGCCATGATCACGGTCATGCCGCGTTCCGCCATCGTGCGGATGACGCCGAAGACCTCGCGCGTGCCGATGGGGTCGAGCTGCGAGGTCGGTTCGTCGAGGACGAGAACCTTCGGCTGCATGACCAGGATCGAGGTCAGAGCGACGCGCTGCTGCTGCCCGCCGGAGAGGGAATAGGGAGAACGGTCCGCCAAATCCGAGATGCCGGTCAGTCTCATCGCTTCTTCCACACGGACCTTCATCTCGTCGCGCGGTACCCCGATATTTTCCAAGCCGAAAGCGATTTCCTCGAAGACGGTGTACTTGGCGCCGCTGATTTGATTGAACGGGTTTTGGAAGACCAGACCCGCATTCAACACCCACTCGTGCAGGGACGATTGATTTGTCTGCATCCCCGCCACCTCGACCGAGCCGGTCAACTCGCCCTTGAAGAAGTGCGGAACAAAGCCCGCAAGGGTGTAGCACAGTGTGGACTTGCCCGCGCCGTTGGGACCGATGAGCGCCACGAACTCGCCCTCCTCCACCCGCAGGTTGATGTTTTGCAGGGCGGGCGTTTGGGTGAGCGGATATTTGTAGGTGACGTTGGTCAGGTTTACGAAAGCCATAATCGAGCCGCGAGGGAAATGATGATGAAAAGCGTCAGCGTCCAGCGGATGAATTTATCCGCCGGGGTGTCGGGTATATCATGCAAGAAGGTCTTTGTGCGGGTGGAGGTGAAACCGCGCGCTTCGATGGCAATGGCGCGTTCCTCCACTTCCACCAGCGAGCCGAAGACGAGCGGTCCCACCAGCGGCACCAACAGCCCGGCGCGTTTGAAAAAACTGCTCTCGGTATCCAGTCCGCGCGAGCGTTGCGCGGCGATGATGGTCTGCGCCTTTGCCTGCATTTGCGGAATGATTTGAAGCGTGGAGATGATGACGTAGGCAAATTGCGGCGGCAGTCCGCGGCGCGTCAGGTCCGACATCAATTCGCTGGGGTGGGTGGTGAGCAGGAGAAGCACAAAGGCGGAAATAAACAAAAAAATTCGGGAGGCAATGAGATAGGACCTTTGCACCGTCTCCAATTCGACGCTGATAAAGCCCAGACGGAAAATTTCCGTCGTCCCGCCGGGGATGAAGACGCTCTGCATCACGAACATAAACCCTGCGGTGGGCAGAATCACCTTCAGCGCCACACCGACATACTCCTTCAAAAGTTTGGAAGCCAGCGCCAGCGGCAGCAGGACAAATGCCACCATGAGCGTTGCCGTCCAAAATCCCTTGGCGGTCAAGCCGTAGAAAATCAGGGCGGAGACCAAAATCAATTTTGTAAACGGGTTGAGCGCATGAACGGGAGAGTTCCGTTTGCGATAAAAGGAAAGCCTGTCGTTCATGGGTGTGATGATACCTGAATTAAAACAAATCAGGAGGAGAAGCCCTCCTCCTGACCTCTTTTTTTCATGAGCCTTTACTGATTGACCAGCGGCACGACAAACAGAATGGTCACGATCACCAAGATCGCCACCACGACCAGCGCAATGACCAGTTCAATCGTCCGCTTTTGCTGATTCAGTTGGGCGTTTTCGCCGCGCGGAAAACGCGCCAGATAACGCGTCGAGAGTCCGTCGAGAATGGCAAACGCCAGCAGGCTGGTGGATATTTTGTCAATCGGTTCCACAAGGAAGTTGGTGGTCAACACAGATTCGAAAATGCCTTTGCCGGTCTGCAACAGAAAGGCGGTGATGATCGAAGAGCCGCTGGCGGATATGCCGCCCAGTAAGACGGCGATGGGCGAACCCGTGATGGTCGCCGCCAAAGCAATCAGAAAGCCCGTAACCGCCACCTTCCACCACGTTTTGAAGAATCCCATATTGGCGCAAAACCCTGCCGTGAGCCCGATCACCGCCGCCACCGGAATCCAGGGCCACCAGCCCGGGTCGAAGATGATGCCTGCCACGAAGTTGGAAAGTGCGCCTGCCAGCGCGCCTGCCCATGGTCCGCACAAAACGCCGACCAGCACAGTGCCGATGCTGTCCAAATAGACCGGCAGTTTGAGCACCACCACAAGTTGCCCGATGGAGATGTTGATGGCAATCGCCACCGGGATCAACACCCAGGTCATTGTGCTGCTGAAGTCCTTTTGCATACGTTTGGTGGCATACGCCCAGCCAAACAGGACGCCCATTACCGCCATCACAATGAGGAACCTTATGAAATCCTGACTTGTAAAACCGGTTTGCATGTTGCACTCTCCTTTTTTCTTTACAACACCGCTCTTATGGTTTTGTTCCCCTCTCAACGATTTTCAAAACGCTCGCTCAGAGACAGTCTGAAAACCAACTCTCAAACCACAGATGAAAAGGATGTTTGATTTCTGCAGGACAGGTTTATCACACAATCAGCGTCCATCCGAGTTTATCTGTGGTGAATTTCGACTTTTCAGACACTTTCTCTGGCCTTCGGGAACTTCCGCGCGAGCCTCTCCATCCGCTCCAAAAACAACTCGATGAAATCCCTTGCCCGCACGCCCAGCGCCACACGCATGTTGGCGGGTTTCTTCTGGTAGTTATAAAAATCCGCGAAGGTCTTGCCCATCGAAACCCCGCCGGAAATATCCACATCCACCGGCAGGTCCTGATAATCGCACAGTTCGGGGGCAAAGGTCAATGCCAGCGCGAGCGGGTCGTTGATGATACAGCCCTTGATCCCCTGCCAGGCATCGTGATACTCCATGTAAAAATCCGTCGCATCTTTGATGAACTTCGTGATGGGCGAGTTGATCTTCAACAGGCGTTCCACGTCCGAAGCCAGCAGGGCGCATTGATACGTCACATCCAGCGGCACGAGCGTGGCAGGGATGCCCGCATGGAAGACAATGTGCGTAGCGTGCGGGTCCACGTAGGTGTTGAACTCGGCAAGCGCGGTTGTATTGCCCTCATGGCGGATGGCGCCGCCCATGATGATGATTTCCTTGAGCGCCCGGGCAAACTTCGGCTCCTTGCGAATCGCCAGCGCCACGTTTGTCAGCGGACCGATTGCCACCAGCGTGATTTCGCCGGGACTGGCTAACACCTTCTCGATGAGAAAATCGCTTCCATGCTGACCGATGGGCTGGGTGCGCGGTTCTGGAAGTTTTGCATACCCCAACCCTGCGTTCCCGTGCGTCTCCGGCGCAAGCAGGGAGGGCTGTACGAGCGGCAATTCACATCCCCTCGCCAGCGGGATGTGCGCCGCTCCTGCCAGTTCCAAAACGGCGAGACCGTTTCGCGCGGCTTGTTCGAGCGAGCAATTGCCATGCACCACGCTCAAGCCTTCGAGCGAGAGTTCGGGCGAGGCAAGCGCCAGCAAAATGGCGAGGGCGTCGTCAATGCCGGGGTCGGTGTCTATGAGGATTCGTTTGGGCATAGGTTGGTAAGTGGTAATTGGTAATTGTTGGTTTAGCGGCGGGAGAGAAACGCTTCGACTTCAGCGCGGTTCGGCAGGGAGGGTTGTGCGCCGAATTTGGTGCAAGCCAGCGCGCCGCAGGCACAGCCATAGCGGACGGCTTGCTCGATTTGTCTCGTGTAGATGGCGTTCTCTAACGCATTGGCAGGGGGTAGAGAACCCTTGCTGCGCCTGATGAATTCAACCGCAAACCCGCCGATGAATGCGTCACCGGCGGCGGTGGTGTCCACCACATCCACGTTGAACGTGTCTACGTGTGTGCATGTGTGCTTGTCAACGAGCAACGCTCCGCTGCTCCCTAATGTGACGATGATAGTCTGTGCGCCGCGCGCCAACAGCCGCTTCGCCGCTGCTTCCGCCGAGGAGAGGTCGCGCACGTCCATGCCGGTCAGCAGGCTGAGTTCGGTTTCATTGGGGATGAGGAAATCGGCGATGGCAACCAATTCGTCGGGAAGGGGCTGGGCAGGGGCAGGGTTCAAGATGACGCGCACGCCATTTTGTCGCGCCAATTGGGCGGCGCGAAGAACTACCGGGGTGGGAATTTCCAGTTGAAGCAGGAGCAGGTCGAGGGTCGAGAAAGAGGCGCGCTCCACATCCGCAGCCGAGACTTTGCCGTTTGCGCCCGGTGAAACGACGATGCTGTTCTGCCCGTCCGCAGCCACCACGATGATGGCGGCGCCGGTCGAGGCGTCGTCGCGCTGAACAAGTTGAGTATCCACATTGTTTGATTGAAGATTGTCGAGGAGGAAATCGCCGAAGTTGTCGCGTCCCACCCGCCCCAGCATGGAGACCTGCGCCCCCAGCCGCGCCGCGGCAACCGCCTGATTCGCTCCCTTGCCGCCGGGGAAGACCTGCAGCTCTTCGCCACGGATGGTTTCGCCGGGCTGAGGGAAGCGCGGCGCGCGCACGACCAAATCGGCATTGAGCGAACCGGCAACGAGGATGCTGGGCATGACCTGATTTTACCTGACGACGGCGAGAATGTTCCCAATCTGGCGGATTACTTCGCCTCTTTCCCAGCCGGAGCCTGATTCATACGCCTCCTGCCATTCCTCCGCTGAGAGTTTTTTCTGCAATTGCTCCAGTCGTTTCTGATTCCGATCCTGGTAAAAGGCATTGAGCCCAACCCCTGATTGTTCGGCAAGTTTGCCCATCGCGCCGAACAACTGCGCGGCTTTGCGTTGATTTTCCTTCGAGTCGTTCGAAAGCGCCAGCCACCCCGCCAGCGCGGACAGGAACACGATGAGTCGCCGCACGTGCGCGCCTGTATGCGGATACGCCTCTTTCAGCCAATGTTTTGCTGTTTCGAGATCATCTTCCGCCAAAGCGATCTCCGCCAGGTCGGTATACGCCATGGCGAGGAAGATGGCATTGTCCTGACTCAAAATGGTCAACGCCCTTTCCAGCAGGGATTTTGCCTCGTCCATCCTGCCTTCGAATAAAGCCACCTCGCCCAGTTGTGCCAACGGCGGACCGGGGTTCAGTTCGGGGCGTTTCGACAGGATGGCAAGGCATTCTTCCAATGCGAGGCGCGCTTCGGTGAATTTTCCCTGTTCGATGTAGATTCGACCCAGCAGGTTGTAGTAGTTGGGGTCTTCGTCCCCTTTGCCGTGTGCATGTTCCTGTTCGACGGCTTCTTTTGCGTACAACTGAGCAGTGTCGAAATCATGCTGGTGCCAGGCAAGGGTGGAGGCTGCGTTCAGCAGAGAGGCGCGTTGACGCGGCTCGATTTCGGCTGTGGAGCGCAGGAGGCGGGTGATTACGTTGAAACCCTCCTTGAAATAGCCCAGCGTTTCCCAATACTCGGTCAGCAGGGAGACCAGGGAAATGCTCAATTCCGCGTTGTTTGCGTCAACCGCCCACTGTACGGCATTCTGGATGTTGCTGAAGTGCGTCAGGAAATATGCCTGTTGTGTCTCACGCGGGGCATTTTGTTTCAACGCCTGGATGCGGCGCAGGAAGTGTTCGGCGCGAAGAAATTCGGCATGCTGGCGTTCTTCCTCTGTCAACTTTGAGAACGCCGCCTCGCGGATGAGTTCCAACATGCGCCAGTGCGCTTTGCCGTTGACGGATTCACGCACGAGCAGGGAATGATCGGCGAGAGCGCTCAAATGCGGCAATGCCTCGGTCTTGCAGACGGCGGAGGCGGCTTCGGAGTCGAACCAGCCTGTGAACACGCCCAGTTTGGCAAAGACAACCTTTTGCCTTTCATCGAGCAGGTTGTAACTCCAGTCAATGACGTTTTCGAGCGTGCGCTGTCGGTGCGGCAGGTCGCGGGCGGAGGCGGCGAGATGTTTTGCCCAACCCTGACTTCGCAGCAGGGCAGCCATCTCTTCAATGGACATCTGCCGCAGGGTGGCGGCGGCGAGTTCGAGGGCGAGAGGGATGCCGTCGAGCAAGTTGCAGATTTCGATGACGGCTTCGGCGTTTTTGGGCGTGACTGCGAAGCGGGGTTGATGCTGGCGGACGCGCGCGGCGAACAACTGCACGGACTCGAAGCGCATGAGCGCATCCTGCGTCTTTTCCGCGTTGCGCGGCGGAATGGAAAGCGGCGGGAGCGGGTATTGGTGTTCGCCATACAGATTCAACGGCACGCGGCTGGTGACCAGCATTTTGACGTGCGGGCATGCCTTGAGAATTTGCGCCGCGTCCAGCGAGGCGCCTTCGACGATTTGCTCGAAGTTATCGAGGATGAGCAGGAGGCGCTTGCCGCGCAGTCCGCTGAGGAGTTGGGAAAGGCTGGGGGCGGGGGGCAGGCTGAGGTCCGGCAGGAAGCGGGCAACGGTCGGGGTGAAGAAGTCCGCGCGGGTCACGTCCGCCAAATCCACGAACCAGACTCCGTCGGGGAAGTCATTCAGCAGTTCATTGCCGCAGTGAATCGAGAGGCGCGTCTTGCCGATGCCCGGCGGACCGATGAGCGTGACAAGGCGAACGCTCTCGTCCTTGAGCAGGGCGGAGAGGTGGGCAAGGTCGCGCGTGCGGTCAACGGTGGAGGTGAGCAGGGCGGGGAGGTTGTGCGCGTGCGTTTTGGGCGCGAGGCGAATCTCCTCGACGAGCACGCCGCGCGCAAACTGGAGGAAGAGTTCGCGCTCCGAGGCGGGGATTTCGAGCGCAGCGGCGAGCAGTTCCGCGAGTTGACGGGAGGGTTTGCGCTCGTCCGCTTCGATCTTGCGGATGGCGGCTTCGGAACACCCCGCGCGTTTTCCCAGTTCGGACTGGGTGAGGTCGAGCTGGCGGCGGCGGGACTTGATCCATGCGCCGAAGGTGGCGGGAGGCGTGGCGGTCATTTTGTAGCGGTTTTTGTCACGGTGAGCGTGACCAGATGGAAAGCCAAACGAAATATGCTTTGCAAGGATTATAAAGCGAACCACGCAAAGGACAGGAACCATGAGTACCGCCGAACAGCAAATCGAGCAGATCATTCACCGCCAGCAGGACGCCTGGAATCGCGGCGACGCGGCAGGTTATTCGCAGGACTGCGATGAGCAAATGTCGTTTACAAACATTGTCGGCGAGACAGCCTTTGGGCGGCAGGCATTCGAGACCAAACATGCGTTTATCTTCTCTCACATCTTCAAGGGCAGCCGCCTGGAAATGAATATCCAACGGATGCACTATCCCGCTCCGAATACGGCGCTGGTTGACATTGCCTGCACACTGCGCGACTACGTCTCCCTGCCGCCGGGTGTTCCGCCCCGCCCAGACGGGATTTTGCACACCTGTCTCCTGGAAGTGTTCGTGCGCACAGATGCGGGCTGGCGGCTGGTTGCTTATCACAATGTGGATGTGAAGGTATGAAAAGGCTCCTTGTGTCTTTTCGCAGAAGGTGATGGAAGAGATTGGCAAATAGAGGAAAACCGATGAAGAAGATTTTTATATTGACGATCCTTGTATTGGCGCTTAGCGCCTGCGGCGCGCCTGCAAGTTCGGTGCCCGACTCGGCTCCAATGAAACCCACACCTACCGAATCGTTTGACGGGGTGGTCAATGAGTTCGAATCCACACAAACACCGCTCGCCAACCCAACCCCCGAAGGCGATGAGAGCGAATGCGACAATCCCTTTTACCCCGTCAAAGATGAAGCCACCTGGTTTTTCAGCATTTCCACAGGCGGGAACGCCATCCACACCATGTCTGCCGATGACTTCGGCAAGTTCACCATCACGGTGAAAGGCGCGGACAGCACGTTTACCATTGACGGTCAGTGCGACAGCGAGGGTGTCACCATCATGAACGTCCCTGGGGCGCAGACCACCTATTCGGGCGAATACGGCAGTTCCACCGTTTCCACGGTCAGCGTCAGCGGTGTGTCCCTGCCCAATGACATCGCCCAGGGTCAGCAGTGGACGCAGACCATCACGGTTACCACCGAGGCGGGCACTTCGATTATCGAGACCAACTACACAGCCGTCGGTTTCGAGAACATCACCGTGCCAGCGGGAAATTTCTACGCGCTCAAAGTGGAGCAGTCTGGTTATTTCACCGTGTTCGGACAAAAGGTGGCGATGCACGGCTTCAACTGGTATGCCGAGGGCGTGGGTCCTGTCAAATCCGCCATGGACGGCGCGCCGACGATTGAATTGACGATGTACGATATTCCCGAGTAACTATTCAGCCGCCTGGGTGAGCGGGGCTAAAGCCGCCTGCTCAGCACGTGGAAGTCCGCTCAAGCGGACTCGGAGTCGGCTTCGAGCCGACTTCCATGAACTGAGGCAGAACCAGCGTGCAAGGCAACATGGCTGAATAGATACATTCCCGATTAAGAATGAGGTGAATCATGTTTGGAAAATTCCGTGTCACGATCCTTCTTGCGCTTCTTGCCCTGACCTTGAGCACGCTCGCCTGCGGAGCCTCCTCGTCCTCCCAGCCTGCGGAGGAGAAACCCGTTGCCTCCGCACCGACAGTTGATACGCCCGCCGATTCCTCCGTGAACGCTGGGACAGATCCCAATGCAGTTGTCTCCTGCTCGCAGATCATCCCGCCCGATGAGCTCAAGAATCTGCTCATCAACCTCACGCCCACTTTGACAGAAAATTCCTATCCAGGCGGTACCTCCTGCATCTGGTCGTACGTCAATGCCGCAGGGCAGACGAGCACCTTTTCCCTCCAGGTGGATTTCAGCCCGAACGCCGTGCCGCTTTGGGAGTCCACGCGTCAATCCGAACTATCGAACGAACCGTCGGATATTGTCGTCAACAGCATTGACGGTCTGGCGGATGAAAACTATGTCTGGTCGTCCAAAACCACGGGGCTGTATGTGGTCTATGCCCGCAAGGGAAACAAGACCCTCATCATGCGTTACGTCCCGCAGGATGTGATTTACATGGCGAACGAATCGGGCATCATTGACATGGTGGAGCGTTTCTTCAATCGGTTTTAGATGATACGGTGTAATGGACGTTCTCTAACGCCCGCGAGGAGAACCGCCGCTTGACGGTTCTCCCATTTTGTCTTAGAATACTGAATAGTTGAACAACTGTTCAACTATTGATAATGATTATCCCCCTACCAACTTCCACCCGCCTCGCCGATCTGTTCTCCGCCTTGAGCGACCCGACCCGTCTGCGCATCATCTCCGCCCTGCTGGATGAGGAGATGAACGTGGGCGAGATCGCCGCACGCCTCGGCATGACCGAATCGGCGGTCTCGCATCAATTGCGCGGACTGCGCCAGATGCGCCTCGTCCGCAGCCGCAAGGAGGGAAGGCAGGTCTTCTACGCGCTCGACGACGACCATGTATCCAAACTCTATCGGCTGGGTCTTGACCATGTGGAGCACGGATGAACGAAAATCCATAACTCATGTTACGCGGTAACGCGAGATTTATCTCGCGTTTTCAGGCGACATGAACCCCCATTCGGGGACAATGTGTCGCGCTGCGAAAAAACTGCGTAAGAGAGTGTTTTAAAACTGCTGTTTTGCGCGTAAGCGACATTCTCCCCTGGCACCGCCCGCCAGAGCAGGTGTAACGTCGCAGGCGGATGCGCTAGAGAGCGCATCCTATGCAGCATGAGCAAATGGAAGGAACTTTTAAAACACTCTCTAAGGTGAGTCCATAACCACAAAGGCACAATGGAACCTGAAGGAAATCTTTGGACTTTATCGGTAATTGGAAAAAAACGTCCCGAAGGTTGCTGTCAGACGTTCAAATTGCTCAAACCAAACCTTCGGGACGGTGAATAAGGTTAATTCCGATAAAGTCTTTTCTTGATTTTTCTTTACGTACTTCGCGGTGAAAAGATATGACACATCCTCACACTCACTCCCACCTGCGCGAAGCCGCGCATCAATCCACCAAACGGCTTTCCCTGTCGCTTGCTCTCACGCTTGGCTTCGTCTTCCTCGAAGCCGCGGCAGGGATTTTCTCCAACAGCCTCGCCCTGCTCACCGACGCGGCGCACAACCTGACCGACGTCATTGCCCTCGCGCTCAGTTGGTTCGCCATCCGCATCACGGCGCGTCCCGCCAACGAGCGCAAGACCTACGGCTATCACCGCGTGGGCATTCTGGTTGCGCTGGTCAACTCCACCACCCTCGTCCTCATTGCGCTGGGCATCTTCTACGAGGCGTGGCGGCGATTTGTCTCCCCGCCCGAAGTGCAGTCGAGCGTCCTCATCGGCGTGGGGCTGATTGCCGTACTCGTCAACATCGTCACTGCCATGCTCGTCCACAAAGGCAGCGACACCGACCTCAACCTGCGCTCGGCGTTCGTTCACCTCATGGGCGACGTGCTTTCCACCATCGGCGCGGTCATTGCGGGCGTTGCCATCTACTTCACGGGCGCGAACTGGCTCGATCCTCTCGTCAGCGTGCTGATCGGCGTCCTCATCCTCTACAACGCCTGGGGCATTCTGCGCGAGGCGCTGGACATCCTGCTCGAAGCCAAGCCGCGCGACATCAACTCGGCGAAACTGGTCGAAGACATGCTCGAAATCGAAGGCGTGCTGGGCGTGCATGACCTGCACATTTGGAGCATCGCCCAAAACCTGCGCACCATGTCCGCGCACATCCTTACCCATGACATGAGCATCGGCGAGGGAGCGGATATTCAGCGCCGGGTCAGTGAGATGGTTTCCCGCCGCTACAACATCGCCCATGCCACGCTGCAACTGGAATGTGCGGATTGCCTGCCTGGCTCGATGTACTGCGATATGAACGGTCTCTCTTATGCGGATGCGGGGCACGCTTCACACCCCGCCGAAGCCTGATTCTGCCTGCCGGACCTTTCCCTCCCCTCCACCTTTCATGGCAAAAATCCTCCTTCTGAAAATCTGGCGGTTGTTCCCTGCCTGGATGCAAGCCGCCGCATCGCGCCTCATCCGCCCGTTGTTTCAGGTCTTTGCCGTGGCGATAATTTTCGATACACAGAACAGGATTCTGCTGGTCAAAACCACCTATAATCGCTTCCATCCCTGGGGGCTCCCCGGCGGCAGTCTGGAATATGGTGAAACAGCGGAAGAGACTCTTCTCAGAGAAATGTGGGAGGAGACCAGCCTGCAAATCGAAATTGACCGCCTGCTCTTTGTAAAGACGTGGGCGCCCGACCGCGTTGGTCTGTACTACTTGTGCAATATCACAGGCGGCGCATTCCAGCCCAGCGATGAAGTCTCTGAATTGGGATACTTCCATCACGAAGATTTGCCCGATGTCCGTGCGGAGGATGTCGAATTGATCAAACGAATCTACGAAGAGGTTGTGTATGAACTGGCTTGAAGTTTCTCTGACGGTGGACGGCGAACTTGCCGAAGCCGTGGCGGATGTGCTGGCGCGTTTTGCCCCCAACGGCGTGATGACCGAACAAGGCGTAACCTACAACGACGCCGAAGACGCCGGCACGCCGGTCGGTCCCATCACCGTCCGCGCTTATCTGGAAGTGAACGACCAACTGGAAGAGACGCGCCAAAAACTCGAAGAATCGCTTTTCTATCTGGGGATGATCCGCTCTCTGCCTGCTCCCTCCTACCGCCAGATTGCGGACCAAAACTGGATGGAAGCCTGGAAACAGCACTACAAACCGATTCCCATCGGGCGGCGGCTTCTCATCCTCCCCGCGTGGATGGAATCCCCCGACTCCAGCCGCATCGCCATCAAAATTGACCCGGGCATGGCGTTCGGCACAGGCACGCACCCCACGACGCAACTCTGCCTTGAGTTGATGGAAAATGCCTTCGTCAAAGGTCGAACGTCAAAAGTCATTGATGTCGGCTGCGGCTCTGGCATCCTCTCCATTGCCGCGCTCAAGTTGGGCGCAGAGAAAGTTTTGGGCGTGGATATTGACGAAGAATCGGTGAAGAACTCACGCGAAAACGCAGAGGCGAATGGCATAGGGGATGAGTTGATGTTGGGCGTTGGATCGGTGCAGGAGATTCTCGAGGGGAAGTTCGCCTTCCAGTCTGCACCGCTGGTGGTGGCGAACATCCTTGCGCCGGTCATCGTGCGACTGTTCGAGGCGGGGCTGGCGGAGTTGGTCGAGCCGGGCGGCGCAATCATCCTGAGCGGGATTCTCTACGAGCAGGAGAAAAACGTCATCGAAGCGGGACAGGCTCAAGGTCTAAGAATGGACGCGCGCCGTCAAATGGGAGATTGGGTGGCGCTGACGATGCGCCGCTAGGCGGCAAGTCTCATCCCTCTCTCTGTCTGACGGTGTGGAGCGCCGAAGAACCGACCCGAACCGACGTTTCGTTCGACGACTTCCTGATTGCCCAATTCCCATAACCTGGGGGAAATCTGACGGCTTGTCTGTGATGCGGCGTTTTTTAATTCCGAGCGCCGGGTTTCTGTGCTATTATTCGAGGGACATGGATCGCCGTAAACTCATCCTGTACCTGCTCCTGAACGTCTTCGTCTCAGCCTGTGTGACGGGCGGCATCCTGTTCTGGTACGACCGTAATTACCGTGCGGCGAGCCTTTCTCCTGTCCAGCCTGCCCTGCCGTCTGGCGCTCAGAACAGCGCACCTTCTCTCGACCCCAACGCAGACATTCCCGTCGAGATCGTCAGCATCGTCGGCGCAGGGACCTTGGATGCCGAATGGGTGGTTGTCCGCAATGCCGGCAGTGAGCCGGTCAACCTCTCGACCTGGCAGTTGAGAGACGCCGACCGGCATGTGTTCGTCTTCCCAAACCTCACCCTGAATCCCAATGGCGCAGTGCAAGTCCATACCATTTCCGGGACGAACACCGTCATTGACTTATACTGGGGGCTGAACAACCCCATCTGGGAATCGGGCGAGGAAGCGCAACTGCTCGATCCGAATGGAAATGTGCGAGCCGTGTATCGTGTTCCGTAAGAGGTGATTGTATGAGGCAAGTGATCTTATACTCTGGCGAAGATGGCTACTACGTTGCCGAATGTCCAAGTCTGCCTGGTTGTATTAGTCAGGGCAAAACGCGTGAGGAAGCAATTGCCAATATCAAGGAGGCGATTGAAGGTTATATCGCTGCGCTCAAAGAAGACGGATTGCCCATTCCTGACGAAAATTTTGACGCAATGGTCGTTGCAGTATGAGCGGATTGCCGCGTATTGCAGGGAAGGAATGCGCGAAAGCCCTCAAGGAAATTGGTTTCTACCTGAAACGACAAGAAGGTAGTCACATGATTCTTCGTCGTGATGAACCGTTCGGGCAGGTCGTTGTGCCCGACCATAAAGAACTTGATCGCGGCACTCTACGTGCCATCATTCGGCAATCAGGTTTGAGCGTAGATGAATTTATCAAACTCTTATGACCTCATTTTCTGATCACTATTCACTGATTACTGACTTACTGAAATGACCCAAGCCCTCTACCGCAAGTACCGCCCTCAATCCTGGGACGCCGTCGTGGGACAGGACCACGTTGTCACCACGCTCAAGAATGCCATCGCGGCGGACCGCGTCGCGCATGCCTATCTCTTCGCGGGTTCGCGCGGGACGGGCAAGACCACGCTGGCGCGTCTGCTGGCGAAGGCTGTCAACTGCGCGAACCCCGATGCAACCAAGCGTCCCTGCAACGAATGCGAACACTGCAAAGCCGTCAACGAGAACCGCTTCCTCGACCTCATCGAAATTGACGCCGCCTCCAACACCAGCGTGGACGATGTCCGCGATTTGCGGGACAAAATCAACTTCGCCCCCACGCAGGGTAAATACAAAATTTACATCATTGACGAAGTTCACATGCTTTCGACGGCGGCGTTCAACGCTCTGCTCAAAACGCTCGAAGAGCCGCCGCCGCATGCCATCTTTGTCTTAGCCACCACCGAGATTCACAAAATCCCCGCCACCGTTCTCTCGCGCTGTCAGCGTCACGAGTTTCGGCGCGTGCCGGTGGATGAGATCGTCTCCAACCTCAAGAAAATCGTCAAAGCCGAAAACATCCAGGCGGATGACGACGCGCTGATTCAAATCGCGCGTCAGTCTGCAGGCGGGATGCGCGACGCCATCTCCCTGCTCGACCAACTTGCCTCCACCGGCGAAAGGATTACACTCGCCCTCGCGCAAACCGTGCTCGGCACCGCCACCAGTCAGACCGTGCTGGAGGTCGTATCATCCATCAACGACCATGACCCCGCGCATGGGCTCGAAACGATTCACCGAGCGCTCGATGCGGGTGCCGATCCGCGCTCGCTGGCGCGGCAAATCGTCGAATATCTGCGCGGGCTGATGCTCATTCAAATGGGCAACGCGGAACAGGTCGAAGCCACGGCGGATGTCAAGAAGCAGATGCAGGCGCACGCAAAATCTTTTACGACCAGCGACGTCCTTCGCATGATGAAAGCCTTCAACAACGCCGCAACGGATTTGCGCGGCGGCTGGCAGCCCTCGTTGAGTCTGGAACTCGCTTTAGCAGAAGTGTTGGACGCCCCAGCCGAATCGCCATTAGCCGCCGCGCCGCGTCAGACCAAGCCTCAGCCTGCTGCTGTTTCGAGAACCGAATCCCAGCCTCAGGCTGAGAAAGATGCGGCTCCACAGCAACAAGAAAAATCCGTGATTAGCGCGGGCGATGTCATCAAGGCGTGGAAGCCGATGTCCGCCGCACTGCCAAAGTCGCAGGCGAATCTTGCGGCGCTGATGAATTCGGTGCGGATGATTGACGTGCAGGGGAGCACGCTCATCCTGGGCTTGGCAAGCGATGTGCTGGTTTCGAAACTCGATAAGCCCGACCAGATCGAAGCGATCCAAAAATTGGTCAAAGACCATTTTGGCGTGGATGTGTCCATCCGCTGTGTGGTGACGAACGCCAAGGGCAAAATCCCGCCGAATGTGGCGCAGGACGGCATGGTCGCAACCGCCATCCAGCACGGCGGCGAGATTGTGGATATGCAGGATTGATAGTTGAGTTGAATAGGGGCGGGGTCCTCCTGCCTATGTGTGATTGATGTGTGTAATACGTATTGCGTAATTCGTAGTTGGTAAATTGAGGTTCAATAATGGCGATAAACAAGAAAGATGAAAGAGGAAAGAAGAGACGGGATGTGAGGATGGAGTTCATCATCCCTTCTGAGCCTCAACTGCCTGAGAAAAAGATCAGTGAGGCACAACAAATACAACTTGACATTATTGCAAAAACAAATTTCAATTTTTTCAACGGCAAAAGAATTGCGAAATGGCTGCGAGAAAATCACAAAATGTGGCGTGCGGTTTTGCTGCCACTGAAATTTATTTCTCTCCGCGATATGGCTGATGGACACTGGCACGCAGACACGCTTTACATTTATCCTGAAGACGGCTGGGCGTTTGAACTGGAGAAAGTCATGCGTGAACAATTCGGTGCAGACGAAACCAGCTGGTTTGGCGGTGACAGCGCGGCAGATATGTTAGGAACTATAGACGTAGCAGATAAATCGTATGTGATTCTGCAGGCTTGGTGGGATTAACTTCAACTAGGAACATTAATTACTGATGTTACGCAGTTTTCTCGTAGCGCGACATTCATGTCGCCTGAAAACGCGAGATGAATCTCGCGCCACCGCGTAAGGTGAGTTAATTATAGGAGTATCGAATGGCAAAAGGATTCAACAAAGGACCACAAATGGGCGGCGGGGGGATGATGCAACAATTACAACGCCTGCAAAAACAAATGGAAGAGGCGCAGGCAAAACTTGCCGAGGAAACCGTCACAGCCACGGCGGGCGGCGGCGCGATCAAGGTCGTGATGACGGGCGATCAGGTCTGCAAGTCCGTAGAGATCAACCCCGATTTACTGAAAGACGCGGATGCCGAAATGCTGCAAGACTTGGTGCTCTCCGCTGTGAATATGGCGCTCGACCAGTCGCGCGAACTCCAGCAAAAGTTGATGGGTCCGCTGGCGGGTGGGCTTCCGTTTTAGTAATCGGTAGTTGGTAATTTGGAGACCTAATGCGGGCTCCAATTACCAATTACTAATCTCCAATTTCCTCATGTTGCTCCCCGAATCCATCCAATCCCTCATCAATGCCCTCGAGCGCCTGCCGGGCATCGGTCCCAAGTCCGCTTCGCGGCTGGCATTTTATCTCCTTCGCGCTACTGACGATGTTGCAGATGATCTGGCGCTTGCGCTGGCAAACCTAAAAAAGAATACGGCGTTCTGTGAGGAATGCTTCAACATCACCGAAGCGGGGCGCGAACGCTGTGAGATTTGCGAATCCACGCGGCGGGATGGAAGCGTCATCTGTGTTGTGGAGGAAGCGCTGGATGTGCTGGCGTTGGAACGCACAGGAGGGTTTCAGGGCAAGTATCACGTGTTGCAGGGAGTCTTATCTCCCATCGAGGGTATTGGTCCCGATGATTTGAAAATCAAGCAGTTGATAGCCCGCGTTGCAAGAGGGGGAGTGCAGGAGGTTATTCTGGCAACCAATCCCAGCATGGAAGGGGACGCGACGGCGTTGTACCTGCGTCAGCAACTGGAACCGCTGGGGGTGCGCGTGACGCGTCTGGCGCGCGGTCTGCCCATGGGCGGCGATTTGGAATATGCCGATCAGAATACGTTATTGAGAGCGTTGTCTGGCAGGCAGGAGATGAGTTAATAATTCGAGACTTGGCGAGTTTCAGAAAACCCGTCAGGTCTTTTTTTTATGAACATCACCATCCTCACCTATGGCTCACGCGGCGATGTCCAACCGTTTCTTCCGCTCTCGCTCGGCTTAATGGCGTGCGGGCATAAAGTCACCCTTGCCGCGCCTGCCCGTTTTCGAATACTCGTCGAAGAACATGGCATTGCCTTTTTCCCGCTGGCTGGCGATCCTGAGGATTTGAGCCGCCGTTTCAACGCATCGGGTTTCAACTTCATCCGGCAAGTCCGCGAGATGATGTCGCATGCAATTGAAATCGGCGCAGAGATGCTTCGCGAAACTGAGAAAGCCTGCCAGGATGCCGATCTCATCATCCACACCTTTGCTCATGCAGTTGGCGCGCACACTCTCGCCCGCGAGAAAAACATCCCCGACATTCACATCCAAACCTTTCCTATGTTCGCGCCCACGGGCGATTATCCCAATGTCACCATGCCTGATTTGAAAGTGCGTGCATTGAATCGCCTGACTCATGTCCTTTCGAAAAAGATTTCGTGGTGGCTATCTTCTTGGGGATTTGAACAGGTACGCCGTCGCGCGGGACTTCCCAAACGAAAACTGTATTTTCCCTCTGACGATGACCCGCATCGTCTCCCGACCCCGATTCTGTGCGCATGGAGCCCGAGCATTCTCCCACCCTCCAGCGACTGGACCTCGAACGTCCATGTTGCGGGCTATTTCTTTTTGGCGGGAAACACGTCTTATCAACCTCCTAGCGCATTGCAAAATTTCCTGGAGGCGGGTGAACATCCCATCTGTGTTTCTTTTGGAAGCATGATTAATCGCAGTGCAGAAAAGATAGATTACATTATTCGTGAGGCTTTGAAGCAAACAAATCAGCGTGGAATTGTCCTCTCGGGGTGGGGGAGAGTAGTCCGTCCATCATCGAAAGAGTTGCTTTACCTTGATGCCATTCCGCATGACTGGCTATTACCTCGCTGTAAAATGATTATCCATCATGGTGGTGCGGGGACTACGTCAGCAGGATTGCGTGCAGGCATACCCAACATAGTTATCCCCTTCACTGCCGACCAACCGTTTTGGGGTAAGCGGGTCCATGTGGTGGGTGCAGGTCCCAGTCCCATTCCTGTGAAGAAACTTTCGGTTAAAAAATTATCCCAAGCGATTGCTGATGCCGATGGGGATTTTCTTCGTAAGCAGGCGCAGGATATTGGTCAAAAGATTCGAAGTGAAGATGGAGTGGGGCGGGCGGTGGCGTTGATTGAGTCTCACATCTCCCGCTGGAAAAATTTTAAGGTTAATTGCCTGATGACCTATTGACAAAATTGATGAAAAGCATATAATCAACGTTCGCCAGTACGTTATAACGATCTCGTCCCCCTGACAGATCATTGAAAACCAAATAGCCGTCTCTAGTCAGAGACACAAGCCTGTTGGTTTGGCAGTCTGACGAGCCGATGTCCGAAGATGCGAGGCGTCGGTGTTTTTGTCTGTAATGCCTTGACAGGCGAAGGCGGTGCGGGTAAAATCCGTGCGCTTTGCTACCAGAACCTTAACAACTGAACAGTGATAGGAAGCAACAACTCTGTCGATCCAGTAAAAAATCCGTAAACAAACACTCGTAAGAGTGAAAAATTTTTGCGGAGAGTTTGATCCTGGCTCAGGATGAACGCTGGCGGCGTGCCTAATACATGCAAGTCGAACGAGGTGCCCTTGTAGCAATACGAGGGTATCCTAGTGGCGAACGGGTGAGTAACGCGTTGGTGACCTGCCCCAAAGTGTGGGATAACAGTCCGAAAGGATTGCTAATACCGCATGTGGTCATCGGGTTTAGAAGCCGGTGACTAAAGCCGCAAGGCGCTTTGGGAGGGGCCTGCGTCCCATCAGCTAGTTGGTAGGGTAATGGCCTACCAAGGCTACGACGGGTAGGGGACCTGAGAGGGTG
>Ga0209381_1001628_pt1 | contig 34464 bp, 32 predicted proteins | sample DewCreD2012metaG_FD_184111 | JGI IMG/M metagenome (GOLD analysis project Ga0209381, IMG submission 184111) | Hot spring sediment bacterial and archeal communities from British Columbia, Canada, to study Microbial Dark Matter (Phase II) - Dewar... ... | reverse complement strand
GCAGGGTGATGTCCTACCGTTAGACTACTGTCGCTTATGAGCAATGAAACAGGCATGTTCTTATAAAGCTTTTGCCAATCTTTGAAAATATTCAGCAATGGCTGTCATTTATTGGTTTGTGTTCTGACTATAGAGCCTAGTGAAACAGTCTAAGTTTTGGTCGGGTTTGTTGCATGTGAATGGGAGCAAACAAAGCAGGAGTCAAGATATTTTCGGAGGACTTTGCGCAGCAAATGTCCTCCTTAAGCGGATTTTCCCAGGTTTTTTTTTCGCCGAAGGCGAACAAAAAAGCTGCCGGATTACCACCGCACAGCCCGCTGGGGAATTCCCCTCCCAGGATGGCAGGGTGATGTCCTACCTTTAGACTACTGTCGCTTATGAGCTATGAAACAGGCATGTTCTTATAAAGCTTTTGATAGACAAGGACAAAAGCAAATTCAACTTCTTTCTGTCCCACCATTTCTGCTTAAGGCAATAATTGCCAACCACTCTACACAAACAGGCTAATAGGTGTCCAATATCCTGCCTTCGTGGATTGGCGGCGTTTTGCCAAAAGCGTAAGCGCTGTGCTCGCTGAAAAGCCAGTCATGTAGAGCCTTCATGGTCGTGATACGCTCTTTTAGAACCTGAAGGGCAGCTATCCTGCTATCTTCTTTGGCTTTTCTTATCTGGAGCAGATCCTCGCCAAGACCAATATCTTTAGAAGAGTGGTATTCCAGCTCGTAATCCCTGTACGGCGAAAGGCCAAATATCCAGTCGCAGACCTGCCTGCTCCTTTCCATGTGATAGTCTGAAGTGACGATTGCAAGCTTTCTGAATCCAGCGATGTCCGTATGGATAGCCCTTGTGAAAAAGGCGTTGCCTATGGTGTCATAGGATGACTCCTCAAGAAGTATGCTCTCCTTCGGGATACCTTCCTTCTGAAGATAGTTCGCATATGACAGTGATTCTGATACAGGAAATCCTCTTAACATCAAAGGAGGCTTGTGTACAGTGTAGCGTGTCGAGGCGATTATTTTCTCTTTTCCAGTAAAGAGTGAAATGGCTTTATCAGCCTTTGCCGCGGCAGCTTGTGAGAGAGGACCGTCCTCTGGACGTCCAGCGCACAGTATCACAATCGCATCATATTCCATGATGGGCCCGACCGGATTCGAACCGGTGGCCTCCGCCGTGTAAGGGCGACGTCATAACCGCTAGACTACGGGCCCATAATGCCTTGGACTCAAGGCTTCAATAAAAAGGTTGCTATAAGCTCAATGATTTTTATATGTATCATGCACCTCTCCTGTAATACATGTAATAGGGGCGAAGGATAGTTCTGCCAGAACAAGGCAATCGCCAGGGTTTTTAGCTTCTTGGAAGTAGCGCAAAAAGAACAATCAAGCGCGCCTTTTGAAAATGCCATAAGAGTTTTGCTTGTGATTTTGCAAAGAATTCTATTTCTGCTTCCCTGTTACGAATATGTGCGACCCTTCTACATCTATGCTTATCTCGCTCAAATTATTTATAACAAGGTCATTCCCGAAGGGAAGATATACCACTTCAAGTCCTCTTATAACGACCTTGTGCACTTCCTGGTAATGCAGGGTCTTGTCAGGCGCCTTGCCGCATTTGTGTGGGTCATTAACGTTTGAGAATAGGCTCACAAAGCAAGGGTAGTCATCATCCTGGCCTTTTCTTTTCATCCTGCCGATGATGGCGCTTTTCGTCTGGTATATCATGGAGAAGCGTGAAACTCGGCTATTTATAAAGATTATTGTTCAATCTCCCTGACTTCAAGAGTATCTTTGCCTTGTCTTATCTTCTCCACAGCGCTCATGTAGGCATCCTCATCCCTTACATCAAGCCTGATGAGGTTCACAGCCGTCTGGTTTTTGCCGGCCTTTGTCCGCAGGCTAGCTACATTTATTTTGTGCCTTGCAAGGGTATTCAGTATCTCGGCAAGCACGCCAACATTGTCATTGACTTTCACACGAAGCACCTTTTGCATGCTTTTTTTCTCAATCCATTGGACCTTGATGTCTTTGCGGGCTTCAAGTGAATGGATATTGGGGCAGCCTTCCTTGTGGATTGTGATCTTTCCGTCTTTTGTATAGAATCCGATTATACTGTCAGGCGGCTTGGGCGAACAGCATTTGGAGATCTTCAGCGGCGTTTTCCTGTCTTCGCAGAGTATCTGCTTTTCGAATGTTTCAGGAGCAGAGTGCCTCTGCTCCTGGTCGCCTTCTATTCCGAGCGATTTTCGTATCTTCTCCCTGGCTTTGCTGGTCTTGACGAATTTAAGCCACTGCCTGGATGGGGTGGCGTTTTTCTGCGTTATTATCTGTACGAGGTCGCCTGACTTCAGCACTGTGTCGAGCTGAACGAGCTTGTTATTCACAAGCGCCTTGGAGCAGTGGTCGCCTATGCCTGAGTGCACCTCATAGGCGAAATCGACAGGTGTCGAGCCTTCCGGAAGGGTTATTGGGTCGCCTTTTGGCGTGAACACTATTATCTCCTTTTCGAACATATCTACTTTCAGTGTCTCGATGAGTGACCTAGCATCGTCGCTCTCTCTTTTCCAGTCGAGAATCTGCTTGAGCCACGATATCCTCTTGTCGAACCTCTTGTCCCTGTCAGTTCCTTTGTATTTCCAGTGTGCGGCAATCCCGTCCTCTGCCTGCCTGTGCATCTCTTCTGTCCTTATCTGCACCTCTAGTATCTTCCCGTGACTGCCGACTACAGTGGTGTGAAGGCTCCTGTAGCCGTTGGCTTTGGGTGTAGCAATGTAGTCCTTAAATCTCTTCGGCAGGGGCTTCCAGAGGTCATGCACAATGCCAAGCGCAGCATAGCACGTGGGCACATCCTTGAGTATTATCCTGATAGCGATAAGGTCATAAATCTCATTGAAGTCGACGCCTTCTTTCACCATCTTCTTATGGATGCTGTAGAAATATTTTGCCCTTCCGTAGACTTCCGATTGTATCCCCGCCTCCGTCAGCTTGTTCTTGATTGTCTTGATGATTTCCTCTGTCTTTCTCTCTCTCTCAGTCCTCTTTTCATTTATCTTGTTCTTTAGGTACTCGTATCTTTCAGGCTCGAGATACCTCATGGCAAGGTCATCAAGCTCCCCCTTGAAGTTGTACATGCCAAGCTTATGGGCGAGGGGTGCGAAGATCTGTCTTGTCTCAAGCGCTATCCTTTTCTGCTTTTCAGGCCTGAAATACCTTAATGTCCTCATATTATGCAGCCTGTCAGCGATCTTTATTATTATAACCCTCACATCTTTTGCAGTCGCAAAAAGCATCTTCCTAATATTCTCGGCAGTATAGTCCTCTTTGCTGTCAAAGTTTATCCTATCGAGCTTTGTCAGGCCCTCGACAATTTCCGCTATCTCGCTTGAGAACTCTTTTTTTATCTGTGCTATCTTCGCACCACCCTCTTCAGCAGTGTCATGCAAAAGAGCTGCGATTATGGTTGCAGAATCAGCTTTGATGCCTACTAAAATCTTGGCAACCTCAAAGGGATGAGAAAAATAGTCCTCTCCTGACTCCCTTTTCTGGCCTTCATGCGCCTTTTTTGCGAAATGGTATGCTTTCTCAATCAGGTGCAGTTTGGCCTCGGGGTTGTAGGCTTTCACATCCGAAAGCATCTTCTGCAGTTCGTCCATGGGCAAGGTGTAGCAGCACGCGCTTTTATGCTTTGCGGTGCATTCTTGGTAGAAACCGTGTTGGCCATTTTCCAGACTAAGCGATTTCAAATAATTCATGTTTATATGCCTCTTATTGAACAGGACAAATCTTATTCAAGCGGATTGAAGAGATGGAATCTGATAATGATTAATCAGATTGAAAGAGATTTTAAAGAGCATAGGGGATGTAGTATTTAGTGCCTGCTAACCGGGCGGAATGATATTCGATTGCGGTCCGAATCATTCTGCCATGCTTTGGATCCACATGTATCTCGACAATATTTGAACCATATAGGTGGCAAAACAATATCTCCAAGTGCAGCATCTTATTATTGTCGTATGCCTATTTCATTCTATATGAAGTTTATTAGACCAATATGTCGAAAATATATCCACTAATATTTTCAATCAGTCCATAGGCTTAAGCATCCAAGAGCCATACATTGATTATTTTGCTGTTTGGCAATGGCAAGGTTATTATACCATCTGCTTATCCTTCAATGTATGTTATGCCTAGGCATTGAGTCCACAGCCCACACTTTCGGAGCAGCGGTATTGTCTGGAAAAAAGGTCCTCAGCAATGTTAAGGATTCTTATTCAACTCAAAAGGGCGGCATAATCCCGTCGAAAGCTGCCGACCATCATGTTGATTGCTGCGATAAGGTGATAAGCGAGGCTCTGGAGGTTGCAGGAAAAAGGATATCAGATATCGAACTCATATCCTATTCGAGGAGTCCTGGGATTGGACATACCTTGCGCATAGGAGCCATGGCTGCAAGAAGCCTTGCCGCAATTCACAGAAAGCCTCTTGTAGGCGTCAATCATTGCATAGCCCATCTGGAAATTGGCAGGATGCTTTTTCCTGACTGCAAAGACCCCATACTCCTTTATGTATCCGGAGCAAACACCCAGGTAATATCATACTTAGGAGGCAGATATAGGATTTTCGGCGAGACCCTGGATATTGGTGTTGGCAATTTCCTCGACCAGTTCGCAAGGGAGCTGGGTTTAGGTTTTCCCGGTGGTCCGAAAATAGCCGAGCTTGCGGATAAGAGCAGGACTTATATTGCATTGCCCTATGTTGTGAAAGGGATGGATATAAGTCTGGGAGGCATCCTGACCAATATCAAAAGGAAGATTCCTCTGCATTCAAAGGAGGATTTGGCATACTCTTGCCAGGAGACCGTCTTTGCCATGCTGATGGAAGTGTCTGAAAGGGCTATGGCCCACTGTGAAAAGGATGAGTTGCTTCTCGGAGGCGGAGTTGCCTGCAATGTCAGACTGCAGCAGATGGCAAGAAAGATGTGCCAAGACAGAAATGCCAGATGTTACATACCGGAAAACCAGTACCTCGTTGATAATGCAGCGATGATAGCTTGGCTGGGCATGAAAGAATATTCAGCTGGAAAGTCTGTTTCCGTAAAGGACGCAGGGATTGACCCCTATGAGAGAACAGATGAAGTCTAGTCCTTTTCCCAAACACTGCATGGTTCTTTTCTTTTCTGCTCAAGCAGCATGCAGATGAAGTCTATCTCATTAATTGCGCCTTCTATCTGTGCCCTCCTTCTTTTAGATAGTTCTTTGTCCTGCAGAAGGTCAAGAAGCTTCTTCTTCCTGGTGTGTAAGATATCAATCAGCCGCCTGCTCAAAATAATTCACCCTTTAATCATATAGAAATCATGTTTTGATTTAAAGCTATCTTTTTTTTCGGCTGAAAACGAGACCGGAAAAAATCAGCGTTATCTCCTACAAGAATACAGTTAATCATCGCCTCTTAATGAATTTATTCATGAAGCCCTTGACTTTGGCGCTTATGCTTTTCTTGCTTTTCTGTTGAGGTTTCTTGGGTATCTTTCTTATTATACCCTGTTTTTTTGAGGCTGCCTTTTTCATAGGCTTCTTTACTGCTGGATGTCTAGGGATTGGTTGAATTTGTTTCTTTGCTACCGGTTTCCTTGATGGAGCCTTTTGCACAGGCCTTATTATTCGTTCTTTGTTGTTCTCTGATGATGTTACTGCGATACCGACATTTTTGAAAGGCTTCAGGGGGTCATATATCAAGCCGCAGTCCTTGCAGATTATCTGCATTGATTTGGCATTATGTATTATATTCTGGCTTGCACATTGAGGACATTCAGTTATTTCATATAAGCTTCTTACCATCATATTTTTTAGCTTTGCAGAATATAAAAACCTTTCTGTTAATAATACTATATCTGTATGCGAATAAAGATATTGCATCCTCAACTAACAATTAAAAAGTATATCTGTATACATTTATAAGTTCTGAAAGAAAACAGCTTAATTCTTCCCGAGTGACTTAAGGATATCTTCTTTTCCTTTCCAGTCCAAAGCTTCAGCGAGCACTTCGCTTATGTACTCAACAGGTATAATTCTGATTTTCTTCAGCTTATCCGGGTCGATAATGATGTCTTTCATATTGCTTTTTGGGACAATCACGTTCTTTATGCCTGCTTCAATCACTGCTTCGACTTTTGAGCTTACACCCCCTACCGGAAGGACTTCACCTCTTACTGAAAGGCTTCCTGTCATTGCATAGTTCTGCCTGACCGGTACTTTCTTGAGGGCGCTTATGATAGAAGTAGCAACAGCTATGCTTGCGCTGTCGCCTTCTACACCCTCGTAGGTTTGCAGGAACTGGACATATATGTCATATTTTCCTTTAATATCATCACCGAAATACTTCTTTACGAGAGCCTCAACATTGCGGATGGCTTCTTTTGCTATCTCTCCCAGTTTGCCTGTGGCAATTATCACTGAATCCTTGCCGCCGGGGGTTACTTCCGACTCGATAGGAAGGATAATCCCAGAGAAATTGCCTCCGCTTCCCATGACTGCAAGGCCATTGACACGGCCTATCTTCTGGCCGTCTGTCTTTATTACTTCATACTCTTTCTTCCGCTCGATATACTTGTCGGCAATCTGCTGTTCCAGTGTCCTTGCAGAGGTCTTTGCCATGATTATATGCTGCTTATTCACGAGTTCTGCTCCTTCTTCTTTTGCAATATCCCCTGCTGCCCTGATGAGACCTCCAAGCTCTCTTAGGCGAAGCGTAAGATGCCCCTTCCTGTTGGCTCTGCGTTTTGCCTCCTCAATTATCTGCATTACCGCATCCCTGGAGAAATGCGGAATCTGCTTATCCTTGACTATCTCTTGCGCAATGAACCTGACAAGCTTCTCCCTGTTTTCTTGGGTGTCCGGCATTGTCTCATTCATGTAGACCTCATATCCATAGCCTCTTATCCTGGATCTAAGCGCAGGATGCATAAGCTTGATCGTCTCGTAATTTCCCGCGGCAACAAGTATGAAATTGCATGGCACAGGTTCAGTTCTAACCATTGCTCCTGCGCTTCTCTCGCTCTGCCCTGTGATAGCGAACTTGCCTTCCTGGAGAGCGGTCAATAGCTCCTGCTGTGTGTGCTCCTGCAGTGTGGATATCTCATCAATGAACAGCACGCCCATGTGTGATTTATGTATCATTCCCGCAACGACCCTCTCATGCGCAGGTGTTCCAAGTCCGCCTGACTGGAAAGGGTCATGAAGGACATCACCTAAAAGAGCTCCTGCATGTGCGCCTGTTGCATCCTGGAATGGCGCCTGCTTCTTTCCGAAATTGTCTACAATTACTTTTGGAACCCGTGACCTGTCATTTGCTTTCCTGCTCAGGTTTAGGCTGATAATGATTATCCCCAAGAAGCCGATGCTTCCAATCAGAAGTGCCGCGTAGATGACGTCAGAGATTATCCCGGCTTTCCAAAGATACCATTGGTACCATCCTATGGCAATCGCAATCAGAAGGAATATGAATGTCTGGCTCTTGAAGAAACCTCCTGTCTCAAACCGTGACCTTACCACAATCTCTCTTCCCTTTCCTGCAGGAAGCGTTCTGATGAGCGGCATGTTCTCATCATTTGGATTAGGAAAAGCTACTACATCTACAAGTTTCTCTTTTGGAAGGAGCTCGGCCAGAGCGAGTCCAAGCATGGATTTTCCTGTTCCGGGCTCACCAATTAGTAAAACATGCCTCCTTTGGCTTGCTGCCTTCCTCATGACCTTTACAGCATCGTCCTGTCCGATAACCTGGTCTATAGTATTCTTGCTGATCTCTATGTCCTTGGTGCTGACAAGGTCAAGCGGGCTTTTCAAGACTTTTCTTTTCTCGTTTGCAGCTTTCAATTCCTTTGAGGTCTTGAGCTTTATCTCTCTTGCCATCGTCATCCGAGTTAATCCGCCGTATTTATAAGTTTTGTTAAATCAATCACTTTAAAGCTTTCGCTGAGAGAAAAAAGGGCGAGAGCCGAGAAGTTAGTGTTCAGCAGCGGACTTTCTTTGGGATTGTATCACAAGCATTTTTTTTGATTATCTGGCTTTGGCAAGCGTGACCAGGGTGATAGAAGGCTATTTACAGCAGCAAAATCCATGGCAAACCTTTTTAAATGCCCTATTGTTTCTGGAACAGACAAAATACCAAAAGGTGGTACTCTATGGCTGAAATGATAAAGGAATCAACAAGCAAGTTCATTAAGGTGAGATGCCCGAAATGCAAGAATGAACAGATAACCTTCGGCAAGAGCGCTTCTGTGGTGAAATGCCTGGTATGCAGCAGGACACTAGTCGAGCCATCTGGCGGCAAATCACGCGTTAAAGCAAGGATACTTGAGGTGCTTGAATAGAATGCTTCTCAGAAAAAAAGGATATCCGGAAGAATCTGAATTCGTGCTCTGTACAGTCACAAAGATACAATTCAATTCTGTTTTTGTCCGGCTGGACGAATATGACAAGCAGGGTATGATCCATATCTCTGAGATCTCTCCAGGAAGAATAAGGAACATAAGGGATTATGTCCGCGAGGGCAAGGTAATTGTTTGTATGGTTTTAAGGGTCAACCAGGAGAGAGGCCAGATAGACCTTTCGCTGAGAAGGGTGAATGAGACTCAAAAGAGGATGAAGCTGTCTTCAATTAAGCAGGAGCAAAAGGCCGAGAAGATACTTGAGATAGTAGCGAAGCAGAATAATAAGGATCTTCAGGGTACATATGCCCTTGTCATGTCAAGAATATCTGATAAGTATGCCCGTCTCTATGATTTCTTTGAGGATATTGTGGCTGGAAAGGCAAATGCTGAGAAGGCAGGTCTTGACAAGAAATTGAGTGCGAGTCTGGATGAGCTCGTGAGACAGAGGATAAAGCTTCCCGAGGTAGAGATTGAGGGCAATCTGTTCATACAGAGCTATGAGCATGACGGTGCTGAAATAGTAAAAAACTCTCTCCGTAGGTTCGCTGAGGCAGGAGAAGGCATGGTTTCCCTCCATTATGTGGGTGCAGGCAAATACCCTGTAAAAGTTAGGGCGCCCGACTACAAAACAGCAGAGAAAATCATAAAGAAAGCAGTTGATGCCTGCATTTCTTATGCGTCTAAGCATAAGTCGCAGGCAAGCTTCGAGCGTATTGAAAAATGAGACACATACTTAAATGCACCGCCTGCGGCATCTACACCTTAAAAGATGAATGCGGCAATTGCGGACAAAAGACAATTGAGCCAAGGCCTCCAAAATATTCTCCTGAGGACAAGTATTCCTCCTATAGGCGAGCTGCAAAACAGAAAACACTGATGGAAAGAGGGCTGATTTGATGTCTTGGAAATTCGAACTCATCGGCAAGAGACCTAAAATGAATAAACCAATATTCATAGAAGGCTTGCCGGGCATAGGGAATGTCGGCAAGGTGGCGGTGGATTTCATAGTTGACAAGACAAAAGCGAAAAAACTCTATGAAGTCAGCTCCTATAGCATGCCTCACAGCGTGTTCGTGAACGAAGAGCATCTTGTGGAGATGCCCTCAATCGAGATTCATTATGCCAGACATCGCGGACAGGATATTCTATTTCTCACAGGCGATGTCCAGCCTATTGATGAGGTAACCTGCCACGAGTTCTGCGAGCAGCTCTTGGATATACTTGAAAGTTACGCCTGCAAGGACATTGTAACCACCGGGGGCATTGGTCTCCAGGAGGCGCCAAAGAGCCCTAAAGTCTATGTGACAGGTAATTCAAAGTCAGCCGTGCAGAGATTTACTGAAGGCACGGATGCGACAGACAGGATTTATGGGGTTGTTGGCCCTATCGTCGGGGTGACTGGTCTTCTTCTCGGTCTTGCAGGAAAAAGGAAGATTCCTGCTGCTGCTATCTTGGCAGAGACCCTGGGACATCCGATGTACCTCGGCATGAAGGGCGCAAGGGAGATCCTGAAGATACTGAATGCAAAGCTTAGTCTGAAGCTTGACTTAAACGAGCTCGACAAAGAGATAAAGGAGATAGAGTCAGAGGTCCTGAAGAAGACAAAGGAGCTAGGTCAGGTTTCGAAAGACACAGCCATGAAGAAACTTGCCAAGTATGGCAAGGATGTTACATATATTGGATGATATCTTATTGTGCTCTATAACATGTTTTATCATTCACCACTAAATGAGGTGTTCGGGAGTCAAATTAGCAGAAAGCTACTCTCAGACAGCTTTCAGCACTTTCTTTCCAGCTTTGGATTCCAGAACAGATGCTCTTATCTTTGCAGGTTATCCTCTTTGAAAAAAGAAATCCCCCTTATCAAATGAATTATTCCCAGTAAGCATTATTTGGACTATCCAATTATTCTCTTTTTGACCTACACTGTATTTGACCTATGTATTATTCTCCACTATATTCTCCACTAATTCTCCACTAATTCCCCGCTAATTCCCCACTAACAAAAAAAGCTGTTTGGATACTTATTCTCTTCAGGCTTCTGAAAATGACCGGCTCCGGTGAAAATCTCGCATTCGCTCGGCCACTGCCAGCGTCGAGCTTAGCCAGTATTCAATGCGTGGCTGCCGACCCCGCAAAGTTTTACCAAAACTTTGATCAAAAGAAGTGCGACACAAGGTCCCACATCGTTGCCAATCACTTTATTGTGAGAGGCAACGTCGGGCGGCCGAAAGGCCCGCTCTACCTTCGCCAGCCTTAGTCAAGGCTGAGGGACAACCCCCCGGCAGCCTTGATTTGAAGCAATTGAGAGCTCTCCGATAAGGAGGCAGTGGCTACATTTTCACCGGAGCCGCAAAATTATGCAGAAAATTATGAATAAGAAAAAAACTATCAGGCTTCGGATTCCATCTCCCTTATCCTGTCCCTTAGATTATCTATGGTGCTAGAGTTATCCTGCTGGACAAGGATTGTTCCGCATTCAGGACACTTGAAACTCACTGTTGTGCCCTGGTCAAAATCTAGTCTGACACAGGTCTTCGGGCAGATGAAGAAGCAGTTCTTGTTTTTCTCCTCCTTCTCGAGCCGTTCTTTCAGCATGCCTAACTTTGATCTCTTCATGTCGGAGATGACATCTTTTATCCTCTTCGGTGTGAATGTCCAGTAACTGATGTAGTAACCTTTCTTAGAGTCCTTTTTCCTCCTGTAAGTAGCGAGGTTCCTCATCTGCAGCCTGTATAATATGTTCCTTACCCTATGAATCTCTATCTTTGTCTTTTCAGCTATTATGAATTCAGAGATGTTTTTCTTGTCTTTAAGGAACTCAATTATTGGCAGAGCATCCTCGCCAACAGCCTCAACAACAGTGTCCTGTATCAATTTGCTTGTCAGTTTCATTTTAGTCCCCCCAAATGAGCGCAATTTGTCTGAATATCCAGTCACAAACAGTCCTCTTCAGCAGCTCTCTTATCCCCCAACTTTAAGATAATTCCTGAAATTAGTGGTATATAAATATTTAGTTAATATATAATATATATTCATAATTATATTTTTTATAACATATATTAGATTTCAATATTTTAGATGGGTGTTCTTTGCGCATTAATCACTGTGTTGCCAGTTATATCTACAATCAACATGCTGGACTTGTTCCTGAATGGGTCGCTTCCAGGATTCATGCAGGGGGTTTTGCCTATGTTTTCCTGCCATCTGCCGCTCACTTGAGAAGATTCATGGATATGCCCGGAAAAGGCGAGAAGAGGCTGCTTTTCCCTTATGAAATCGGCGATTGCCTTGCTTCCAACATGCTCACCGCTGTGTATCATGTCTAGAGCAGTGCCGAAAGGTGGGGCGTGAGTGACAAGGATTGTCTTTCGCATGTCTGAGGTTTTAAGCGCCTTAAGGTCTTCAATTAAAGGGCTCCAATCTTCTCTTGGGGTGGTTGTTACGCCCTTTAAGACAATTGTCTTGTAATCATCCTTTTCCCAGTCTTTTAGGGCGAATGGGCTAGTATTAATATACTGGCAGCCTATGATTATCTGGCTCCAAGCCCTGTGCGAACCCTTGTGGATGAGGTGGAAAATGCCTTTCTGCTCTGCAGCTTCCATTAGCGGGTAATTACTCCTGTAATCATCGTTGCCGAACATGGCAAAGAGCATTTTGTCAGGATGGTTCTTGTTGAATTTTTCAAGCAATGGTATAAATTGCTTTGTGAGGAAATCTCTCTGTGTGCTTATCCTGTGCTCCATAGAAGCAAATGCCCTCGGACATATATCGCCTCCAAGGATTATGACATCTGCGCTGTTGTGGACTGAGTGCTTGAAAAATCTTTCTATGAGAAGCATCTGTCCATGAAGGTCTGTTGCGAAGGTCAGGCGCATGGATCGGCGTGTGCAGTAGTGCTATTTATTGATTTCTGTAGATTATGGGCTGTTATCAATTGGAGTGTTAAAATCAGGAGATCCTCTGTTTTAGGCTTATGAGGCTCCTTCCAAAATCGCAAAATTATAAAAGTAACCCATATTTATCATTGAAATAGAAAACTTAATCATAACCATTCTCTGTATCTTTTTATGTACACTGTTTTAACAAGCTGCGCAAGGATGCAGTAGGACAATAATATCCCTACCAGTAAAACGTAGAATACGGCTGGCATTGGCTGTAAACCTATTAAATGCCCAAACACTGTGAATGGTATTGTTATTCCGGCAATGATTATCAAGCCCGTGGTTATTAACACCGGAGTTGACGCTCTGCTTTGAATGAATGGGATCTTTTCAGTCCTTATCATATGTACTATCAATGTTTGGGATATTAGCCCTTCAACAAACCACCCAGATTGGAATACTGCCGCTGAGCCGACGGTGTTGGCACCTATAATATACCATAATACCCCAAATGTGATAATATCAAATATTGAGCTTATAGGACCTATCCATATTATGAATCTTACAAGATTTGAAGCATCCCATCTCTTTGGTTTTCTCAGATATTCCTTATCCATCCTATCCCATGGTATAGATAACTGCGAGGTGTCATAAAGCAGATTCTGCACCAGGAGTTGTATGGGAAGCATCGGCAGAAACGGCAGGAACACGCTCGCAACAAGGATGCTGAACACATTGCCGAAGTTTGAGCTTGCCGTCATTTTGATGTATTTTGAGATGTTTCCAAATATATTTCTTCCCTCTTCTACTCCCGTTTCCAGAACAAGAAGGTCGTGTTCAGTCAATATGATATCCGCTGCCTCTTTTGCAATGTCTGCACCCGTATTGACTGAGATCCCTACATCTGCTTCTTTTAGCGCGGCTGCATCGTTTACTCCATCGCCAAGATAGCCTACAACGTGGTTGTTTTTCTTTAGTACTGAAATAATCTTCGCTTTTTGAAGGGGGCCTATCTTTGCAAATATTGTGGTATGTTCAACAGCTGCGCTCAATTCTTCTTCAGTCATCCTGTCAATTTCTGAGCTTGTCAAAACTCCCTTAATCTGCAGATTCACATCTCTGCAAATCTTCTGAGTGACTATCTCATTATCTCCTGTAATAACTTTTACATGTATTCCCTTCTCCTGCAATAATCTCAGGGCATGCTGGGCTGATTCCTTTGGCGGATCAAGGAATGCAATATATCCCGCAAAAATCAGATCATTCTCATCATCCACAGAGTATTGTTTTTTGCCTTCGTTTCGCGGCAAATCCTTGTAGGATATCGCAATAACTCTCAATCCGTCCATGTTCAGTTGCGTTTTTATCTTGATTATGTCCTTCATCTGAACTTCATCAAGAGGGACTATCTTCCCCTTCTTGTTCACTTTTGTGCAATGCTCAAAAATCTCTTCGACAGCACCTTTGCATATCATCGTTCTTGCTGAATTTTTCTTTTCAAGGACAATTGACATTCTTCTCCTGGAAAAGTCAAAAGGTATCTCATCTATCTTTTCATATTCCAGCATCTTATCTGCATCCAGTTTGTTGCTGTGGTTTAGTATTGCTTTGTCCATCAGGCTCTTAAGGCCAGTCTGGTAATAGCTGTTCAGTTGTGCAAGCCTCAGGACTGTTTCGCTATGGTGCCCCTCAGCATCAAGATGTCTTATCAGAACTATCCTATTTTCTGTTATGGTCCCGGTCTTGTCTGTGCATAATACGTCCATGGCGCCAAAGTTCTGAATTGCATTAAGCTTCTTTACAATCACTTTTCTCTTAGCCATCTTAATAGAGCCTTTGGCAAGGTTGCTTGTTACAACTAGAGGAAGCATCTCAGGAGTAAGTCCTACGGCTATCGCTATACCGAAAAATAATGCCTCCTGCCAACTTCCTTTAGTCCACCAGTTTAGCAAGAAGACTATTGGCACCATTATCAGCATGAAGACAATAAGCACAATGCTTACTTTATTTATGCCCTTGTCAAAGCTTGTCATCGGCCTCTTTCCGACTATCTGCTTTGCCATTGAACCGAAATATGTATTCTTGCCTGTGCCAACAACAACCCCCTTCCCGTAACCGCTAGTCACTGTTGTTCCCATCAAGCATATTGTCGGGATGTCAAATGCTGATTCACTGGTTTTCTTGGTACTGTTATGTGCATATTTTTCGACAGGCATGGACTCTCCTGTCAGAGTGCTCTGGCTTATGAAAAGGTCATCTGATTCTATCAATCTGATGTCTCCGGGAACCATGTCTCCAGCAGACAGCTCAACTATATCTCCAGGGACGATGTCTGCAGTAAATATCTCAGAAGCAACGATGTTCTCTGAAGAACCATCTGCCCTGATTACTGCGGACTTGTTCTGCACCAGGGATTTTAGTTTCTCCACAGTCTTCTGGGATGTGAACTCCTGCCAGAATCTCAAAGAAACGCTTATCACGACCATTATTGAGAGGATGATGATCTTTGTAAAATCATGATTGGCCGGCTCTGCCAGAAGCACATCCATAATATACGAGACGACGACGAGAACCACGAGAATCAGGATGAATGGATTTAAAAAGGACTGCAGCAGCTGCACCCACCACGCCGGAGGCTTCTCATAGTCTACTATATTTTTTCCGCTTTCTTTTCTGCGAATTAGGACTTCTTTTTCTGATAACCCCTTTTGAGATGTCCGAAAAATCCTAAGCACTTCCTCCGGAGTTTTTTCACCAAACCCGTAGAGTCTTTCCAGGATACCCGCATTCTGAGAATTATTATGTGCCTTCTCCTTTACCTTATTGTTATTTATCATTATGTTAAAACATTAAGATGAAATCTTGTTATTGGTTAGCATTTCCATAATTAGGCTATTTTCACAATAAGCGCGCAAAAGACTTTATAAATTTATTTGGAATTTCTTGGTGCCTAGTCTGGTTCTTTCGGTATTATCCATGTCTACATTGACAATAAGTAACAGCGTAGTTATGTTAACACCTACAGAACCAGAATTTATTACTTTTAAGTTAATAATTACGGCAAAATTTAAATATTAGTTTTGCTATCAAGCTCTTTATGAAATCAGAAACAGAGGAGCCAAGAACTCTTGAAAAGATTTTGCGAGATGCGGCGGCAGGGGTTGCTGCATTGGCGATATTTACTGCAAGCCCCGATTATCGGAGTCTTCATAAAGCGTCTGCGCAGGAGACCAGTGGTATTGTTTATGGCATGCAGGTGAACGGCTACACATTTGACTATAATCCGAATGGGTGGCCTGTGCCAAAACTTGATGAAACCGGGCAGAGGATTATTGAGCCAGGATACACAAAGATTGAAAAATGGCAGAAGTGGGCGGATGAAATAAAGGACATCCCTGGCGACGAAACTTTTCTTGAAGGCTATGTTAGGGATGATGGGCAGATTGTGACTACATTGAAACTTAATAATGCAATTTATGCTATTACATTTAATCCATTTAGAGATATCCCTCTTACCGTTTTCTCAAGAGTTCGTCCTTTAACGGGTGAAATTGAAAAATATTTTAAATACAAATATATAGGAGAAGGCGTAACTTGTCCGGATCCAAAAAAAATTTACTGAAATCCAAACATGCTCCATTATTATTTATTTTAACTATTTATTTGTCTATTAATTGTTTAGCACATGAAGGAAGTAAATATGATTGGACCACCCCCTCATCCGCCACACAATCTGCGCAGCAGGTAATTGATGCTGGCGGTTCTGTTCAGGCAACTTTGCCGGAAGGCACAACAGTCCAAATTGCAGGCAGCAGCGTAGAGCTTAGTGGCAATGTTCAGATTATTAACGGCAAAATCACATACGCCTCTTACCTGAAGGTCAGAGATGTTGAGTTATGGGGTGCGAGAGATGTTGAGATAACTGCAGCTGGAATTGCCGCTGCGTCTATTGATAAAGTCATTGTCAAGAATTCATTTGTCGCTTACGACGTAATAGACTTCTCCTACGACTTCAAGAACACAATATCAATGTCTTCTGCCTCATTAGTAACAGTAAGGGAATACCGCTTCCCAAACGTTAGGGATGCGACGTTCGTGCTTTACGATGACGGCTCGCTGCGAAGTGTGGAGATGAAGGCATCGGCGAAGACTGACTATATCCTGCCTAACCCATTTTGGGCAGGATGGAGCACAAACAAAGCTGGTAGGGCTGAGCAGAACTCTGTGTACTTAGATAACAATGAGTTGAGTAGTTATGTTAAAACCATACAGAACTAGAATTTATTACTTTTAAGTTAATAATTACGGCAAAATTTATATAATAGTTTTGCCATCATGCTCTGTATGAAGTCAGAAACAGATAAGCCAAGAACTCTTGAACAGCTCTTGCGAGGTGCGGCGGCAGGGGTTGCTGCATTGGCGATAATTACTACGAGCCCAGATTATCGAAGTCTTCATACTGCGTCTGCGCAGGAGTCCAATGGTATCGTTTATGGCATGCAGGTGAACGGCTACACATTTGACTATAATCCGAATGGGTGGCCTGTGCCAAAACTTGATGAAACCGGGCAGAGGATTATTGAGCCAGGATACACTAAGGTTGAAAAATGGCAAAAGTGGGCGGATAAGAGTAAAGATATTCCAGGAAACGAAACTTTACTGGAAGGTTATCAGGCGAGTGATGGACAGATATTAACAACATTAAAATATAATGGTACTATTTATGGAATTACTTTCAATTCATTCAATGACAAACCACTAATTGCTTTTTCTAAGGTCAATCCAAGAAATTTTAAAATTGACGAAGCTTTTAAATATAAATACATTGGTGAAGGCGTGTTATGCCCTTATCCAAAGTAATAAGGTTTAACTTAGTTCTATTAGTTGTTTTCTGTTTAAGTGTTATTGTAGTTAGTCTATCATATGCACAAGAAAGAAATTATGAATGGTCAATTACAGAAAGAGTTCAAAATGCTTTTGAAAATCAAGCTTCTACAGAAGCGAAATTTTCTACTAGAACTTTATTCCAAATTGCAGGCAGCAGCGTAGAGCTTAGTGGCAATGTTCAGATTATCAACGGCAAAATCACATACGCCTCTTACCTGAAGGTGAGGGATGCAGAGTTATGGGGCGCGAGAGATGTTGAGGTAACTGCGGAGGGGATTACTACCGCATCAATTGACAAAGTCATTGTCAAGAATTCATTTGTTGCTTATGACGTAATAGACTTCTTTTATGACTTCAAGAACACAATAACACTCTCATCAGCGTCACTTGTGACTATTAGAGAATACCGCTTCCCAAACGTCAGGGGTGCGACGTTCGTGCTGAACGATGACGGCTCGCTGCGAAGTGTGGAGATGGCTGCATCGGCGAAGACTGACTACATTCTGCCTAATCCCTTGTGGTCAGGATGGAGCACAAACAAAGCTGGTTGGGCTGAGCAGAACTCTGTGTACTTAGATAACAATGAGTTGAGTAGTTATGTTAAAACCATACAGAACTAGAATTTATTACTTTTAAGTTAATAATTACGGCAAAATTTAAATATTAGTTTTGCTATCAAGCTCTTTATGAAATCAGAAACAGAGGAGCCAAGAACTCTTGAAAAGCTCTTGCGAGGTGCGGCGGCAGGGGTTGCTGCATTGGCGATATTTACTGCAAGCCCCGATTATCGGAGTCTTCATACAGCGTCTGCGCAGGAGACCAATGGTATTGTTTATGGCATGCAGGTGAACGGCTACACATTTGACTATAATCCGAATGGATGGACAGTGCCAAAACTTGATGAAACCGGGCAGAGGATTATTGAGCCAGGATACACAAAGATTGAAAAATGGCAGAAGTGGGCGGATAAGATCAAGGATATTCCTGGCGACGAAACTTTTCTTGAAGGCTATGTTAGGGATGATGGGCAGATTGTGACTACGTATAAACTTGATGGTATTATATATGGAATAAATTATAATAGTTTTCAAAACCAACCCCTTACATATCTCTCAAATGTCAACCCAGTAAATTTCATAATTGAAAAAGGTTTTAAATACAGATATATGGGTAAAGGTACAAAGTGCCCGGACCCAATAAAACAACTGCCAAATTAGTCATTTTATTATCATTGTTATTTCTATTTTTTCCTAGTATTGTTATATCTAATAATCTTGAAGAAGACGACTGGACCACCCCCTCATCCGCCACACAATCTGCGCAGCAGGTGATTGATGCTGGCGGTTCTGTTCAGGCAACTTTGCCGGAAGGCACAACAGTCCAAATTGCAGGCAGCAGCGTAGAGCTTAGTGGCAATGTTCAGATTATTAACGGCAAAATCACATACGCCTCTTACCTGAAGGTCAGAGATGTTGAGTTATGGGGTGCGAGAGATGTTGAGATAACTGCAGCTGGAATTGCCGCTGCGTCTATTGATAAAGTCATTGTCAAGAATTCATTTGTCGCTTACGACGTAATAGACTTCTCCTACGACTTCAAGAACACAATATCAATGTCTTCTGCCTCATTAGTAACAGTAAGGGAATACCGCTTCCCAAACGTTAGGGATGCGACGTTCGTGCTTTACGATGACGGCTCGCTGCGAAGTGTGGAGATGAAGGCATCGGCGAAGACTGACTATATCCTGCCTAACCCATTTTGGGCAGGATGGAGCACAAACAAAGCTGGTAGGGCTGAGCAGAACTCTGTGTATGTTGATATTGACGAAGGAGAATAACCTTAATAAATTTGCCACCTCATAGTTGTTAAAGTAGTAAAATTTAAATACTTACAAAGACTGCATAGGTAATATGGCAATCAACAGGCGCGAGTTTTTCAAGTATCTTGCAGGGACAGCCATGGCAATGTTTAGCAATTATGCTTCAGCCAATGAGGAATCAAAAAGGCTGGTCAAGCTGGGAGAGGAACGGTCAAAAGCAGGTGATTTGGAAGGCGCTATGAGGTTCTATGAAGAAGCTATGAAAGCTGATCCCGAAGATGATGAGGTTTGGAATAATATTGGAGTTATCTTACATAAAAAAGGCAGATATAAAGAGGCGATTCCATATTATTCCAAGGCTATAGTTCTAAATCCTTCTGATTGTGTTACACTTGGCAATATGGCATATAATTATGTAAAATTGGAGAAATGGCAAGAAGCAAAACACTGGTATTTGGAAAAATTGAAGTATTGTGAAAATGATGCCATTGCTCAAGCTTGGCTAAGGAAATTGCAATAGCTTTTTATAGTAAGCTATTCAGAATTGTTTTATGAGAAGAGTAATATTTATCTTGATGTTATTATTGTCTATTTACAATACTATTGATGTTTGCGCAAAAGAAGCGACTGACTCATTGCCACCCGAAACGTTCACTTCATCAACCAGCTACGAAGCCACCTCGCTTCCTGAGACTTCAACATACATTAATGGCCAAGATATTTTACTCAGCGGTGATTTGAGAGTGATTAATGGGAAAATCACCTATGCATCATACTTGAAGGTGAGGGATGCAGAGTTATGGGGCGCGACAGATGTTGAGATAACTGCCGAAGGAATTATTGCTGCATCGGTTGATAAGGTTATTGTGAAGAACTCGTTTATAGCGTATAATGTAAAAGACTTCTCCTACGACTTCAAGAAAACAATAACAATGTCTTCTGCCTCATTAGTAACAGTAAGGGAATACCGCTTCCCAAACATCAAGGATGCGACGTTCGTGCTGAACGATGACGGCTCCTTGCGAAGTGTGGAGATGAGTGCTTTGGCGAAGACTGACTATATCCTGCCTAACCCATTTTGGGCACTATGGAGCACAAACAAAGCTGGTAGGGCTGAGCAGAACTCTGTGTATGTTGATATTGACGAAGGAGAATAACCTTAATAAATTTGCCACCTCATAGTTGTTAAAGTAGTAAAATTTAAATACTTACAAAGACTGCATAGGTAATATGGCAATCAACAGGCGCGAGTTTTTCAAGTATCTTGCAGGGACAGCCATGGCAATGTTTAGCAATTATGCTTCAGCCAATGAGGAATCAAAAAGGCTGGTCAAGCTGGGAGAGGAACGGTCAAAAGCAGGTGATTTGGAAGGCGCTATGAGGTTCTATGAAGAAGCTATGAAAGCTGATCCCGAAGATGATGAGGTTTGGAATAATATAGGGGCGGTACTTAGGCGTTCGAACAAACCTGAAGAAGCACTTAGATATCAATTGAGAGCATATGAGCTTAATAATGCTAATTGTACTGTAACATCTAATTTAGGATGGAATTATTATCTTTTAGGTGATAATGCGCAAGCACTCAAGTACTATGAGGAAGCAGTTGCATTATGCGAGTATGATGTCTATAAGAAAAAAGTAGTTTCTAGTTGGATAAATAAATTACGGTTGGGCAAATAACTTTTTATAATCCAACTTACATAATTAACATAATGAAAAAGATCATTAATATTTTGGTGATATCCTTCTTTTTTTATACGGTTCTTGGTTACGAGTATAGTTCACCTCTTTTAGATACGATAACTTCATCAACCAGTTACGAATCCACCTCTCTGCTCGAAACATTCACATCAATAAATGGAGAGCAAATCGTTGTCAGCGGCGAATTAAGAGTGAGCAACGGCAAAATCACCTACGCCTCCTACCTGAAGGTGAGGGATGCGGAGTTATGGGGCGCGACAGATGTAGAGATAACTGTTGATGGAGTAACTGCCGCAACAGTTGACAAAGTCATTGTCAAGAACTCCTTTGTTGCTTACGACGTAAAAGACTTCTTTTATGACTTCAAGAACACAATATCAATGTCTTCTGCCTCATTAGTAACAGTAAGGGAATACCGCTTCCCAAACATCAAGGATGCGACGTTCGTGCTGAACGATGACGGCTCCTTGCGAAGTGTGGAGATGAGTGCTTTGGCGAGGACTGACTATATATTGCCTAATCCCTTCTGGTCAGGATGGAGCACAAATCAAGCCGGGAGGGCTGAGCAGAACTCTGTGTATGTTGATAACAATGGGCTGAGCAATTATGTTAAGAATCTCAATAAGCTGAGCTTGGGTAAGATTGACACAGACGGCGATGGTCTAAGCGATCATGACGAGATGGCGAAGTATGCCACAGACCCGAACAATCCCAACACTTTGAATGATGAGATGACTGACTTGGATGCAGTGAAGATGATTATTAGCGATAATCTTACGATTGATGGCATATCCGTCAATATGTTCAGGGACACAGATGGCGACGGGATTTCTGATTATGCCGAAGGCATCTATGGCACAGACCAGAGCAAGATTGACACTGATGGAGATGGTCTTAGTGATGCAGAGGAGATACTGAAGCATGGCACAAATGTGACGAATCCTGATACTGACGAAGATGGCATCCCTGATAGGGCTGATCCTTTCCCTCTTATCAATTTGCAGAAGGGCACGACTCAACGAAACGAGCTCTCGGATGAGAACATCATAATAAAGGCGGATACAGGCGAGGGATTCAAGCTGGATTTTGGGTCAGATACTGTTTCGTTTTCAACTAAGGACAATGTCACATTCGGGCTTGGGAGCGATGAGGAATCGATAGGGATGAGGCCGATTGGTGAGTCTCAGGTTTCATATAGGGAAAAGGACGGGGTCTATGAATTTGATGTGAAAAGCGCACTGGTCGAGATTCATGGAGAGAGCCTAGAACTTAACAGCTCAGGCAGGTTCGCTTTTGACACGATAAACAAGGTATCGTGCTTTAAGATAAAAGCGCCTGGAAGATACAAGAATTCAGGCGACCTTTTTAACCCTGCTTTCGCTCTATACATACACACTGAAGATTTCGAGGCATGCATCAGGAAGAGCAGGAGCCAGGCTCTGGACATCCCTGCCAAGGCATCCTGCAGCCAATGCGGTTATTTCGATTTCCCTGATAAGCTCTTCTGGCTGAAAGGAATTGTTGAATATGAAAGGCCTGGAGAATTCGGCTATGAGGATATAATTGACAGCACGGACAAAACGACTCTTGTTGACGCAAAAGACACACAGAGGATAATCGCAGATCTGCATATAAGAAGCGTCCTTGGCAGGCATTATATATCGTCATTTTCCGGGCCGTTCTTCATAGAAGAGAATAACGGCAGGATATCCAATGTCGCAAGAGCAAAGCCCTATGCCCTACGCCGCTACGAGACCGATGATTTCAAGCCAAAAGTAACTGTCACAGAGAGCCTGCTCAGGCAGGATGGGAAAGCAATAGTCAGGATATATGCACCATCTGCTGAGCAGAACCAATCAATTAGGCTTCTTAAGAACAGCTTAGCGAGGCAGAAAGGATGAGAAAGGCCCAGGTGACACTGTTCATTATTATCGGGCTCGTAGCTCTATTATCTTTTGCAGGGTTCATAGCGTATAAGACTGGTCTGCACAAGAAGATATTATTCTGGATGCAGCCGACAGACGTACAGGTATATGTCGAGAAATGCCTTGATCAGGAGCTGGAGAGAGGTTTGGTGGAAGTTGGCATGGCGCGGGGAGAATCAGTTGATGCCATCTTTGCCAATGTCTCGTATTCCTTAGACGGTTTTGATAGCTTGATTGCTTCTTATGTAATCTCTTCAATGCCTTCTTGCATCGAGGATTTCAAGGCATTCCCGAAATACTCCATTGAATCAGGAGAGATGTCAGCGCAGATAACGCTGACAGATAATGCAGTGCTTGCGAAGCTTGACTGGCCGCTTCTTATCAATCAATCCAACAAATTAAAGAGCCTCACAACATTTAGGGCAGAGAAGAGCATAAGGCTCAAAGAGATGATAAAGACAGCAAAGCATATCCAGCAGAGCAGGAGATACAATCTTACCTATCTGGACAGCATACCATTCAATACGACCATCTACACATATCCCGGTTTCCAGGCAGTTGTTCTTGAAGATGCATCATTGAAAATAAGGGGCGAGGCTTACAGGCTGGGTTTTGCTGTTGATAGGTGAGTGGCAAGCGTAATCACAAATAATTATAAGTATTTATACGTATAAAATGTTGAGCGTAAAGGATGTCATCGAGATAAACAAACAGTTCTCGGACGGCAAGATAATCAATGCAAGCAGCCGCGGCCAAAGAGATGGCAAGGTGCAGGGACTGGCTCGTCTGCTCTGCCATATTCGCAAGAGCCATACTTACTGGCCATGTTTTTGAGGATGGCAACAAGAGGACTGCTGCAGCAGTGATAATGCTATTGATGGAGATGAACGATGTGAGCTATAAGCCAGAAGCGATTCCTAGGATAATTGTAAATTCTAAAGAATATCAAAAATAGGACAGAGATAGAGAGCTGCATTAAAGATGCGATCAGGTAATGTTGAGATGGCAAAGCGGATTATCGCTAAGTATCCAGAAGTCTTCGAAAGCCTGATGGAGTTCGAGAGGACAAAGAGGCTTCCTAAATTATACAGGAGGAAAAGGATAAAAATAACAATAGATGAGAATGTCCTTCGCGACTTCAAGAAGCACTGCGAAAGAAAGAACCTTAACATGTCCAGGCTCATTGAGAAGAAGATGATTGAGGAGATGAAGTGATGGACCAGCCGGGATTTGAACCCGGAGCCTCACCGCTGCCAGCGGCGCATTATAACCAGGTTTAACTACTGGCCCATACGCTGGATGAAAAGCCGGTGGTATATAAATGTTGGCAGATGGCAAAAATGCTGTGAATGCATCTGGATGGTGCGTGCTGGTTGATAGTGTGTTCCCTGCTTTTCATCCCATCTCATTAACAGCGCCACAGCTATACAAATGATGCCCAAATGCACACGACTTCAACATTTACCACATCAATTGCAGAAGCGATATACAAATGATAACTTTTATATACTGGTCTTGAATACCACATTTTCGGGGGTTCGATATGGTAATACTATTTGACCGGTTTAATCTGCCTAATGACATATATGAAGTGCTGTTCGCTACAAAGCAGCAGAAGATTGTAGGGAAGCTTCTCATCAAGGAGATGAAGCAGCACGGCGGCGAGATGAGCAAGGCCGACATGTCGGGCTTCGCTACTGCTCTCCACGAAGGAAGCTATATCACTGAGCTTGACGAGCCGCCATACGCAGGCAAAAAAGTCAAAATCAGCTACAACAAGAGACAGTTCTATGACAGGATCCTTACGCCCATGAAAGGGATGGGGCTTATAGATTACGACCTTTACAAGAAAACATATAAGATAAGCGACAAGTTTAACCAAGCCATGATTAAAATAGGCCTCATGTGGATTAGGGAGATGCGATAGCTTTAAATCCAGCAGATCTTTCATATTCCGGATGAAGAGGAAGTGGCTGTTTGCAGGTATCGCTGTATCTGTGCTTATCGTGTCCTTGTTGGTTGGTCAGCTGATGCTCTACTGGAACCTAATTATTGGCAATGATACACTTATTACTCTTTCTACGGATAAGGAGTATGTCCTGCTCAAGCACGGTATGAATCAAACACTTAATGTTGAGGCGAGCATACTGTCCAATATGTTTTGTAATAGCCATTGCATAGCGGCTTTCTCTGACCTCAACAGAAACGAGACAATTGACCGGGCGGAATTCAATCTTAAGACCGCACAGCCGTTCAAAAAGCAGTATCCATTGTATCCTGGTATTAAGGGAGAAGGGTTCAAAGTCTATAGGTTCTCCATGGAATGCATAAGCGAGAAAAGCTTCCTGTGTCATACAGGCGAAAGGCCAACGACGAGGTCAGCTCTTGTTATTGTTGAGTACAGGCTTGATGAGGAGGAAGAAATCGAGCGGAACAAAGTTGTTTTGGCAGAGTCTATTGCCAAGAGACATGCAGAATTGAGTGCGCTAGCAAGGCAGTCATCTGCAACTATCGCTGGCTTTAAATCCCTTAGAGACGATGATTTGCTTGAGATCAGCAGACAGCTGGAGGCAAAAGCTTGGAATATCAGCGAGAAGCTAGCGCAAACAGTAAGGCACTGGGAAAATGAGGAATACATCGAATTCGGCAAGCCGCTTGCTCTTTTGGAAGAAGAATGCGATGAAAGCATCGCCAAAGCAGAGTCCCAGATAAATTCCCTCACTATTCTTGTCCAGAGGCATGATAATGCACTGAAGTCCATGAGACAATCGAGGGATACGCTTTCAAAGCTGCAGCAGATGACCATGACAAACCGGACTCTTGTTGGCAGGATAACACGGGCAAGCGAGTCCTTCAACAGTGATGCAGCCCTCTTCAGGCAGCGCGGCATGATAAGCACAAAAGAGCAGATTGCTGAAAACATGAGGCTTCGCATATCAGAGCTGAACAAGAGCATAGATAGTGCAGTCAGGAGAGAATATCTAATGAGGCATTTGAAGATAGATGCGCTCTATAAAGCCCTCTTTGAAGTGGTAGGAGAAAAGCCGTCAGAATATGCAAATAATACGGAAAAGAGCATAAGTGAATCCTGCCTTCATGCAGAGGCTCTTGCTGCGTTTGCAGAAAAGTACATCAATGGCAGCATAAACTCTACCATTGACTCCAGAGCAGCAATTAGAACCCTGCTTTCAAAAATCTACGACCGATACACACCTGGGTCCGCAGATGAGAAGGAAGTACTCAATCAATTGAAAGCTGATTACGATGAGAACGCCACTCTCCTCCCTGGGCAGGAAGCAACTTATGTGAAAGCAATAATTGAAGAGATTCCACGGTGCAAAATTATCCCTGTTGCATACCCTGAATTGGATAGGCTAGAAGGCATGGAAGAGAGGCTTTCAGCAAGAGAACCTGAAAAGGTACTTTTCAGGTTCAGTAATCCGACAATGAAATGTGGATTGTTTGCAAGAGAAGAGGAATGCTGCAAAGATTGTTGGGACAGGAATTATCCTGTATTGCTTTTCCATGGCCATGCCTTCGACAAAGGAGTGAGCTATGAATACAGCCTGGAAGGCTGGACTGCAATCCAGGCAAGACTTGAAGAAGACGGAGTATTGAATGGAGGCACGATAAATGTCTACGGGCCTGACAGGATGCCTTCAGGCGTAATAGGGAATCTGAATATGCCTGTGTCTTTTCGGGCAAGCTATTATTTTGATGTGCTAACTGAACCCGGAAGCTTTGCAGTGGTCCAGAGCAAGAGCGAGAATATAGATACTTACGCTATACGGGTAAAGGAAGTGATTGCCAGAGTCAAGGCAAAGACAGGCAAGAATAAGGTGCGGATAGTCGCATTCAGCATGGGCGGGCTAGTAGCCAGAAGATATATCCAGATATTCGGTGATAATGATGTCGCTTCCCTTGTGCTTCTTGGAGTCCCAAACAAAGGCATTTCAGGCAAAGTATCTCAGCTTTGCGATGTACGGGGAAGCCCAGTAGAATGCAGGGACATGGATGAAGACAGCCTCTTCATCAGGAAACTGAACAGCGCAAAGCTGCCTGATATACCAATAACCAATATAGTTGCCGGGGGCTGCAATATGGATGGCGAGGATGGCGACGGCATAGTGCTACTGAGAAATGCGAAGCTAGACGGCATCACAAACATATTTATCAATGGGACTTGCAGGGGAACGACAACGCCTCTCCATATAGACCTGCTTGATATAGAGATGTATCCACAGGTCTACGGAGCAATTAGAGAGAGTCTTATTTAGATGCGAGCTTGATATCTGCTTCCTGGACTGTCTTTCTTCCTGAGTGCCTGGCGACATTCACAGCATGGGTCCCTATATTCTCGGCAATCTCCTGGATGACCTCAACAAACGCATCTACTGCATCTGCACTCACCCTGTCTGCGCCTGCTTTCATGAGAATCCTTGCAGCAGGAGCTTTTGGTATAATGCCTGTTTTTCTTGTCATTTTCCCCAGTGAAAAATTACCACAACTTATTTAAATACTTTTCCTTTCCGTTTCACGATGGAAAAAAGCGATGAGAAAGACATAATATTAAAGTTTGCTCTTCAGAATGCCGCCAAATTCAAGGGCAAGGCAAGCCAAGGGGCTGTTATAGGCAAGATAATCGCGGAAGCACCTGAGCTTAAACCTAAACTAAGAGAGCTCAGTGATGATATCGCGGCTGTAATCCAGGAAGTCAACACAATGTCTCCTGATGAGCAGCTGAAAACCATCAATGACAGATGGCCTGGGTTATTGGATGAAAAGGAGCATAAGGAGCATGATATATTCTCATTCCTGAAAATATCAGGGAGCATAACAACTGCATTTCCTCCTGAGCCAAGCAAGTACCCGCATATAGGCCATGCGAAAGCGATACTGCTAAACTATGAGCTAGCGAGAAGGCACGGCGGCAAGTTTATTCTGCGCTTTGAGGATACTAATCCTAAGCTTGCCAAAGAGGAATACTATGCGATTCATCTGGACAATTACGAATGGCTGGGAATAAAGCCAGATGAGATCACTTATGTTTCTGATTTTATACCACAGCTATATGAGCATGCTGAGAGGCTGATATTGCTCGGCGGAGCGTATGTGTGCACTTGCGAGCAGGAAACCATCAGGGACAACAGGGCGAAGGGGAAGATATGCAGCTGCAGAGCCCAGACCAGCGCATTCAATATCCAGGCATGGAAGGAGATGTTAAGGAATCCTCAAAGCCATGCCGTGCTAAGAGCAAAGATTGACATGTTGCATAACAACAGCACAATGCGTGACCCTACCTTGTTTCGGGCGATAGATGAACCGCACCCAAGAAGCGGGACAAAGTACAGGATATGGCCTACTTATGACTTCGAGAATGCGGTGATGGATGGAATCCAGGGTGTAACCCATCGGCTGAGGAGCAAAGAATTCGAGATGCGAAAAGAGCTCCAGAGGCATCTTCAGAAAGCCCTTGGGTTTAAGGAGACCAGCATTTTTGAGTTCGCTAGGTTCAATCTGGAAGGAGTCGAGAGCCAGGGAAGAGTAATAAGGGAGAAGATAGAAAAAAAAGAGCTTTTCGGCTGGGATGACCCGCGACTCACTACTCTTGTGGCATTGAGGAGGAGAGGATTTCTGCCTGAGGCAATAAAAAGTTTTGTCATGGCAACTGGCATAAGCAAAACAGAGGCAACGCTTACCTGGGATGACCTTATAATCCACAATAAGAGACTGCTCGATAAGACATGCAGCAGGTATTTCTTCCTTCCTGAGCCTGTGTTAATAGCAGTCAAGAATGCTCCTTTGCAGAAAATCCATCTCAAAAAACATCCTGAGGACAGTTTAAGAGGGACAAGGGAGCATCAGACTGATGAGATGTTCTACATAAACAAAGCGGACCATGATGAGCTTTCAGAAGGCAAGCTTTATCGCCTGATGGATTGCCTCAATTTCAGGAAGGAAGGCGACTCCTTTGTATTTGATTCCCTGGAATATGCTCATTTCAAAGCGAAGGGAAGCAAGATAATGCATTTCCTGCCTGTAGGAAGCGAGATTGATGCAGAGGTATTGATGGCGGATGGCAAGGTGCTCAAAGGAATTGCTGAACGATATGTTGGAGAACTCCAGGTCGGGGATGTGATACAGTTCGAGAGGTTTGGGTTCTGCCGGCTGGATGACAAGGAGAAGATGCGGTTTTGGTATACGCACGGGTGAATTAGCCCGTATTAGGTTATAAAATTGGTTAACATCTCTTTTTGAGTTCCGATGCACTTTATTCAAGATTCATGTAGAAACTTATATATATCCCGTTCATAAGCCTTCAATTTATGGCATCATATAGTTTCAAGACAGTGGAAGAGGGGATACTCAAGTTCTGGGAAGAGAATGAGATACACAGCAAAGCCCGTAAGAGAGGGCAGAAGGGCAAGATATTCTATTTCCTTGATGGTCCGCCTTATACATCAGGCAGAGTCCATATAGGCACTTCATGGAACAAATCCTTAAAGGACATGGTGCTTCGTTATAAGCGCATGAAAGGGTTCAATGTCTGGGACAGAGCAGGTTATGACATGCATGGCATGCCGACTGAGCAGGGCGTTGAAAAGGAGCTAGGCATAAAGAACAAGGATGAGATTCTCAAGATGGGGATTGGGAGGTTCACTGATGCGTGCAGGGAATTCTGCCTTCGGAACATGGCGCAGATGAACAAGGATTTCCAGAGGCTAGGTGTCTGGATGGATTTTGAGAATGCATACCAGCCTATAAAGCCGGAATACATAGAAGGAGAATGGTGGCTGATTAAGAAAGCCTATGAGAACAAGAGGCTCTATGAAGGAGAAAAGACTATGCACTGGTGCTCCCGATGCGCGACTGCCCTTGCCAAGCATGAGCTGGAGTATAAGCAAGTGAGCGATGAGAGCATTTTCCTTAAGTTTCCAGTCATTGGTAAACACAATGAGTTTCTCATAATATGGACAACAACACCCTGGACAATACCCTTTAATCTCGGAGTTATGGCAAATCCTGACGTAGATTATGTTCGGGCAAAGGTAGGAGAAGAGATATGGATTCTTGCAAAGACGCTTGCAGAGCCTTTCATCCAAGGGGTCTGCGATAAGCAATACTCCATTTTGACTGAGTTAAAAGGCGAAGAATTGAAAGGCATGAAGTACAGGCATCCTTTGTATGAAGAACTGAAAGAGGATTTCGAGCGAATAAGAAAGGAATCCGGCAGGATCCATGAGGTTGTCATGTCGTCTGAATATGTGGATGTCCAATCAGGAACAGGGCTAGTCCACATGGCGCCGGGCTGCGGACCTGAGGATTATGAAGTAGGTCATAGAGAAGGTTTCAAGCCATACAATACCTTATCAGAGCAGGGCGAGTTTGGGCCAACCGTGGGCAAGTTTAAGGGATGGGTGGCTAAAAGAGATGATAAGAAGTTTGTGGAGGCTCTTGCTGAGACCGGACTACTTGTGGCAAAGACCAGAATTGACCATGATTATGCTCATTGCTGGCGGTGCAAGCAACCCATTGTCTTTAGGACAACAACACAGTGGTTCTTTAGAATAGAAGACTTGAAGGAGAGGATGCGGGAGTTGAACAAGCAAATCAAATGGGTGCCGCAATATGCAGGCAGCAGGCATTTTGATTCATGGATAAGCAATCTGAGGGACAATGGTATTACCAGGCAGAGGTTCTGGGGCACACCCCTTCCTGTCTGGAAGTGCGACAAATGCGGCGAGTTTGTTGTTGTGGGTTCCATAAAGGAGCTTAAAGACCTAGCTGGAAGAGTACCTGAGGACTTCCACAAGCCATGGATAGATGATATTAAATGGGCATGCAAGACATGCGATGGGATAATGTGCAGAAGCCCCGATATAATGGATGTCTGGATTGACGCTGGAAGCGCATCCTGGAACTGCCTTGATTATCCACAGAGGGATGATCTATTCAATAAGATGTTTCCTGCTGATTTCATTCTTGAGGGTATTGACCAGATACGGGGATGGTTCAACCTTCTCTTTGTAGCTTCAATGATTAGCATGGACAAACCGTCTTTCAAGGCAGTTTATATGCATGGATTTGTGCAGGACTCGCAGGGAAGGAAGATGTCTAAATCGCTTGGAAACTACATCCTTCCTGAAGAAGTTGTTGGAAAATACGGTGCAGACACCCTGAGATACTATATGATAGGCGGCACCCCCCCTGGGCAGGATATAAGCTATAATTTCGACGATATGCGCGTCAAGCATAAGAACCTGATGATACTCTGGAACCTGCATAATTTCGTGATTGACCTGGCAAAGTCCAATGGGCTTAGACCAGAAGCATCCGGAGCAGAACTTGGTCTGGAAGAGAGATTCATTATATCAAGGCTCAATTCGACCATAAGGAAGGCTACAAATCTCTATGACAACTACGAGCTCTCAAGCATACCTGCCTTATTGGAGCAGATGTACTTGGACCTATCGAGGGTCTATGTCCAACTTGTTAGAGACAAAACAACTAACAGCATGGAGGAAAGGCAGCTTGTCCTACATGTTACATACAAGGTGCTTCTTGATACACTGAAGATGATGGCGCCTATTGTGCCGTTCATCACAGAAGAGATTTACCAGAGCTTCAGGCGCGAATTCGGGCTTCCTGATGAGAGCATACACCTCCTTGATTTCCCAGAAAGCGTTGAGATGCTGATTGATGAGCAGCTTGAGAGTGATTTTCTTGTAGCTCAGGATATCATCCAGAGCGCGCTTTCTGCAAGAGAGAAGATGCAGGTCGGCCTGAGGTGGCCGGTGAAGGAAGTATATATAGTTCCCTGCGACAAGAAAGCAGAGCAATCCATCAAAAGGATGGAGATGCAGATTAGACAGCAGATAAACGCCAGAAAGACAAGGATAATTGAAAGATTCGAGCATGCCAAGATAAGGCTGAAGCCTAATTTGGCGGCCATGGGTCCTGATTTCGGGGAAAAGGTGCCAAGCATCATCGCTCATGTACTGCGAGAAAGCCCGTCCAGTATGCTTGCCAGGCTTAATGCAGGCAACTGCAGGATAACCGTGGAGGGCACATTAATATCCTTGAAAAGAGAGCACTTCAATATAGAAACAGAGCTTCCGCCAGAATATATTTCATCTGATTGCAAGAGCGGTGTGTTATATATTGACCGGCGAAGAGATGCTGACCTAGATGCTGAAGGGTATGCGCGCGAAATCATGCGCAGGGTGCAAAACTTAAGAAAGAAAGAGGGGCTATCCAAACAGGACAGGATAAGGCTTTGCGTGACAATAGACAAGGAGCTTGAGGAGATGCTTAGCTCCTGGAAAGGTGATATTGAAGAGAAAGTCGGAGCTTCTTCGATGGAGCTTGGACAAAAGTGCAAGGGTTATGGTGTCGCTTCCCAAGAGAAAGTGAAGGACAAGATTATAGGGCTATGTATTGAAAAAATATAAGACTGAAACAGGCTTTCTGTTTCAATCATATTAGTATCATTTTATTTTCTCAACTTTTATTAAAATGACTCCCTATTAAGCACCTATCAAACTACCGGGTTGGAACAATACAGAAGAACAGACACCTGCCATAAATGTAGCAGACGGTGCTATCAAAGGCTATGACCAGAACAACTACCTTTATGCGAGCAGTGAATCTGCGTGGGGCGCATGTCAAAAATTGGATACAGTGAATAAAATCAATATTAGTATGGGTTGGGCTCCCCGGTGAAAATCTCGCATTCGCTCGGCCACTGCCAGCGTCGAGCTTAGCTAGTATTCAATGCGTGGCTGCCGACCCCGCAAAGTTTTACCAAAACTTTGATCAAAAGAAGTGCGACACAAGGTCCCACATCGTTGCCAATCACTTTATTGTGAGAGGCAACGTCGGGCGGCCGAAAGGCCCGCCCTACCTTCGCCAGCCTTAGTCAAGGCTGAGGGACAACCCCCCGGCAGCCTTGATTTGAAGCAATTGAGAGCTCTCCGATAAGGAGGCAGTGGCTACATTTTCACCGGAGCCCCTGAAAACATCATATTTAAATACTGAATGCCTATTATTTGTTATGCACGGAACGTGCAACAATATAAGTAGGTGAATTGGAAATGGAGAGATTTGGTGGAAATAGATTTGGCCGAAGAGATTTCGGCGGCGGAAGCAGAGATGGAGAAAGAGAAAGGAGCTTTGCTCCAGTAAAGGTCGGCGATGAGCTCGATGTAAAGATTGAAGCCGTCGGAGGAAAGGGAGACGGAATTGCCAAGAAAAACGGTTTCGTGCTGTTCGTGCCAGGTGTAAAAGAAGGCGATGAAGTCAAAATAAGGGTCACGAAGGTCCTGAAGAAGGTTGGTTTCGCAGAGGTTGCTGGCTCAGCAAAGCCAAGACCAGAAGAAACTGAAGAAGAGCCTGCTGAAGAGAAGGAACCTGAAGAGGACTATAGTGGAGAGGACAGCGAAGACTTTGGAGAAGATGAACAAGAGAGTTCTGATGAAGATTCAGACGACTTTGACGATTCCGAAGAAGAAGAAAAGCTTAAGAGATTCACTGACGAAGATCAGTGAATTTTTTTATTTTGACATCAACTACTGATAATCTGAAGACCGCATTCACAGGACACAGCTAGAAAAAGAGGGAGATATCTTGGCTTTCGCAACAAAAATGAAAGTATGGAACAGGTCGAACGCGCGTTAATAGAAGCAGCTGAGGCAGAAACAATCAGTGTCCATAACGATCTGAAGTTCTAGGATATATATCTTCATCTAGGCAGAACCCATCTGAAAAAATAAAGGGCGAGACCTATAAAGACAATGTATCCTGGTTCTTGGCTGAATCTAATGAAGACAGCGACGCAAAGCAAAATTTCCACTGGGCAGACGAGGTCGAGATTATTTATAAAGGGCTTTTCCAGAAAGCCATAAGAACGCTAAACAGACTTGACAGCATAACGTCTGCTAGGTCTGCGGAAACAGAGTAAAGGGCGATGCTCTTTAAAGCATATACGTCGCTTCAAGTTCAGTCTGATTGAATAGATATTTATTCTCATTTTCATTGCTATTGTTAATGCGCCTGTTCATTGCCATTAACCCAAGCAGTCAGATGATAGTTTATTTGAAGACATTGCAGGATGCTATCAGAGCAATAGCTATAAGTACTAGCTATGTAAAGGAATTCCATCTGACACTTAAATTCCTGGGCAAAGTAAGCGGCGCTGATAAAGTTATGCAGGTATTAGACAGAGTAAGATTCAAGCCATTCGAGTTCTCGCTTGCAGGTATAGGGTTTTTTCCAAACAAAGTAAAACCAAGAGTTCTCTGGGTTGGCATAGAACCTAAGCGAGACGTCTTAGAACTCCATAGCCAGATTGATAAATGCTTAGTAGAAGCGGGCTTTCCGAAAGACCCAAGATTCCATCCACATATCACGCTCGGACGCATCAAACATGCTGAGAAACATGCTTTGGCGCTTGCAGATACTGTAGTCAAGCCGATTTCGACAAAAGTCGAATCATTCAACCTTATTAAGAGTGAACTTAGAGCTGATGGGCCGGCCTACACTGTGCTGAAGGAATATAAGTTATAGTTATTGAACCAACAGATTCGCTATACTTATAGTGACACCATTACCCAAGGATGAGAGCTCCTTCAAAGTACCAGATGGCCGGCTGTGCTGTTGCATTCGAAGATCAGGATTATCAGTGATCACAAGAAGGCCATGTCCCAAAAAGAATAAATAGGTATACTGGCTGAAGATTTTGTTATGCAAAAACAAATCCACAACCAGTACGAGAGCACTCTACACAAACAAATACTTAAAGTTTGTCATAGGATTGAGCTGAACC
>Ga0209381_1001627_pt1 | contig 34509 bp, 26 predicted proteins | sample DewCreD2012metaG_FD_184111 | JGI IMG/M metagenome (GOLD analysis project Ga0209381, IMG submission 184111) | Hot spring sediment bacterial and archeal communities from British Columbia, Canada, to study Microbial Dark Matter (Phase II) - Dewar... ... | reverse complement strand
TGATCCGTCCAACCGCATCCACGCGCTCGAAGTGCTGCACGAGTCCGCCCGCCGCGGCGAAGTGCTGACGGGCATCATTTATCTCGACACGAGCCGCCCCGCATTCACCGAGATTCTGAACCTGTGCGGAGAGCCGCTGGCGCTGCTGCCCGAGGAGCGCGTGCGGCCTTCCCGCGAAACGCTTGAACTGATCAACGAGGAGTTCCGCTGAACCATGACGCCGACCACCAAAATCCGCGCGATTCTCGAAGCCAAGGGAGGCGCGGTGTACTCGATCCATCCGAAAGCCACCGTCTACGACGCCATCGCCATGATGGCGGACAAGGGCGTGGGCGCCCTGCTGGTGATGGAGGGCGACCGTCTCGTGGGCATCGTCAGCGAGCGCGATTACACGCGCAAAGTCATCCTGAAGGGCCGCTCCTCGCGCGAGGCGCTGGTCGAGGAAATCATGACGCCCGGCGTCGTGACCGCTTCTCCGGACATCACCGTGGCCGAGGGCATGCGCCTGATGACGGATCACCGCATCCGCCACCTGCCGCTGATGGACGGGGACAAAGTGGCGGGCGTCGTCTCAATCGGAGATCTCGTGAAAGCGATCATCTCTGAGCAGGAGGCGACCATCGCACACCTGACGAACTACATCTCGGGCAGCTACTGAAGCCGCTGGCAGCGCGGGCAGTAGTGCGTGCCGCGCTGGGCCACAACAATCCTGCGCACGGCCGCGCCGCATCGGCGGCAGGGCTCGCCTTCCCTGCCATAGACGCGGTGGAAGCGCTGGAACGCGCCCTCGCGGCCTGCGCCGTCGACGTAATCCGAGATCGAAGAGCCGCCGGCGGCGATGGCCTCTTCAAGCACTTCCACGATGGCCGCGTGAAGCGTCTCCATGCGTCTGGCGGAGAGCCGCGCGGCGGGCTGGAGAGGATGGATGCGGGCGCGGTGCAGCGCTTCATCCGTGTAGATATTGCCCAGGCCTGAGAGAAACTCCTGATCGAGCAGCAGCGGCTTCAGACGGCCGCGGCGTGTCCGAAGCCGCCGCGCGAACTCGCCGGCGGTCAGATCGAACGGCTCAGGCCCCAGCCGCTCCACCTCCTCCGGCAGCGCGGGGCCGGCGAAGACGCGCGCGAACTGGCGGATGTCGTCGAGCACCACCCGGCCGCTTTCCAGCGTGAACAGGGCCCGCGTGTACGGGCCTTCCGCGCCGTTCCACACGAGCCGCCCGGTCATGCGCAGATGGATGGCGCAGTAGCCGCGGTCCAATTCCAGAACAATGAACTTCCCGCGCCTCCGCGCCGTCAGGATCGATCTGCCGGCGAGAAACTGCGAGATCTCAGCCGGTCGCCCTCCCGCGGCCAGCGGAGACCGGAAGGCCGTTGCGTTGATGCGCCTGCCCTCGAGGTGCGGACGATGCACTCGACCTCCGGCAGTTCAGGCATCCACCCAGATCCGTCCCTGTTCGATCTTCACCGGCAGGCGCCGCAGGGTCACGGCCGGGTTGGCATCCCAGGCGCCGGTCTCGCAGAGGAACTCCCAGGCATGCCAGGGGCAGATGAGTCGGCCTTCCGTAAAGTTGCCTCCCGACAGCGGTCCGCCGGCATGAGGGCAGCGGTCCTCGAAGGCGTGGACGGCGCCCCGGTGACGGCACACCACGATCCTCAAGTCGGCCGTTTCGACGACGGCCATGGCCCCTTCGGCCGGTTCATCCTCCCCGAGGACGGGTTTCCATGCCATGCTGCCATCTTGCCATGGCCCGGCGTCGCGAAAAGCCTGCCCGGCAGCGCATGAAATTCTGTTCCGGAGCGAAGAAAAGGGCTTCCCGCCGGGAATCTGCGGCGCTAGAATAAGGCTGCTCGGAATCCTATGTCGTTGTTCGGCTGATTTCCTAGCGACGGGAGGTCCAGAATGTTCGAGTCTCTCGATGATCAGATGAAGCATGACGAGATGGAAACCACCACGCCCCGTGAACGGTGGCTGAAGTGGGTGCTCGTCGGCGTCGTTTCCGTGTTGCTGTTCGGCGGGCTGTACATGGGTGTCCGGCTCCTCGAATAGAAGGAGGGCATTCCGGGACTCCCGCTCCAGCGCCCGAACCTTCGATTGCACCAGGCAGGAGCCGGCTGTCCGCGCTCTGAACCAGGACGGCAGCCGGCCCATCCGGGCGAAGCAGCGCAGCGCCAATCAGTGAAAAGGAGAGAACTGCGCCTGCAGGAAAGGGAGGGGCTTCCTTGCCTCTGCCGGCCTCAGGCCCCGCAGGCAGAGCTCGTACACAATGAAATTCGGCGTAAACACTCTTTTGTGGACTGCCTCGTTCGGACAGGAAGACCTGCCGCTGCTCGAAAAGGTCAAACGGTGGGGCTTTGACGGGATCGAGATTGCGCGGTTCTCTTTCGAGGGCTTTCCCGCGCGGCTGCTGCGGGAAGAGGTTCGCAATGCCGGGCTCGAGCCGGTCTTCTGCTCAGCTCTGACTGGGGAGCTGAGCCTTGTGAGCGAAGACCCGGCCTTGCGCCGGGCGGCTGGGGATTTTCTGAAGCGCGCCATCGAGACCGCGGCCGAGCTCGGCAGTTCCCTGCTTGTCGGCCCCTATCTGGCGCCGGTCGGCGGTCTGACCGGACGCCGCGCGACGGAAGACGAATGGAAGCGGGGCGTGGACGGCATCCGCGCCCTGACGGGCTGGCTGCGCGAACACGGCGTGACGCTGGCGCTGGAACCGCTGAACCGGTTCGAGACGTACGTCATGACGACTGCCGCCGACGCGCGCCGGTTCTGCGATGAGATTCACGACCCCTACGTCGGCGTGCTCTTCGACACATTCCACGCCAACATCGAAGAGAAGGGGCTGGGCGATGCGATCCGCGCCCTGGGGCCGCATCTGGCCCATGTCCATGTCTGCGAGAACGACCGCGGCATTCCTGGAACGGGGCATGTCGCCTGGGACGAAGTGTTCGGAGCGTTGCGGGAAGCGGGCTACGACGGCTGGTGCGTGATCGAGAGCTTCGGCTCCTGCGTGCCCGAGATCGCCGCGGCAGCCTGCATCTGGCGCGACCTTGCGCCGGATGCCGAAACGCTCGCGCGGGAGGGGCTGGTCTTTCTGAAGGACGCCGCCGCCCGGGCCATGGGAGCGGCGGCGTCGGCTGTCTGAAGGGCGTGCGTCAGGGCCGCGCCGAATACATTTTGTACAGGCGCGTGTGCTTCGATTCGAGATCCACCGGCACGCCTTTGATGAACATCATCTTGACCTGCGTACGGACTTCGAGCGGGTCGCCGTCGGTGACGATCAGGTCGGCGTATTTGCCCTTCTCGATCGAGCCGTACTCGTTATCGATGCCCCAGATCTGCGCGGTGTTCAGCGTGACGGACTTCAGCGCTTCATCATAGGGCAGTCCGAACGGCACCGCCTGCGCCGCCTGATAGGGAAGATTCCGCGCGAACTGCACGCCGAAGCTGGCGAATGCGAACTTGACGCCCGCCTGATGCAGGCGCGCCGGCAACGTGAAGGGCTCGTCGTAGGGGTCGTCTTCCTCGAGCGGCGAAACGAACGTCGTGCCCAGCACCACCGGGATATTGCGTTTGGCGATGTCTTCCAGAGTCTTGCCGGGCCGGCGGACGCCCGCCAGCACGATCTTCAGGCGCTCGCGCGCCGCGAAGTCGAGCGCCTCGCGGATCTCGCGCTCGCGCGCGGCGAAGATCATGAGCGGCTGCCTGCCTTCGAGCACGGGGATCATCGCCTCGTAGCGCAGGTCCGGCTGAATGGCTTCGCCCGCGGCCTTCGCTTTCTGATAGCGGCGCGCCGCATCGAAGAAGTCCTGAATCTTCTGCACCTGCTGCTGCTGGTTGCGGCGCGCTTCGGCGAACGTGGTGCGGCGGGGGGCCAGGCCGGGCAGCAACGCTTCGATGTCCATGCCGCGCCCGCGAGGCATCTGGATCACCGGCCACGCCATCTGCATGGCTGCACCGCGCCGGATCTCCATCTCCTCCCAGGTCCAGCCATCCAGGTGCATCAGCGACGCCTGCCCCGAGATGAGGCTGCCGGCCGCGCCGCCGCGGCCCCCGCCTGTGGAGCCCGGGGTCACCAGAACGGACGTGATGCCGTTGGCGCGCACGACGGGGATGTGCTCGCTGGAAGGGTTCACGGCGATCAGCGCCCGCAGCTGCGGGTTGAAGTCTCCGAGTTCGCCGGTATCCACCGTTTCGCGGACGCTGGCGATTTCGGCCAGGCCGATGGGCGAGCCGGAGTCGATCATGCCCGGATAGACATGCAGCCCTCGCGCCTCGACGATCCTCACCTTGCCCTTTGGCGCGGCTTTCGGGCCGATGTCGGCGATCTTGCCATCGACGACAAGAACGGAGGCGTTCTGGATGGCCGGGCCGCTCACCGGATGTACAGTGGCATTGCGGAGCAGGAACGTGTTGTTGTCCGCCGCCATCAGCGCCGCGGCGGCGGCAGTCAGACAGGCGATTCGCGCGATTCTCATGACGGCCTCCTGTTCTGCGGTGCAGCCTGCTTCTGCTGATCGAGCATCTTTTTGCGCAATCCTTCTTTTTCAGCCTCGAACTTCGGACGGCGGCTCAGGTCCTCGTCGCGGTCGAAGTACTGCCTGCCGTCGATGAAGACCTTCTCCACCCTGGCGTAACTGGACAGCGGGTGCTTGTCGTAGATGACGAGATCGGCGTCTTTGCCGGTCTCGATGGAGCCCACCCACTGGTCGATGGCCAGCTGTTTCGCGGGGTTGATGGTAATCATGGCCAGCGCCTCGTTCTCGCTGAGCCCGCCATACTTGACCACCTTGGCGGCTTCCGTGTTCAGGCGGCGCATCAGCTCCGCCCCGCCGGCGTCGTCCGAGTTCAGGCTCACCAGGACACCCTTGCGGTGCATGATGGCGGCGTTGTAGGGGATGGCGTCGTAGGCTTCCACCTTGTAGCTCCACCAGTCGGAGAAGGTCGAAGCGTAGTGGCCGCGTTCGGCGATCTCCTTGGCCACCTTGTAGCCCTCCAGCACGTGCTGGAATGTCACGCCGCGGATATTGAAATCGTCGAAGACGCGGATCAGCATCAGGATCTCGTCGGCGCGGTAGCAGTGGGCGTGCACGAGGCGCCTGCCTTCCAGCACCTCGACGAGCGGCTCAAGCTCCAGATCGCGCTTCGGCGGCAGGAGCTTCTCGCCGCGCGCTCTGCGCGCCTCGTAATCCTTCCATTCGCGTTGATAGGCGCGGGCGCGCGTGAACGCATCGCGGATGACATCCTCGACTCCGAGCCGCGTGCCCGGATAACGGAGGTTCTGCGGCGATGAGAGACCCGGGATCTGCAAACCCTGCGGCGAACCCTGGCGCTTGGGATTCTCGCCCAGCGCCATTTTGAGGCTTGGCTTGGCCTTGTCGAAGATCAGCCCCCGCGCGTCAGCGCCCCAGCGCATCTTGAACACGACGTTCTGGCCGCCGATGGAGTTGGCGCTGCCGTGCATCGAGTTGCACGCTGTGACGCCGCCCGCCAGCGCCTGGTAAATCGAGATCGACTCGGGATTCAGCATCTCGGCGACACTGACCATCGAGCTGACGCTGACGCTCGATTCATTGATGGAGTCGAGGGCGATGTGCGTGTGGGCGTCGATGATGCCGGGGATGACATGCTTCCCCGTGGCGTCGATCACGCGGGCGCCGCCGGGCGTCATCACCTTCTCGCCGACATCGGCGATCTTGCCGTCGCGGATGACGATCGAGCCGCGGAAGGTGCCCTTCGTCACCGTGTAGATGGTCCCGTTCTGGATCACGGTAACCTCGGCGGACACGAGCGGCGCCGCCAGGAGCATGGCTGTCAGGATCGCATGGCGCATGGGTTACTGCTCCTCCTCTTCAGAAAGGCTGGGCGCGCGGCCCGCCGCGCCCGGCGCCTGCGGCGCCTCCGGCTCCGGCAGATAGCGGACGCCGTCGATGAAGACCATGCGGACGCGCGTGCTGTCGTTGAACAGATCGCCGTCGGCCAGAACCAGGTTGGCGATCTTGCCGCGCTCGATCGAACCTAGCCGGTCGGCCACGCCGTAGATCTCCGCTGCGGTCAGCGTGAGCGCGCGCAGCGCATCTTCCCGTTTCAGGCCGCGGTCGATGGATTGCTTCAGGGCGCGGAGCACGGCGCGCGGCGTGTCCATGCCGTCGGAGCTGACCGTCCATTTCACGCCCGCTTCCGAAAGCACTTTGGGAGATGTGGGCGCGAGATCGCGGATCTTCAGTTCGCGGAAGCTCTCTTCCTCTTCCGGATCGGCATCGCGGTCGCGCACGGGCCAGCGGACGTTCAGGATCACCGGCGTGCCCGCCTGTTTCAGCCTCGCCGCCATCTCGTAGCCGCGCACCACGCCGTACAGCACGGCGGGCGTCTTCAGGTCCGCGGCCAGCTGCAGCATACGCTCCATCTGGACTGGATCCGGCGCAGGCAGCAGGACGCGTTTCGCGCCCAGCACGCCTTCCAGAGCCCTGTCATAGGCGGGGCGCGCGATGTTCACCGGATCCGCCGCATAGAGGGCCAGCGCCTCGCGGTAATGCGCGGCATCCAGCCAGAGCTGGCGGAAGTAGGCCATGATGCCCATGGGCGTCGACGGGAAGCCGGTGTAACCCGACGGCCGCAGCGCGAGGAAGAGTCCGGCATCTGGCGCCACGACCATGTCGCCCGCCGTTCTGCCGCCCAGGTTGATGACCGAGCCATGTCCGGCGACGATGCCCTGGCGCGGGAACGTCACGGCAGTCGTGAAGCCCGCATTGCGCGCCTGTCCGAGCCGTGCGTCGCTGAGCTGCACCTGATCGGCGGCCCGCACCCAGCTGAACGTGCCGGGACGGTCGCGCGGCCCCCACGAGCGCGTCTGCTGCTGGGCCTGTTGCTGCTGGGCCTGTTGCGGCTGCGCGGCGCGCGCGGCGGCGGCAGGCGCCTGCGTCTGGGCGGCCTGCGGCAGCCCCCACGAGCTCAGGCCGTCGATCAGCCCTGGATAGACGGTCAGGCCGTTGCCGTCGATGATCCATGCCGAGGCAGGCACATCGACCTGCGCGCCGACAGCGGCGATCACCCCGTTGCGGATGAGCACCGTCCCCTTCTCAATGACCGGACCGTTGACGGGGACGATCCGCGCATCCCGGATGGCCGTCCAGTTCACGGTTTCGGCCAGCGCCGCCGGGATCAGAAATCCCGCTATCAGCAGCGCAGCCGCAATGGCAGCGACACACTTTTTTCTCATGGCGAATTCCAGTATTTTAAACTGGTGGTTCCCCAATGCCAACTCGAAAATCCATCCGTTACGCTGACGCCGGCGTGAACATCGACGAAGCGGACCGCGCTGTCGGCTTCATCAGGGATGCGGTGAAGAAGACCTTCACGCGCGGCGTGCTGGCGGGCATCGGTTCTTTTGGCGCAATGTACCGGCTGTCAGGTTACAGGCGGCCGGTTCTGGTTTCTTCCGCCGACGGGGTGGGTACCAAGCTGAAGCTTGCGTTCCTGACGGGAAGGCACGACACGGTGGGCCAGGATCTGGTGAATCACTGCGTCAACGACATCGCCGTGCAGGGCGCCGAGCCGCTCTTCTTTCTCGATTACTTCGCCACCGGCAGGCTGGACTGGCGAGTGGCAGCCTCTGTCGTGTTAGGTCTCGCGAAGGCTTGCGAGGAGAACGGCTGCGCGCTGATCGGCGGCGAAACCGCCGAGATGCCCGGCTTCTATGCGCCCGGCGAGTACGACCTGGCAGGCTTCATCGTCGGCTGCGCGGAGCGCAGCCGCCTTCTGACGGGCGAAAAGATCCAGCCCGGCGACGTGCTCGTCGGGCTGCCGTCGACGGGACTGCACACCAACGGCTACTCCCTGGCGCGCAAGCTGGTGTTCGAAGTGGCGAAGCTGACGCCGAAAAGCTATGTGGCGGAACTGGATGCCACCATCGGCGAAGAGCTGATGAAGGTCCACCGCAGCTATCTGCGGCCTCTGCAACGCCTGCAGAAGCACGGGCTCGTGCTCGGCGCGGCGCACATCACGGGAGGCGGCATCACCGACAACACGCCGCGCATGCTGCCCCGGGGGCTGGCGGCTCGCATCGACTGGGGCGCCTGGCCCGTCCCGCCGGTCTTCGAGTTTCTGAAACGCATCGGCGCCATTCCAGACGACGACTACCGGCGCACCTTCAACCTCGGCATTGGCATGATCCTCGCCGTTCCGCAGAAGAAGATTGCACGGGCGGCCCGGCTGCTTGAGAGGATGAAAGAGCCGTATTATCTGATTGGCGAAGTGATCCGGCAGCCGCGGGGCAAGGAGCGCGTCATTTACGCCTGAAGCCCCGGACGCCGGAGGGAGGTGCTGTCCATGAAGCGCATCGCCGTGCTGGCCTCGGGCCGCGGCTCGAATTTTGAAGCGATCGCCCGCAATGTCAAAGAAGGACGGCTCGCTGCCGAGATCGCCGCTCTGGTGGCGAACAATCCCGAAGCGCGGGCTCTGGACATCGCGCGGGAGCATGGCATTCACGCCATTTCCCTCCCGTCGAAGGGCATCGGCTCCGACACCTACGCCGCCATGGTGCGTGATGCGCTTCAGCCCCTGAATATCGATCTAATCTGCCTCGCCGGCTTCATGCGCCGCGTGGGCGCTCCGCTGCTGGAGGCTTACCCGATGCGCATCCTGAACATCCACCCTTCGCTGCTGCCCGCGTTTCCCGGACTCAACGTGCAGCAGCAGGCGATCGACTACGGGGTCAAGTACTCGGGCTGCACGGTGCATTTCGTCGACGCGGGGCTCGACACCGGGCCGATCATCGCGCAGGCGGCCGTGCCGGTGCTGGACGATGACACGGCCGAAACGCTGGCGGCCCGCATTCTGGTGGAAGAGCACCGCATCTACAGCGAGGCCATCGCGCTGGTGCTGAGCGGCGCCTACCGCATTCAAGGGCGGCGCGTGATCCGCACGGCGGGCTGAAACCGCAGGGCCGCGGCCGCATGACATCATAAGAGCCATGAGCCGGATCCTGATGGTCGCCTCCGAGGCGGTGCCGTTCGCCAAGTCAGGCGGCCTGGCCGATGTCGTGGGTGCGTTGCCGGCGGCGCTGCAACGGCAGGGCGAAGAAGTCGCCGTCATCATGCCGCGCTACCGCTCGATTCCGTGGCATGAGACCGAGAGCGCCTTCGACAACATGGTGGTCTATGCGGGGGCGACGCCATACCGTGTGGACCTGCGGACGAAGGTGCACCGCGGCGTGAGGTTCTTCTTCGTCGAGGCGCCGTACTTCTTCGACCGCGAAGGTCTGTACAACTACCACGGCACGGATTTCGGCGACAACCACAGGCGTTTCGCCGTGCTGGCGCTCGCCGCTCTGGGAGCGGCGCAGACCGTGTTTCCCTGCGACATCCTGCACTGCCACGACTGGCAGGCGGCGCTGGTTCCGGTGTACAGGATGGACCAGCAGCACTCCAACCCGCTGCTGGCGGGCACGAAGACCGTTCTCACAATCCACAACCTGGGCTACCAGGGGCGGTTCCACCGCACGCAGTTCCCCGATCTGGGGCTCAACTGGGGCTGGTTCACGCCGGACAAGCTTGAATACTACGGCGATGTGAACTTCCTGAAGGGCGGCATCGCCACCGCGGACTGGCTGACGACGGTGAGCCCGACCTATGCGCGCGAGATCCAGACGCCGGAAGGCGGCTTCGGTCTGGATGGAATTCTGCGCCACCGCAGCAATGCGCTCACCGGGATCCTGAATGGCGTCGATTACGAGGAGTGGAACCCGGAGACGGATCCCTTCCTGCCCGCGCATTATTCGGTGCATGACCTGTCAGGCAAACGGGTCTGCAAGAAGGCGCTTCTGGAAGAGTTCGGCCTCGACGCGCACAATCTGGAGCGCCCGCTGATCGGCATCGTCAGCCGCTTTGCGCCGCAGAAGGGCTTCGACCTGATTGCGGGCATCGGCCACTTCTTCGAGGAAACGGACGCGCAGCTGGTGGTGCTGGGCAGCGGCGAGTGGCGCTATGTGCACCTGTTCGAGGAGTGGCACCGCTGGAAGCCGCGCCAGATCGCCGTCTGGGTGGGATACAACAATCCGCTGGCGCACCGCATTGAAGCGGGCGCCGACATCTTCCTGATGCCCAGCCAGTACGAGCCGTGCGGTCTGAACCAGATCTACAGCCTGCGCTACGGCACCGTTCCCGTGGTGCGCGCCGTCGGCGGGCTGGATGATACGATTCAGGAAGACACCGGATTCAAGTTTCACGAATATTCGGTCGGCGCGCTGTACGATACGCTGCGCTTGGCCGTAGGCGCCTACCGCAACCGGGACGCCTGGACCGAACGGATGCGGCGCGGCATGTCGAAGGATTATTCGTGGGACGCGTCGGCGCGCCAGTATTCGGCGCTCTACTCCAGACTGCTGGGACGGGGCTGAATCCCGCGCGGCGGCCGGATCATCGAACGAGTTGGAGCAACAAGACAATCCATGGCTGGACAAAACGTACTGGAATTTACCGACGGAAATTTTGACACCGAAGTTCTCAATAGCGATCTTCCCGTGCTTGTCGACTTCTGGGCCGAGTGGTGCGCGCCCTGCCGGATGATCGCCCCGACCGTGGACGCGATCGCCGATGAATACTCGGGCCGTCTGAAGGTGGGCAAGGTCAACGTCGACTACAACAACCAGGTGGCCGCCCGTTACATGATCCGCGGAATCCCCACGCTGCTGCTCTTCCGCGGCGGCAAGGTGGTGGATCAGCGCGTGGGCGCCGTGGGCAAGGCAGAGCTGGTGAAGATGATCGAGCCGCACCTCGGCTGATTCCGCATTCCCCGCTCTGGCGCACAAGGGCGGCCGCGTTCACGCAGGCCGCCCGCAGCGACTGTGGCGTCAGGCGGCCTGGCGCAGCACCTCCAGAAACGTGCGTGCGGCCGCCGTCAATACTTTCTTCCGGCGCTGCAGCACGCCCAGCGGCCGCGTCAGCGGCTCCTCCAGCTGCACCGCCACCAGGCGCCCTTCCTCCGCGTCCGGCGCCAGCATCGGAAGGGGCAGGATGGCCACAGCCTGTTCGATGCGCAGCGCCTCCTTCATGCTCTGGATGTTGTCGAACCGCAGCGGCACCTGCACGCGCACTCCGTGCTCGCGCAGGAACCGCTCGATCTCGCGGCTGATGGGCAGGTCTTCGTCGAATCCGATCAGCGTCTCCCCCGACAGCTCGGACACGGAAACGCTCCTGCGCCGCGCAAGCCGGTGGCCGGGATTGCAGGCCACCACCATGGGCTCCTCCCGCCACGGCGACGCCGAAACCTCGCGCGTAGAGCTCGGATAGCTCACCAGACCCAGATCCACCCGGTCCTCCGCCACTGCCTGATACACCTTTTCCGGACGCAGGTAGCTGACCTCGATCCGCACCCCGGGCATGCGCCGGCGGAACTCCTCTTCGAGCCTCGTCATTTCGCTCAGACCGACGGAATAGATGGCCGCCACGCGCACCACGCTGTTGCGCTCCGTCTTCAGCTCTTCGAGCTGCGCCAGCAGATCCTGGCGCCGGCGCAGCACGTCACGCGCGAAATCGTACAGCAGCTGGCCCGCCGGCAGCACGTTCAGCGGACGGCGCGAGCGGTCCAGAAGCTGCACGCCCAGCCGCCGTTCCATTTCCTGCACCGCCTGGCTTGCGGCCGATTGCGTCAGCCGGTTCATCGCCGCCCCACGGCTGATGCTGCGCGTCTGAGCGATGTCCCTGAAAAGCTGGAGCTGGTCGAGATCCATGCCTCCTCGATTTCTAACATAAGCGGATCCAATGAAGCAAGCAAAGAATTTCAGCTTGACTAATGGACGAGCCACCCCTATACTGAAGTTTCTCCCCGATCGAGACCGGTGATGGCACCCATGTATCCAGACGCTGACTCTCTCTGCATTCCTGCGCTGCCCTCGGCGCAGGGACTCTACGATCCCCGGAACGAGCACGACGCCTGCGGCATCGGGTTCGTGGTCAACACGTCGGGCGCGCGTTCGCACGACATCATCCTGAAGGGCATCCAGATCCTGCTGAACCTGACGCACCGCGGTGCATGCGGCTGCGATCCGGAGACGGGCGACGGCGCGGGCGTCATGATCCAGGTGCCGCACGAGTTCTTCCAGCGTGAGTGCGACCGGCTGGGCTTCGCCCTTCCTGCCCGCGGCGAGTACGGCGCAGGACTCGTGTTTCTCCCGGTAGAGCCGCACCCGCGGCTGATCTGCGAAGGCATCTTCGAGCGGATCATCCGCGAGGAAGGGCTGCATCTGCTGGGCTGGCGCGACACGCCGGTCGATATCGAAGCCATCGGGCGCGTGGCGCGCGCCTCGCAGCCCTACATCGAGCAGATTTTCGTCGGGCGTCCCGCCGGCATGGGTCAGGACGCCTTCGAGCGCAAGCTGTATGTCGTGCGCCGGCGCGTCGAGCGCGAAGTGGCCGCCTCGCACGATCTCGATCCGCGCGACAAGGCGTTCTTCTACGTCCCCTCGCTGTCCTCGCGCACGATTGTCTACAAAGGGCTGCTTCTTGCCCCGCAGATTCCGCGCTTTTTCGGCGATCTGGCTGATCCGGACTGCCTGAGCGCGTTCTGCATGGTGCATCAGCGGTTCTCGACCAACACGTTCCCGACCTGGCAGCTGGCGCATCCGTTCCGCTACATCTGCCACAACGGCGAGATCAACACGGTCCGGGGCAACGCGGCGTGGATGGCGGCGCGGCAGCCGATTCTCGAGTCGCCGCTGTTCGGCCCTGACATCAAGAAGCTGTTTCCGATCATCGGCCCCGGCCTGTCGGACTCGGCCACGCTGGACGCCGTGGTCGAGCTTCTGACCCTTGCAGGCCGCTCGCTGCCGCACGTGATGGCGATGTTGATCCCGGAGGCTTGGGACGCGGATCCCACGATGAGCCCGGAAAAGCGGGCCTTCTACGAATACCACGCCTCGCTGATGGAGCCCTGGGACGGGCCCGCGGCCGTGGCCTTCTGCGACGGCCGCATGATCGGCGCCACGCTGGACCGCAACGGGCTGCGCCCCGCGCGCTACCTGGTGACGAAAGACGGCCTGCTGATCATGGCCTCGGAGACCGGCGTCCTGCAGATCCCTCCCGAGGATGTCGCCTACAAGGGAAGGCTCCAGCCCGGCCGCATGCTGCTGGTCGACATCGAACAGGGCCGCATCGTGCCCGACGAAGAGATCAAAAGCGCGCTGGCCTCGCGGCGGCCGTACGCGAAATGGATCGAAGAGCAGCAGATCAAGCTGGAAAATCTGCCCGAGCCGCCGCGCATCCATCTCGCCGACCACGATACCGTCCTGCTGCGGCAGCGCTGCTTCGGCTATACGGAAGAAGATCTGACGCGCATCCTCGTGCCGATGGCCGAGAAGGGCGAGGAGCCCGTCGGCTCGATGGGCACCGACACGCCGCTGGCCTGCCTCTCGGACCGCCCGCAGCCGCTGTTCCACTACTTCAAACAGCTCTTCGCGCAGGTCACCAACCCGCCGATCGATCCGATCCGCGAAGAGCTGGTCATGTCGCTCACGTCCTACCTCGGCACGGAGCGCAACATCCTCGACGAGACTCCGCAGCACGCGCACACGCTGAAGCTGGAGCAGCCGATCCTGACCAACCGGGACCTGGAAAAGCTGCGCCGCGTCTCGATGGGCGATTTCCTCGCCACCACGCTGCATATGCTCTACCGCGTGGAGGGCGGCGCGAAGGAGCTGGAACGGTCGCTCGACGGCCTGTGCCGGCGCGCGTCGCTGGCCATCAAGCAGGGCTACACGGTGCTCATCCTCTCCGACCGCGGCATCGACGAGGAGCTGGCGCCGATTCCCTCGCTGCTGGCGCTGTCGGCGGTTCACAACCATCTGGTGCGCGAAGGCACGCGCACGCAGGTCTGCCTGATCATCGAGTCCGGCGAGCCGCGCGAGGTGATGCACTTCTGCCTGCTCATCGGCTACGGCGCTTCGGCCGTCAACCCGTATCTCGCGATCGAGACGCTCGAGAACCTCGCCGAGCGCGGCCTGCTGCCCGAGGGCCTCACCTTCGAGCAGGCGCTGCGCAACTACAAGCAGTCCGTCAAGAAGGGCCTGCTGAAGGTCTTCTCCAAGATGGGCATCTCGACGCTGCAGTCTTACCGCGGCGCGCAGATCTTCGAGGCCATCGGCCTCAGCAGCGCGCTCGTCGAGAAGTACTTCACCGGCACGCCGTCGCGGATCGAAGGCATCGGCATGGACGTGATCGCGGAAGAGGTGCGGCGCAAGCACGCCTTCGCGTTCTCTCCCGTGACCGATTCAGAGACCGAGCTGGATGTGGGCGGCCAATACCACTACCGCGCGCGCGGCGAGTATCATCTGCTGAATCCGCACACGATCTCGAAGGTCCAGCACGCCATCCGGCTCAACAGCTGGGAGACGTATCAGGAATTCGCCGAGCACATCAACAACCAGAACCGGCACCTCTGCACGCTGCGCGGTCTGATGGAGTTCAGGTGGGCGGACAAGCCGCTGGACCTGAACGAAGTCGAGCCTGCCAGCGAGATCGTCAAGCGCTTCGCCACCGGCGCCATGAGCTTCGGCTCGATCTCGAAGGAGGCGCACGAAACGCTGGCCATCGCCATGAACCGCATCGGCGGCAAGTCGAACACGGGCGAGGGCGGCGAGGACGAGGCGCGCTACATTCCTTTGCCCAATGGCGACAGCCTTCGCTCGGCCATCAAACAGGTGGCCAGCGGCCGGTTCGGCGTCACCACCAACTATCTCGTCAACGCCGACGAGATCCAGATCAAGATCGCGCAGGGCGCCAAGCCGGGCGAAGGCGGGCAGCTGCCCGGACACAAGGTGGACGAAGTGATCGCGCGCGTGCGGCACTCGACGCCCGGCGTCGGGCTCATCTCTCCCCCGCCCCACCACGACATCTACTCGATCGAGGATCTGGCGCAGCTGATCTACGATCTGAAGAACGTCAACCCGCAGGCTCGCATCTCGGTGAAGCTGGTGAGCGAGGTGGGCGTCGGCACGGTGGCGGCGGGCGTGGCCAAGGCGCACGCCGACATGGTGCTGATCTCGGGCGATTCCGGCGGCACGGGCGCGTCTCCGCTGACCTCGATCAAGCACGCGGGAACGCCGTGGGAGCTGGGGCTGGCCGAGACGCAGCAGGTGCTGGTGATGAACGACCTGCGCTCGCGCATCCGCGTGCAGACCGACGGCAAGCTGCAGACCGGGCGCGACGTGGCCATCGCCGCGCTGCTCGGGGCCGAGGAGTTCGGCTTCTCCACCATGCCGCTGATCGCCATGGGCTGCATCATGATGCGCAAGTGCCATCTGAACACCTGCCCCGTCGGCATCGCAACGCAGGATCCCGAGCTCCGCAAGAAATTCCAGGGCAAGCCGGAAGACGTGATCCGCTATTTCTTCTTCGTGGCTGAAGAGCTGCGGCAGATCATGGCGAAGCTCGGCTTCCGCACCGTGGACGAAATGGTGGGCCGCGTCGACCGGCTCGAGATGAAGCCCGCCATCGACCACTGGAAGGCGCGCGGCATCGACCTGTCGCAGATTCTCTACAACCCGCCGGCGCCTTCGCGCGTGGCCCGCCGCTGCGTCATCGCGCAGGATCACGGCCTCGAACAGGCGCTCGATCACCGCATTCTCGACCAGGTCCGCCCGTCGATTGAAAGCGGGCAGCCCGTGGAACTCCATTTCACGATCAGAAACGTGCACCGCACGGTGGGCGCGATGCTGTCGGGCGAAATCGCCCGGCGGCACGGTTCGCAGGGTTTGCCGGACGACACGATCAGGCTGCGCTTCACGGGCAGCGCCGGGCAGTCGTTCGGCGCGTTCCTCGCCAAAGGCGTGACGCTCGTGCTCGAAGGCGACGCCAACGATTACGTCGGCAAGGGACTGTCGGGCGGGAAAGTGGTCGTGTTTCCGCCGCGCGGCTCGACGTTCGTGCCCGAAGACAACATCATTGTCGGCAACGTTGTCCTGTACGGCGCCACGAGCGGCCATCTGTTCGTCAACGGCATGGCGGGCGAGCGCTTCGCCGTCCGCAATTCCGGCGCGACCGCCGTCGTGGAGGGCGTCGGCGATCACGGCTGCGAATACATGACCAAGGGCCTCGTCGTCGTGATCGGGCGCACCGGCAAGAACTTCGCCGCGGGCATGAGCGGCGGCATCGCTTACGTGCTCGATGAAACCGGCGACTTCCGCCGCGTGCTGTGCAACCGCGCCAGCGTCGACCTGGATCCCATGATCGACCCGAAGGACGTAGACCTCGTGCGGTCGCTGATCGAGCAGCATCTCAAGGAAACGGGCAGCCCGCGCGCCGCGTGGGTGCTGCAGAACTGGTACGCCATGCTGCCGTATTTCGTGAAGGTGTTCCCGCACGAATACAAGCGCGTGCTGGGAGTGCCGCGGGCGTCCGAGACTCCGCGCATTACTCTGACGCGCCCGGTGGCGCAACAGGAGGCGGTGCTGCGGTGAGGAGTGTTTCTGTGAAGTGCATTGGCCAGGAGGTTCAGCGTGGGTAAGCCGACGGGCTTCATGGAGTATCAGCGCGAATCATTCGGGCGCCGCCCGGTCGAGGAGCGCGTCCGCGACTGGTTCGAAGTGTACGTGCCGCTGCCGGAGGACCGCGTGCGCAAACAGGGCGCGCGGTGCATGGACTGCGGCGTGCCCTTCTGCCACACGGGTTGTCCGCTGACGAATCTGATTCCGGACTGGAACGATCTCGTCTACAAAGGCCGCTGGCGCGAAGCGATCCGCGAGCTGCACGCGACGAACAACTTCCCCGAGTTCACGTCGCGCATCTGCCCCGCCCCGTGCGAGTCGGCCTGCGTGCTGGGCATCAACGAACCTCCCGTGTCGATCAAGGCGATCGAACGCGCAATCATCGACCGCGCCTGGGCCGAAGGCTGGATCCAGCCAGAGCCGCCGCTGGAACGCACGGGCAAGCGGGTGGCTGTCGTCGGCTCCGGTCCGGCCGGCCTGGCCGCGGCGCAGCAGCTGGCGCGCAAGGGCCATCTGGTGACCGTGTTCGAGAAAGCCGACCGCATCGGCGGGCTGCTGCGCTACGGCATCCCGGACTTCAAGATGGAGAAGCACCACATCGACCGCCGCATGGCGCAGATGGAGGCGGAAGGCGTCACCTTCCGCACCCGCTGCCACGTGGGCGTGGATGTGACGGTCGAAGAGCTGCGCAAACAGTTCCACGCCATCGTGCTGGCGGGAGGCGCGGAGCAGCCGCGCGACCTGCGCGTGCCGGGACGGGAACTGAAGGGCATCCACTTCGCGATGGAGTTCCTGCCGCTCAACAATAAGCGCAATGCGGGCGACGAGATTCCCGCGGGAGAGTGGATCTCTGCGGCGGGCAAGAACGTGATCATCATCGGCGGCGGCGACACGGGCGCCGACTGCCTGGGAACGTCGATCCGGCACGGCGCGAAGTCGATCCGCCAGTTCGAGATCATGCCCATGCCGCCGGGCGAGCGCAGCCCGCAGACGCCCTGGCCGCTGTGGCCGTACCAGCTGCGCAGCGAGACATCTCACGAAGAGGGCGGCGAGCGGATCTGGAGCATTTCCACACTCGAGTTTCTCGGCGACGAAAACGGCCATGTGCGGGCTCTGCGCACCACGCGCGTCGGACCGCCGCCGAAGTTCGAGCCGCTGCCCGGCACGGAGGAAGTCTACGAAGCCGAGCTGGTCCTGCTGGCGATGGGCTTTACGGGACCGGTGAAGAATGGGCTGCTCGAGCAGCTGGGCGTTGAATTCGACGCCCGCGGCAACGTGAAGGCGGACGAAAACTTCATGACCTCGGTGCCGGGCGTGTTCGCCGCCGGCGACGTGCGCCGCGGCCAGTCGCTGGTGGTGTGGGCCATCGCCGAAGGCCGCAAGGCGGCCGAAGGCGTGCACGAGTGGCTGATGAGCCAGCCCGTGCCGGAGGTGTAACGCAACGCGCGGCAGGATGCTCAGCTCTTGCCACGCGCGGCGCCAGCGCGCCGTTTCACCGCAGCGGCAGCCGGTTGTGAGGCCCGCCGCGCAGACTTCTTCGGTTTGGCGGCTGCGGCCTGGGCCTGTTTGCTCAGAAGAGACTTCAGCCTCGTCCAGTTCTGCCGCGCCGCGTCCAGGTCCGTCTTCAGGCGGATGAGGTCGCTGCTGCTCTTGTCCGGAAGAACGCCCGTTTCCCACCGCTTCACACTGGCCTCGCCCACGCCCAGGTATTCGGCAAACGCGCGCTGGCTCATGCCGAGCCGCTGGCGAGCCTCGCAAATTTCCTCGGCCGGCAGAATATCGGCCAGCCTGCGGTAAGCGGCATCCACGAGCCTGCCGTGCTCGTCAGCCCGCGCTAGCGGAATCGTCATGAAACCGCAGGAGTCGCAGACATTCACCGTGTCTTCCACTTCGAACTTCAGGCCACGGATCTCATGGGGCACCCTGGCCAGCTTCATTCTCATTCGGCCCTGCCCGCATTCCACGCATTTCATGGCGCAACTTTCTCAGTAATCGGGCGGATGGAGCGAATCGGCCACGACCGTCGGACGCCGCCCCTACAGCCGGAACTTCAGGCAAACTCTCCGCCCGAAGTAGGCGGACTCCCAGACAAACGCATGCCCTGGAGGATCCCACGGATCAGCCAACGGCTCCTCCTCGGCAAGCGCTATCTCTCTTGCTGCCGCACGAACCGCCGTAGCGATATTCCCCATGGATAGATCCAGTTCACGGGCGCGATCACGCACCCGGGGATGAATCTGGATGCGGCCCGCTTCAGCTGCCTTACGAAAGTGCCGCAAAGCCAGCTGCGCGGAACTTGCATCCGGGTGCTTCCTGGGAGATCGGCTCACCGGCCGCCCCCCTGGTATCATTTGATACCATATCGCCTGGCCTGTCAATCCCTTTGCGCATCTTCGTCCGATCCGCATGGCGGATTTGGCGGGGAGACGCAAAGCGCCCCACGCGCGAATCCTCCATGAGCTAGAGTGGACTGGCGGTCGTCTCGCTCTCACTCTAATCGATGGTTTCTCCTCGACTGAGAGGTTCTGGAGGACTCAGTCCCGGGCCGCATGGGCAGGAAAGAGCTGAGATTGAGAGGAGACGACACCTGCCTTCCGGCGCCGGCAGAAACGGAAGTGGAGCCGCTACTCCAGCAGATGCGGGTACGCGGCCATCACGCGGTCGATTTCTTCCAGCTGGCCGGGAGAGAGGTCTTCGTGCGGGTCGAGGCAGGCGCGCGAGGCCATGCGCCCCTGGCGCACGAGCACTTCATGGATGCCGGCGATGCAGCCGTGAAAGCCATTGGCGGCATCGAACAGAGCGGCATTGAGATCAGTGAGCTGCACGCCCAGCGACAGCAGCAGAGCAGGGTTCTGCCCCTCCTGCACGCGGCGCAGCAGCGAAACAGCGCTCTTCGTGCCGACAGCCCACTGGCCGAGCAGACCGCCGCGGATGCGGAGCGTCACGCCGCCGAAGTGGAACGGCGTGAGCAGGTCGGCGACGATGTTGTCGTCGTTGCCGGTGTAGAGGGCGATCTCGCGGGCGCGGCTGGATTCGGCCACGGCGCGCACGACGTCGAGGGTCTGGTAGCGGTTGAAAGGCGCGATCTTGACGGCCACAAGGGAATCGAGCTCCGCCACCCGCCGCCAGAAGGCATAGGGCAGCACCCGCCCGCCTACGGCGGGCTGAAGGTAGAAGCCGAAGACAGGGATGACGCGCCCGACTTCGGCAATGTGAGCCACAAGCTGGTCGATGCTCGCGTCTTTCAGAGCGGAGAGCGACACCAGCCCGCAATGGTAACCCAGCGACTGCGCCAGCTCCGCTTCGCGCAGCGCCTGGCGCGTTTCTCCGCAGACTCCTGCGACCAGCACGGCTTCGCTTCCGCGAGCCTCTTCCGCCGCGGCGCGAAGAACGGGCTCCAGCAGATTGTGCTCCGGCGCGCGGATCGCAAACTGCGTGGTATGCACGCCGACGGCGAGTCCGCCGGCGCCGGATTCCAGGTAATAGCGCGTGAGCGCGCGCTGGCGCTCTTCATCAAACTTGCGCTCGATGGTGAGACACAGGGGATGCGCAGGGATGACAAGTCCCTGCCGCAGGCGGTCGAGCCAGGACATGGTTCAGAACTTTCCTTCGCGCATTTCAAAGTGGGTGGGCTTGCCGTGGACCTCGCCGCCGCGCAGAATCCACGCCGCCGTGAGGTCGATCAGGTCCTGCGCCTTCAGGGAGGGCAGCCCGAACAGGCGGTGGCAGAGAGAGGCGTTGTTGAGCAGCGCGGTCGGATGTTCGGCGCCAACAAACCGCGGCTCGACGCCGAATCGTTTGCCGAACTCGCGGGCGATGTCGCGCACGCGCAGGGTTTCCGGACCCGTGAGGTTGAGAACGAAAGGCGGCGACTCCGCCCGGTGCAGGCAGCGCAGGGCGACCGAGTTGGCGTCGCCCTGCCAGATGACGTTGACGTGGCCCATGTTGAGATCCACCGGCTGCCTGTCGCGCACCTTCAGGGCGATGTCGACGAGCACGCCGTAGCGGAGTTCGACGGCGTAATTCAGGCGCAGCAGCGCCACGGGCGTGCCGTAGTTGCGGGAGACGTAGTCGAACATGCGCTCCCGTCCGAGCACGGACTGCGCGTATTCGCCGATGGGATCTGGGGGCGTCTGTTCCGTGGCGCCGCCGCTGGATACGGGCACGAGCGGATAGACGTTGCCGGACGAGAAAGCCACGATGCGGGACTCGCGCCAGCGGTGCGCCACAAGGCCGGGAAGGTAGGTATTGACGGCCCATGTGAGCGACGGATTGCCCGTGGAGCCGAACTTGCGAGCGGCCATGAAAATGATGTTCGGCGCATCGGGCAGTTTCTCCAGCGCGCCGGGTTCTAGGAGGTCGCACTCGATGGTCTGGATGTTCCAGCTCTCCAGCCGGGCGCGCAAATCCGGACTGGAAAAGCGGCTGACGGCGATGACAGGAGCGCTGTTGCCGGCCGCGTCCAGGGCGCGGCGCGCGCGGTGCGCCAGCGAGGGCCCCATCTTGCCCGCGGCGCCGAGAATCAGCAGCGGCCCCTCGAGCGATCCGAGCGCGTCGATGTCCCCCGCAGAGGGGGCCGAGAGGACGCTTTCCAATTCCGCGACAGTCGAAATCATGCCAGCCCGATGCTGAAAGTATACGTCCCGCGGGCAGGCGGAGCCTCGAGACGCAGCCGGATGCGGCGCACCGCAGGCCCCCAGATGGATTTGAGGCGCGCATCATCCAGCCTGTATTCGTCCACGTGCATCCGCAAAGCAGGATCGAACGCGAGGACGAAGCGCGAATCCAGCACGGCGCGGCCGGCGCCGTCCGCCTTCGGCGTGCGGTTCGTGATGAAGTTCCACTCCACAGACTCCCGCCGGGCGAGTTCAAAGCCGTCCTTCAGCGCGACGCGGTTGGCGCTGCGGTCGAGAGTCAGTTCCCGCAGCCACCTCGTGCAGCCTGCCTCCGCAGGGTAGGCCGCCTGGATCTCCATGCTGACGCTGCCCGATTGCGCGCGGAAATTCCGCGCTTCGAACTCGCGGCCGGGCGCCTGCATGGCGCCGTTGATCGTTGGACAGTTGTGCCAGGCCGACTGCATGGTCCAGATCTCGTAGCGCTGGGCGGAGAATGTTTTTGCCGAATACGCCTCGACGCCGACGTCGATGAAGACCGGTTCGCCGTCGCAGAAGACGATGAAATTGCCGACGTCGTTGTGGTTGTGGCTTTCCGCGTTGTGGCCGCCCTGCCCCGCCAGATAGAAGCCGCGGTCCGAGCCTTCCGCGATCCGCGCGGCGAACACCTGCGTGCCGGGCAGAATCACGTCGGCCGCCAGCGGCGGGCGCGCGGCCTGTGAAGCCGCTTTGATGTCCTCGTAGTGGAAGACGGACTGCAGCGAGCGCCACATGGATTCGTGCACCGCCAGAAGCCGCGGCTCCTGTTCCAGGGAAGCGAGCCACGCCCCGAACGCCTGCATGCGCTCGTCCCGCACGCGCTGTCCGTACCGCCAGACAAGCACCGCGTCCGGACGAACCTTCGCCGACGCATCCGCGAAGTTCAGATACCACGGTCCGGCGATGTGGGCGCGGTAGATGTAGGCGCCCATCTCGCGGATCAGCGGTATGTCGTAGACGTCGATCGAGCCGCCGGAGGCGGAGCGCAACAGTTCGAGCGCATCGAACAGCGATGCGCCGGCGCGGCTCCAGTAGCCGGGCCCCTCGTCGCAGCCGCCGTCATCGTGATAGACATCCAGGAATGCGTCCAGCGAGCGGACGATCTTGTGCAATGCTGCCGCGCGGCGCTCCGGATCCGTTTCGATGAGCAGAACGGAGCTGAGCCAGTTGGAGTTGATCCACGGATTCCAGTTGTTCACCGCGCGCGTTCCCGTGAAGCCCAGCCACCAGAAATCATCGCGCGCGAGGAGCGGATCGAGAATGCGGCGGCGGATCTCCGAGTGAATTCGCGGACGCACGAGCTTTGAGACGCCGTCCAGCTGAGAGCCCAGCAGGTAATCGACCCAGGCAAGCGTGGCGGAAGTCTCGGCGGCGAACAGATCGACGATCGGCTCTGCGATGTCGGGCAGCGTGTTGCCCGCCTTCTGCACGCGAACATGCGCAGGCACGCCCCAGAACGACTCCTCGCAGATCAGCCAGACGCCGTCGAGCACTTCATCGAGAAAACGCCCGCGTCCGTCGATGCACTCCGCAAGCGCGGCCAGCGTCAGCCTGTCACGGCGTGCGCGGTACGCTCTTTCGTAGTTCGTGCGGATTCCGTTGCGCGCATAGTCGAGAAACAGGCTGGCGGGCAGAGAGGACCATGGCTGGCCGAGTTGCGCTTCGGCGGCGGTGACGACGGAAGTCTTCAGCTCAAGAGGCACAGATTGCCAGGCCGCGCGGTCTGCGGCAACGGGCCAGGGCCGCCACTCAGCCCGCAGGCGGATCGAGCGCCGCAGAAGATCGGCGGAGATGCGCGACTGGAGACGCCTCTTTTCCGGAGGCGCAGGACTGGTCTGGGCGAAAGCCAGTGCAGGCGAGGCCAGGAAAGCGCGGCGGCTCACATCGGTCATGCGAGGAATCTATCGTATTTCCAGCGCCGTGGCCAAGCGGGGATACTGGAACAGAATGAAGCTGGTGCTGATGGTGGGCCTCCCGGGGTCCGGCAAGACCACATGGCTGGAGAAGCAGGGAATCCAGGCGCTCTCGAGCGACTGGATGCGCGCGCTGATCACGGGCGACGAGTCGAACCAGAACGTGAACCGGCTGGTCTTCCGGCTGCTGCGCGAGATCGTGCGCATGCGCGCGGCGGCGGGCGTGGCTGAAACGTGGATCGACGCCACGTCGATCACGCGGCGCGAACGGAGGGCGTGGATCCGGCTCGCCGAGCTGCTCGACTGCGAGATCGAAGCTGTCTACATGGACGTGCCGCTGGAAGAGTGCCGCCGCCGGAACCGGCTGCGGAAGCGCGTCGTCCCGGAAGAAGCGATGGACCGCATGGCGGCGCGGCTCGAGCCGCCGCGGGTGGAGGAGGGACTCAGCCGCGTGCTCGTGATCAGGGAACCGCAGGCGAGCCCCGGCGATCCAGGCTAGGCGGACGCCCCGCTGCGGCGCAGCGACAGGTTCCAGAGGATTGCGGGGATCAGGCCCATGAGACCCGAGTAGACGGCCAGCGTGCGTACGGGGAATCCCAGATCGACCAGTTCGCCCGCGGCGAAGCTGACGGCGCTCATGGTAAGGAAGAGGCCGGCGAAATCGGCGGAAAAGACGCGGCCGCGGAACTCGTCATCGGTCATCTTGTGCAGCAGCGTCGTCGAGAAGACCCATGCCATGGAAGCCCCCGCGTGGCCGATGGCCACATACACACAGGCCAGCCAGAGCGTGGACGCAAAGCCAAGCGCGGCGTAGGCGGCTGCCGTGATCAGGAAAGCGAACGTGATGCCCGAGCGCATCTTGCGCTCGTCGTTCTTGGCCCAATAGCCCGAGGCGAATGATCCGATAAAGGCCCCCACGCCGCGGGCGCTGAACAGCAGGCTCATGCTGAGCGCGCCGCTGCCTTCGATGGGGAAGATGCGCTCTCCGAAAACCGGCAGCAGCACCCAATGCGCGCCCGTGAGGCCCATGCCGGCTTTGACCAGCAGCGTCGACAGCCGCGCCGCATGCCCGCGCACATACTGGATGCCTTCCCAGATGGGCTTGAAGTCGAACAGATCCCGCAGGCGGAAGGGCGGCAGGTTGTCGGCGTGCGTCTCGCGCACGCGCATCGCCGCCAGCAGAAGCGCGGAGATGCCGAACGAGACGGCGTTGATGACGAACACCGAAGTGCGGCCGAACTTCCACAGCACCAGCCCTCCGATGCCGCTGCCCAGCGCGAGGTTGATCGCCCACGTGGAAGAGGACAGCGCATTGGCCACCAGCAGCTTGTCCTTCGAGGTGACAATGTTGGGGATCAGCGCCGTCCGTCCGGGCTCGAACAGCGCCCACATTACGGTCTCCAGAAACAGCAGGATCCAGACGAGCCACACCATCTCCGCCGATGTCACGAGCATCATGCCCAGCACGATGAACAGCCGCGCGATGTCGGCGGCAATCATGATGGCGCGGCGGTTCAGACGGTCGTTGAGCACGCCCGCCGTGGGCGCCACCAGCACCTGAGGGAGCAGCTGCAGCACGACGGCGATGCCCACGCTTTCCGCTTTGCCCGTCAGCTGCAGCAGCAGCGAGTAGACGGCGACGGCGTAGAGCCAGTCGCCCAGCTCGCTGACGACCTGCGCGCACCACAGCAGGCGGAAGTCGCGGTTCTCGCCCAGCAGGCGCACATACGATGCGAACGAAAACGAGGGCGCGCCCGCGGCTTCCATGCGCGGCTAGTCCGTGTAGATGCCCATGCGCTCTTTGACGAGGCGCACCGTCGAATTGGCCACGGGCGAGACGCGCGCGGCGGACTCGTGCAGAATGCGCTTGAGATACCCGGGCTCTTCCATGATTTCGCGGTAACGCCGCTGGATCGGTTCGAGTCCCGCCGCCACAGTCTCGGCCACGGTTTTCTTCAGATCGCCGTACCGCATGCCCGTGAAATGCGCGCGCATCTGATCGTCCGTCCAGCCGGTGAACGCCTGATGGATGGTGAGCAGGTTGGCGACTCCGGGGCCGAGGTTGCCGAAGTCCACGCCGGGCAGCGAGTCCGTCGTGGCGCGCATGATCTTCTTCCGGATCAGCTCCGGCGGGTCGAGCAGTCCGACCGCATGATACGCGTTCGACTCGGACTTGCTCATCTTCTTCGTCGGATCGTCGAGCCCCATGATGCGCGCGCCCACCGAGGGCAGCTTTGTTTCCGGCATGACGAACGTCTCGCCGTACAGCGAATTGAAGCGCTGGGCGATGTCGCGCGTGAGCTCGAGGTGCTGCGTCTGATCCTCGCCCACGGGCACGACGTTGGCCTGGTAGAGCAGGATGTCGGCGGCCATCAGCACCGGGTACTGCAGCAGGCCGTCGCCGACGGATTCCTGCCTGGCGGCCTTGTCCTTGAACTGCGTCATCCGCTCCAGCCATCCGAGGGGCGTGACGCAGGTGAGCAGCCAGCACAGCTCGGCGTGCGCGGGCACGGTGGACTGGATCACGATCGAGCTGATCTCGGGATCGATCCCGGCGGCGAGAAACAGCGCCGCCGTCTGTTCAATCTTCGAGCGCAGCTCCGCCGGGTCCTGATACACCGTGATGGCGTGCAGGTCGACGATGCAGAAGACGCACTCGTAATCATGCTGGAGGCGCACCCAGTTCTTGAGCGCCCCCAGGTAGTTGCCGATGTGGAGATTTCCGGTCGGCTGAATGCCGGACAGAACTCTGGGTTTCATGCTGAAGTGAAAATGAAGGGCTCCTATTATCGTAAAGGACGCGCATGGACGAAGTAAAAATCGAGAAGTGGGTCTACGGCGGCGCGGGACTGGCGCGCACGGCGGAGGGCGTGACGCTGGTTCCGTTCGTAATGCCCGGCGAGAAGGTGAAGCTGGAAAGCGCGCGGCGGCGGGCGGGAGTGATGGAAGCGCGGGCGGCCGAAATCATGGAAAAGAGCCCGGACCGGATCGAGCCCGCCTGCGCCGTGTTCGGCCGCTGCGGAGGGTGCCACTATCAGATGGCCCCGTACGGATTCCAGATCGATGCCAAGCTCGCCATCCTGCGCGAGGTGCTCGAGCGCGTGGGCAGGCTGAAAGCGCCGGAAGAGGTCCGCGTCGTGCAGGGAGAGCCGTGGGGTTACCGCAACCGGAGCCAGTTTCACTTCGGGCATCACACGCTGGGCTACAAGATGGCGGGGTCGGAGAAGGTTGTGGACGTCGCGGAGTGCCCGATCTCGGCGCCCGCGGTGAACGCGGCGCTCAAGGCGCTGCGGGCGGCGCGGCGCGACCGCCGCTTCCCGCGCTTCCTGAAGCAGGTGGAGCTGTTCACCAACGGCGAGCGCACGATGGTGAACGTGCTGGACACGGAGCAGGGCCGCGGCGTGTCGAAAGGGTTTTTCGCGTGGCTCGCGGAGCGGATTCCCGGCGCCGCCGACGGCGAGATTTTCTATGAGGCGTGCGGGGAGAGATTCCGCGTCAGCCATCGGTCGTTCTTCCAGGTGAACCGGTTTCTGATCGGATCGCTGGTGGAATGCGCGCTGGAGGGAGCGGAGGGTGAAGAGGCGCTGGACCTGTACGCGGGAGTGGGGCTGTTCACAATCCCGCTGGCGCGCCGCATCGCCCGCGTGACGGGCGTGGAAAGCGACGCCTCGGCGGCGCGGGACCTCGAGTTCAACCTCGCGGCCGCAGGCGTGACGGCCGAAGCGCGGCGCATGCAGGCAGAGCAGTATCTGGAAGGTCTGACAAAACGGCCCGATTTTGTTCTGGCCGATCCGCCCCGCGCCGGCCTGGGCAAGCGCGTGGTGAAAGAGCTGATCCGTTTGAGGCCGCCGCGGATGAACATCGTGAGCTGCGATCCGGCGACGCTCGCCCGCGACCTGGCGGCGCTGTGCGCTGCGGGTTACGGAATGGAGGGACTCGTGCTGATCGACCTGTTCCCGCAGACGTATCACATGGAAACCGTGGCGCGCCTGCGGCTGGGCTGACGCGTCAGGCCGCTCCGTTCTGATGATTCCTGACGGGCTGCGGTTCGAGGGCCTCGATGAGGGCCGGGGCCAAGCCCGGATCGAGCTCGAGGGCCTGCTTCCACGCGGCCTGCGCCTCCGTCATGCGCTCGAGCGAGGCAAGAGTGCTGCCATAGTTGAACAGCAGCACCGGATCATCGCCCCGCACGGACAGCGCCAGGCGGTACAGGTCAGCGGCGCGGGCGAACTCGCCCCGGTTCTGCAGCAGGGCGGCCGCGGCCGCCTGCAGCTCCGCCACGTCGGGGTCTTTCTCCGGGATCCCGCTCTGCTGCGCCCTTTCCAGCGCAAGCAGCGCCTCCTCCAGCTGCCCGTTTTCTGCCCGCAGCAGCCCCACGCGCAGCCAGACGGCCGCAGGAACGTCGCGGAACTCGGCGATCGGCTCGAGCGCCGCCAGAGCCTCGTCCGGCTGCCCAGCCCGGTGCAACGATTCGGCTAGCGCCAGCCGCGACTCGATGTGCCGGCTGTCGATCTGCAGCGCGGACCGAAAGGCCTCCGCGGCTTCTGCATGGCGGCCCAGCCGGAACAGGCAGACGCCCGTGTGATACCACGGCTCCAGAAACGCCGGCGCCAGGGCGCTCAGCTCGCGGAATCCGCCGAGCGCGTCCTCCCACTTCTGTTCGGAAAGATCCGCGTGAGCCAGCGCCTCTTTCGCTGGCAGGGATCCGGGCGAGACGGCCGCCACGCGCAGCGCCAGGCGCCGCACCTGAGGCCAGTCGGCCGCATCCAGCGCCGCCCCAAGCGCATTCATCAGGATCTCCTCCCGCTCCGGCGCGGCTTCCACCAGCGGCAGGTACAACGCGAGCGCCTCGGCCGGCTTGCCCTGCAGCTGCAGCGCAGCCGCTTTTCCGCAGATGGCCGGGACATAGCCGGGACGCAGGCTGAGACACTGGCCGAAGGCCGAAGCCGCTTCCGCATGCCGTTCCAGGTGCAGCAACGAAGCGCCGAGCAGATGCCATGCCTCGGCGTGCGACGGGGTCAGCACAACGGCGCGTTGCAACGCCTCGGCGGCCGCCTGCCACTGCTTCAGCCGCAACTGGCACAAGCCTTCGTTGAAGGCGGCGTAGGGGTGGTCCGGGACGCACTCTGCAAGCCGGTGATAGAGAGAGGCGGCGCGGGCCAGGTCGCCCGTCTCGAAGCTCAGCTGTGCTCCCAGCAGCAGCGCGTCGGCATCCTCGCGGGCCAGCGCAGGCTCGAGAGCGGAAAGCGCAGCCTGCGGCTCGGCGCGCAGCCAGTGGCGAACGGCCGCCACCAGAGCCGGTTCGGCGGCCGCCCGGGCCGCCAAGCCGGAATGGCCCGGCGAGACGGCGAACAGAGTCCTGACCAGCTCGTCATCCAGAATCCAGAGCCAGGAATCAGAGGGCAGCGGAATCATCTCGGGTCATCCTTCTTGGCGGCGGGTTTCGTGGCAATGGAAGGTGGAAGGCCAACGGGTTGCGCCTCGGCAGGCGGCTCCGCGCCTGCCCGGGAAGAGGGGGGAGCAGCCCACGCGTACACCGGCCGGACGGGAGTCATCACGGGGCGGGGCAGGTACAGCGCTGCCACAAAGGAGAGTCTGCCGGGCGGAGGACTGGAAGTCCTGCTGACGTCCCCGTTCCGCACTGTCCGCAGCCGCAGTGGACGCAGCGGCATGCGATGGAGCCGGAACGGCTGGGTGGCCATCGCCTGCTGATCCCACAGCTCGCTGAAGCCGGAGGGAGCGAATCTCCTTCCGCCTGAAGGGAGGCTCGGCATGCGGTCCTGCGGCGCAACCGGAAGCATTCCTCCCCGGACCGGGCGCAGCCCCGTTGCAAACTGCGGCCAGCAGGCCAGCGTTTCGGCCCGAAGAAACAGCACCGGAACAGGAACCTCCTGCGAAGCCTGGCGAATCCACTCGGCCGGACGCCTCCCCGGACGCGCCCCTGCGCCGGAGACGCCCCCCGCAGCCTGACCCTCCATGAACGAGAACACCACGACGGGCTCCGGATCGGATAACGTCTGCTGCCGCGCCCCGGGAATCACGGGCAGCACGCTCTTCGACCGGGGCGGGGACGCAGCCGGCGCCGGCCACGCCACGATCGCGCTGCCCGTCAGCCGAAGGGCCGCTCTGCGGAGGACACGATGCGAAGGGACGATCACACGGCGTCTCGGACGCAATGCGTGCGCGGCGGCTCGGACGGCCGGAGCCGCGAACACGGGCGTTGCCGGAAGGGCGAAGAGCGTGTCCTGCATGCCCGGTCCATCCGGCGCACCAATCACCGGAAGCCCGCATTCCTGGCTCGTCTCCGCGGCCGGGTCTTCCGTGTGGAGCACGGCCAGCTCGAGGGGGATCTCCATTGCTGCGGGCGGCGCGGCTTCTGCGTTGGGCGGCTCCGGTTCCGGCCCCAGTTCGCATGGGAGCGGCGCCAGCTCGCCCTGCGTCCCGGCGGCGGGAGCATTTTCCAGCTCTTCATGAAGGACGGCGGCATCCGTCTCCTCATCCCGTCCAGCCGCCGGATGCTCACGATCGAGTGCGCCTTCCACCCTGGAGAGAACGGCGCCCTTCAGAAGCGCCTGATGCAGGCTGGCGCATTCCTTCGAGCAATACCGGACCCTTCCGACGACGCGATGCAGCCAGGGAAGCCGGCAGCCGCAGTTGGCGCACCTTTGCATCCGGTTTCTGGACTCCTTTTCACTCTCCTATCGGCAGTTTCAGGGAAAACCTTGATGGGGGCCCCAGACGAACCTGAGGTGCGGGCGCCGCATGGGGCCGGTACGTCCGGCACTAATGAAAGCGCGCGGCCGCGCCGATGGATGAAGAGGATAACGATGACCCCTCTGGAGAGGCTCAGGGAAATCGCGAGCGTCTTCGGGCTGGCCGGCGGCAACGCGGAGACCTCCTGGTTCGACGCGTCCAACCCGGTTTGCCGCGATGCGGAAAAACTTCTGCGCGCGGGCCGTGCGGCCGAGGCGGAAGAGATCTTTAAAAAGGTACTCGAGGAACCCCGCTACGCCTCTCTGGCGAAAAAGCACCTGCCGCGCATCCTTCTCGCGCTGGCCACGGCTCAGCTCCGGCAGAAGAAATGGGAAGCGGCCGACCAGAGCGCGGCGCGCGCCTGGGCCCTGCTCAGCGAACTGAAATACCGGAGCACTCCGGAATACGCCGAATGTTGCCGTCTGCGGGCGGAGGCGGCCAAAGGCCGCGGCGCCTGCGAAGACGCCTTGCGGCTGTTCCTTCAGGGACTGGCCGCCGTGGAATCCCAGAAGCACGCCAGGCCTCCGGACATCGTGGAATACCGCGTCCAGATCGCCGGGCTGCTGAGGGAAATGGAGCGCCACGCCGAGGCCGAGCGGATGGCCGCCAGTGCAGTGGAACTCGCCGAGCGGGAGCTGGACGGAAGCCGGCACTACGGCGACGCCTGCCTCGAGTGGGCCCTGTGTCTGGCCGCCTGCGAGCGCTACGACGAGGCCCGGAAAGCCGGGGAGAGGGCCGCCGACGTCCACCGGTCCGCCTGCGGCGCCCATTCCGACGAACTGGCCCAGGATTACGAAAAGCTCGGTTCGATTTGCCAGAAACAGGAAGACTACCCGGCCGCTGTCTCCTATCTCGAAAAGGCCCTCGGCATTCGCGAGCGGCAGGTGGGCGGGGACACGTCGGAAATGGCGCTGCTGATGGTGGCGCTGGCGGATCTGTATTCCCTGATCGGGCGGCTGGCTCCGGCTCTGGAACTGCTGCAGCAGGCCGTCGGCAAGCTGGGTCCCGCCAAGGACGGCCATCTGGCGGGCGCTCTCGAGAAGCTCGGCTCGGTCTATGTGCGCACGGGCCGGTACGAAGACGCTGCCGGATGCTTCCAGCGTGCCTACGACTTCTGGGCCTCCAGCCCTGAAGACTACGCCGACCGCATTCTGGCCAACCGTCAGGCCTACGAGAACCTGCTGCCCTGGCTGCCCGAGCCAGCGGCGCCGCGGCCGAAACCGGAGGCGCCGGATCCCGGCATCTCTGTCCTGCGGGAACCGGGCGGACACAGCTCTGTTCCCCCGCCATCGCAGGGCGCCCGCATGGAAGTCCCTGCTCCGCTTTTGCCGGTTCCGCACCTCGCGCCGGCTCCGTCCATGCCTCCGCCGCTGGCTGGCATCGCGGGTCCGTTGCCGGTGGCGCCCGCGCAGGCAGCCATCCTGACGCTGTCTGCCGCCCCCGTCTATCCGCCCGCGGCCGCCGGCGCGACCGGCGTCCCTTCCTCCGAGCCCCCGGTGCCAGCGGCTCCCGCGCCTGCCGCCACGCCGCCACCCACCGCCTCCATGCTGTCGCTCAATGCCGCCCTCCAGGGCAGGCAGGACGCGCAGGGCTTTTGCGGTTGGGAGGAGCTGGAATTCGACCGCATCACCCTGCCGGGCCGGTAATCTTCTGAGAGTGCCCGGCAGTCGTCAGGCGCTGCGGCGGACGGCGGCTGCCGGGATTCCCGCCGTTGCCGCGCGCAGGCCGGGACTACGCCGCCTTCAGGGCGCCCGCTGCGGCCGCCGGCATGCCGCGGCGCAGGCGGCGGAGCAGGACTTCCACGAAATTCAGCAGGAGAGCCAGAGCGAGCAGCGCGGGCCACAGCCGCAGGCGCGTCGGCAGCGTCCGGCCGCCCGGATCGAACACGTCCCGCGGCTGCGGCTGGAACCGGCCGCCTGTGAACGTGGCGATCTGCCGCAGCAGTTCGGCGTCCTCTCCGTGATCGCTCAGCTCCGGCTCCGGCAGGTACAGCCCGATCTCCGGGAAGGCCCGCGACTCCTCGAGCGGCCGAACGCGGAACAGCCCTCGCCGCGTCCCTATCGGAACCACGGCCTGGAAAAGCCCCGCGGCAAGCCTCTCGGCCCGCACGGAGCGCCGGAAACCGTCCGGGCCTAACGCATACAGCACGGGCGCGGCGTCAGGCAGGGGGATGGCCGTGGATTGGCGATACTCGGCGATCAGCGATGCGCGGGCGGGATCGTAAGAAAGCATGGCCTGCCCCGGCTGCGCCTGAGGCAGCAGGTCCCGCACGACATTCGTCCAGAACCGGTCGAATCCGTTCCAGCCAATCCACGCCTCCGCCCAGCGCGGCTTGGCGTCCGAGGCGAACACGGCCGCGCGGCCGAGCCCGTACTGCCAGCGCACCAGCAACGGATCGGGCTGCCCGGCGGCGGACATCTGCGCCGGAACGGCCATCAGCGTCTCGGCGGTCGGCTTGGCGGCGAATCGGACGTACCCGCGCAATTCCGGAATCGACTCCGGCTCGATGCCCGAGAGCACTTCCGCCCGGCGCAGCACCCGCGGCTGGAACGGGCGCTCGATCGTGGTCGAGCCGGTATGCTCCATCACGTCCTTGATGAGGATCTGCTCGAGTCCCGCCGGATCAGTGAGGAAATACGCTTTCCCGAGCGCGGCAGCCGCGACGCGTTCAAGAAAGCCGCGGTTGACGTCCTGGCCAAGGCCCACGGTCGAAATCGTGATGCGGTTCTGCGCGGCGTCCCGGGCGATGGTCATCGAGTCGCCCTCCTCGCTGATGCCGTCGGTGAGCAGAACGATGTGCTTGTACACGCCCTGCGCAGGCAGCATGCGCTTGTAAGCCTCTGCAAGAGCGGGCGCGATCTGCGTGCCCCCGTCGGCGACGATGCCGGCGATCAGCCGCTTGATCATCGTCTTGTCCTCCGCTTTCCGCAGCGGCACCGCCCACTGATGCGTGTTGTCGAAGATCAGGATGCCCACCTGATCCACGGGCTTGAGGTTTTCCACGACGCCGATGGCCGCCAGCCGCGCCAGCTCCATCTTGCGGCCCTCCATGGACGAGGACTTGTCGACGATCAGGATGACGGAAGAGCCCTCCGGGCTGCGCGGCGGCGCGATGGTGGCGGGCAGGGTCCGGTGCAGGGGATCGGACTCGGGATTCTTCTTCTCGGCGTAAACGTTGCGCTCGCCGCCGATCACCAGCAGCCCGCCCCCCTGCTGCACAAACCGCTCCAGCCGCTGCTTCGCCGCCATGGGCAGGGACTCGAAATCGTAGTTGTTCAGAATGAGCACCTGATAGCCGTCCAGCTCGCCCGCCGGCAGAGCCCCCGAGACGCTGACATCGAACTGCCCCGCCGCCAGCGTGGCGGCCAGGTTCTTCTCCATGCCCGCCGGATCCTGCGTGACATACAGCACGCGCGCGCGGCGCACGGAGACCGCCTGCTCGAACACGGTTTCGCCCAGCGCGCCAGCCCGCAGGCGCAGCTGCAGATCCACGGCGCCGGGCGTGGAAACGGAAGCGCGCACGGTGATCTGGTTCTGTCCTTCCTGCAGCTCCACGGGCGCGCTGCCGATGGGCTTGCCTTCCGCCGAAATCTCCAGCTCCGCGCGCGCCGCTTCCGGCGCGGCGACGGTCAGCGCCACCGGGAAGCGCTCCCCCGTGAACGCCACGGAAGGCAGCCGCACGGACTCCAGACGCAGCTTCGGCGCGGGCTTTCCCGGCAGGAGGAACGTGTCTACGGGGATGCCGAGCTCGCGCGCCTGCCAGGCGGCGCGCAGCGCCCAGCCCGTGTTCTCGCGCCCGTCGGAGAGCAGCACGATGCGCGGCAACAGCCCGGGCGGCGTCGAGGCGATGGCCTCCCGCAGCGCCGATTCGAGATTCGTGGCGCGCCCCTGCTCGCCGCCCGTGGTCTTCAGCCGCCATCCGGACGCGGCCTCTTCCGGAGCAGGCAGCCGCACGCTGCGGGCGAAAGGCAGGACGCGCACCAGATGCCGGCCGCGGGCCGATTCGATCGACCCGGCGAGCTGCGAGGCGCGCTCCAGGCTCCCGGCGGGGATGCTCAGGCTCGTGTCCGCCAGAACAGAAACAGCCAGTTTTGTTTCATTCACCGGCAGGCCCGGCTGGAACAGCGCCGCCAGCGCGGCCGCCAGCGCCGCGGCCTTCAGCGCAAACGACACCCGCGAAAACGGCCTCTGGCGGAACAGCAGCCACTCGGCGGCCAGTATGGCGCAGCCGAGAATCACCAGCCACTGCCACAGGTCTTTGGGAGCGGAGACGGCGGCCGCCGCAGCTGCGCCGCGCGCGATTTCGGCAGGCGCCTCCCACCTCGACGGCACCAGCGCGGGCAGCGACAGCGAATAGACCCACTCCGCGCCGGGTGCGGAGATGCGCAGCATGGCCGGCTCTGGCGCGAAACAGCGCAGCGTGCGGCCTTCCAGCGTGAAGGGCACGGGCTCGCCCGATTCCCCGGAAACGCTGACGCGGCTGCGCGGCCACGCCTCCGGCAGTTCCACCGATAGCGTGCCGGCGGGCGCGGCCAGGATCTCCTGCTGGTCGAGCGCCGCCGGCAGAAGCCACCGCACGATGCCGGCGAACAGCAGCGGCGCGGCGACGTGGTAGCGGAGCGAGGCGCCGCCGGGATGGAAGCCCAGCGTGACCCGGCGCGGCTGCGTGTCGCTCGCCAGCCCCACCGGTCCCTGCGTCGAGGAGATAAGAACCGTATCGCCGCGC
>Ga0209381_1001623_pt1 | contig 34529 bp, 29 predicted proteins | sample DewCreD2012metaG_FD_184111 | JGI IMG/M metagenome (GOLD analysis project Ga0209381, IMG submission 184111) | Hot spring sediment bacterial and archeal communities from British Columbia, Canada, to study Microbial Dark Matter (Phase II) - Dewar... ... | reverse complement strand
CGGCCGCTTATTCGAGCAAGCCTGCTGAAAGCTCAGAAGCCCGACCCTCACCCTTCCCTCTCCCTACAAGGGAGAGGGGTCAACCCCCCTCCCTCTCAGGGAGGGGGGAGGGGGAGGGTTGGAGCCAGAACGAGCCATGGTCGCGCGGGCAAGCGATTCTGCTTGGTGGTTCAATGGGCACGTCTCCGACGACCACGGCCGCTCATTCGAGCGAGCCTGCTGGAGGCTCGGAAGCCCGACCCTCACCCTTCCCTCTCCCTACAAGGGAGAGGGGTCAACCCCCCTCCCTCTCAGGGAGGGGGGAGGGGGAGGGTTGGAGCCAGAACGAGCCGTGGTCGCACGGCCAAACGATTCTGCTTGGTGGTTCAATGGGCACGTCTCCGACGACCACGGCCGCTCATTCGAGCAAGCTTGCCGAAAGCTCAGAAGCCCGACCCTCACCCTTCCCTCTCCCTACAAGGGAGAGGGGTCAACCCCCCTCCCTCTCAGGGAGGGGGGAGGGGGAGGGTTGGAGCCAGAACGAGCCGTGGTCGCACGGCCAAACGATTCTGCTTGGTGGTTCAATGGGCACGTCTCCGACGACCACGGCCGCTTATTCGAGCAAGCCTGCTGAAAGCTCAGAAGCCCGACCCTCACCCTTCCCTCTCCCTACAAGGGAGAGGGGTCAACCCCCCTCCCTCTCAGGGAGGGGGGAGGGGGAGGGTTGGAGCCAATGCCGACAGAAAACGCCGATGTTGGCAGCCACACTCGTTTCCGATGCCCTCAGCATACAGGCATGCACGCCCTAACCCGCTGCGTGCCGGCCGCCTCGTGCTCACCCTGTCAGTTGCTCGGGGTCAACCGAGCGTGCTCTATCGCCCACCTTGATGGGTCCCACCTCGGGCAGACCCGAGGCCTGCGTGCGGTCCACGCGCAGCCTGGCCTTCGGCTGCGGGCCGCCGCGGAGCATCGAGACCTCGACCATCTCGGCGCTCAGCACGTGGGTGCCGCGCTCCTGGGGGCTCGGGGCCTCGCGGCGCTGGGGGACGTAGGCCCGGCACACCGTCAGCCGCTCCTGGGGGTGGGTCGCCTGCACGTAGCCCTTCACCGCTTCCCAGGCGCCCAGCGACTCGCCCGAGTCGGGGTCCTTGACCTCCTCCACGGGCGCGAAGATGCAGAAGACCATCCCCTGCGTCACCCCGTGCGCGCTGCCAACGTTCAGGATCAGCGTCTGCTCGTCGAGGATCTTCGCCACCTTGCCTTCAATCGCGCTCGCCATGTTCGGCCCTCCTTTGCGGCTGAGTTGGCGGCCAGCATTATACCATTCCTTGACAGCACGCGCGCAATCCGGTTCAATGGGACGCGAGGACGGAAGGAGCCGCAGCGGGTGGACGAGAGCCTCGTTGGGATCACGACGACCATCCCCGTGGAGGTGCTCTACGCCGCAGGTCGCCGCCCGCTGGACCTCAACAACGCCTTCATCACGTCGCCCGACCCCGCGGGCATGGTCGAGGCGGCCGAGCGCGCGGGCTTCCCGCGCACGATGTGCGCCTGGGTGAAGGGCATCTACACGGCGGCGCGCCAGCGCGGGGTCGCCACAGTCGTCGCCGTCGTCCAGGGCGACTGCTCGAACACCCACGCCTTGATGGAAATCCTGGAGTCCGAGGGCGTCCGCGTGGTGGACTTCGCCTATCCGTACCAGCGCGAGGAGAGGCTGCTGGCGGCCCAGCTCGCGCGCCTGGCCGAGCAGTTCGGCACGACGCTCGCCGCGGCCCAGGAGCAAAAAGCCCGCCTCGACGCCATCCGAGCGACCGTTCACGAGATTGACCGCCTCGCGTGGGAGACGGGTCAGGTGACCGGGGCTGAAGCCTTCTACTGGATGGTGAACTGCTCGGACTTCCTGGGCGAGCCGGAGCGGTTCGGGACGGAGGCCAGGGCGTTTCTTGACCAGGCCAAGGCGCGGCCGAGAAGCGGGCTGAAGCCCGCACCGAGAACCGTTCGCCTCGGCCTCCTGGGTGTGCCGCCGATCTGCCCCGACTTCTTCCAGCGCATTGCCGAGATGGGCGCCGCAGTGGTCTTCAACGAAATCCCGCGCCAGTTCGCCATGCCAGGCAAGTCCGCCACACTCCTTGAGCAGTACCGCGCCTACACGTATCCCTACGACATCTTCCACCGCATCGAGGACATCCGCCGCGAGTGCGATCGCCGAGCGGTCCAGGGCATCATCCACTACGTCCAGAGCTTCTGCTTCCGACAACTCCAGGACCGCCTCATCCGCGAGGCATTGGGACCGCGAGTCAGCACCAATCGGCGCGAGTGCGAGGGGGGTGTCGAGAACCGAGACTCTGAAATCGGCAATCGCAAATCGCAGATCGCCCGTGGGCCGGGCCTGCCGCTGCTCACGCTGGAGTGCGACCGCCCAGGCCCGCTCGACGCAACCTCCCGCACCCGCATCGAGGCATTCGTCGAGATCCTCCGTGGCTGACAAGGAGGCCGCATGGCCCTAGGCGCCAGGACGAAGAAAACCCTGCTCCTCGCCGTCAAGCTCGGCATCGCCGTCGCCCTCATCTGGTGGCTCACCGCCGCCGGCAAGCTCCAGCCACGGGCCATCTGGGACGCCATCCGCACCCGCCCCCTGCACCTCGGGGGGGCGTTTCTCATCTACAACTTCTGCATCATGCTGACGGCGAACCGCTGGCACATGCTGGTCGTCTCCCAGGGCATCCCGGCCAGCCGCGGCGAGTGCATAGGCATGACCTACACCGGCTGCTTCTTCAGTTGCTTCCTCCCCGGCGGCACGGGGGGCGACCTGGTGAAAGCCTACTACGTGGCCCGCGACGCCCACAAGAAGGCCGAGGCCGTCACCACCGTCTTCCTCGACCGCGTCCTCGGCCTCTACTGCATGGTCGGCTTCGCCTCTGTGGCCATGCTCTTCCACCTGAGGGGCCTCTGGGCGCATCCGTCGCCACCGAGCGCCTTTGGCCTCACGCAGGCGCAGTTCCTCGTCGTCGGCGTCCTCGCCGCCTTCGGCCTCGCGACGCTCGGATTCATCGTCTTCCTTTCGTCCCACTGCCGCCGCCTGGTGCACTTCCTGCTCGACCGGCTGCCCCAGCGCCTGGGTTCAGTGCTCAAGCGGGTCTACGAGGCTGTCTACCACTATCGCGGCCGCTGGCTCCTGCTCCTGAAGTTCGTCCTCTACTCGGTGGGCGCCCACGGCGGGGCGGCGGTGGCCTTCTGGCTGATCGGGCGCTCGCTGGGCGAGCCGTTGGCGACGGACCTCCCGCGGGCGCTCAACTACTTCTACCTCGTCCCGCTGGGCCTCGTGCTCAACGGCTTGCCCGTCGCCCCGGCGGGGGTGGGCGTCTTCGAGTGGGCGCTCGGCTTCCTCTTTGCCACCGTGCTCCACGCGGGGGAGGCCAACCTCGGCGCGACCGTGGCCGCCCTCAGCCACGTCATCATCATCCTCACCAACCAGGTGGGGCTCTTCTTCTACCTCGCCGGCAAGCGTCGCGTCGCCGAAGCCATGCGCGAGGCCCAGGCTTCAACTCCCTCGGAGGACGCTCTTGGCCAGGCTCACCGATAGGCAGATCGCCGCCCTCATCCGCAAGTATCTCGACCGCGACCGCCTCCTGGCCGAGCACCCGGGGCTGGCGGAGGCCGAGCTCGACGCCTTCTGGGTGCGCCACGCTCTCAACGACCTCAAGCCGCCTGCGCCCCAGACAGGCTCGCTGTTCAAGGAGGCCGACGTTGCGCCCGCCGGCGGCTCACGCAAGGCGCTCCTCGCCCGCTGCGACGGCGCCGCGCGCGGCAACCCAGGGCCCGCCGCCATTGGCGTCCTGCTCACCGACCCCAGCGGCACCCCCGTGCGGCGCATCGCCGAGCGCATCGGTCACGCTACCAACAATGTTGCTGAGTACCGAGCCGTCATCAGGGCCGCCGAGGAGGCCCGCAGCCTCGGCGCGACCACCCTCACCCTGCTCCTCGACAGCGAGCTCCTCGTCCACCAGCTCCGCGGCGCCTACAGGGTCAAGGCACCCCACCTTCAGCCGCTCCACGAGCGCGCCCTGGCCATATTGGGCCAGCTATCTGGCTGGGAGGTCCGCCACGTCCCGCGCGAGGACAATGCGGCAGCCGACCGGCTAGCCAACGACGCCCTTGACGCCTCATAAATAGGAGAGGGCAGCTCGGACCTATTAGGTGGGGAGGGGGCACCTGCATGAGGTCGCGGAGCTGCCCTCAGGTTGACTAAACTGACTATGCACTCAGCAAAAATCAGGCCGGAATGCCCCCCAAAGTATCATTTCAGTCCTAAGTCACTCTCAGTCCTTAATTTACCTCGTACATTCGTAACTTGGCCACATCCAATGAATGTGAAGCTCGCTTCCGACTTGACCACCGAAGCGCGCACTATCCCTTACGTCTACTCAGGTCCCTCCGTGGCGCGCCCAGGGCCTCTCTCTGCTCATGGCCGCTCACCCGGCAATCCTGCACCAAGACCGCCTCCACCCGACTGAGACCGCCGTCCCGCGCCAACACGAAGCGCCCTCAACCTGATGCCAGTTGATTGGCGCTGGCGACGGCACCGGCAGAACCCGGCCCGCTAGTGCCGCACGGGCCACGAGCCATTAAATAGAAGAGGGCAGCTCAGACCAAGGTGGGGAGGGGGCACCTGTCGCGGTCGTAAGCTGCCCTCGCCTCGGTGTTTTAGAGGGCACGGGTTGCAGTGTAACACCGAGGGGATCGGCAAGTTGTTCGGGATTACTCCCGTTTAATCGACGCTAGGGCTGGTAACGCAAAAAATGGGCCACATTCGACCCTGGCAGAGCTCTTTGCCGTAAATCCTTATTATTGAAGTATATAGAACAAAGACAGGTCGAGCGCGGAGGCATATGAAGTCGGAAGGCACCTTCAGCATTGTGTTAGAACTCTGTATTCAGGCTCACATCTATCCCCGCTGCTCGCCCCAGCGCGAGTACACCAAGACGTCCGTGCACTGACCCTTCCGGACGAGTTGCCTGGGGAGGGTTGCCTCGAGACGGAAGCCCTGCCCCATCAGGGCGGCGACGCGCTCGGATGACGGGTAGTCGAGATATGCCTGCACCTTGCCCCGTGCGGGGAACTCCAGGGCGCCGAGGAGGTCTGTCAGCTTTCCCTGAAAGCTGGGGTGAACGAAGATGTCGAGAGTGTGAACCTCCGCCGGCCAGCCGGGGTCGCGCTGAAGGATGGCCGCCCCGACCACGTGTCCCGCCCGTGTCACGAGCACCTGGGCCTGGACGCCGAGCCGCTCTCGCTGGGCCTGTAGCTGGAGGAACCCACCCTCGAAAATCGCCGGGCCGAAGATGCCGTAGGCCTTCGAGCGAAGGAGGTTGCCCTCGGGCTGCGCGAAGAGGAGCGAGAGCCCCGCCCAGTGCTCCCAGCGCGCCGCAGTCACCCGCACACCGGCGGGGCCGAAGTAGCGCGCGAGGCTGCCTGGCACGCACTCTAGAACCATGCTCCCACTCCCCTCCTCCACGGACCGAAAGCCGAAGCCGTGATAGATCCAGTAGGCCGGCGAGTTGTAGCCAGTGCCCAAGCTGAGCGCCTGGCCGCCCCCTTTGCAGAACCCCGTGAGGGCTGCGAGCATGAGACGCTGGCAAACCCCCTTGCGGCGATGGTCGGGCCGCGTGTAGACGTGGCCCAGGATGCCCGCGCGGCCGTCGCCGACGATCATCACGTTGCCCACAATCTCCGCTCCCAGGAAGCCGACGTAGTAGGTCGTCCGCAGCTTATCCACCTTGCCCTCGTTGGCAAGGTCCACGTGCATGAGCCAGGGCTGCCCCTTGTGGGCGAGGAAGTCTCGGATCGCCGCAGCATAACGCCTTGCTGGGGCGCTGAGGGCGGCCAGGCGCAGGCGTTCGCCGGTCTTGAGCCTCGCGTACCCCAGCGTGCGAATCACTTCGTCTCCTCCTTGAGCAGCTCCTCGACATCGGGCGCGCGGTAGATGACCAGGAGCACGTCGCTCACCCGCTGGAGGTCCACGAGCGGACGCACTCGTACGTCATAGAATAGGTGCTCCTTGGTCTGCGGCGCCCGCACCACGCGGCCGGCCACGAGACCCGGGGGAATGGCCGGGTCGAGCCCTGAGGTCACCACCAGGTCGCCTGCCTGCACGGGTCGCAGATGGAGCCACTTGAGTTGCAGGAGGCCATCGCGCGCTCCGGCGCCGCGCAGCACCCCAACGTCGCCGGTGCGGGCCACGCGCACCTTCAGCCCGGCGAGCGGGTCGTCGAGGAGGCGCACCGTCGCCGCCGAGCGCCGCACGGCGACGACGATGCCGACCACCGAGCTGCCCCAGGCCGCCGGCGTGCCCACTCGCACGCCGTCGGTCGACCCGCGGTCCACCACGACGCTGGAGCGCCAAGGCGAGGCGTCGGCCCCGACGACGCGCGCCGACACCAGGCCGATGGGCTCGGCGGGAAGCGCGCGGCGGAACTCCTCGAAGCCCTGGAAGCTGCGCAGCAGCTCGCCTGCGTCGTGGGCATCAGCGCTCAGCCGCGCCAGGGCCTCCTTCAACGCCCGGTTCTCCTCGCGCAGGCGCTCGACCTCAGCCGTCGCGCCCCACAGCTCCGCCACGCGGTCCAGGAATCGCTGAGCCGCCACCTGCGCTCCCACCAGCACACGCTGCGGGGGCATGGCGAGCCCCTGGGCAGAGGCGCGCACGGCTCCCTGCCACGAGCGCTGGGACGCCGCGCTAAAGACGCACACGCCCAGAAAGCCGAGAGCCAGCGCTGCGTTCCGCGTTGAGGGGCCGATACGAGGCGCCATTCCACCCTGCCTGAGGTGCACCGCTGGGCCGCAACCGAAGAGCCACGAGCCGCGGGGATTCTAGCCCCCGGCGCCCGTCCCTGTCAAGCCCGGCCCGCAGAGCATGCAGGCGTCGCGCCTTGAACGCCGCGGCCGCGCAAGGGTATAATGATTGGTGCCCCAGGGGCCTGGAGCCCCGAAGCACCCTTGCGAGGACTGGCCCGGTGCACAGGAACCCGCTGGACGGCCCGCCGTTCGAGGCCCTGGTAAGGGAGCTACGCGAGGCGCTGGTGAAGCTGAGCGGCCTCGACGACGTCACGCGCACTTTCAGGCGAATCCGCGCATCGCAGCCCCAGGAGCGGCGCCTGGCGCGGCACGTCCAGAGCAGCGCTGCGCCCGCACTGGCCGAGCCCGAGCCCCCTCCGCCCGCAGGCCACGAGGACATCGAGCGTGCGCGCAACGTCGTGGCCTCGCTACTGCCCTCCAAGCCGCCCCAGGTGCAGGGGATGGACGTCGCGGTCTTCAGCCGCTTCCGCCACGAGGTGGGGGGAGACTACTACGACTTCCTTCCCTTGCCCGACGGACGCCTCGCCATCGCCATCGCCGACGTGTCGGGCAAGGGCGTGGCCGCGGCCATCGTCATGGTGATGCTGCGCGAAATCCTCCACATGATGGTCACCGTGGACCGCGCGCCGGTCGAGACAATGGCGGCGACCAACAGCCGCCTCGCGCGCGACATGCCGCGCGGGATGTTCGTCACCTTTCTCTACACAGTGCTTGACCCCAGGCAGCGCGAGTTGCGGCTGGTGAACGCCGGCCACTGCCCGCCGATCATGTGGCGCCCCCGGCTCACGGGCGCCCGCATGCTCACCCTCCGCGGCCCGGCCCTCGGAATGCTCGGCCCCGAGCCCTTCGCCAAAGCCATCGTCGAGCGAACCCTCAAGCTCGAGCCCTCGGACTGCCTGTGCCTGTTCACCGACGGCGTGTCGGAGGCCAAGAACCTGCTCGGTGAAGACTTCGGCGAGCGGCGCCTGGCCAGCGTGCTGCGCAACAACGGCCACCGCCCGGCCAAAGATGTCGCCGAGGCGATCATTGCGGCGGTGGACGCCCACAGCGAGGGGGCGACCCAACACGATGACATGACCCTCATCGTCCTCAAAGTCACCTGAGGCCGCGCCTCACAAGCCCGAACCCGCAACGCAATCCTCAGCCAGAGCTTACGTCCCGTCCGATTTGCCTGACATAACTTGTCTGGCGTCGCTTGCGCCTGCGTCGCGGAGCCCGCGCAGAGTCCCTTTACAACTGCACAACACATTGGCCAATCAAGACTTATGGAGAGGCCTGCGGCCTTCCCCCTCGGCCGGGCGGCCGGCACGCCAATTGCTAATACGACGCTGGGGAGGAGTGTATGGAGAAGGCCCATGCGGCTCAATAGCCATCTGTCGTCCTGGATGCTCCTGGCCGCCCTCGTGTGCAGCCTTCCCGCCGCTCAAGCCGCGGTGATTGACTGGTCGGATGGCGCGGGCAACGACCTCTGGAGTGCGGCCGCCAACTGGTCGGGGGTGAACACGCCGCCGTTGGCGACCGACGTGGCCCGCTTCCTGAACACCGGGGCGGCGGCCGCCGCCGGCACGGTCACGAATATCGCCGACGCGCCCTTCGGCGGCGTCATCGGCGGCATCCAGTTCGACAACACCACCGGCAACTTCCACACGACGAGCCTCGCGGGCGGCGCGCTACAGGTCAACGGCGACCTGGTGGTCAACCGCGACCTCTTCACGTCGGTCGTCGCCTGGTTCACCGCCGGCAGCCTCACGGTCGGCTCGGCCCCCACGCGCCGCAACATCTTCGTCGGCTACGCGCCGACCTCAGACCCCACCTCCACCGTCATCGGCACGCTCGACCTCAGCGGGCTGACACAGTTCAACGCCACCCTCACCGACTTCAGCATCGGCGTGCGCATCCTGTCGGGCGCCAATGACCCAGACGCCCAGGGCATCGTGGTGCTCGCGCCATCCAACACCATTGACGCCACCAACATCACGGTGTCGCAGACGGGCATGTGGGGCGTCGCACCCCCCCAGAGCACGCTGACCTTGGGCGCCAGCAACACGCTCAAGGTGGACACCTTCACCGTCGCCGGCGTGCGCGGCACAGGACAGGTCACCCTGCCCGCTGGCGGCACGCTGAACCTCAGCGGCTCCAGCGGCCCCGCCGCCGACCTGCTCATCGGCTACAACGCCATGAACACGGGCAACCCCGCCGTCGGCACCATGAACGTCTCGGCCGGCACCTTCAACGCCACCCTCGACGACCTCATCATCGGCTACCACACCTCCAAGACCGGCGGCTCCGGAACCGGCACCCTGACGCTGGGCGCAAACACCAACGTCACGGCGAACCGCATCGTCATCGGCGACGCCGGCATTCATCCCGTTGACGGCGCCGGCACCGGCGTCGGCACCCTCAACATGGCCGGCGGCACAATCACCGTCGCCGGCGACGTCACCCTCGCTACCGGCACCTCCACCAGCACCGGCCGCATCAACATGACCCCCTCCACCCTCGCCGGCGGCGTCTTCACCATAGGCGGCAACGTCGTTGACGGCCCCGGCGTGAGCACGCTGAACATCGAGGGCGGCACGATGAACGTTGCCGGCAGCCTCGGCGTGGACGACCTCACCGTCGGCCTCAACGGCAAAATCGCCTCCCTCGACGTCAACGGCCCAAGCGTCACCATCGGCTCGCCGTCCCGACGCGCTACCGTCTACGTCGGCCGCAGAACCGCAGGCGGCGCCACTCCCACGACCCGCGGCACGGCCGACTTCAGCGACGCCAACTCCCTGACCGCTTACGTCTCCAACCTCATCGTTGGCTCGGTCACCACAGGCGGCAGCCCCGACAACCCCGCCTACGGCACCCTGCTCCTGGCCGACAGCAACTACATTGACGCCACGACCATCATGATCGCCGACTCGACCGCAGCCGGCCTCGGCGGCGACACCAGCCGCATCCGCCTCGGACTCGACAACACTATCCGCGTCGGCACCCTCACCATCGGGGGCAACAAGAGCCTCGCCGTCATGGACTTCTTCTCCCCCGGCAGCACCCTCAACCTCACGGGGCCGGGCGGCGGACGCGCCAACGTCAACATCGCCCTCCAAACTGTCAGCACCGGCGGCGGCGCCAACGGCACCCTGAACCTCACGGGCCAGACGATCAACGCACTTATCAACAACCTGGTCATCGGCAGCAAGCCTAACTCAGCCACCGGCACAACCACGGGAACCTTCACGATGGACGGTGGAACGGTGGACGCCAATGCCATCGTCCTGGCCCGCCGCACCGTTGCCGGCACCTCCGGCATCGTCCGCGGCTACTTCAACCTCAACGGCGGCACCCTAACCGCAGGCTCCATCAACCACAGCACCACTATTCCCAACACGGCAAGCGACGTCTACCAATTCAACTGGACTGCCGGCACCCTTCACGTCGGCACCTTCGGCTCGGCGACCGCGCCCTTCAACCTGTTGAACACCGGCACCGGCACCCTCGCCCCCGGCGCCTCGGCGGGCAGGACCGACATCTACGGCAACTACACCCAGGGTCCCAACGCCACCCTCGACATCGAGCTCGGCGGCTACGCCCAGGGCGTCACCTACGATTACGTCACCGCCACCGGCACCGCCACCATTGACGGCCTGCTGCGCGTCAGCGTCCTCCCAGGCTTCAACCTCCACGTCTTCGACACCTTCGACGTCTTCCAGGCCAATGACATCATCCTCGCATCGGGCTTCAACCTGCTCAACACCTACGGCGGGGTGTTCCTCTATGAGGTCATCCCTGGGCCGGTCAGCGGCGAGGTCTTGCGCCTGACCTTCCTGCCCGAGCCTGGCACGATGGCCCTCCTAGGCCTCGGGCTCCTCGCCCTCGCACGCCGCAGGCGCGCTCGCCAGGCAAGCTGATCCTCTAACTTGTCGGGGAAGTCGGCGCCGCGCCTCGCCCAAGCATCGCGTCGGTCATTCGAGCGACCTGGCTGATCTGCGCCACGTCGTGGACGCGGATGATGTGCGCGCCGCGCGCGATGGCGAAGGCCACGGCTGCGGCGGTGCCGAGGACCCGCTCGTCGGCCGGCACGCCGAGCACCTTGCCGATGAAGCTCTTGCGGGAGGGGCCGATGAGGATCGGGCGCCCGAGGCTCCGCAGCTCGCCGAGGCGGCGCAGGAGCTCGAGGTTGTGATCGAGGGTCTTCCCGAAGCCCAGACCGGGGTCCACCACGAGCTGCTCCTCGTCCACGCCGGCGTCCACTGCGGCGGCCATTGCCCCCCGCAGATGGGCGACGACCTCGCTCATCAGATCGTCGTAATGGGGCGCCTGCTGCATCGTTCGGGGCGTGCCCTGCATGTGCATCAGAATGAGCGGGACGTCGCTCTGGGCGGCCACGGCGGCCATCTCGGGGTCGCCGCGGAGGGCGGTCACATCGTTGATGATGCTAGCCCCGGCGTCCAGGGCGCGCCTTGCCACAACCGCCTTGGAGGTGTCAATGGAGATGGGCAGGGCGCCCTGGGCGGCGAGGCCCTCGATGACGGGCAGCACACGGCGGCACTCGGTCTCGGCGTCCACGGCCTCGGCGCCGGGGCGGGTGGACTCGCCGCCGACGTCCACGATGTCGGCGCCCTCCGCCGCCAGCCGCAGGCCCTGCTCAACCGCCGCCCCGGGCTCGTAGAACCGCCCGCCGTCGGAAAAGGAGTCGGGCGTTACGTTCACGATGCCCATCAGGAGGGTGCGTGTGCCGACATCGAGGACACGGCCTCGGCACCGTAGGGTGAAGGCCGAGCGCTGCCAGGCCAGCGCCGTGGCGCGGATGGCCCCAATGAGGTCGGCACCAATGCCGCCCTCGGCGAGGACCTGAAGGAAGACCTCAAGGGCGTCGCCCGGCAGCCGCAGGAGCGCGTCGGCGAGACCATCGCCCCGCGCCGCGCTCAGGAGTGCCCCCCCGCCGTGCCTGCCGGCCTCGCCGGCCAGCGCCGAGCCTTGCCCGGCCGCCAGGCCCTCGAGCTTGATGAACCAGTCGCCGACGGGGGGGCCGAAGCCGACGAAGCGTTCGATCTCCTCGGCCAGCGCCGCATCGCCGGGCGCAACGATCACGCGCGGGTTGTAGGGCAGCTTGGCGGTCACGGGGCTTGCAGCTCTTCCACTTTCGGCAGGTCTTCCAGCGAGGCCAGGCCGAAGAGCTCCAGGAAGCGCTTGGTGGTGCCGAAGAGGAATGGACGGCCGAGGATGTCGGCCCGCCCGACCACTCGCACCAGCCCCTGGTCCTGGAGGCCACGGAGCACGGCGTCCACCTGCACCCCACGGATGGCCTCGATGTCGGCCCGGTGGATGGGCTGCTTGTAGGCGATGATGGCGAGGGTCTCGAGGGCGGCCTGGGAGAGGCTGGCGCGGCGCTCGGCGCGCTGGAGCTCGCCCACCTGGGGGGCGTAGTCGCGGTGCGAGAGCATCCTGTAGCCGCCGGCGAGCTCCTCGATCTGGATGCCGCGGTGCGCGGCGGCGTACTCCTCGCGCAGCTCCTCGACGAGTCGGCGGGCCACACGCGCGTCCTCCAGCTTCAGGATGTCGCGCAGGCGCCGCACGCTCAGCGGCTCGTCCGCGGCGAACAGCAGGGCCTCGATGATGTGCTTGAGCTCCTGGTCGTCCATCACGGCGTGGCGGCTGCCCCTCCTGGCTGTGGTGGCTGCGCGGTGCGCTGGCGGATGCGGTCGAGGGCCTGGCGGACGGCGTTGAGGACGGCGTTGGAGGTGATGGTCGCGCCGGTGATGGCGGCGACGGGCTGGTCGTCGCCGCCCGATGACCCGGGCTGCCTGTAGGGGGCGCCTTTCTTGAGGTCCAGGCGGCCGACGAGGAGGTCGGCGAACTGGCGCTGGAAGTCGGGCGCCTGGCACTTGTCGCCCAGCCCAGGCGTCTCGGCCTGGCTGACGACCTTGACGCCCCTGATGCGGGCGGCATCGGGCTTGTCGCGGATGGCTTGGTCCACCGCCACCACGACGCTGATCCTGCTGGAGTAGCCGCGAGCGCTGCCTTCGGCGGAGTAGAGCGCGCGGCTCGACTTCGGCTCCGTGGCCGCGTAGACGGCATAGGCGTTGTTGCTCGCCTGGCCGCTCGAGGGCGGCACCTCGCTCCAGGGGCGCTTGGGGTCGTCCTCCTTGAGCTCGACGCCGAAGACCTCGGCCAGGCCGCGGTCCTTCTGGAGGCGCTCCTGGCGCCGTATCTCATCGCGCGTGACGACGTAGGAGACGGCGAGCGCCCCGGCCGAGCAGACCGAGATGAGCCCGAGGACGAGGGGAAAGCGAACGGCGTCGGTCATTTCTTTGGCCTTTGCCCGAAGACCCTGGACTTCGTGTAGCGGTTGATGATCGGCGTGGCCGTGTTCATCAGCAGGATCGCATAGCACACGCCCTCAGGGTATCCCCCGTAGCGGCGGATGAGCACGGTGAGGAGGCCGGCGCCCAGGGCGAAAACCACCTGCCCCGTAGTCGTCACGGGCGATGTCACCATGTCGGTCGCCATGAAGAAGGCGCCCAGGAAGAGCCCGCCGGCGAAGATCTCGAAGAGCGGCTGCCCGGCCAGCCAGAGGTAGAAGCGCGTAGTCTCCCCCTGCACGGGGATGGGCAGCACCCACGACAGGAGCCCCACGGTGGCGATGTAGAAGACGGGCATCTGCCACCTCACGTAGCCGAGGGCCACGAGCGCGATGCCGCCGAGGAAGAGCAGGCAGGCGCTCACCTCGCCGATGCAGCCGCCGCGCCGCCCGAAGTACATGTCGTCAATCGGCGTCCCCTCGTCCTCATTGATCTGCCGAAGGACCTCTTTGGCGTCCTTCTGGGTCTTGGGCGGCAGGAGGCCGCCCCCGCGGCCGGCGTTGAACTCCCGCAGCCGCTCCTTGATGCGGGTGAGCGGGGTCGCGCCCGTCGTGGCGTCCACGGCGGGTCCTGCCGCGTCAGTCGCCTCCGCTCGCGCAGGCTTCTTGTGCCAGAAGGGCGTCTTCCAGTCCGAGCTTGCCACGACGAGTGGCGCCCAGGCGGCCAACACAAAGGCCCGCCCCATCAGCGCGGGATTCCAGATGTTGCACCCCAGGCCCCCGAAGAGGTGCTTCACGACGGCCATGGCAAAGACCGAGGCCGTCATCGGCACATACCACGGCACGTGCACCGGCAGCACGAAGGCCACGAGGAGGCCGCTGAGGAACGCGCTGCCGTCCGATACCGTGACCGGCTTGCCACGCATCTTCTGTGCGATGGCCTCGGTGGCCACGGCGCTCACGACCGCGATGGCCGCGACAAGGAGCGCCTGCGGGCCAAAGACGTAGACGGCCCACGCCAACGCCGGCAGCAGCGTCGCCGTCACCGTCCACATGATTCGAGGGATGTTCTCCGGCGAACGCAGGTGGGGCGACGCGGTAACCAGGAGGGGCCGCGCGCCCAGCCCGCCTTCCTGGGTCGCCTCGCTCGCCGCGGCCTGAGTCTCTTCCGCCATGCTATCAGCCAGCCTTTTGCTTGGGTTGTTGCGCCTTCTTCTTCGCCGCCTCGGCCTTGGCCCACTTGACCCAGTGGACGATGGGCCGTTTAGCAGGACACACATAGGTGCAGCAGCCGCACTCGAAGCAATCCATCAGGTTCGCCGCGGCCGCCGCCTCAAGGTTCTTCGCCTCGCAGGCGATGCTGATCTCGTTGGGCATCAGCCCCATCGGACAGGCGTCCACACATCGCCCGCAACTGATGCACGCCCGCCAGTCAGGCATCTCGGCCTCCTGGAGCACCAGGAGGCCCGACGTGCCCTTGACCACCGGCACGTCGAGGTTCCCCACCGCGATGCCCATCATCGGCCCGCCCGCGACGACCTTGCGAACCCCCGGATGCATCCGCGCCGCCTCGAGCAGCGCCCGGAAAGGCGTCCCCAGACGCACCAGGAAGTTCGACGGCTGCCCCACCCCGTCGCCAGTCACAGTGACCACCCGCTCGATGAGCGGTTTGCCCAGGCACACCGCCTCGCGGACGGCCAGCGCCGTGGCCACGTTTTGGACGACGACGCCGACCTCAAGCGGCAGGCCACCGGCGGGCACGACCCGCCGCGTCAGGGCGTAGATGAGCTGCTTCTCGGCACCCTGCGGGTACTTGACCTTGCACATCTCAACGCGCACGCCCCTGCCCTCCGCCGCCTTGCTCAGGGCAGCGAAGGCGTCGGGCTTGTTGGCCTCGATGCCGACAAGAACATTCTTGACCGCCAGGGCCTTGCCCAGAATGAGCAGCCCCTCGACCACCTCTGCCGTCCGCTCCAGCATCAGCCGGTAGTCGCAGGTCAGGAACGGCTCGCACTCGGCGGCATTGAGGATGAGGGTGTCAATCGGCTTCTCAGGCGGCGGACTGATCTTGACGTGGGTGGGGAAGCCCGCGCCGCCCATGCCCACGATGCCGGCCGCCTGAATGCGCGCCTTGATCGAGTTCGCGTCCAGCGTCGCGGGATCGGTCTCCGCCGGCAGCCCGTCGAGCCAGGCGTCCTGCCCGTCGTTCTCCACCACCACGCAAAGCACCGAGGGCGCAAGCGGCGTGGGCCGCGGCTCCACCGCAACCACCTTGCCCGAGATCGAGGCGTGCACCGGGGCCGACACAAACCGCCGTGGGTTCGAGGGGTCCGGCTCGCCCACCACCTGCCCCTTGCGCACCGCATCGCCCTTCTTCACCGTGGGCACGCACGGCACGCCCAGGTGCTGGCTCATCGGCAGCACCACCTGGGGCGGGGCGGGGAGGGCCTGGATCGCCTGGTCCTTCGACAACTCCTTGAACTCGCGGGGATGAATCCCGCGCCGAAACGTCTTCATCCTCTCTCCTGCCGCTTGGCGGCCCTGCTCCCTGGCTCGCCCTTCGCGTCAATTCGTGTCAATTCGTGGCCATCTTCTCTCGGGCACGGTCATCCAGGCCTCGCCCTTCGTGCCAGTTCGTGTCAATTGGTGTCAATTCGTGGTTACCCTGACCTCAGCGCCCTGCGAATCTGCCGCACGGCCTGGCGGATGCGGTTCTCGTTCTCCACCAGCGCGATGCGCAGGAAGCCCTCGCCGGCCTCGCCGAAGCCCGCGCCCGGCGCCACAGCCACCTCGGCCTCCCGCATCAGCTTGAGGGCGAACTCCACGGAGCCCATCGCCCGATACGGCTCGGGAATGGGCGCCCAGACAAACATCGTGGCCTTCGGCGGCGTGACGCTCCACCCGCTGCGATTCAGCCCCTCACACAACACGTCGCGCCGCCGCTGGTAGACGAGCGCCTGCGCCCGCGCCGCCTCGCCCCCCTGGCGGAACGCGATGATCGCGGCGATCTGGATGGCCTGGAACATCCCGTAATCGTAGTAGCCCTTTATCTTCGCCAGGGCGCGCACCATCTCGGGATGCCCCGCGCAAAAGCCCACCCGCCACCCCGCCATCGAGTACTGCTTCGACATCGTGGTGAACTCGCAGGCCACCTCCTTGGCCCCAGGCACCTGGAGGAGGCTCGGCGTCTTGTAGCCGTCAAACGTCGTCTCGGCATAGGCCAGGTCGCTGATGACCAGCACCCCGAACCGCTTGGCGAGCTTCACCACCTCCTCGTAGAAGCCCAGCTCCACGCACATCGTCGTCGGGTTGTTCGGGAAGTTCAGCACCACGACCTTCGGGCGCGGGTAGATGTGCTCCAACGCCCACACCATCTGCCGCAGGAACTCGGCCTGGTCCTCGTTCTGGGGCACGCTGATGACGTTGGCCCCGGCCAGTGCGACGGCGTAGAGGTGGATGGGATAGGCCGGGCTGGGCACGAGCGCCGTGTCGCCCGGCCCGAGGAGGGCCAAGCACAGGTGCGAGAAGCCCTCCTTCGACCCTATCGTAGCAATGATCTCCTTCTCGGGGTCGAGCTCTACGCCCCAGAGCTTCTGGTAGTGGAGCGCGGCCTCGCGGCGGAGGTTATAGATGCCGGTCGAGACCGAGTAGCGGTGATTGCGGGGGTTGCGAGCCGCCTCGCAGAGCTTTTCGATGATCACGGGCGACGGGGGATCGTTGGGATTGCCCATCCCCAGGTCAATGATGTCCACCCCGGCGCGACGAAGCTGGTACTTGAGCGCATTGAGCCGCCCGAAGAGATACGGCGGCAGGCGAAGCAGGCGGTCCGAAACCGGGATGCTGTATGAGTCCGTCGTGTCGATCCGCACCGATGCCGCGAGGTCGAGCACCTCCGCGGCACGGCTCGCACCGCCACGCACGCTGTCCTTACCCATAGCTGCTCTTGTGCGCCGTGCGCCATGCGGCCCAAGACCAGGCAAAATGTCGCGTGATTATAGCGCCCGCCCCGCCGCCCAGTCAAACACACTTCGCATTCGGGAAACGGCACCGTCCTCCTCTCGATTCGGCCAGAGCAACGCAAGAGCACAGCCGCGTCCGCCAGGTTGGCACCACAAGTCAGTGATGGTGCGCCAAGCCGACGGAATTGTGGAGCTCGACCCCGCGAAGGGCGGGTGGGCGGTCGCACTCAGTGACCTCGACGATGACCTTGCGGGCGGCAACGAGGGGGAAGCGACATATGGCCTTGTGGCCGATGTTGCGGCCCTCGTGGAGGGTGAGCGGCTTGCCGCCGTGGCTCGACTGGAAGCGTATGGCGAAGCGACGGATCGCCTCGCCCTTCGTGAGGTCCTCCTGAATGATGACGTGGTCGAGGTAGAAGGGCTCCTTAGCGGAGTATTCCCAGCCGGTGGCGGTGAGCGCGCCATCGGGCATGGTGGCGATGGGGTGGCCGAAGCGGCGGCGGATTTCGGCGCCGAACTCCAGGAGGCGCGCGCGGTCGGCATCGGGCAGGAGCCCGCGCCTGTCGGGGCCGATGTTGATGAGCAGGTTCGCCCCGCGCCCGACCGACAGGTAGTAGAGCCCCATCAGCTCCTCCAGCGGCTTGACCGTGTGCTCGTCCGCCTCCTCGTAGAACCAGTTGCTCCAGCGCATCATGCAATCGCACTCGGCGGGCAACCAGCGCGCGGTGGTCATTCCGGAGTCGATCAACTCAGGAATAAGCACCGGCACGCGGCGGACGTCCACGGTGTTCCAGTTGGGCAGGTCGGCGACGCCGGCCTCGTTGCCGACCCAGCGGAAGTCGGGGTCGCCCATGTTGAAGATGAGGAGGTTGGGCTGCATGCGGCGGATTTCGCGGATGATGCGCGGCCAATCGTAGGTGTGGCCCTCGGAGCCGCAGCCGTCAAACCACAGGATGTCTATCGCCCCGTAGCCGGTTAGCAGCTCGGCTATCTGATTGAGGAAGTGCTCGTCGTAGGCCGCGGGGTCCTTGAACTTCGGGTTGCCCCATTCGGCTGGCGAGTAGTAGTAGCCTAGCTTGAGGCCGTGGCGACGGCAGGCGTCGGTGAACTCGCGGACGACGTCTCCCCTCCCCTCTTTCCAGGGTGTCTGGGCGACGCTGTAGTTGGAGTAGCGCGACGGCCAGTTGGCGAAGCCGTCGTGGTGCTTGCAGACAAGGACGGCGTAGCGCATGCCCGCGCGCTTGGCGGAGACGATCCAGTTGTCGCAGTTGAGCCCAGCGGGGCGGAAGGCATCGGGGGGCATCGGCCGCCCGTCCCAGTCCCGGTGCCCCTCGTAAAACGTGCGGATGCCGAAGTGGAAGAAGATGCCCATCTCCCAGTCCTGGAACTCAAGCTGGCGGGCGGTGGGAACTCCGGTGGGGAGATGAGACGGGTCAACAAGCGTGGTGCTCAAGCGCGGGTCTCCTCAATGCCAATGACTAGTGGGCAGTTAGGAAGGAATGTTGCACAACCGCCCGCGGCTGTGACGAGCGTTCAGGAGCCTGGCTGGCCGTACCAAGAGTGGTAGCGCCCCCACCACTTGGCGATCTCCTCGGGCGGGAGGGGCTTGGGCATGGGGAGGCCGAGTGCGGCGCGCAGCGTGAGGGCGTAGTACATCGTGCGGGCGGCGTCCTCGCACATGATGGCCGCCTTGACCGCCTTCTCGGGGCTCTCGGCGAAGGCGAAGACGCCGTGGCTGGCGCACAGGACCGCCGGCGCGCGGGTCATCGCCTTGAGGATCGAGGCGCCGATGTTCTCCGCCTCGTTCGAGGCATACGGCGCGCAGGGGATTTCGCCGCCGAACTCGTCGGCCATGCCCGTGATGCAACAGGGGATGGCGAGGCCCAGCGCCGCAAAGGCCGTGGCGTGGGGCGAATGGGTGTGGACGACCCCCATCAGCTCGGGCTTGTGGGTGTAGAGGTAGAGGTGGTTGGGCAGGTCCACGGACGGCTTGAGCCTGCCCTCGACCACCTTGCCGGCGAGGTCGGTCACGACCATCGTCTCGGGCGTCATCTGGTCGTAGGAGAGGCCCGAGGGCTTGATGACCACGAACTGCGGCTCCTCGGGCAGGCGGCCGGACACGTTCCCGCTCGTGCTCGTCACCAGCCCCTCCGCCGGCAAGACCTTGTTCAGCGCACAGACGCGTTCCTTGAGCTCCTCCAGCATTGCGGGCTCCAAAGATAGCCACGAATTGACACAAATCGGCACGAATAAGAAAAGAACCGGGGTTTAGGAGAATAATCAGGAGCAGCTCAGCGCACGAGGCGTCTGGTCTCGAGGCCATTGGGGCCGAAGTTAATGATGATGGCCAGACGGAGGCCCGTGGCCGCAAGATAGTGAAGCGCTTGGGCCAAGTGGTCCTCCACAATCGCCTTCGCGGCCTTCAGCTCCAGGATGACCTTGCCGTCAACCAGCACGTCGAGCTTCTGGTCCCCAACAAGCTCCCCGTGATAGTAGACGGCCACGTGCTTCTCCTCCTCCGCCGCTATCCCGCGCTCGCGGAACTCCACCATGAGCGCTCGGCGATACACGGCCTCAAAGAAACCGTGCCCAAGCTCGTTGTAGACCGCCATCGCCGCCCCGACAATGGCATAGGAGAGGTCCTTGTAGAGGGGCTCCGCCTTCTGCTCCATTCGGTCTGCCTCTCCTGCCCTGGGTTCCCCCGGCTTCAGCCGGCGTCCCGATTCGTGTGAATTCGCGTGAATTCGTGGCTATCTTCTCCCGGCTTGTTCGAAGTGGAGGGTCTTGAGGTTTTTCATGACGGGGTTTTGGTAGCGGCCGAAGTAGTCGTGGAGGATTTCGTACTCGGCGTAGAGGCGGTCGTAGACGGCCTTGGCGGCGCGGCTGGGTCGGAAGACCTCGCGGCGGACGCCCGCCATCTTGCGCGCGGCGGCCTCGATGGTGTCGTAGCCCCCGCCCTTCTTGCCGGCGGCTAGCGCGCCGAACATCGCGGAGCCGAGGGCGCATGTCTGCTCGCTCCTTGCGACCTTGATCGTGCGGCCGGTCACGTCCGAGAATATCTGCATCAGCAGCTTGTTCTTGTAGGGCAGGCCGCCACAGGCGTAGAGCTCGTCAACCGCCACGCCGCTCCCCTCGAAGGAGTCAATGATCTTCCGCGTGCCGAAGGCCAGGGCCTCGATGAGGGCGCGGTAGATTTCCTCGGGCTTTGTGGCGATGGTGAGGCCGAGAATCATCCCCGACAGGTCCACGTTCACGAGGATCGAGCGGTTGCCGTTGAGCCAGTCGAGTGCGATGAGGCCGCTTTCGCCGGGCTTGAGCGCCGCGGCGCGCTCTTCGAGGACGCCGTGGATGTCGCGCTTGCGCCGCCTGGCCTCGTCGTGGTAGGCGGGGGGGACGGCGTTCTCGACGAACCAGGCGAGGATGTCGCCGGCGCCGCTCTGGCCGGCCTCGAAGCCGTAGTAGCCGGGGATAATGCCCTCCCAGACGTAGCCGCACATGCCCTCGACCTTTCGCGGCTCGGTGCCGAGGACCATGTGGCAGATGCTGGTGCCCATGATCATGAGCATCTTGCCTGGCGAGACGATGGTGGCGGCGGGCACGGCCACGTGGGCGTCCACGTTGGCGACGGCGACGGGTGTGCCGGGCCGCAGGCCGAGGGCCTTGGCCATGGCGGGGGTGAGGCCGCCGGCCACTGCGCCCTGGGGGTAGATGTCGCGCGAGAGCTTCTCCTCGACGAGGTTGGCCCAGGCGGGATTGACGGCGGCGAAGAACTCCTTTGGCGGGTATTGGCCGGTCTTTGGCTCGAAGGCGGCCTTGTAGCCGGCGGTGCAGGCGTTGCGGCGCTCGACGCCGGTCAGTTGCCACACCGTCCAGTCGGCGCCCTCGATGAGGCGCGCGGCCTCGTGGTAGATTTCGGGCGCCTCTTCGAGAATCTGGAGGCTCTTGGCGTACATCCACTCGGACGAGAGCTTGCCGCCGTAGCGGTCGAGGAAGTCGCAGCCGAGGCGGCGAGCGGTCTCGTTGATCCTGTCGGCCTGGGCCTGGGCTGCGTGGTGCTTCCAGAGCTTCGGCCAGGCGTTGGGGTTCTTGGCGTATTTCGGGAGCTTGCACAACGGCGTGCCGTCGGCGGTGACGGGCAACATGGTGCAGGCAGTGAAGTCAATGCCGATGCCGATGACGTCCTCGGGCCTGACCCTGGCCGCTTTCATCGTGGCGCGAACGCTCTGGCGGAGGGTGAGGAGCCAGTCGTCGGGGTGCTGGAGCGCCCAGTCCTTGCCGAGCTTTGTGCCCGTGGGGAGGGCCTCGTCAATGACGCCGTGCGGGTACTTGGCCACGTGGGTCGCCACCTCGCGGCCATCCGCGACGTCCACCAGCAGAGCGCGGGCCGATTCGGTTCCGAAATCAACCCCCAGGGCGTACTTGGCCATCTTCGCTCTCCAGACTGGATGCTTTGAGGGAAAGTGAGCCGACCGCCCCAGTTTACGCCTTTGCCCTCCTCTGTCAAGCGCCGCGGCTGGGTTTGATAGGACGAATAGGACCTATGGGACCAGAGAGAGCACAAGTGTGCCTCGGCCCACCCGGGTCCCATAGGTCCTATCCCCCAAGAGGAAGCGCCCCAGTGGCGGTTGCCCCTGCCCCACGTCTCCCGTATAATCCAGAGATGCTCTTCCAGGAGGCCCCCGATGCGAAGCGAGCCAGGCCATTCGACGACGATCCTCTCGGTGCGGCACAAGGGCGCCGTGGCCATCGGCGGCGACGGCCAGGTGACCATCGGCTCCAACGTCGTGAAGCACAACGCCCGCAAGATCCGACGGCTCTACAACGACCGCGTCGTCGTCGGCTTCGCGGGGTCCACCGCCGACGCCTTCGCGCTCCTGGAGCGCTTCGAGGCGAAGCTGAAGGACTTCCAGGGCAACGTGCCCAAGGCCGCCACGGAGCTGGCCAAGGAGTGGCGCACCGACCGCATCCTGCGGCGCCTGGAGTCGCTCCTGGCCGTCGTGGACAAGGAGCATTCGCTCCTCATTTCGGGCGCCGGCGACGTGTTGGTGCCCGACGACGGCATCATCGGCATCGGCTCGGGCGGGGCCATCGCCACGGCTGCGGCGCGGGCGCTCGTGCGCCATAGCGGTCTCGACGCGCACAGGATCGTCGAGGAGGCCCTCCGCATCGCCGCAGGCATCTGCATCTACACCAACGACCAAATCTACGTGGAAACGGTGACCTGATGAAGCATCTGACCCCCCGCGTGATCGTGGCGGAGCTTGACAAGTACATCATCGGTCAGGACGCGGCGAAGCGGGCCGTGGCCATCGCCATCCGCAACCGCTGGCGGCGCCAGCAGCTCCCGCCCGAGCTGCGCGACGAGGTGACGCCAAAGAACATTATCATGATCGGCCCGACGGGGGTGGGGAAGACCGAGATCGCCCGCCGCCTGGCCGGCCTGGTCGGCGCGCCCTTCATCAAGGTCGAGGCGTCCAAGTACACCGAGGTCGGCTACGTCGGCCGCGACGTCGAGTCCATGATCCGCGACCTCACCGAGGTCGCAGTCGTCCAGGCCAGCGCCGAGGAGCGCGAGGCGGTCATGGCCGTGGCCCGCGAGCGGGCCAACGAGCGGCTCATTGACCTGCTGCTGCCCGAGCGCCCCAGCCACACGGCCCCACCCTCTGACCTCGGCAAGGACATCACGACCGAGACCGAGCAGCAGTACGAGCGCGCCCGCGAGCGCTTCCGCCGCCTCCTCGACCAGGGCAAGCTCGAGGACCGCACCGTCGAGGTCAGCCTCGAGGAGCGCTCGATGCCCTCCGTCGAGATCTTCTCAGCCGCCGGCGTCGAGCAGATGGGCTTCGACTTCCAGAACCTCTTCGAGCGCATGATGCCGCCGCGCCGCGTGACCAAGAGGCTCACCGTGAGCCAGGCCCGCGAGGCCATCGCCCAGCAGGAGGCCGAGAAGCTCATTGACCGCGAAAAGGTGCGCGCGACCGCTCTCGAGCGCGTCCAGAACTCCGGCATCGTCTTCATTGATGAGCTCGACAAGATCGCGGCGACGGGGACGAAAGGCCCCGGCCCCGACGTCTCGCGCGAGGGCGTCCAGCGCGACCTCTTGCCCATCGTCGAGGGCTCCACCGTCGTCACCCGCCACGGCATGGTGCGCACCGACCACATCCTCTTCATCGCCGCGGGCGCCTTCCACGCCGCCAAGCCCTCCGACCTCATCCCCGAGCTCCAGGGACGCTTCCCCATCCGCGTCGAGCTTCAGAGCCTCACGGAGCAGGACTTCGTCCGCATCCTCACCGAGCCTGAGAACGCCCTCACCAAGCAGTACGCCGCCCTGCTGCGGACCGAGGGGGTCGAGATCGATTTCACCCCCGACGCCATCGAGGCGATCGCGGCAATCGCGGCTCTCATCAACCAGCGGATGCAGAACATCGGCGCCCGACGGCTCCACACCGTCATGGAGAAGCTCCTGGAGGACATCTCCTTCGACGCGCCCGACCAGAGCGGGGGGCGGGTGGTCCTCGACGCCAAAGCGGTCCGCGAGAAGCTCAAGGACATCGTCGCCGACGAGGACCTCAGCCGCTATATCCTCTAAGCCGCGCTTGACTTGACAAGCCAGTCTCCTGTTGCACACTAGAAGTGCAAACTTTAGGGGCTCCGATATGGCATCAGTAAGCCTAAAGGAAGCTCGCAGGCGGTTCAGCGAACTCGTCCGAGCGGCCGAGCGCGGCCAACGCACCATCATCACCCGACGCGGCAGAAGGGTCGCAGAACTCGGCCCAGCTAGCGAGACAGCGTGCAAGCTCTTGACGGACCTGTCCGCTTTCAGGGCATCACTCACCATCAAGGGGGAGCCGATGTCCCAAACCGTCATTCGCGCTCGCCGCGAGGCCCGATACTGATGGCATCTGCGCCCAGGCTTCCCCTTCTCCCTAGGCCCTCAGGGCGAGCAGAAGGGCTACGACGCAGAGGCCGGCAGTGGAGGCGGCGGCGAGGAGGAAGCCGCGCTGGACGCCCCTCCGCTTAGCGTAGGCCCCGATGAGCATCGGGATGGCCGTGCAGCCCAGGCCGCCAAGGGTGAAGAAGACGCCAATCGCCCGCCCGTGGAGCGCCGGCTCGAAGTGCCCCAGCAGCACTGCCAGAAGGGTGGGATACAGCGGGCCAAAGACGACGCCGACGGCGATGACGAGCGCAGCCGCGAGCCCCCGCGCCCGACACATCACCACACCCGCCCACACGACAAGCGCGACGAGGGAGAGGACGAGGACGACGGCGGCCTCGCTGCCCTTGGGCACCGTGAGGGCCGCAACCAGCCGCGCGGCAGTGTAGGCCAGCCAGAAGGCCGACAGGAGGGCGGCCGCCGCGCCTTCCTCCATCCCCTTGTCGGTCACATAGGTCGTCGCCCAGGCGGCCATCGTGGCCTCGGCGGGCATGTAGAAGAAGAGCGCCAGCGCGCACAGCCACATCACTGCGTCGCCAAGCAGGGTTCCGAGCCCGGGGGTCGCGGCCGCCACCTGCGAGGCCGCGGGGGCAACGGGCGGAAACGTCGCCGCGCACGCCAGGACCGCCATCACGATCCCTGAGAGGCTCAGGAGCATAACCGCGCCCCGCAGCCCAAGCCGGCGAATGAGGAACGCGATGCCGAGGGGCGTGACAAATGACCCGATGCCGAAGATGAAGCAGCCGAGGTTGAGCGCGTATGCCTGGCTGCCCCCAAAGGCGATGAGCGAGAGCGGATTGACGACGTTGATGAGCGTGCCCCAGCCGGCGCTCAGGAGCAGCACCGCCACCAGCACCATCCAGTAGGCCGTGGCCTGCGCGAAGAGGGCCAGGCTGATCGTGAAGAGGAGGGCGCCTGCGATGGTGACGGGCTGGCGCCCCAGAAGGTCGCTCACGAAGCCCGCGGTGAGGATGACGGGGATGAGGGTGAAGCCGAACATTGCGACGAGGGCGCCGATGCGCGCCTCGTCAATCGCCAGCTTGCGGGCCAGGGGCACCTTGATGCTGCCGAGCAGCGCCGTGCCCATGCCCGTCCCCACCAGGACCGCGACCACCAGCACCACCAGCACGTCCATGCGACGCTCCTTTGTGCCTCAGCCCGCACACACGCGCCCGACCACGCGGGCAGCAGCATAGCACAGTCCCGCCGCCCAGTCCACCCGTCTGAGTGAGCATTTGCGACCATCCCAACCGCCGAGGTCGAGATGCCGGCCACACCCCCGCCGCTGCACGAGTTGACAGAGGCTCACCTCCCCATGCGCGCGCGTGATCCTCTGTAGGGCCGAGGCAGACGGCCGGTCTCATGCCCGTCTCATAACCTACAGCCAAGCAGCCACTTGTGGCCTGGAGCAGGTCCTGATGCCCCGCCGCTCACAGAGACTCACCTCCCATTGCGCGCGGGTGAGCCTCTGGGACGCTGGCGGCGAGCGAGGCGTATGGAGTGTGGGGCGAGGAGCGCGGCAAAGGGCAGGAGTGCGCCGACGACGCGCGAGGTCGAGAGCGCGGGGCCGCCGGGGAAGTCGAGGCCCATGCAGCCGCAGCCGCCGCGCTCGGCGGCGGCCTCGGAGCGAGCCGAGGCCAGGCCGCGACGGGCCGCGGCAACGGCGGGCTTGAGCTCGGCGGCGCGCTGGAACGCCTCGGCAGCCTCGGCCGGGCGCTTCTCGGCCAGGTAGATGCGCCCCAGGTAGTGATGGGCGTTGGCACACCTGGGGTCGAGTTCCACGGTGCGCTTGAGGATGCCGATGGCCATATCGGCCTTGCCCTGGCCATAGATGGCCAGGGCGAGGTTGGCCAGGGTCTCAGGGTCGTCGGGCTTCGCGGTGAGGGCGCGCAGAAAAACGGCCTCGGCCTCCTCGTACTCGTGGGGGACGAGGAGCAGGAGGCCGATGAGGTTGAGTGCGCCGACGTGGGCGGGGTCCAGCTCGACGACTCGTTCGGCGGCCTCGCGCGCCGCGCGGAGGTTGTAGCTCTCGAAGTAGAAGTCGGCCAGGGTCATCAAGGCGTCGTTATGGGAGGGGTCAATCTCGACGGCTTGGCGGAGCTGGTCGCAGGCCTCGATGATGTCGCCCACGCGGTCGAGCAGTCGGGCGAGGGCGATGTGTGGCGTAGGGCTTTTGGCCCCCAGCCCGATGGCTGCACGGAGGGCGGCCTCGGCCTCTCGCCAGCGCTTCTGCTGGCTGAGCACCAGGCCGCGATTGGTGTGGGCGGCGGCGTAGGCGGCGTCCAGGCGTATGGCGTGGTCGAATTGCTCCAGCGCCTTGTCGGGCTGGCCGACGCGAGCGAGGGCGGCACCAAGCTGGTTGCGAATGACGGGCGAGGCGGGGTCGCTGGCGGCAGCAGCCTGGTAGAGGCGAACCTGCTCCTGCGGGTCGCGGGCGGCGTCGCCCTGCCAGAGGGCCTCAATCGCCGCGCGGTTGGCGGCGAGGGGCCTGGCAAGCTCCTCGCGCTCGGCTGGCGAGAGCTTGAGCCGCATAGCATCGGCCAGCGCCAGGGCAAGGAGGCCCGACAGCTCATGGGTCGGCCCGCGCGCGGCGACCTCGCGTCGGGCGCCCGAGGCCACGTCCACCAGCTCTGCGCTCGCCTCCTCCCCTCCCCTGGCCTCGACGACTGCGACGAAGCGGCAGCGCAGGAGCCTTCCCACCTCGACGAGCCTGGCCGTGGACGCGCCAGGGCTGAGCGGCGCACGCCCCTTTTCGACAGGCTCAGGACGGCCCAGCCCCATCAAGAGCCGCTGCGCCGCCTGGGCGTTGGCGGGCAGGACCGTCGCCACGCGGGCGAGCTGGGTGAGCGCCGCGCGTGCGAGGCCCGCCGCGGCCCACTCCCCCGCGGGCAGTGCGACCACGGCCACGCGGAGCCGCTCGGGCGCGCGGCCGGCCCCGGCCGAGGCCCCGAACGCTAGCATCAGGGCAAGCAGCGCTGCTCGGTTGTTCGTGACGCTTCGTGTCAATTCGTGGCTATCTTCCCAAAGGGCCGGCCACAGCCAGCGAGAAGCGCTCAGCGGTCAGGTGGGCCTGTGCCGCGCGCTGCACGTCGTCGCGGGTCACGGCGCGCACGATGGCCGGGTAGCGCTGGATGAAGTCGGCGCCGAGGCCGTACAGCTCGATGTTGGTGAGTGCCCCGGCCACTCCGTCGCTGGTCTCCAGGTGAATGGGTAGGACGCCGATGAGGTAGCTCTGGACGTCGGCCAGCTCGTCGTCGCGCACGGGTTCGTCCTGGATGCGGCGGAGTTCGTCGAGGATGCTGCCGACGGCTCGCTCGACGTTTGCTGGGTTGACGCCGGCTCGGACGGACCAGAGAGCATCGCCCAAGCTGTCGCGCAGTGCGGCGTAGACGTAGTAGGCGAGGCCCTGGCGGTCGCGGATGTTGTCGCCCAGGCGGCCCATAAGGCCCATGCCGCCGACGATCTGAGTGGCCTGTTCGAGGGCGTCGAAGTCGGGATGTAGCCTGGGGATGCCCTTGAAGCCGAGGGCGATGTCGCACTGGCTCTTGTCGGCCATCGGGAAGTCGGCCCGCTGGTGCGTGGGCGGGTGGCTGGCCGAGAGGTCGGGCAAGCGGAAGGGCTGGGCGGGCCGGGGCCAATCGCCGACGAGGCCCGCGAGGGCGTCGAGGGCGTCGTCGGTCGCCACCTGGCCCACGACGCTGGCGATGAGGGCGTCGGGGCGGAAGACCCGCGCGTGGCAGGCCGCCAGGTCGTCGCGACCGAGCCGCTCGACGGCCTGGCGGTAGCCGAGGGTTGGGTGACGAAACGGGTGGCCGGCGGGGTAGACGAGGTGGGCAAGTTCGCGGTCGGCCACGGAGTAGGTGTCGTCGTCGAGCTGCCTCAGGCGGGTGAGGAGTTCGCCGCGAGCCCTGGCGAGTTCCTCGTCGGGGAAGCTGGGGCGGAGGAGGATGTCGGCAACGAGTTCAGCGACGATGCGCCAGTGGCGGCTGAGGCACTTGGCGCGGAAGCCGATGCCCTGGGTGCCGCACCACATGGCGAACGAGGCGCCGAGGGCGTCGAGGCGGTCGTAGAGCTGCTCGTAGGTCAGGCGCGTGGTGGCCCGCTGGGCGACCGCGGTAGTGAGGTTCGCCAGCCCTTCGTGGCCGTTGGGGTCCAGCATCGAGCCGCCGATGATGAGGCCGGAGATGACAACGGTCTCGCTCGCTCGGCTCTCGGCGGCGAGCAGGCGGGCGCCGTTAGGCAGCTCGCGGCGCACCGTGGGCGGGAGGGACCAGGGGGTTGGGGATTGCGGATCGCGCATTGCGGATCGTGGATCGCGGATTGCGGATTTCACGTCAGGTGGCCTTTGGCACGAAGAGACCGATGGTGCGGTTGGATTCGGTGAAGTAGGTGGCGGCGACGCGCTGGACGTCGGCGGGCGTGACGGCCTCCATGCGCGGCAGAAAGGTCTCGAGGCGCTGGTAGCCCTCGGTGGCCTCGGCCGAGCCGACCATGGCGCCGATGCCCGTGACGCTGTCCCACGAGTACTCGAAGAAGGCCCGAAGCTGGGTGCGGGCCTTCTCCACCTCCTGGTCCGATGGCGGCTCGGCGCGGAGGCGGTCGAGCTCGGCCAGGAGCGCGGCCTCCACGCGGGCGGGGTCCACCCCGTCGCGCACGGTGGCCACCGCGTGGAAGAGGTTGGGGTCCACGCCGGCGTCGCAGGCGACGGAGGCGCCGGAGGCCAGCTCGCGGCGGACCAGTGCGACGTGGAGCCGCGAGGTGCGCCCGCCGACCCCGCCGCCCATGGCGAAGCCGCTGGCGCCGCCAAGCACTGTGGCCGCCATCGCCAGGGCGTAGACGTCGTCGTGGCTGATTGCCGGGATGCGGAAGGCCACGCGCACGATGGGCACTCCGCCGCCGTGGCGCAGCGTCACGCGGCGCTCGGCCCGCTGCTCGGGCTCACGGGCGCGCACCGGCGCGGGCTCCGCCCCGCGCGGGATGCCGCCATAGAGCTCGCGGATGCGGTCCAGCAGCGGGCCCCGCTCGAAGGCCCCGGCGACGACGAGGAAGGCGTTGTTGGGCGCATAGTGGGCCTTGTAATAGCTGTAGAGGTCGTCGCGCGTCATCGCCCGCAGGTCGGCCTTGTAGCCGAGCACGCTCCAGCGATAGGGGTGCTCGCGGAAGGCGGTGGCGGCGACTTCCTCGGACAACAGGTAGGCGGGGTGGTTCTCGGCCCCCTCGCGCTCGGAGAGGATCACGGTGCGCTCGGCCTCGACCTCGGCGGGGTCGAAGGCCGCGTTGGCCATGCGGTCGGCCTCGATCCGCAGGCCGAGGTCAAGGCTCTCGGCCGGCAGAGTCTCGTAGTAGGCGGTAAAGTCGTGCCCCGTGAAGCCGTTGTTCATCCCTCCGTGCTTGGCCACCTGCTTGAAGACCTCGCCCTTGCCAAACTCCCGCGCGCCCTTGAAGAGCATGTGCTCGACCCAATGGGAGACGCCGGTTATGCCGAGGCGCTCATTGCGCGAGCCGACACGATACCAGGCCCAGACGGAGGCGACCGGCGCGGCCCGTCGCACGACGGTTAGGACCTTCAACCCGTTGTCGAGGAGGGCCTCCTCGATCCCGAGGTCGAGGCGGCCAGCGGCGGGGCTCATCGGCTCCCCTCATCTCTTCGGGGCATCGCCCGCCCCCTTCGTCGGCTGCCCCCCAGTGGCCTCGGGCGTCTTGGGCCGCTCGCCCTTCTTGACGAACTTCCGCAGGTCGGGGTGCCATTCAAGCTCAGCGCGGTTCGCGGCGTACCACTCGCGCCACTTCCTGATCGCGGCCTCGCGGATGGGCACGGGCTGCTTGGCGTCGAAGCTGAAGTACTGCTTGAACGCCTTGCACAGGAGCCTGTGGGCGACATCGCGCACCTTCTCGTCGTCGCTCTCCATCCCCTGGATGAACAGCTCGAAGCACTCGACGGGTGGTGTTGGTATGACGGTGATGCAGCGGAGAGCGCACTCCTTCACCGCAGGGTCGGGGTCCTTCGCAAAGGTCTCGCGCAGGAACTCGAGCTGCCCGCTGTCCATCAGCGACACGGTGGTGAAGACGGCGTCGTAGCGCACGCGGGGGTCGGAGACGGCGAGGAGCTGGCGGACGAGGGGCATGAATGCCTTGCCCTTGTCGCCCATGTCGCGGATGTGGCTGAGGGCGTAGCTGCGGAGGACCGAGGAGCCGCCAGAGAGAATCTGGCGCAGCTTCTTCTCGACCTCGGGGTACCCGTCCTCCACCATCAGGCGGAGAGCCCACCGGCCGACCTCGCCATCCTTGTCGGCAAGGGCCTTCTCCACGTCGGGCCAGATGTCCTTCTTGAGCTTGTTCTTGTAGTGCCGCAGGTAGTAGACCGCCGTGCTCCGCACCAGGGAGTCCGGGTCGCTTTCCAGCACCCTCACTACGGCGGGATAGCCCTCCTCGGGGGCGATGCTGCACAGGGCGGCGACGGCCCACCAGCGCGCCTGGGGGCGGCGGTCCATGAGGGCCTCAAGGAGCTTGGGCACCGCCGGCGCCCCAATGGCGATGAGCTGCTCGCAGGCCCCCTGGCTCCCATACTCCCCCTCGCCCAACTCCTTGCACAGCCGGGCGATGCGGGCCGACGGGTCCTCTTTGGCCCCCGGGGCCTCAGCGCCCACAGCAACCCCGCCCAAAAGGCAGGCCACGACAGCGAAGAGCCAGCGACGCCTCATGCGAAAGCTCCTCACGGCGCAACACGACCGCTCGCCCATTATAGCAGTGCCCGCCGAGTCAGCGCAATGACCGATTGGGGAAAGCGTGGCCTTGCCCAGGGCGAACGGCAGCCCTCCTTTCCCCCCGTGCTCGTCGTCGTCCTCGTCGTCGTAATCGCTACTCTGGCTTTCTCTTGTCCGAGGATTCGACGACAACGACCAGGACGACGACGAGGACCAGGGCCACGGCGAGGACCAGAACCACTACGACGACGAGGACGAGGACGACGACAACGACAACGAAGATTACCGAGCGAGCCGCCCACTGCCATTGGGGGCGATGTCATTCGGGAATCCCCACACACCCCTGGTGGAGAACGCAACATCCCCTGGGCGCCAGCGGCGCGGCCGGGCCGAGCGCGCCGGCACCACAGCCCCAAGCCCCGATGCCACAAGCACTTGCAGCGCGTGCTTTACCGCCGCGCGGAAGCGGCCGGGATTGGCACGGGGTTTGCTACCCCACAAGACGGGTGACCGATTCGAGGGCAAAGCCACAGAAAGGAGGCAAAGCATGAACCTCGGAAGACCGCTCGGCGTGGTGATTGTGGCGGCGTTGGCGCTCGCCCTGGTTGGCTCCGCGTGGGCACAGGGCGACGACGCGCCGCGGCCAAAGGACAGGTTCCGCCCAAAAGGCGAGTGGCGGCCCGACTTCCAGCCGCCCGACGGCCCGCGCCCGATGATGGGACCCCTGATAGGGGGCGCGGACATCCCCGCCGTCCGCGACGAGATGCAGCGTCACATTGAGGCAATCCGAGAGCTGATGCTGGGCAACCGCGACCTGGCCCAACAGGTCAACGAAGCGCTCCGCCCACTGCGCGACAAGGGCGCCACCCCAGCCGAGATCGAGGAAGCCCTCAAGAAGTTCGCACCCCAGGCCGAAGGCGTCGCCGCCAAGCTCGCCGACGAGCTCATCAAGCACCACGAAAACCTGGCCAAGGCCTACGGGAACAACCGCGACCTGGCCATCAAGCAGCTCGCCCTAGGCATCGTCAAGCGCCTCGGATTCCGCGAGCCCGGCCCGCGCTTCGGCCCCGGCGCCGAAAAGGGCGACCGACCGAGGCCCCCCTTCAAAGACAAGGGCGACCGGCCCGCGCCCCCGCCCAAAGAGAAAGAGGCGCCGCCAGAGAACTTCTGAGTACCCGCGCGCAAACAAGCGCACAGTCCCACACTCGCACCCTCCCGAACGTTCCAATACGTTCGGGAGGGTACCCCCCCACGGCCAGAGCAACGCCGCCAGCCCCGCTAACCTCCCGGAGGTCTTGGAACCTTCGGCAGGTAGAGCGCCCCTATCTGTCAACCCATTCGTTGGCGACGGCCGAAGGAACCACGTTACGGGGGGCTTGACCCCATCGCGTCGAGGTCCACCCCCTCGACTTGCTCGATGATGTTGCCCATGATGCGCGAGCCGACGGAGGCGAAGCGGACGGGGTTGTCAGTGACGAAGTAACGATAAGCGGGTAACGCGCCATCGGCGCGGCGGAGGCCGAGCTTGTCCAGGGTCTCCGCCGTCGCCCGCGCCGTCTCCTCGGCCGAGTCCACAATCGTCACCGCCCGCCCCAGCACGGCCCGCAGCGCGCCCTTCAGCAACGGATAGTGCGTACAGCCCAGCACCACGGTGTCAACGCCGAACTCAATCAGCGGCCGCAGATACTCCTTGGCCACGAGGCGGACCACCGGGTCGTCGGGCTCGCGCCCCTCCTCCACCAGTGGCACAAAGAGCGGGCACGCGCGGTCCACCAGCGAGATGGCGGGGTCGAGCGCCCGAATGCAATCGAGATAGGCCCGGCTCCTGATCGTCGCCTCCGTGCCGATCACCCCCACGCGGCGGTTGCGCGTGGCGGCCACGGCGGCCCGCGCACCAGGCTCCACCACCCCAAGAATCGGCACCGCGAGCGTCCGCTGAAGGTGCGGGAGCGCCGCGGCGGACGCCGTGTTGCACGCCACGACCAACAGCTTCGGCCCCAGCCGCAGCAGGAAGCGGCAGCACTCCTCCGCAAAACGGATGATGGTCGGCGGCGACTTGATGCCGTAAGGCACCCGCGCCGTGTCCCCAAAGTAAACCAGGTCCTCCCCCGGCAACGTCTCGGCGATCTGACGCATCACCGTCAGGCCCCCGAGCCCAGAGTCGAACACCCCGATAGGCGATGAGCTGCTAGCCAAGGGCCGCACCCTCCAGACCCGCCACCTCAATCACCTCGAGCAGCCGCGGTAGGCCACGATGCCATCGGCAATAGCCTTGGCCACCCGCTGCCGATACGCGGTCGTCCGCAGAGCGCTCTCGTCTGAGCGATTCGTCAGGAACCCAATCTCAACGAGCACCGCCGGGACGCGCGAGTGGCGCAGGACCTTGTAATCGGCACCCCTCACGCTGCGCACCACGAGGCCGTTCCTCACGCAGGCGTCGCGGATCGCCTCGGCCAACTCCCCGCTCTCGCGCCGCGTCGCCGCCGAGCCTGCCGACCACGAGCCGCGCCAATAGAAGATCTCCAGCCCCTGATACGTCGGACGGTTCGGCATCGCGTTCGCATGCACCGCCACAAACAGGTCGGCACCCCGCCGCGACGCCACAGCGGGCCGGTCCTCCAGCTCCACAAACGAGTCGCCCTCGCGCGTCATCACCACCTCCAAGCCCCGCGACCGCAGCTCGGCGGCGAGCAGATGCGATGTCGCCAGCACGATGTCCTTCTCCTGCATCCCACGCGTCACAGCGCCCGGGTCCTTCCCACCGTGCCCAGGGTCAATGCACACCCGCGCGACAGCGCGCACCGCAGTCGGTGGCGGCGGAAGCGACGTCGGCGGCGCGGACGGCGGCCGCAGCTTCACGGCGCCCACGGCTGGCCCGCCCTTCAGAAACCACTCGATCTCGTGCGCCAGCGACCGAGGCACATGCACCCGCCCATAGCGCACCACCACCTCATCGTCAAGCACCACCAACCTCTGACCGACCACGCCCACGGCCATCCCCGGCGCCACCGCCACACGGCGGCCGCCGGCTTCCACCGTCCACACCCCGGTCAGCTCATCACTCGAAAGCCTGGCATCGAAACGTCGAGCCAGGTCGTTCAGACACGTATAGCGCGACGAGCTGGGCGCCGGCGCCACCCCCAAGCGCTCCGCCAGCGCGCGCTCGCTTGGCGCGGCGCCTGCCAGCGCAAGCCCTGCGAGGGCCGCAGACACGCACAGCATCACGGCGCGATGGGCTTGCTTCAACACGCTCTCGATTCACGGGGCTGGCAGCGAAGTGGGACGGGGATGCCCCTGGGGGCCTCACCCGCGATCTTACCGCCCGCACACCCTGATGTCAAGCACCGGAATTCGCGCACTCAGCCTCTGACACGCCCCCAGTTTCCGGTCGTTCGGTCTGTGCAGCCCCAAAGAGGCGAACTACAATAGCCCAGGGCGAAGCGAAGCGAAGCCCTGGGAAGACTGGCCATTCCCTCCCGAAGGTTCCAATACCTTCGGGAGGGTAGGGGTTAGGCGCGGTGGCGGGGTGGGGCGTTAGGAGGGAGGTGGGGACAATCTCGCCCTTACAGGGCTGACTCCCTTACAACCCCAGACCCAGGGCTTCGCTTCGCTCCGCCCTGGGCCATGATAGAGCGCCCTTGCAGGGCTCCAAGCCACAAGACTGACAAACTGGGGGCGTGTCAGGCTCAGCCTGGCTTGACTTCCGTGGCCTGCGGCGCTATATTCCTTTTTAGCAGTCGGGCGATTAGCTCAGTCGGTAGAGCGCTACACTCACATTGTAGAGGTCACTGGTTCGAGTCCAGTATCGCCCA
>Ga0209381_1001615_pt1 | contig 34665 bp, 31 predicted proteins | sample DewCreD2012metaG_FD_184111 | JGI IMG/M metagenome (GOLD analysis project Ga0209381, IMG submission 184111) | Hot spring sediment bacterial and archeal communities from British Columbia, Canada, to study Microbial Dark Matter (Phase II) - Dewar... ... | reverse complement strand
ACGAGCGCGGGCTCTCGGCGTGCATGTAGCCAATCGAGTACACGTGAATCAAAAACCCCACGAACGTCACGAAAAACACCATCACCGCCGACAACGCGTCCAACCGCAACGCCCAGTCGATGGTGAACTCGCCCGCGGCGATCCAGCGGAACAGCGTCTGCGTGACGGGGGCGCGACCGGCGGCGAAGAACTCGCCCAGCACGCCCAGGGCGAGCAGGAGGGAGATCCCCACCGAGCCGACGCCGATCGCCGAGGTGGCGCGGTGCGAGTTGCGGTGGGCGGTGGCCAGGAGCAACACCGCGCCGGCCAGGGGCAGGACGGGGACGAGCCAGAGCCATGCCAGCATGAGGGCCTCCTACCAGCGCATCACGTTGAGGCGGTCCACGTCGATGGACTGATGGCGGCGGAAGATGGCAACGAGGAGCGCCAGCCCCACGGCCACCTCGGCTGCGGCCACGGCCATCACGAAAAACACCAGCACCTGACCGTCCAGATTGCCGTGCTGACGGGCAAAGGCGACGAGGGCCACGTTCACGGCGTTGAGCATGATCTCGACACCCAACAGGATCGAGATGCCGTTGCGCCGGAGGAGGACGCCGGCCGCACCAACGGCAAAGAGCACGCTGGCCAGGGCGAGGTAGTGGGTGAGGGGTACGGTCATGTCAGGACTTCCTTTTCACCAGGATCATGGCCCCCACCAGGGCAGCCAGCAGGAGCACGGAGACGAGTTCGAAGGCAAAGAGCTGGGGGCCCACGAGGAGGCGACCGAGGGCGTGGGGGGTCCCCTCCACCGGCGCGGCTGCAGGCGCCAGGGTGACGGCGAGGAGCACCGCCGCCGCGCCCGCCAGGAGGGCCAAGGGGAGCAGCACACCGCCCACGCGCTGGACCGGCCGTTCGTTGGCGTCCCCCTCCACGGTGGGGGCGTTGAGGAGCATCACCACGAAGAGGAAGAGGACGAGGATGGCGCCGGCATAGACGAGGATCTGGGCTCCGGCGAGGAAGGAAGCGCCGAGGAGGGCAAAGGTGACCGCCACGCAGAAGAAGGTGACGATGAGGGACAGCACGTTCACCACCGGGTTACGGTGCGCCACGGCCACGCCGGCCGAGATCACCGCCAACACCGCAGCGGCGTAGAAAACGATCATCTCCATGGGTTGACGCCTCCTCCAACGGGGCGGGGGCCGGGCCGGCACGGCTGCTCGCCGGGGGGTATGGGACGCCAGCGCATCACAGCCACCCCTTGGCGACGCCCACGCTGACCCACACCAGGTTGAGGGCGGCCAGCGGAAGCAAGGCCTTCCAGCCCAAGCGCATGAGCTGGTCGTAGCGAAACCGGGGCAGCGACCATCGCACCCAGACGAAGGTCCACAGCACCAGGGCGATCTTCACCAGCATCGCCACGACGGAGAGGAGCAACAGGGGCCAGCCGGAGAGGGCCCGGTGACCGGGGAAAGTCCAGCCGCCCAGGTAGAGGGTCACCAGCAGCGCCGACACCGTCACCATGTTCATGTACTCGCTCATGAAGAAGGCGGCAAACTTCATGGAGGAGTACTCCACGTGGTAGCCGGCCACCAGCTCCGTCTCCGCCTCGGCCAGGTCGAAGGGGAGGCGGTTGGTTTCGGCGAAGGCCGCCACGGTAAAGACGATGAAGCCCACGAACTGGGGCACGACGTTCCACAGCCGGTCCCCCTGTTGGCTCACCACCACGTCCAGGCGCAGCGAGCCGGCGGCCAGCAGCACGCCGAGGACCGCCACGGTCATGGGCAACTCGTAGGAGATCAGCTGGGCCGAGGAGCGCAGCGCCCCGAGGAGCGAGTACTTGTTGTTGGAGGACCAGCCGGCCAGAACCATGCCGTAGACCGAGAGGGAGCCCAGGGCGAGCAGGTAGAGCACGCCGATCTCGAGATCGGGAGCCACCTGCAGCCCCTTGAGCGGGACCCCGAAGACCGTCACGTCGGCACCGGCCCCGAAGGGGATGACGATGAAGGTGGCGAGAGCCACGAACATGGCCACCATCGGCGCCAGAAAGTACAGCCCCTTGGTCACCGCCGCCGGCGTGACGTCCTCCTTGAAGAACAGCTTCACGGCGTCGACGATGGGCTGAACCAGCCCCAGCGGCCCGACCCGGTTCGGGCCGAGACGGTCCTGAATGAAGGCGGCGCCGCGCCGTTCCACCCACACCATGACGGGAATCGCCGTGAGGAGGCCGACGGCGATGAGGAGAAGTTTGGCCGCGGTCACGGCAAGTTCAGCCCACATGCTGGTGCTCCCGGTAGGAGGTGGTGTCGAGCCCGCCCAGCTCGTCCCAGGCGAGGCCCGAGAACGAATTCTCGCTCCGCGCCATGTGCTCGAAGATGTCGCGGGGTGTGGCGAGCGGCACGCGTGCCAGCCCGGTGTCCCGGGCCAGGAGGGCAAGCAGTCGCCACAAGGGCAAAGCGCCGGGGGGAGGGGTGAAGGCGGCCTGGAAACGCTGGACGACCCCGCTGCCCGCGACGAAGGTCCCCTCGTTGCAGGCCAGCGAGGCGGTGGCCAGGACCCAGCGGGCAAACTCGCCAATGGCGTGGTCCCGGTTGGTGAACAGCAGGGTCGGCCCCACCCGCAGGAGCTGGAGCGCCTCGGGGGTGGCCAAGAACGGGTGGGCGAAGGGATCGAGGATCACCGTGAGGTCCGCTGCGCCGTACAGGAAACGCGCCAGACCCTCCTCGTCCACGACTTCGAGCCCCAGCCGGCGGGCCCCGGCGGCGTTGGGGTGCGCGTCGGTGCTGGTGAGCCACTTCCTACTGCCGTTTTTCATCCGGCGGGGTTCGCCGGGCCAGACCGGAACCACGATCTCGCCGCGGAGGTGGCCGGTGAAGAGTTCCCGGGCCAGGTACAGCTCCTCGTTGGAGAGGTTGGCAGAGGCCACCACCCGCAGCGTTCGTGCCGCCTTCAGTTCCAGGGCCACCGCCCGGATGGTCTCGTCCGGGGAGGGGGCTCGCCCCGGCTCCCGGCTCTCCGGCCGGTGCGGGCCGTGGGTGTTGAGGGACTCCGCCAGGAACCGCCCGTAGTCGCACAGCCAGGTGGCGTTGATCTGCGGGTTCTCCCGCGGCGTGAACCGGTAGACGATGCGTTCGTGATGGTCGATCCACACGTTGCAGCCGATGGAGCAACCGGGGCAGATGGACGGCGTGGACCGCAGCTTCCAGGCGCGCTTGCGGAAGCGGAACTCGCGCAGGGTCAGGGCGCCCACCGGGCACACGTCGGCGGCGCAGCCCGAGAACGGGTCGTCGAAGGGGCGACCGTCGAAGGTGTCGATGTACGCGCTGTTGCCCCGCGCTTTGTAGGTGAGCTGCGAGGTCTCGGAGATCTCCTGGGTGAAGCGAATACAGCGCGAACAGTGGATGCAGCGGTTCTGGTTCTGGACGATGTGCGGGCCCAGGAGGCGGCGCTCCAGGCCGGGGAACGTCCGCCGGGTCTCGGTCATGTGGGTGGAGAACCGAGCCCGCTGCTCGCTCATGGAGTGGTCCTGGAGGAGGCACTCGCCGGCCTGGTCGCAGACGGGGCAGTCGAGGGGGTGGTTGGCGAGGAGGAACTCCATGACCGCCTCACGCGCCTCCTTCACCCGTTCGCTGGTGGCGGACCGCACCACCATCCCGTCGCTGGCGGGGGTGGCACAGGCGATGGCGAGACGCGGCTGTCCCTCGATCTCCACCATGCAGATGCGGCACTGCCCGACGATGGAAAGGTACGGGTGGTAGCAGAAGTACGGGATCTCGACGCCGACCAGCCGGGCAGCCTCGATGAGATTCGTGCCCGGGGCAACCTCCACGTCCCGGCCGTCGATGGTGAGCTTCGGCATGCGGGGCTCTCCTCCTAGCGCCCAAAGCCCGGTCGGGGACCGGCCCAGGGGAGTACGGGGTACTTTTTCTGGGGAGCGGGGGTGGCAGCGGCAATGCGCTCATCGAACTCACTGCGGAACTTTTTCAGGAGGCTGGAGATGGGCAGCGCGAACGCGTCCCCGAGCGGGCAGATGGTCATCCCCTGCGAGGCGAACCGGCAGATGCGCAGGATGGTTTCGGGGTCCTCCGGGCGGCCGTGGCCAGCGAGGATGCGTTCGAGGATGTCCACGGTCCAGTCGGAGCCTTCCCGGCAGGGGGTGCACTGGCCGCACGACTCGTGGGCGTAGAAGTGGGCGAGGTTGGCCGCCGCCTCCACCATGTCCACCGTGTCGTCCAGGACGATGACGCCGCCGGACCCCAACATGGTGCCGGCCTCGGCGCAGGCGTCGAAGTCGGCCTTCACGTCAACTTCCGCCGCCGTCAGCACGGGCGCCGAGGAGCCGCCGGGGAAGAACGCCTTGAGCGTCCGACCGCCGCGAATGCCGCCGCAGTGCTCGTAGATGATGTCGCGGAAAGTGACGCCCAGCGGCAACTCGTAGACCCCCGGTCGCTGCACGTGCCCGGAAACGCAGAACAGTTTCGGCCCGGTGTTGCGGGGGCGACCGATGGACGCGAACCACGCGGCCCCTCGCGTCAGGATGGAGGGCAGACAGGCGAGGGTTTCCACGTTGTTGACCACGGTCGGCTTGCCGAAGGCGCCCACCACCGCCGGGAACGGCGGCTTGAGGCGCGGGAAGCCCCGCTTGCCCTCCAGCGACTCCAGGAGCGCGGTCTCCTCGCCGCAGATGTACGCCCCGGCCCCGCGGTGGACCCACACGTCGAGGGCGTACCCGGACCCCAGGACGTCGGGCCCTAGGAGCCCTTCCCGCCGCGCCTCGGCGATGGCCTCCTCGAGGATCCGCGCCCAGCGCACGAACTCGCCGCGGATGTAGATGTAGGCGGTGTGCGCGCCGATGGCGTAGGCGGCGATGGCGACCCCTTCCAGGACCAGGTGCGGGTCGTACTCGATGATCTCCCGGTCCTTGAAGGTCCCCGGTTCGGACTCGTCGGCGTTGCACACCAGGTACTTGGGGCCGGGGTGGTCCTTCGGCACGAAGGTCCACTTGCGGCCGGTGGGGAAACCGGCGCCGCCCCGCCCGCGCAGCTCGGAGTTGATGACCTCTTTGGTGACCTCTTCGGGGCCCAGCTCCAGCGCCCGCCGCAACCCGTCGTACCCGCCGCGGGAACGGTAGCTCGCCAGGGTACGGGAGCCTTCGATGCCGCGAGCCCTCAGCAGGACAGGCTCCATGCTCACTCCTTTGCCGCTTCCAGCTCGGTCAGGAGCGCATCGAGCCGGGTGCGGTCGAGGTTCTCGTAGTAGTCGTCGTTCACCTGGATCACCGGGGCGCCCCCGCAGGCTCCCAGGCACTGCACCCCGACGATCTGGAAGGTGCCGTCGGCGGTGCGTTCGCCGGGGCCGATGCCGAGGCGCTCCTTGAGGTGGGCGAGCAGTTCGCCCGCGCCGCAAACCTCGCAGGAGAGCGTGGTGCACACCTGGAGGACGTAGCGGGCTGGCGGCGCCGTGTGGAACATGGTGTAGAAGGTGACGACCCCCTCCACAAAGGCCGGGGCGAGCTCGAGTCGTCGGGCCACGGCCTCCACCACCCCGGGGGAGATCCACCCGTAGCGGTCCTGGCACAACCAGAGGACCGGCAGGAGCGCCGCCCGGGACGTGGGGTAGCGGCCGAGCAGCTCGGCGATCTGCTGCTCCATGGTGGGGTCGAAGGTAACCTGCTGGAGGGCGTCGGGCGGAACTGCCTGGATGGGCGCGGTACTCACTGCCGGCCCCTCCCCCTCGCCCAGTCGAAGGCCCCCTCGCGCCACAGGTACGCGTACCCGAGGCCGAGGAGGACGAGGAAGATGAAGCCGTCGAGAATGACCTGGGGGGCGCCCTCGGCCACCAGCGGCCGCACCGAGACCGCCCAGGGGTAGAGGAAGGCCACCTCCACGTCGAAGACGATGAACACCATCGCCACGACGAAGTACTTCACGGAGACCCGTTTGCGAGACGCGTCCAGGAGCGGCATGCCACTCTCGTACGTCTCGGTCTTGCGCGGCGGCCGCAGGCGGCCGCGCCCCAGCAGCAGGGAGAGCCCGACAATGGCCACCGCCACAGTTCCGGCAAAGGCGAACGCGAGCAACACCGGGATGTATTGGGCAGTCATCATCCCCCCTCGTGCCCAAATTCACATGGCATATTGCCCCAATCTGGCGGGAGCGTCAAGCCACCGCGGCCGGCTTGGGCGAGGGAGCGGGACGGGGTAGACTCGGCCGGGCGGCCGCCGCCGCCGGGAGGGCACCATGCTGGCAATTGCGCTGGACGAGCGGGACCGGGAGGAGCTGCTGGAACGGTTCCTGCGGTACGTGGCCATCGACACCCAGTCGGACGAGAACTCCACGACGAGCCCGTCCACGGCCAAGCAGAAGGATCTGGCGGTCCTGCTGGCCGAGGAGCTCAGAGCGCTCGGCGTCGCGGATGCACGGATGGACGAGTGGGGCTACGTGTGGGGGCGCCTCCCGGGGCGGCACGTGGCGGGCGAGGGGAAGGTCCCGACCATCGGCCTCATCGCCCACGTGGACACCTACCACGGGACGCCGGGGGGCGGCGTGAAGCCGCAGGTGATCCGGGGCTACGCCGGAGGGGACATCCCCCTCGCCGGCGGCGAGCGGATCAGCGTGGCGGACAACCCCAACCTCTCCAGGTGTCTCGGCCACACCATCGTCACCTCCGACGGCACGACGCTGCTGGGGGCGGACGACAAGGCGGGGATCGCGGAAATCATGACGGTGGTGGCGTGGCTGCAGAGGCACCCAGAGGTGCCGCACCCCCCCATCGGCATCGCCTTCACCACCGACGAGGAGGTGGGGCGCGGCACGGAGCACTTCGACGTGGCGGCCTTCGGCGCCGACGTGGCCTACACCCTGGATGGTTCCGACCTGGGCGAGGTGGAGGACGAGACGTTTTGCGCCGACTCCGCCTTCGTCACCCTGCTCGGCCACGATGTGCACCCGGGCTATGCCAAGGGGACGATGATCAACGCGGTGCGGGCGGCCGCCGCGCTGGTCGAGCGGCTACCCCGCGAGTTCCTGCCGGAGACCACGGAAGGGCGCGAGCCGTACCTCCACCCGTACGACATCCGCGGCGACGTCTCCAAGGTGGAACTCCGGCTCCTCGTCCGGGCGTTCACGGAGGAGGAGCTGGCCCAGCGGGAGGACTCGCTGTGGGCCGCGGTGGCCGAGGTGGAGCGGCTCTTCCCGGGCGTGCGGAGCAGCGTGGAGATCAAGTCCTCCTACCGCAACATGGCCTACCAGCTCGCCCAAGACCCGCGGGTGGTGGAGTACGCCTTCGAGGCGGTGCGACGTGCCGGCCTCGAGCCGAAGCGGCGGGCCATCCGCGGCGGCACCGACGGCGCGCGGCTCTCCTTCATGGGGTTGCTCACCCCCAACCTGTGGGCGGGGGGGCAAGCGTTCCACTCGGTGCGGGAGTGGGTGTCGCTGGAGTGGATGGCCAAGGCGGTGGAGACGACGCTGCACCTCCTGCAGGTTTGGCTGGAACGCTCGCGCACCCGCTGAGCCGCTGCCGCGGCAACTCAGCGCTCGGTGGCGAGCTGGGCGGCGAAGGCCCGGAAGCCGGGCAGGTCGGCCGGCGACCACGGCTCGCTGGCGAGCCGCCCGCGTACGAACCCCCCGAGGAGCTGGCACACCCACAGGCGCGACAGTTCCTCGGCGTCGACGTGCCGGGTGACGAGATGGGCGGTCTGCCGCTGGGCAAAGAAGACGGTCATCCGTTCACTGTACTCGCGGAGCAGGGCGTGACCGGCCTCCATGAGTGTCTCGACCCGGGAGCTGGCGGTGAACAGGAGGAGTTCGAGGAGGAGACCGTTGCGGGCCGTGAAGCGCTGGATGTGCGTCGCAAGCTGGGCCACCACGTCCGGTGTGCCACCGCCCAGGCGCAGCGCCAGGTCGCTGCCCATGCTCTGGAAGAGCTGCTCCGCCAGTTCGTGGAGCATGCCGGCGAGGATCGCCGTCTTGGCGGGAAAGTAGCGGTACAGGGCGGCCTCGGTGAAGCCCATGCGGCGGGCCAGGGCCATGGTAGTGACGCTGCCGATTCCCGATTCCTCGGCAAGGGAAAGGGCCACATGGAGGATTTCCTGCCGGCGTGAATCCTGTTGAGTCATGACATCTAACATACACTGTGCAGATCCAGTCCGCAAGTCGTCACCGCCGCCCACGCAGCACGGCCCGGCGGCAGGCCGGCCCCCGTGGCGGCTGTGTATCATCCTCCGGCGTGGCTGCCCTGGTCGTCTTTGCCTTGCCGCTACCCGTGCCCCTCGCCTACGCGGTGCCGCCGCACCTGGAGGGCCTGGTGCGCCGGGGGGTGCGGGTGCGGGCACCGTTGCGGGGGCGCCCCCGCGTGGGTCTGGTGATCGGTCAAACGGAGGACGGGGCGAGGGACGGTGAGGATCTCGTCCCCATCGCCGAGGTGCTCGACGTCGAACCGATCCTACCGGCGCACATCCTGGACCTGGTGGAGTTCGCCGCCGACTACTACGCCGCGCCCCTGGGCACGGTGACCCGGGCGGCGCTCCCCGCTGGGTTGCTCTCGCTGCCGCCGACCCTGGTGGAGGTGGGGCCGCGGGCGCTGGAGATCCTCGCCGGGGCATCGCCCGAGGCGCGGCGGCTGTTGGAGCGCGTGGTCGCGGCGCGGCGCGTCTCCCTCGCGCGCCTGCGGGCCGAGGGGTGGCCCGCCGCCCAGCTCGATGGGCTCCTCGCCGACCTGGCGGCCCGTCGGGCCGTGAAGGTGGTGGAGCGTCGTCTCGGGGCGCCCGGTACCCGGCTTGCCGGGGCCCTGGCCCTCGTCGAGCCGCCCCCCGAGGGGGCCCCGGCGCCGCGAGGGCCGGCCCAGCGGCGCGTCATGGACTGGTTGGAACGCCAGGGGCGGCCGGTGCTGGAGGCGGAGGTGCTGGCCGCGTGTCAGTGCTCCCGCTCGGTGGTGTCCGCCCTGGTGAGCGCGGGCTTCCTTCGCCGCTTTCAACAGGAGCGACCGCGGCAGGTGCAGCGCTGGGAGATGCGGGGAGCGTTGCCGCCCCTCGAGCTGTCGCGCCACCAGTCGGCAGCCCTGGCGGAGGTGGAGGCAGCGCTGGGGCGGGGGGAGTACGCCGCCTTCCTCCTCTTTGGGGTGACGGGCTCCGGCAAGACCGAGGTGTACCTGCGGCTGGCCGCGACGGCCCGGGAACGGGGCCTTCAAACCCTGGTTCTCGTGCCGGAAATCGCCCTGACGCCGGCCCTGGCCGGTCACCTGGCCGCTCGTTTCCAGGGGCGCACGGCAGTCCTCCACTCGGCCATGCCGGAGGGGGAGCGGGCGGCGGTGTGGGACCGGGTGCGGCGGGGGGAGGTGGACGTGGTGGCGGGGCCGCGGTCGGCTCTGTGGGTGCCCTTGGCTCGCCTGGGTCTCGTGGTGGTGGACGAGGAGCACGACGCCTCCTACAAGCAAGGCGAGGAACCGCGCTACAACGCCCGCGATCTGGCCCTCGTCCTCGGCCGGATCCGCGGCATCCCCGTGGTCCTGGCCTCGGCGACACCGTCCATGGAGGCGTTACGGCTGGTGGAGACCCGGCGAGCCTCACGACTCGATCTCCCGGAGCGGGTGGGGAGCGGGGCGCTGCCCGAGGTGGAGGTGGTCGACCTGGCCGGGGAGCGCCCCGAAGCGGGTGAGCACGGGCGGGTGATCTTCTCCCGGCGCCTGGCGGAGCTTCTCCGGCAGACGCTGGGGGAGGGGCGGCAAGCCATCCTCCTCGTCAACCGGCGGGGGTGGGCGCCGGTGCTCCTGTGCCGGATGTGCGGCCGGCACGTTGCCTGCCCCTCGTGCTCCATCCCCATGACCGTGCACCGCCGCCAGCAATCGCTCCTGTGCCACTACTGCGACCACCGCGCCCCGATCCCGTCTCGCTGCCCTAGTTGCGGCGGCGAGGTGCTCGACGATGTGGGGGTGGGCACGGAGAAGGTGGCCGCCGCCGTGGCGCGCCTCCTGCCCGCCGCCCGGGTGGGGATCCTGGACCGGGACACTGCCCGTTCCTCGGTGCAGCTCCTGGCCACGCTGGAGGCCTTTGCCACCGGCGCCATGGACGTCCTGGTGGGCACGCAGATGGTGTCAAAAGGGCACCACTTCCCGGGGGTCACGCTCACCGGTGTGGTGAACGCGGATAACCTCCTGGGATTCCCTGATTTCCGGGGGGCCGAGCGGACCTTTCAACTCCTCACCCAGGTGGCGGGGCGGGCGGGGCGCGGTGCCAGTCCCGGTCGGGTGGTGTTCCAGACTTACCACCCCGACCACCACGCGGTGCGGTGCGCGGCCCGTCACGACGCCGTTACCTTTGCCGAGGCGGAGCTGGCCTACCGCCGCGCTTTCCGATATCCCCCCTTCTCGCGGCTGGCGCTGGTGCGCTTCGAGTCGGTGGAAGAGAGGACGGCGCGAGAGGCGGCGGAGGAAGCGGCCCGCCTGGCCGACCGGGTGTCGGGGCTGCGGGTGGTGGGACCGGCCTTGGCGCCCATCTCCCGGTTGCGGGGCCGGTTCCGCGTCCAGCTGCTGCTCTTTGCCCCCCACCGGGGGCCCATCCGCGAGGCGCTGGCGGGGATCGCCGCTGTCCGGCTCCCGCGCACGGTGCACCGGGTCGTCGACGTCGATCCCCAGAGTACCGTGTAGGGCCTACAACGCCGCCAGGGCAGCGGCGAGGCGGCGGCACCCCTCGTCGATCTCGTCGGCCTCGGCGAAGGTGAAGCAAAGGCGTGCAAAACGGGCGCCGTCCTCGCCGTCGCCGACCCGCTCGCTAGCGTCGGGGAAGAAGGCCTCGCCGGGAAGGAAGGCGACCCCCTGCTCCACGGCGCGCCGGAACAGGGCGGTGCTGTTCCCGTGCGCGAGGCGCAGCCAGAAGAAGAAGCCCCCGTCGGGGTCGGCCCAGGTGGCCGCCGCCTTGGGGAGGTGGCGCCGGAGAGCGGCAGCCATGGCTGCCGCCTTGGCGGCGTAGTGCGCGCGGATGGCGGTCAGGTGCGAGGCTAGGTAGCCTCGCTGGCAGTACTCGGCCACCAGCACCTGGCTGACCATCGAGGTGCACAGGTCGGCCCCCTGCTTGACCAGGACCATGGCCCGGATGAGGGCAGGGTCCCCCACCACCCACGCGACGCGGACCCCGGGGGCGAGGATCTTGGAAAAGGACGAGGCGTAGAGGACGCCGGACCACTGGGCGAGGGAGTAGACCGTGGGGAGGGGCGCACCGCTGTAGCGCAGCTCGCCGTACGGGTCGTCCTCCAGAACCGGGACGTTCCAGCGCCGGGCGATCTCGGCCAGCTGCAGCCGGCGCTCGGTGGCGAGGCAGGCCCCCGAGGGGTTGGCAAAGTTGGTGATGGTGTAGATGAGCTTGGGCACGCGGCCGTGCTCGGCCCGGCACCGCTCGAGGGTCTCGGGCAGACGTTCCACCTGCATCCCGCCGGCGTCGCAGGGGACGGTGGCGAAGCGGGCGCCGCAGTTGCGGAAGGTGTGGAGGGCGCCGGGGTAGGTGGGGGCCTCGACGACCACGATGTCCCCGGGGTCGAGGAGCACTCTGGCGAGGAGATCCATGATCTGCTGGGAGCCGGACGCGACGAGCACCTCGGCGGGGGAAGGCGTCCGGCCGAGCGGCTCGCGCATCAGCTCTTGCAGGATCGCCACCAACGGCCCGTACCCCTCGGTGGCACCGTACTGGAGCGCCACGCTGCCCTGCCGCTGCAAGGCATCGGCGCAGGCGGCGAAAGGTTCCACCGGGAAGATGGCGGGGTCCGGGAGCCCGCCGGCAAAGGAGATCATGTCGGGTCGCTGGGTGAGCTTGAACAGCTCGCGGATGGGCGAGGGGCGCAGGGTGCTGGCGAGACGGGACAGTGCAAAGGGTGTGGTCATGGTCACCTCGAGCCGCCATTGTACGGACCCGTGCCGCGGCCCGCTGAGCGGGTCGCCGCCTGGCGCAGGGGGCGAGAGGTGCGGACGAGCTCCCGGAACAGGGCCTCGTACCGCGAGATGGTGTCGGCAAAGGAGAAGATGCGGGCCACCTCCGCCCGGGGCCGCACGAAGTGCGACCGGTGTTGCACCACCCGGACGATGGCCGCGGCCAGAGCCTCGGCATCCCTTGGCGGCACCACCACCCCCATCCCCGTGGCTCGCACCGGCACCCGCACCCCCGGCAGTTCGGTGGCCACCACCGGGGTGCCGCAGAGCATGCTCTCCACCTGGACGAGGCCGAAGCTCTCCGTCATGTTAACCGAGGGCAGCACCGTCACGTCGCAGGCGGCGTAAAAGGATGCCAGCTCCTGCGGGGAGAGAACCCCCAGCGGCACCCAGCGGTGGCCGGCCGCAGCGATGATGGGCTCCAAGAAGCGCCGATACTGCCCCTCGCCGAGCACCTGCTCGGTCTCGCCGGCAAAGAGGAGGCGCACGGGCCCAAGGGTGCGCTCCGCCAGCGGCAGGGCGCGAAGCAGGTGATCCACGCCCTTCTCCCGGGCCAGGCGGCAGGCGCAGCCCACCAGCACCTCGCCGCCTGGCGCCCAGCGTCGTCGCAGGGCGGCCGCGGCGGCGGGGTCGGGGAGCGGCATGGCCACCGGCGGCGGGATGACGACCAGCTTCGCCGGGAAGCGGCGCAAGATGGGGCTTGCGCGGGCGTAGTCCTCGGTGTAGGCCACCAGCCGGTGCGCCAGGGTGGCGGCCCCTCGGGTGACCAGCCGTACCGCACTACCGACGAGGCGGTTGAAGGGCCCTTCCGGAAGCTGCAGGTCGCAGTGGTAGGTGGCCACCACGGGTCGCCGCAGTACCACCCTGGCCAGGATCGGCAGCAGCACGGACTCGCTGGGAACGGTGGGGAGGTTCATGGCCACCAGGTCGGCCCGACGGAGCAGGGGGAGGGCCGCCGCCAGGTACGTAGGCATCACCGCCCCTTTGCCGAACCGCCACGCCACCGTGACCCGCACCACCTCGACCCCGGCCAGCGTCTCCCGCGCCGGCAGGTCGGGCCGGTGGCGGGAGGTGAGCACGGTGACCCGGTGACCCCGGGCGGCGAGCCCCTCCGCCAGGCGCCGGGCGTGGATGGTGAGCCCCGACACGTGGGGGGCGTAGTACGCGAGGGTGACGAGGATCCGCAACCGCTCGGGGGCCTCGGCGGCGGTGGGAGGCTCAGGGGCGGACACGGTGGTGGTCGACGAGCCAGTGGAACAGGCGTTCGAGACCGGCCTCCATGGGCGTGCGCGGGTGCCAGCCGAGGAGCGAGCCGGCGCGGCGAACGTCGCTCACGTAAAACCGCTGGTCGCCGGGGCGGGGGGGCGCAAACGTCGCCTCGGGCTCGCGCCCGAGCAGCGCGGCAAGGCGGGGGGAGAACTCGGCCCAGATGCTCACGGTGTTGGCGGGGCCGCCGCCGACGTTGAGCACCTCCCCGGCCACGGCGCCGATGCGCTGGACAGCGACGTCGTAGGCGTCCAGGAGGTCGTCGATGAACAGCACGTCTCGCACCTGCTTGCCGTCACCGTAGATGGTGACGGGGCGACCGGTGAGGGCGGCCAACATGAACCAGGCCAGCCAGCCCTGGTCTTCGACGCCGAACTGGCGCGGCCCGTAGACGCAGCTCTGCCGCAGGACCACGGTGCGAAGACCGTACGCCCGCGCCCACTCCCGGGCGTACTGGTCGCCGCACCCCTTGGAGCACGCGTAGGGGGAGGCGAAGTCCAGCGGCTGGTCCTCGGCAATGCCGAACGGTCGCTCCGGCGCGGTGTAGCGGGTGGGTCCCTCCACCAGGCGAAGGCTCGCCAGGTTGCCGTACACCTTGTTGGTGCTGGCGTAGATCACGATGGGGTCTTGCCCCCAGCGGCGCGCCGCCTCGAGCAGGCGGAAGGTCCCGATGGCGTTGTCGCGAAAGTCGCGCCAGGGGTCCGCCACGGAGCTGGTCACCGCCACCTGGGCGGCTAGGTGGACGATGAGCTCGGCACCCTCCAGGCCGCACCGCAGCGCCTGCCGGTTCAGCACGCTGGCCCGGAGCAGCCGAAAGGCCCGGTCGCCGTGACGGGCGGCGAGCCACGCCACGTTGGCCTCGCTGCCGGGGCGGGAGAAGTTGTCCAGGATGGTGACCCGGTCCCCCCGGGCCAGGCAGCGGTCCGCGAGGTTGCTGCCGATGAAGCCGGCCCCGCCGGTGATCAGTACCCGCACGCAAAGACCCTTCCGGGGCTGGGCGAGGACCAGGGCGGCGCCAGGGTGTCCTCGGCGCAGGACACCCCCACCTGTCCGGGTGGCTGCCCCAGTGACCGCCCCGCTGCACCGAGGCAACCAGCCCCCAGCCGCCGCCGGGGGCACGCCCGGAAGGGGGCGTCGCACCGAGCGGGGTTGCATTCCCTTCCCCGTCGCACCCGCGTACGATAGCCGGGCCAGCAGCGGCGTGACAAGCGCCGCGGGGCGGCTGCGGTGGGCCACGGCGAGGCGGGCGCGGTTGGTACGGGGCTTGCTTTGCCGTCGGCGGGAGGGAGAGTTGCAATGACCGTACGGAACATGGTGTGGGGGGTGGGTCTTTTGGCGGCGACGGCGTGGGCGCAGCAGACCCCCTCCTTCGTGAGCGAGGTGAAAGTCAACAACATCACGGTGGACGTGCAGGTCCGGGACGCTGCCGGTGTCCCCGTGGCCGGGTTGACGCGGGACGACTTCCAGATCTTCGAGAACGGGCAGGAACAGGCGATCACCAACTTCCTGGCCGTGGAAGGGGGGATCGTCAAAGCGTCCCCCGACGAACGGCTGCTGGGGGAGCCGGCCGCGCGCACCACGGTGCTGTTCTTCGATCTGTACCTCTTGACGGAGCAGGACAAGCGGCGGGTCCTGGAGCGGATCCGCGAGCAGGTGGGGGCGGGCCTGCCGCCGGGGCAGGCGGTGGCGGTGGCCAGCTTCGACGGCTCGCTCCGCGTTCACACGGAGCCCACCGCCTCGACGAGCAAGCTGCTGGCCGCGCTCAAGGAGGTGGAACGCCTGGCGGCCACCGGCCTGCAGCGGCAGATCACCCTCTCCTCCTTCAACGTCAGCGACATGCCTGCCCAGGAGCGGTGGACCACCTACCAGTACCGCCGGGCGCAGAACGCCGAGTACTGGGAGGAGATGCGGCGCATGGTGGGGCGGGTGGAAAGCGCCTTCACCGCCACGGTCCAGCGGTTCGCTGGCGTCAAGGGGCGCAAGGTCGTGGTGCTGGTGTCGCCGGGCTTCCCCCGAGCGGAAAACGTGCCCATGTACCGGGAGTGGGACTTCTGGCTCGACAAGCCGCCGGAGTACCGCCACGCCGGCCTCTACGGCCGGGCGGCGCTGCTCGCCAGCGAGCTGGAGTACACCCTTTTCACCCTCGATCCGTCCGGCAACCAATCCCTCGACGCCACCAGCGCAGCCGCAGCGCGCCCGCCGGAGTTCAACGACGTGGCCGACGTGCGGTTCTGGCGCGAGGCGGACCGCAAGGACTCGCTCATCCAGGCGGCCAAGCTGACGGGGGGCGAGGCGTTCTTCACCGTGGACGGGGGCGCCGCGTTAGCCGACGTGGAGCGCGTGACGGCCAGCTACTACTCGCTGGGGTACCAGCCGGACCACTACGGCGACGGCCAGGAGTACATCATCAAGGTGGCGGTGAAAGGCCACCCGGATTGGAAGCTCACCTACCGCGAGCGGTACGTGGACCGTCCCTTCGAGGTGCGGGACGCCGAGCGGTCCCGGGCCGCCTTGCTGACCGGTCTGGCCCAGAACCCCCTGGGCATCGAGCTGGTGCTCGCCAAGCCCACCTCCAAGCTCAGTCTCGCCGCGCGCGGGCTGCGCGTGTACCGCACGGACGCGGAGTTGCGCATCCCCTACGCCGAACTCACCATGATCCCCCGGGGCGAAAGCTACTGGGGACAAGTGCAGGTGGTCATCGTCGGTGTGGACGGCGCCGGCAACCAGTCGGAGCTGGCCCAGCGCACGCTGCCCATCGAGGTGAGCGCCGAACGACTCCCGGAGGCGCGCCGGCGCGGCTACTTCGCCTTCAAGTTCACCCTGGAGCTGGACGGCACGCCCACCTCGATTCGAGTGGCGGTGAACGACACGCTGGGCCAGACCACCTCCACGGTGTTGGCCAACGTGGACTACTGACGGTCGGGGTGAGGCGCCGCCGCCGCAGTGGCGGGCGCTTTGCTACACTGCGGGCACGGAGGGGGACGTGAGGGCACGAATCGTCGCCGTCGCGGTGACCGTGGGCTGGCTCGCCGCCGCCGGGCTTTCCGGGCAGGAGAAGCCGGCGGCGGCGAGGCCGCCGGAGAACCAAGTTGGGGGGTTGCGCTTTGTCGACACCTCGGAGGTGACCGTCGTCAACGTGGACGTGGCCGTCACCTACAAGGGCGATGTGGTGCGCGGGCTCAAGGCCACCGACTTCGAGCTGTACCAGGACGGCAAGCTGCAAGAAATCACCAACTTTGCGTTCATCTCATTGTCCCCGCAGGCGCCGCCCGCCCCGTCCGGTACACCGGCGGAAGAGGGGCCGGAGGTGACGCTGGCACCGCCCGTCGCCTACAAGCGCGAGCCGCGCTTCATCGCCATCTACGTGGACAACGAGAACATCCAGCCGTTCAACCGAAACCGCGTGCTCAACCGGCTGGACGAGTGGATCCAGGAACACCTGGCTCCCCCCGACCAGGCGATGGTGGTGGCCTACCAACGGAGCCTGAAGGTGCTGCAGCCATTCACCTCGCGCACGGAGTTGATCGTCGATGCCCTGCGGCCGCTGCGCCGTTACACCGGCGGTCGTTCCACGGTGGATAGCGAACGGCGCCGCATCGAGGACGAGATCAAGCAGGCGGCCCAGAAAACCTCCTCCTCGGGGAGCAGCTCCGCCCTGGAACGGGCGATCGGCCAGGCGCGCAGCTTCGCCCGGGAACAGCGCAACGATTTGCAGTTCACCATCGGTGCCCTCCAGGAGTTCATCGGGATGATGGCCGGGCTGCCTGGCAAGAAATCCATCGTCTACGTGTCCGACGGCCTCCCGATGAGCCCGGGGATGGAACTGTTCTACGCCATCCAGGACGAGTGGCGAGATGTCTCGCTCATGACCCAGGCCATGGAGTTCGACGCCACGTCCCTCTACCGGTCCCTGGTGACGAGCGCCACCGCGGCCGGCGTGACCTTCTACACCATCGACGCCCGGGGGCTGGAATCGGCGCTCGGCATCGAGGCGGAGCACCGCACTGCCCGCTCCACCATGGCGGCGGCGGCACTGCGCAGCAACTACCAGGATTCGCTCCTCTACATGGCCGAACAGACCGGGGGGGTGGCCATCGTCAACACCAATGACGTGAAGCCGGGGCTAGAACGGATCGCCGAGCAGTTCGAGAACTACTACTGGTTGGGCTACCGGCTGGAGCCCTCCGGCAAGGACCGGCCCCACCGCATTGAGGTCAAGGTCAAGGGGCATCCCGAGTACACCCTCTCGTTCCGCCGGACGTTTATCGAGAAGACCCTACCGACACTCATTGGCGACCGGGTGATGTCGGGGCTGGTTTTCGATCTGGAGGACAACCCTCTGGAGGTCACCGCGTTGAGCGGCGAGCCGGTGCCGGCGGCCAACGGGCGCTGGACGTTGCCCGTGGAGGTACGGGTGCCGATGGCGAAGGTGGCGCTGATCCCCGACGGGGACAATCTGGTGGGCTACGTCATGGTCTACTACGCAGCCCGCGACGCCGAGGGCAAACAGTCCGACCTTCAGCGGGTGGAACACACGGTGACGGTGCCACGACAGGAGTACGAGAAGGCGACCGGCATGCACTTCACCTTCACCGCCTCGTTGCTCCTGGAGCCGGGCACGTACCGGATCTCCGTGGGGGTGCGGGACCAGCTCACCAACCAGGCCGGCTACGCCGCCTTCCGGAAGGCGGTGCACCCCGAGACCAGCTGACGCCGCCGCGCGGCGCCAAGGAGGGCGTCATGGACATCGATCTCGGAGCCAGTTTCCTGCGAGTGACCGAGAAGGCGGCCATCGCCGCCGCCCGCACCATGGGGCGCGGGGATCGGCGCGCCTCCGACCAGGTGGCGGTGGAGGCCATGCGCCGGGAGATGGACACGTTGGAGATCAACGGGACCATCGTCATCGGCGAGGGGGAACGCGACCAGGCGCCGATGCTCTACACCGGCGAGAAGGTGGGGCTCGACAAGGACGGTACGCTGGGATTCCCCGAGGTGGACATTGCCGTGGACCCCTTGGAGGGCACCAATCTCTGCGCCAGCGGTGCCAACAACGCCATTGCCGTGCTGGCCGCCTCCTCCAAGGGGGGGCTGCTGCGCGCCCCCGACATCTACATGGAGAAGATCGTGGTCGGGCCGACCGCGCGGGGGTGCATCGACCTCGACGCCCCGGTGAAGGACAACCTCGCGCGCATCGCCAAGGCCTTCGACCGCGCAGTGTCCGACCTCACCGTGGTGGTGCTCGACCGCCCTCGACACGAGAAGTTGATCGCCGACATCCGCGCCGCCGGGGCTCGCATCAAGCTGATCGGCGACGGCGATCTGTCGGCGGGGCTGGCAGCTGCCATCCGCGGCACCGGCGTGCACGCCGTGATGGGGATCGGCGGCGCCCCCGAAGGGGTACTGACCGCCGCGGCCTTGCGCTGTCTCAACGGCGAGATGCAGGGTCGGCTGGTGGTCCTGGAGGACTGGCACCGTAGGCGGCTGGCGGAGGTGGGGATCGACGACCCGGACCACATCTACACCACCGAGGAGCTCGCCTCGGGGGAGGAGCTGGTGTTCGTGGCCACCGGCGTGACGGCAGGGGATCTCCTGGCGGGGGTGCGGTTCTTCGGTGGCGGGTTGCGTCTCTCCTCGGTGGTCATGAGCCTCGCCTCCCGGTCGGTGCGCTACATCGACACCGTCTACATGGCCGAGGACGGGGTCTACGAGGTGATGCGGTGAAGCCATGGGCGCGCTGAGCGTGCTGCTTGTGGCGGCGGCTCTCCACGGCGGGCAACTGCCGGTGTGGGACGCGGTCCGGCGCTTTCCCGACGCCAGCTACTGGCCGGGCGTCGGCCAGCAGCGGACCGCCAACATGCTCGCGGAGATCCGCCGCGACGTGGGCAGTCAGATGCGCTGGGCGGGGCCCGGGCCGCAGCAGCTTGCGGCCCGCTGGGCGGCCGGACGTCTCTCCAGCGACGAGAAGGTGGCGATTCTTCTGGGCGGGGCGGACTTCCACGACCCCTCCATGTTGCCCGCGTACGCGGCCGCGCTCCGTTCGGGGGAGCACCGGGTGCGGCAGGCGGCCCTCATCGGCCTCCACTGGTTGCTGGGGGAGCCCGCACCGGACGCCACCGAGCTCCCCGCGGACTCGCCCACGTGGGAGCAAGCCGCCCGGGCGGTGGAGCTGCTGGCGCAGGTGGCGCAGCGGCGCAGCCTGGTGGCCATCTGGGTGGACTCGTACCTGACGGCGGCAGGTCTGCCGCGGGAGGGGCGGTTCGCCCTGGTGCGCACCGGGGAGCAGTGTCTTGCGGCCATCCGAGAGATCGCCACCCCCGCCGATCTCGACGCCCTGGTGGCGCTGTGGCCGCTCCTCGTCTCGCAGGAGCACCGCTACTCGCTGATGGGGACCATCGAGATGGTGTCGCTGCAAAAGTTCGTGGAGATCGCCAAGAGCCCCCGCGGTGGGTGGGGGCCGAAGGTGTTCTACGACGCCTCGGTCCGGCGGGTGGACGAGTGGGTGGGTTCCCGTTGCGGCTGGGTGGACGGGGAAGCGATGGTGCGGCGCAAGGCCACCGAAGTAGGTGCCGAGAGCGATACCGGCGCGCTGGGGGGGTGGCTCGCCATCAGTCGGGTGGACTATCCCCCGGTGTGGCCCACCGTTGCCGATGCCCTGCTGGCCTACGGGGCGCCTGCCGTGTTTCTGAACCGCCAGGAGCCTTCGGACCCGCGCAACGGCGAGGCCATGCGTCAGTTGCGCGAGCATTTCCCGGTCACCATGGAGGCTCTGGCTCCCAAGTGGTCCAGCAAGCCGGCGCAGGTGCGCTAGAATCTCGCCGCCGGCGCAACGCGCCGAGGGAGGCAATCGTGTCCAACCCGCTCGCTGGTCTCGAACCGCAACTGGTGTGGCAGCACTTCGATGCTCTGCGGCGTATCCCGCGCCCGTCCAAGCACGAGGAAAGAGTGGCCGAGCACGTCGTGCGCTGGGCCGAGTCCCACGGTTTCCCCGTCACGCGCGACGGTGCTGGCAACGTGGTGGTGCGCGTCCCGGCCACACCGGGGCACGAGCAGGCGCCCACCGTCGTGCTCCAGGGGCACCTGGACATGGTGGCGGAGAAGAACTCGGACGTGGCCTTCGATTTCCTGGCCGACGCCATCCAGCTGCGGATCGAGGGGGACTATCTGTACGCCACCGGCACCACCCTCGGGGCCGACAACGGCGTCGGCGTGGCGGCGGCCATGGCCGTGGCCGAGGACTCGGAGGCGGTGCACGGGCCGCTGGAGCTGCTCTTCACCGTGGACGAGGAAACCGGGCTCACCGGCGCGCAGCTGCTGGATCCCGGCCTCATCACCGGTCGCACCCTCATCAACCTGGACACCGAGGAGGAGGGGGCGCTCTACATCGGCTGCGCCGGCGGCGCCGACGCCAACTCCTTCTTCACCGTGACGCTGGAGCCGGTGCCGGCGGGCTACGCGGGACTGGCGGTTCGGGTGCGGGGGCTGCGGGGCGGGCACTCCGGGGTGGACATCCACGAGAACCGCGCCAACGCCCTCAAGTGCCTGGCTCGCCTGCTCGCTGCTCCCTCCCGGCAGGTGACCCCGGACCTGCGTCTGGCCTCCCTTGCCGGCGGCAGCAAGCACAACGCCATCCCGCGGGAGGCCGACGCGGTGATCGCCGTGCCTGCCGCCAGCGTGGCGGAGGTGCGCGCGGCCATCCAGGAGATGGCCGGGGTGCTCCAGGAGGAGTTCGGCGAGATCGATCCCGGCCTCCGGGTGGAGGTGGAGGACGCTGCGGTGAGCGAGGTGTTCGCCGCCAGGGACGGCAACTGCATCCTGGACGCGTTCCTGGCCTGTCCCCACGGCGTGCTGGCCATGAGCCGGGCGGTTCCGGGGCTCGTCGAGACCTCCAACAACCTCGCGGTGGTCAGCACCGAGGGGAACCGGGTGAAGGTGGTGACCTCCAGCCGTTCCTCGGTGATGCCCTCGCTCAAGGCCACGCTGCAGCAGGTGGAGGCGGTCTTCCGCCTGGCCGGGGCCGAGGTGGAGGTGCACGACGGCTACCCGGGTTGGAAGCCCAACCCTGAATCGCCGGTGCTCAAGACCAGCATGGCCGTCTTCCAGCGGGAGTTCGGCCGGACCCCGGCGGTCAAGGCGATCCACGCCGGCCTCGAGTGCGGGCTCATCGGCGAGAAACTGCCCGGCATCGACATGGTGTCCATGGGGCCGCAGATTGAGTCGCCCCATTCCCCCGACGAGCGGGTGAAGATCCCCACGGTGGCGGACTTCTACCGGCTTCTCAAGGCAGTGTTGGCCGAACTCGCCCGCGCAGCGTAGCCAGGGGCCGGGCGGGCTGCCGCCGCAGGGGAAACTCGCGGGCGGCAACGTGCGTATGACGACGGAGAGCGCCGGGAGGCGTGCTGCGCAGCCCGGCGCGGGAGGGTACGTGCGACGAATCGTGCTGGCGCTGGCCGTGGCCGCGGTAGTGGGGGCCGTCGCCTGGAGTGTCCTCCACCGGCCCGCCGAGTGGACCACGGCCAACCCCCAGGCCCTCGCCGAGCTGCAACTGGGGGTCGAGGCGCTGGAGAAGGTGTACCTGGCCGATGCCCGGCGGCGCTTCGAGAAGGTGCTGGATCTCGACCCTGGGTGCGTGGCGGCGCGGATTTTCCTCATCGAGGTCCTGGACGGCCCGGAGAATCGAGCCAAGCGCAACGAAATCCTCGAGCAGCTCAGGACCACGGACCTGGGGCCGCTCACGGCCCGCGAGCGGTTCATGGTGCGCTACCTCCTGGCCCTCGTCGACAACCACCGGGACGAGGCCGACGCCATGCTGGACGCCTTCGTGGCCAGTTACCCCAAGGACCCCTTTGCTCTGCGACTGCGGGCCAACCGGTCCTTCTCGCTGGGGCGCCTGGACGAAGCGCAGCGCGAGTACGAGCGGCTCCTCGAGGTGGCCCCCAACTACGTCGTGGCGTACAACCAGCTGGGCTACACGGCCATGGCTCGGGGCCAGTTTGCCGAGGCGGAGCGGATGCTGCGCAAGTACCGCTTCATCGCCCCGGACCAGGCGAACCCTCACGACTCCCTCGGGGAACTGCTGTTGCTCCTGGGCCGCTACCCGGAGGCCGAGCAGGAGTTCAACCAGGCCCTCCAGGTACGGAGCGACTTTTGCGCGTCCTACTTTGGCCTGGCCCTCTTGGGGGCAGTGTCGGGGCGTCTGGAGCTCGCCGACGCGGCGCTGGAGCGGGCGGCGACCGTGCCGGCCTGCGCCGGTCCCGACCGCCAGCGGGCTTTGCTCATGGTGGCGCGCTTCCGGGCGGCCGTGAACCGGGACTGGCAGCGGCTGGTGGAGCTGGCCAGCGAGGACCCATCGCCGGAGGTGGGCAGCTGCTCGCGAGTGCTGACGCACCGGGCCTACCTGACGCTGGGTAGGACCGCCGACGCAGTGGCGGTGGAGGAGGAGTTGGCGCGACAGCTCGCCGAGAGGGCGAAGGGCGGCAGCGGGGAACCGAGCCCCTGCGCCCTTCACATGGCGGGCGTTCGCCTGCTCTTTGCCAACCGGCCAGCGGAGGCGGCGACCTCGTTCCGGGAGGCGGACGGGGCGGTCACCTACCGCGGCGCCTACCCCGGCACCTTCAAGCTGTTCAACCTGGTGCAACTCGCCGACGCGCTCCGGCGCGCTGGCGAGACGACCCAGGCCGAGGAGGTGAGCGAGCGGGTCCGGAGCATCAACCCCTCCTTCGCCAGGGAGCTCCTGGACGCCCTGGGCCTGTGAGGGGAGCGTTCGCGGACGCTGGCTTTCCGCACGACACTCCACACTGCTTCCAGCCCTAGCTGGTCGAGCGCGCCCACGAGACGCCGGCGTGGTGCCCTCGGGCGGCGGGAGAGGGCGGCGCCAACCGGCCGTTTCGCCACCCGCTGGCGCGGGATGGGCGCCCGGGAGGGGTTGGGAACTTGACACAGCGGCGACGGCGCGCCTAAGATTTCGCGCTTGTGGAACAAGCAGTTAGACGGTCCGCCGGCGGCGGTTCGAGGAGGCAAGGTGGTCGATCAGAAGGACAACAGGGAACAGCAGCAACCCGTCGTCGAGGAGGGCGGGGCCAAGCAACTCAGCCGGAACAACTTGCGGGCAATGGTGGAGGAGTCGTTCCAGCAACTTCGGGAAGGGGACGTGGTCCGCGGCACGGTGGTGGCCATCACCGATAGCGCCGTGGTCGTGGACATCGGCTTCAAGTCCGAGGGGCTCATCCCCAAGGCGGAGTTTTTGGACCGCGACGGCAACCTCACCGTTGCAACCGGGGACGAGATCGATGTGCTGGTGGAGCGCTTCGATCCCATGATGGGCGAGTTGAAACTGTCCCGGGAGCGCGCCGCCAGGATCCGCATCTGGGAAGTGCTCGAGACCGCCTACCGAGAGGGAACGCCGGTGCGCGGCCGGGTGCTGGAACGGGTCAAGGGCGGTCTGGCCGTGGACGTGGGCGTGCGGGCGTTCCTCCCCGGCTCGCTGGTGGATCTGCGGCCGTCCCGCCGGTTGGAGGAATACGCCGGCGAGGAGATCGAGGCCCGCATCATCAACTTCGACCGGCGGCGGGCCAACGTGGTGCTGTCCCGCAAGGCGCTGCTGGAGGAGGCCATCGCCTCCCAAAAGGAACGGACCCTGCAGTCGCTGGAAGAGGGCAGCGTGGTCACTGGCGTGGTGAAGAACATCACCGATTACGGGGTCTTCATCGATCTCGGCGGGATCGACGGGCTCCTCCACGTCACCGACATCTCGTGGGGGCGGGTCGGCCACCCCAGCGAGTACTTCAAGGTCAACGACGAGGTCAAGGTGGTGGTGCTCCACGTGGACAGGGAGAAGGAGCGCGTGTCGCTGGGGTACCGGCAGCGCTTCGAGGACCCCTGGACCCACGTGGAGATGCGCTACCCGGTTGGCAAGAAGGTAGTTGGCAAGGTGACCAACGTGGTGGACTACGGCGCCTTCGTGGCCCTGGAGGAAGGGGTCGAGGGGCTGATTCACGTGTCCGAGATGTCGTGGACCAAGAAGGTGAAGAACCCCAAGGCTGTCCTCAAGGTGGGGCAGGAGGTGGAGGTGGTGGTGACGGAGGCGGACGTGGAGCGCCGCCGCCTGTCCTTGTCCCTGCGCCAGGCCGAGCCCAACCCCTGGGAAGAGTTCGCCGCGCGCCACCGGGTCGGGTCGCGGGTCAAGGGGGTGGTGCGCAACCTCACCGACTTCGGCGCCTTCGTGGAGCTGGAGCCGGGGGTGGACGGGCTGGTGCACGTGTCGGACATGGCCTGGACGCGCCGCATCTCGCACCCCTCCGAAGTGGTGCAGAAGGGGCAGGAGATCGAGGCGGTGATCACGGCCATGGACTCCGCCAACCAGAGGATCTCGCTGTCCATCAAAGAACTCCTCCCCAACGAGTGGGACCAGTTTGCCAACGCCCATCAGGTGGGCGACGAAGTGGACGGCTACGTCACCAACATCACCGACTTCGGGCTGTTCATCGAACTGGGCCCCGGGGTGGAGGGGTTGTGCCACGTGTCGGAGGTGGAGCGGCGGGGGGAGCAACCCCTGGCCTCCCTCTTCAAGCGGGGGCAGCGGGTGCGCACGCGGCTCATTCGCGTGGACTGGAACGAGAAGCGCATCGGCCTCTCGCTGCGGGGGATTCCGCAGCCCGAGCCGGACGCCGAGGAGCAGGCTAGCCCTGAACTGGAGGCGGAGGAGGTCGCCCCGGAGCAGGTGCCGGAGCAGGTGGACGACGCCGCCAGCGAGGAGCTGGGCGCTGGTGCCGACGAGGAATCCACGTCGTAACGCATCCGCGGGAAGAAGCGAGGAGGAGAGCCAAACGATGACCAAGGCTGAGATCGTCAGGGTGCTGGCCGAGCGGGTGGGGCTCACGCGCCGCGACGCGGCGAGGGTGTTGAGCGTCGTCCTCGACGGGATGGTGGCCGCCATCGCCAAGGGCGACAAGGTGGAGTTGCGCGGCTTCGGTTCGTTCAGGACGCGCAAGCGGCAGGCGCGGACCGGCCGCAACCCCCGCACCGGCGCCACGGTGAAGGTGCCGCCCAAGGTGGTGCCGTACTTCAAGCCCGGCAAGGAACTCCGGGAGACGCTGGGAAGGAAGTGAACCGCCGTTGGACTACATTGCCGCGCCCTGGCGGTTCGCCTACGTGTCCAGCGCCGACGCCGTGACCGACTGCATCTTCTGCGCCGCCGTCGGCGGCGGCCGGGACACGCTCACGGTGGCGGAGGGGGAGAGCGTCATCGCGATGCTCAACAAGTACCCGTACACGTCGGGGCACACCATGGTGGCGCCGAAGCTCCACACCGGGGAGTTCGAGGCGTTGGCCCCGGCGACGTTGCAGGAGATGATGGCGATGTGTCAGCGTGTGGTGCGGGCCTTGCGTCGACTCTACCGACCGCACGCCTTCAACATCGGCTTCAACCTGGGCGAGTCGGCGGGGGCGGGGGTGGCGGATCACCTCCACCTCCACGTGGTGCCGCGCTGGCGGGGGGACACCAGCTTCATGACCACCCTGGCACAGACCAGGGTGCTGCCGGAGACGTTGGACACGACCTGGGAGCGGCTGAGTGCCGCGCTGCGAGGCGACGGTGAGTGACGCCCAGGGGGTGCGGGGCGGCCGGGCGGCGCTGCCGGAGCCGGTGCTTCTGGCCTTGTCATGGCTGGTCCCCGGGCTCGGGCATCTCCTGCTGGGGCGCCGCCTCCGGGCGGCCGTCTTCGCCGCCGTGGTGGTGGCGGGGTTCGTCATCGGTCTTGCCCTGCAAGGGGAGTTGATCCTCCCACAGGCTGGCGACCCGCTCTCGTACCTGGCCGCCATCGCCACGGTGGGGAACGGCATCCTCTTCATCGTCGCCAAGCTCCTGGGTCTCGGGGACGGGGTGGTCACCGCCGCGTCCTACGAATACGGCAACAGCTTCCTGCTCACGGCGGGGATGATGAACCTCCTGCTGGTGCTGGACGTCCACGACATCGTGGTGGGGCGAAAGGAGTAGCGGCGGTGGACCACTTCATGCTGCTCGTGGTGCAGGCGGCGCTCATCGCGGTCTTCTTCGCCTTTCTGTGGAAGCGCGACGCCGCCGAGCGGCTGCGCTACCTCATCAAGGTCTTTGCCGCCCTGGTCCTGGGGGCGGTGGCTCTGGGTTGGCTGATGTTCCCGATCCCGCGGCCGTGACGGCCCCGCTGTTGCCGAGCGGGGGCCGCGCCCGCATGCGGCGGCTGGCGAGTCTCACCGTCACCTCTGTGCTCTCCATCGTGTACCTGTGGCTCGGCACCACGCCGAACCCGCCGGGGGTGTTCGCGCACCTTGCCGACGCCACCAGCCACAGCGTCGGCTATGGCCTCCTGGCCGTGGCGAGCCGCGCCACGGCGGTGACATGGGGGTTGCCGGCGCCGGCCCTGGTGGCGTTCAGCTACGCGCTGGCCCACGGCGGTCTGCTGGAGCTGGCGCAGGGGCTGGGGGAGGCGCGGCGGGCGGAGTGGCGGGACCTGGCCTGGGACGGGGTGGGGGTGGTCGCGGCGTTGGCGCTGGTGGAAGGGGTCCGGAGGGTCCGGTGCGCCTGCTGATGGTGGCGGGAGAGGCGTCCGGCGACCTCCACGCGGCAAACCTCTTGGCCGCTCTGCGGCGGCGCACCGGTTCGCTGGAGGTGTTTGGCGTTGGCGGCGAGCGCCTGCGGGCAGCGGGGATCGACTGTGTCGCCCGGGCGGAGGAGCTGTCGGTGATGGGGCTCGCGGAGGTGGTGCGGGATTTGCCCCGCCTGGCCGGGGTGGCGCGGCGGGTGCGCCGGGAGGCGCTGCAGCGCCGGCCCGACGTGGCGGTGCTGGTGGACTCCCCGGACTTCAACTTGCGCCTCGCTCGCCACCTCCACCGAGCCAGGATCCCGGTGGTGGTGTACGTCTCGCCGCAGCTTTGGGCATGGCGACAGGGGAGGGTGCGGCAAATCCGCCGGCACGTCGCCAAGGTCCTGTGCATCCTCCCGTTCGAGGTGGAGTTCTACGCTCGGCACGGGGTGGACGCCAGCTACGTCGGCCATCCGTTGCTGGACGAGCTCCAAGGGGTCGCGGCGGCTCCCCCGGGGGAGGGAGCGCGGACGGTGGCGCTGCTGCCCGGATCGCGCTGGCACGAGGTGACGACGCTGCTGCCCACCATGCTGGCGGCATGCCACTCAGTGGCTCGTGAGATCGGGGAGCTGCGCGTGCGCCTGCTGGCGGCACCGGGGCTTGAGGCCGAACGCCTGCGCCAGCTCACGGCGGGCTCGCCCCTGACGGTGGACGTGGTGACCGGGGACAGGGTGCTGGCCCTGGCCGCCTCGACAGCGGCCCTCGTGGCCTCGGGCACCGCCACCCTGGAGTGCGCCATCCTCGGTGTCCCCATGGCCGTCTGCTATCGCCTCCACCCGGTCAGCTACCTGATTGCCCGGCTCATGGTGAAGGTGCCGCACGTCTCGCTCGTGAACCTGGTGGCCGGGGAGGGGGTGGTTCCGGAGTTCATCCAGGGCGCGCTCACGGCGGCTTCGCTGGCCGCGACCCTGCGCGGCCTCCTAGGGGAGGCGGGGGAGCGACAGCGCCGGGCGCTGGCGGCGGTGCGGCAGCGGCTGGGCGACCCCGGGGCCAGCGACCGGGCCGCCGCGGCGGTCCTGGAGGTGGCGGGCCGTGCCGGCGTACGGGGTCAGTCGGGGTAGAGCCAGGCCACGGCGGGGCTGCGGGGGAGCTGGGCGGGATCGAAACGGGCATGCCCCAGCACCACGCCCAGCTCGCGGGTGTCTCGCGGGTTGCCGGCCCGAGCGGGCACGAACGGGGTGGACTGCAGCACGAGGGTGACGCTGTCGCTGCCCGCTTCCTGGGCAGGGATCGGGACGCGGATGGGCGTGGGAGTGGGGGGCACCAGCAACGGGCCGGCGAGGAGCCGCCCCCCGGCACGCACCTCCAGGTGAGGTGGGTTGGGGCGCGGGGCCCAGGCGATGAGCGTCAGCGTTCCCGGCCCCGCCGGCACGCGGAGGCGGGCGGTGGGGGCGGTCCAGGTGCCGCGGCCGGCGGCAAAGTTCTCCGGGCCGTACTCGCCCTCGAGCTGGACGCGAAGGCGCTCCCGCTGCCGGGCGTCGGCAATGGGCCCGGCCCAGGGGAGCGCGGCGGAAACCCCCGAAATCCCGAACAGACGCACGGCCAGTCGGCGCGGGTCGCGAGCGTCCTGGGGGTAGCCAGCCGCGCGCTGGAACGCCAGCGTGTTGACCCCGGTGGCGGAGAGCCAGCGGGGCTCGATCCACCAGGGGCGCCGCACCAGCTCGCCCGGGATCCGCAGCGCCTCTCGCCCGTTGACCAGCACGACGATTGGCGCAGGACCTCGAGCGGGGCAGAGGTCCAGGCGCAGAGCGGTGCCAGCAGGGTACGGGGGGAGGAGCAGTGCGGCGTTCGGCCCCCCCCAGACGGACCACTCTCCGTCGGGCCCTCGCTCCGGCACCCACCAGCCGTGCAACGGCACGGGGGCGCCCTCGATCACGGCAGCGTCGAGAAAGCGTTGCTGAGTCAGGGGGCGCAACCGGTCCGAGACGCCATCCCAACGAAAGGTCCGGCCGAAGGGCGGAGGGAGGTAGCGATGCGGGAAATCGGTGAGGAGAAGGTAGGGCCCCTTCGGCGTCGTGCGGGCATCGGGGCTCGACGGCGCCAGGTGGTACCGCACCTCGGCGGGGTTGCCCCGCCAACGCTGGACTTCCAGCCAGTAGGAAAAGAACGGGTAGAGCCCCGGTTCCACCACCAGCTCCAGGCGCCGCGCCGAGGCCTCGCGGACCGCGGCAAGCAGCGCTTCCCACCCTGGCATGAGCCGCTCGTGCTGCTCCCGCACCACGGGCAAGGCCAGCGTCGCCTGCAGGCCGGCGAGCCCGGCGAGAGCGCCGGTGGCCACTGCCGGAGGCGCGAGGGTGGCGGCCCCGGCAGCGAGGAGAGGTGCGAGGGCGAGCTGGAACGGCACGGCGTAGCGGGGGAATGTGCGGTTCTGCAGCCAGAGCAACGACGCCACGCCGCTTGCAAGGACCAGCACCCAGGCCCCGGCCTGTCGCGGAGCGACCCGCCGCCAGGCGGCCAGCCCCGCCGCCGCAAGCACCGCCAGGGCCGAGGCGGGCCACGGCCCCCCCAGCCCCTTGACCAGCCCCAGGTCGGCAACCCCACCAGCGTTCAGTTCCAGGTTGCGGGCGTGGGTGGCGCCGTGGACCAGGAACGCCTGCACGAGGGAGTGCCAGCTCCCCTCCACCGCCGCCATGGCGACGGTGGCGACCAGCACGGCGCCGGCGCTCAGGGCGATGCCGGGGAGAAGCCGCCGCGGCCACGGCACCCGGGCCACCCCCACGAGCCAGAGGAGGGCCAGGGAGGGGAGGAGGATGGGCCGCACCAGGAAGGCAGCGGTGACGAGGAGAGAAAAGCCGGTGAGACGGCGCCCCTCCAGACCGTGGACGGCAAGGGCGGCAGCCCACAGGGCCAGGAAGGCGGCAGGGGTGCTGGAAAAGCCTCGCACCGCGTGGAGCCAGACACCCGGGGCGAGGAGGAGAACCGTTGCAGCGGCAGTGGCCACCGGGGCCGGGGCGAGCCGCCGGCCCAGGGCCGCCAGCGGCCACAGCGTCGCGCAGGAGGCGAGGCTGGACAGCAGCTGAAGACCTCGCAACGGCTCGCTCACGAGGGGGTGCACGAGCCAGCCCAGCAGCATCCAGAGGGGAAAGCCCGGCGGGTGGGGGAAGTGGGCCCGCAGATCGAAGCGGAGGATGCCGCGGGCGAACAGCGTCTCGTCCCACTCCCAGGGGCCCGAGGGGAGAAACAGCAGGCGGCTGGCCACAAGCAGCGCCACCGTGGCAACTGTGGCGAGGGTGTCCAGGGGGCGGGAGCCGATCCCCCACAGGGACATGGTCCACACCTGTCCCGGCGCCGGCGCACAGCGCGGTTTCTCGGCGGCAGCGAAAGTCTCGGCCATGCTGCGGCCGACTATTATGCACCGGTCGGCCTGGTCCGGCCCAGGACCGGCGGCGGGGAGGGGGCATGGCGTTGCGCAGCATGACCGGTTTCGGCTCGGCGGAGGGGGAGCTGTCGCCGCGCTGGCGGGCGGCCGTGAAGGTGTCCTCGGTGAACTCGAGGTTCCTGGAGGTGGTGGTGCGCACCCAGCCGCGCCTGGACCTCAGTCAGTGGGAGGTCGCGCTGCGAGGAGCGGTCGCCGACTGGGTCGCGCGGGGGCGGGTGACGGTGGCCATTGCCCTGGCGGGGGAGGGGAACTCCTCCGGCGCGGTGAGCGTCAACTGGGGGGTGGCGGAGGCGCTGCTCTCGGCGCTCCATCGTCGCCCCGAGGGCCTCGAGCTGGCCCCGCTGTCGCTGCGCGACCTTCTCGGCGTGCCTGGGTTTGTGGAGGGCAGCGGGGAGGTGGCTCTGGACGAGTCGGAGTGGCGGCGGCTGGTGGCCATGGTGGGCATGGCGTGCCAGGGGCTGGCGGCGGCACGGACCGCGGAGGGGGCGGCGCTGCGCCCGCACCTGGAGGGGGAGATCGCAGCCCTCGAGAGCTTCGTGGCCTGGCTGCAAGAACAGCGTGCCACCCTTGCCCAGGCGCTCCTGGACCGTCTCCGGGGCAGGCTGGCGGCGTTGGTGGGGGAGGGGGTGGTGAGCGAGGCGCGGCTGTTGGAGGAGGCCGCCGTGCTTGCCGAGCGCGCCGACGTGGCCGAGGAAGCGGCTCGGCTGGCGGCGCACTTGGCCCAGTTGCGGCAGCTGCTGGTGGCGGAGGAACCGGTGGGGAAGCGGCTGGAGTTCCTGCTCCAGGAGGTGCTGCGGGAGGTCAACACGGCGGCCTCCAAGTGCCGGGAGGTGGGGATGGGGGAGCGGGTGGTTGCGGCCAAGGCGGCGGTGGAGCGGCTGCGTGAGCAGGTGGCCAATCTCGAGTGAAGGCGCGGGCTGCCGGCGCCACGGATGCCGCGAGTCGGGTACACTCGTGCGCCGTCGCTGGGCTGGGAGGCGGGCGTGACCCTCGAGCAAGTGCTCAAGCCGGACATCGAGGAACTGGTGGCGCAACGGGATTTTGCCACCCTGCGCCAGGTGCTCAGCGACTGGACTCCCCAGGAGCTGGCCGACCTCATCGAGGCCCTGGAGCCCCCTGACGACGTCATCGTCTTCCGCCTGCTGCCCCGAGACCTGGCGGCGGACACGTTCGAGTACCTGGCGACGGAAAACCAGCTCGCCCTGGTCTCGGCCCTTGCGCAGGAGAAGGAGCGCCTGGTCAACCTGCTCAACGACCTCTCCCCAGACGACCGCACCTCGCTGTTCGAGGAGTTGCCGGGCCCGGTCACCCAGCGGCTCCTCAACATGCTGAGCCCCGAGGAGCGGCGGGTCGCCGTCATGCTCTTGGGCTACCCGGAGGACTCCATCGGCCGGTTGATGACCACAGATTACGTGGCCATCAGGCCCGAGTGGACGGTGCAGCAGGCCCTCGACCACATCCGCAAGCACGGCAAGGACTCGGAGACGTTGGACGTGGTCTACGTGGTGGACCGTTCCTGGCATCTGTTGGACGATCTGCGGGTCCGCGAGCTGCTGCTGGCTGAGCCCACCGCCCTCATCGCCGACCTCATGGACGAGCGGTTCGTCGCCCTGCGGGCCAGCGACGACCAGGAGGTGGCGGTGGCGGAGTTCCAGGAGCACGACCGGGTCGCGCTCCCCGTCACTGACTCCAAGGGCGTGCTCGTCGGCATCGTCACCGTGGACGACGTGCTCGACGTGGCCCAGGAGGAGGCCACCGAGGACATCCACAAGCTGGGCGGCAGCGAGGCGCTGGACGCCCCGTACCTGGAAACGCCGCTCCTCTCGCTGGTGGGGAAGCGGGCTCGCTGGCTGGTCGTGCTCTTCCTGGGGGAGATGCTCACCGCCTCGGCCATGGGCCACTTCGAGGGCGAGATCGCCCGGGCGGTGGTCCTCGCCCTCTTCGTGCCGCTCATCATCTCCTCGGGGGGCAACAGCGGTTCTCAGGCCGCAACCCTCATCATCCGTGCCATGGCGGTGGGCGAGGTGTCCCTGCGGGACTGGTGGCGGGTGATGCGGCGCGAAGTCGCTTCCGGGCTGGCCCTGGGCGGGGTGCTGGGGCTCATCGGCTTCATTCGCGTCAGCGTCTGGCAGGCGATGTTCGGCACCTACGGGCCGCACTGGGCCCTCATCGGCCTCACCGTCGCCCTCTCCCTCGTCGGCGTGGTGATGTGGGGGACCCTCTCGGGCTCGATGCTGCCCTTCGTGATGCGGCGACTCGGCGTCGACCCGGCCACCTCCTCGACCCCCTTCGTGGCTACCCTGGTGGACGTGACCGGCCTCGTCATCTACTTTTCCATTGCCGCGGCGCTGCTCTCCGGGACCGTGCTGTGAGCGGTGCGGCGGCGGGACGCGGTCTCGCCTTGCCGCGGTGCCGGGGAACGACGGGCCGCCGCGGCGCGCGTGCCGCCGGCGTGCGGTAGAATCGCGCCCTTCGAGGGGGCGACCATGGTGGACGCTGAGATTCGGGATCTTAGAGAACACATCGGCGAAGAGGTTCGCATCCAGGGCTGGCTGTACAACAAGCGCTCCTCGGGGAAGCTGCTCTTCCTCATCCTGCGGGACGGGTCGGGTTACCTCCAGGCAGTGGTGTTCCGGCCGGCGGTGGCCGACTCGGTGTGGCAGGCGGCGGAGGCGCTGACCCAGGAGTCGTCGTTGCGAGTGGTGGGCAAGGTCAAGGAGGACCGCCGCTCGCCGGGGGGCGTGGAGCTGGAGGTCACGGCCATCGAGACCGTGGCCCTCTGCCCCGACTACCCCATCTCCCCCAAGGAGCACGGCATCGATTTTCTCCTCAACAATCGCCACCTGTGGTTGCGCTCCCGGCGCCAGCACGCCATCATGCGGGTGCGCAACGAACTGCTCTTCGGCATTCGCGAGTTCTTCTACCAGCGGAACTTCGTCTGTATCGACTCGCCCATCCTCACCCCCGCGGCGTGCGAGGGGACCTCCACCCTCTTCGAGACCGACTACTTTGGCGAGAAGGCGTACCTTTCCCAGTCCGGCCAGCTCTACCTGGAGCCGGCCGCCGCCGCCCACGGGAAGGTGTACTGCTTCGGCCCCACGTTCCGGGCGGAGAAGTCCAAGACCCGGCGCCACCTGATGGAGTTCTGGATGGTGGAGCCGGAGGTGGCATGGATGCGCTTCGACGCCCTCTTAGACCTCGCTGAGGAGTTCGTGTCCACGCTGGTGGCGCGGGTCCTCGACCGCTGCCGCCAGGAGTTCGAGTGGCTGGAGCGGGACACCACCGCCCTGGAGCCCGCCGCCTCGCGCCCGTACCCGCGCATCGATTACGGTGACGCGGTGGCCAAGCTCCAGGCCAAGGGGTTTCCCACGGTCTTCGGCGACGACTTCGGCGGCGACGAGGAGACGGCCCTGGCCGACGAGTCCGGCAAGCCCGTCATGATCACCCGCTACCCGGCGGTCATCAAGGCGTTCTACATGGAGCCCGATCCCGCCGACCCCAGCCGCGCGCTGGCGGTGGACATGATTGCCCCCCAGGGCTACGGCGAGATCATCGGCGGCAGCGAGCGCATCGGCTCCTACGAGAAGCTCGAGGAGCGGATCCGCGAGCACGGCCTGCCGCGCCAGGCCTTCGAGTGGTACCTGGACATCCGCAGGTACGGCGGCTTTCCCCACTCCGGGTTCGGCATGGGGATCGAGCGGGTGGTGTCCTGGCTGTGCGGCCTCTCCCACCTGCGCGAGGCCATCCCGTACCCCCGGATGCTCAACCGCCTGTACCCGTGAGCGGGCGGGGTAGCGGCCGAGACGAGCGTATCCCGCTCCCCGGTCTGTGCAAGCCACCCATAGAACATGGTGGCGGCTGAGGGGTGTGGCCGTCGTCGGGGCGGTGGGGACGGCCGGCCGAGCGGGGCGACGCCCGCGGGTGCCACAGCCGAAGAGGGAGTTGACACGGGCCAACCGAACGGCACCAACGGTGCACTGGGTAAGCTGCCGGACGACATTCAGCGCCGGACGGCAAAGCAGCGCGCCGCGCGTGCCCTCGCGATCCTGCGCCGCGAGACCTCGGGAGCGTACACGCGGGAGCGGTACCGTGTGACCTTCTTGCGTGCATCCCCCCCTGACCTGCTCTTCGGAAACTGGACCAGGAGAAATGAGAGTCTGGCCGGTAGACTTCGAGGAGGGAGCGGACGATGCGGCGGAGCCGATGCAGCGAGGAGCAGATCATCGGCGTGGTGAAGCAGGCGGAGGCGGGGATGAGGGTGGCGGACCTGTGCCGACAGCTGGGGATCAGTGAGGCGACGTTCCACCGATGGCGAGCGAAGTACGGTGGGCTTGGGGTGAGCGACGCGAAGCGGTTGCGACAGCTGGAAGACGAAAATCGGCGGCTGAAGCAGATTGTGGCTGACCTGACGCTGGACAAGAAGGCGTTGGAAGCGCTGGTGAAGGGAAACTGGTGACGCCCGCCGACCGGCGCCGCGCCGCGGAGCACGTGCAGGAGGCGGTGGGGATGTCG
>Ga0209381_1001612_pt1 | contig 34721 bp, 34 predicted proteins | sample DewCreD2012metaG_FD_184111 | JGI IMG/M metagenome (GOLD analysis project Ga0209381, IMG submission 184111) | Hot spring sediment bacterial and archeal communities from British Columbia, Canada, to study Microbial Dark Matter (Phase II) - Dewar... ... | reverse complement strand
CCTTCATCGGTCGCGTTTCGTCAGCCGGGATGTATTTGTCCAACGCCTTCTCCAACACCGACATCATCCGCTCTCGGGCTTGCTGACGCCTCGACATCCGTGTCGCTTCTGCCATGACCTTCTCCTTATGTTTGTTCGCCGTCACCATCCCGGCGACGCACTACCACCTATTGTACCCAGACCCGCCGCATTCCGTGTCACGCACCCATCATTACCGGCCGCCGTGCATGTTGCCCGTCTCCCCACGCCCGTATATGCTCATGACCGTCCGGGTTTTTCGCAAGTCCCGCACAAGGTCCGATTATCGGTCTGCGGGTCAAGACGATTCGACCCGCCTTGGAGGAATCATGAGTCTTTCTCGTCGCGCCGCGTTGAAACTCGGCCTGGCCGCCACCATGACTTCTTTTGCCAACCCATCGCTGTTTGCCGCCGGAAAGAAGATCCCGCTGGGTCTTCAGCTTTACTCGGTCCGCGAGCAGGCCGCAAAGGACCTGCCCGCCGTCCTTTCCGCGGTCGGCAAGATGGGATTCGCCGGCGTTGAATTCGCCGGGTATTACGGCTGGGAAAAGAAACCCGCCGACCTTCGCAAGCTGCTGGACGACAACAACCTGGTCTGCTGCGGCACCCATACCGCGCTGGACACCCTGCAGGGCGACAACTACAAGCGGACCGTCGAGCTTCACAAGACCCTGGGCAATCGGTTCCTGATCATCCCGTGGCTGGACGCCAAGAAGTTCTTCTCCACCGAGCAGGCGTGCAAGGAAACCGCCAGGATGCTCGACGAGTTGACCGACAAGGCCGCCGCCGACAACATGCGCGTCGGCTACCACGCCCACGCCCACGATCTGCACAAGCTCGGCGACACCACCCCGTGGGACATCATCTTCTCCAACACCAAGCCGCAGTTCATCATGCAGCTTGACACCAACAACTGCCTCACCGGCGGCGGCGACCCCTACGCCATCCTCCGCAGGTACCCCGGCCGCTCCACAACCATCCATCTCAAGGAATTCAGCAAGACCAACCCCGAGGCCGCTATCGGCGAGGGCGACATCCGCTGGCCCGAGATCTTCGAGCTCTGCGAAACCGTCGGCGGCACCGAGTGGTACATCGTGGAGCACGAAAGCGGTAAGGAACCGCTCAAGAGCGTCAAGGCCTGCATCGACAACCTTCGCAAGATGGGCAAGTAGACTCGCCGGCACAGAACCGGGAACAGCATGCAACGAGGCGCGGGCAAGCCTGAGGGTTTGCCCGCGCCTCGTTTCGTTTCCCGCGCCTGATCCGCTCCGCTACTCGAGCTTCTTCTTCGCGTCGTCAGGCAGCTCGGCCTTCGCCGAACCGACCTCGCTGATCTCCACCGTCGTCGTGCGATTCATCTCGCGTTCCTGGTCGTTGAATGTCACCTTCCCCTGCACGTTGTACTCATACTTTGTCAGCACGCCGTCCTTGATCCAGAACTTGACCGAGCCCTTGGCCCCGCTGATCGCCGGGGCATTCTGTCCGCCGCGACCGCCGAAGGTCAGCAGACCCTTGGCGACTTCCTCCGTCAGATCGCCGCTATAAACGCCTTCGGCGAGCGTGATCTCGGCCGCGCCGTTGGCCAGGTCCTGCACCTGAGCCGCCGGGGCCTTGAAGTTCTGGGCCATGCGGGCCAGCCATCGTGCCGGGCCCGGCTGATCGCCACCCGCCTGCGCCGCCTCTTCGGCGGTCTTCCACCCATCCTGGGTCTTGACCGCAGTCTTGGCTCCCTTCACGGCGAACTGCGTGCTGTTGTCGCCGAAGTTGTTGGTCACCAGGACAAAGCCGTCCTTGTCGGCCTTGCCTTCCGTGACGAACTGCCCCCCGCCGCCTCCGCCGGCCCGCTCGCTGGTCGCCTTCTAGGCATAACCGCCGGAATCGGCCAGCTTTTTCGCCGCCGCCAACACGTCATCCTTCGGCGCCGCCTGGGCAACGGCCACCAGGCACGCCGCAACAATGGCCACTCCGACCGACACGCTTCTGTTCATGGGACTCTCCTTCACCGAGGACACTGGTTGCGCAGGGACACCCCCGCCGCCATGTTCAACGCACGGCCCGGGAGTTTATTGTGACCTGCGAATAATCGCCCATCAGCCCCGCCGACGGAGCGTTTCCCCGTTTCCCCGGGTTTCCGCGTTTCCCGGACCGCCAATCTTGACAGCCCCTTGCGCGCCAGTACATTAACCCCCGAGATCGAGTCGCGCCAGCATCGCGCATTGGCGCCGGAGACACACCACTGCCGGACAGCCGGTCCAAGGAGCCAGCCTTGAGCGCTCTGACAAAAACTTTCGTCGTTCTTCTCATCGTCTGTTCGCTTCTTCTCAGCGCCGCAACCGTGATCTTCGTCAACCGCACCGAAGAATTCAGGGCGGCACTGGAAACCAGCCGCGACCAGATCGCCAAGCTCACCAAGCAGGCCACCGACAGCAAGCAGGAGGCCGACGCCGCGCGCCTGCGCGAGGAAAACGCGGTTCGCGAGCAGCAGAAGACCGTCCAGGATCTCCAGTTGCAGGTCACCGCTTCCAAGCAGGAGATCGCCACGCGCGACGGGAAGATCACCGAACTGAATACCAAGATCGCCGTTCAGGACGCCAACATCAGCGACCTGGTCAACAACCAGAAGCTCAGCCAGCAGTACCTGGCCGACCTTCAGAAGCGGCACGACACCCTTGTGGCCGACTATGACAAGCTCCGCGCCGCCGACGCCGAGCTGGTGGCCGCCAACACCGACTTCCAGAAGCGGCTGGACATCGCGGAGCGCGAACTGCGCATCCTGGCCGAACAGAACACCCAGCTTCGCAAGGAGCATGGCCAGGCGTTGTCGCTGCTCCAGAAGCACAACATTCCCCTGGAGACCGCGGCCCGCAAGCCCCTTGCCTCCAACCTGCGCGGCGTGATCCGCGAGGTGACGACCCACGACGGCGTGAAGTACGCCACCATCTCGCTGGGCTCGGTCGATAAGGTTGAGAAGGGCATGCAGTTCAACGTGGTCCATCAACAAACTTTCCTCGGCAAGCTGACGATCGAGGCCGTCGAGCCCAACGCGGCGTTCGGGCGCCTGGAAGGCCCGCGCATCCAGGATGTCCAGCCCGACAACACGGTGATGTCCGAGTTGTAAACCCCAGCCCACCATTGAAAGGAGCTCACCACCATGAGTCGAATGGGTGCCGGCGAAACGGTTGTGGTCAAGCCTTCCAACGATGTTTACACGGCCCTTGCGGCCGTCGCCCTGGTGGCGGTCATCGCCGCCCTGGTGATCGTCTGGCTGCGGGCTGAGGCGGTCTTCGGCGGGCTGCTCTCATCGGCCAAGTAACGCGATCGGAATTGAATCGGCGGTGCGGGATGATTCCCGTGCCGCTCTTTTTTTTGCGCTTTTCCACTTGCCTTGGAACCGGGAATCGGGTCGGATTGAATGGCCCATGCACCGCCCAGCGTCATTCCTGTTTGCCACTGCCCGGCGAATCTGCGATGGCCCGGCCAGGTTCCGATTTCTTGACCCCGGACCGATGGTTGATCGGGAATTGGAGTTGGTCGCTCCCCACGCGCGCTATGTGGAAGCAATGATGGCCTCCTATGGCGACGCCCGGCCCGGCGATGTCGCCGTCGAGCAGACCTTTCCCACCCGCAAGCAATGGTACAGGTTCCTCGAAGAGGCCCCCCTCGGCCACGAAAACACCCCCCGCCACGCCGACCGTTGCCCCACCTACCACTTCTGGATGCGCCTGCGACAGGGATATGGCGCGCCTGCCCCGATGGCCGGCACCATCAGCCTCCGCATAGGGACCGGCGAGGACCTGGAGTACTACTTCGGCCATATCGGGTACGGCGTCTACCCCCCCTCCCGGGGCCGGCGCTACGCCGAGCGGGCCTGCCGCCTGCTTCTGCCGCTGGCGCGGGCTCACGGAATCAACCCCCTCTGGATCACGACCGATCCGGCCAACGGACCCTCCCGGCGAACCTGTGAACGCCTGGGGGCCGAGTTGGTCGATATTGTGGACATTCCCGGGGACCACGTGCTGTATGCCCGGGGCCAGCGAAAAAAGTGTCGCTATCGCATCGAGATTTGACTTCCACGATCCGGCTGCTCACACTATTGCACCATCTGTGATCCAGGCGAAGGACTTGGCACTATCGAGATAACCCCGAGGACATGCGAATCGGCTTGGCACCACACGGCGGTGCATGGCGGACGAAATCGGTGCGGGCCGGTTTCTCCCCGCGCGTAAAACCCGCCCGCGGCGCAGGTCGCCACGATCACAAGGTGCTTGAACGAACGGGACACCCGCAACACGGCTGTCCCGGCCGTGCCGCCAAACACGGCGCGGTCTTGAGGTCTTCGAACGGAGGAAACCGTAACTTTTATGGACGATGACCCCCTGCTGGGTTCAGGCCTGCGGCCAATCACCTTGGCCCAACAGGCCCTTTTCGACAGCTACCTTTCCTGCCTGCGACAGCCCCTCTCGGACTACACGTTCGCTCAGCTCTTCTCATGGGGCAACAGCCTTCGGATCTTCTGGAAAGAAATACGCGGCCATCTTTGCGTTTTCGCCAATGGCACGGGAGATCTGACCCTGCTGATGCCCCCCATCGGCGACACCGGCTCCGACGCCGCTCTTGCCGAGGCCTTTGAGCTGATGGATGCCTACAACCGGGCCCACAATGCCGATGGCCGCAGTCGCGTCGAGTATGTCTCCGACGAATTGCTGGCGCGATTCGATCGTTCCCGCCTCGCCGTCGAACCCATGGGGCCTGACTACGTGTATGACACCTGCCGCATGATCGACCTGGCCGGCGGAGACCTGGCCAGCAAACGCCAGCTCAAGAACCGCTTCCAGCGGAACTACCTGCACCGGTTTGAGTCGTATGATCCGGCCCGACACGAGGAACCATGTCTGCGCCTGCTGGGCCTGTGGAAGGCGCAGCAGGACGCACACCACACGAGCGACTCGGCCACGAATCGACTGAAGCGACACAAGGAGAGCCTGGCCTGCGAGCTGGCCATCCGCAACGCGCGGACCCTGAAACTCCGGGGCGCGGTCGTTTACGCCGCCCCGCACTCGGATCGCGGGACGGCCGAGACGGACCTTGTCCTCTCCGGCTTCACCTTCGGCGAGGCGCTGGGACCCGACCAGAGCAGCATCATCATTGAAAAGACCGACCTGAACGTGCGCGGGCTGGCCCAGTTCATCTTCAGTGAGTTCTGCCGCGCCTGCTGGGCGGATCGGCCCCTGGTCAATGCCGGAGACGACTGGGGCATCAAGTCGCTGGCGTGGACCAAGAACAGCTATCGCCCGGTGAGACTGCTGGCGAAGCACACCCTGAGACTGAACCGCACGGTGAGCGTCGGTTTTGGACAGATTCCCTTGCGCCCCGCAACCCAGAGCGCCCTGCACATGATGGCGGCCGCGTTCTGCCCCTCCGTGGTCGAGGCATCGTCTCCATTCCTGCCGTTGACTATTCGCCCTGCCAGGAGACAGGATGTGCCGGGCGCACTGGCCCTGGAGGATGCCTGTTTCACCAAGTACTGTCTCTCCAGGCGGCAGCTTCAGTACCTTCAGCGGAGACCCAGCGCCATCTTCCTGGTCGCCGAACAGGGCCAGCGGATCGTCGGAGAAGGCATCTGCCTGATTCGGCGCATGCGAAACGGCATCACCGGCAGGATCTACAGCCTGGCCGTGGATCAAAGCTGCCGGCGACAGAAGATCGGCCAGAAGCTGCTCACGGAGATGCTGCGGGAACTGGACAGCCGCGGTGCTCGCCGCATCTACCTGGAAGTGGAAAAGTCCAACACGGCGGCCATAGCGCTATACCAACGCAACGGCTTCAGGAGTATCAGCGACCTGCCCGACTACTACGGCAAGGGCAGGCCGGCGTCGCACATGATGCGCGAACTGCGACCCGCTCCAGGCGATTAGCGGAACCGGCAGCAACAAGCCATCCCATTCCAATTCGCTGCGCCGCAGCTGGATCAATCATGCAATGGATGATCTCCAGGCGTCTGCATCGGGAACCCGGCATTTTGAAGATGGGTAACTTAAGCATCGGCTTTAGCCAATTTGTTTTGATACAGGCGCGGCAAGTCAGGTAAAACATGACGGCTGGATAACCAAGGGAACGCAAATTGGGCTGTGTGGAGGCCGGAAGAAATTTCAAGCCGTTTGCCTCCCTGCGGTACGTAGGATATAGAACAGATCAAGGTACCATTCGATGCGGTGAGTTCGGCACCGAGTGGAGGGCTCGCCGGTCCGTTTTGGCCGGCGGAACATTTGGCGTTTCACATCTGCCCGCTTTTGGGCAACGACCTTATGGAGAGGTGAGCAATGAGCGTGTTCTCTCGACTGCGCGCGGCCGGTTTCTCCGCGCTCGTCCTGGCGTGTGCCGCATCAGCGCAGGCCGCGTTGATTTCGGTTACCCAGAATTCCGTCCCCAATCTCGATCCGATTCCGCCTCAGATCGAGGCAACCCCGTTGGGCGAGGAGTCGTTCGCCTTTGTGGACCGGAATCACGAGCTGACGTCGGCTCGTTACGATCCGGTAACCGGGCTCTTGACCACGTCAATGTCCGGCACGCTGGTTGGCTTCCCCAGCTACCTGATTGGCGCGCAGTATGTGGCCAATGCCAACGACAATCGCGCGGCCGGCACCAGCGTAGCTCAGAATGATTACCTGGTTACTTATACGGTCGATCAGATATCCATCGCGTACCTGCTTCTGGACAACCGCCTGGATGGCACGGCCGGCAACTGGAACAAGACCAACACCACCGACCCGATCCTCACCGGGAATCTGGCCTGGGTTGTGAACGACGGCTGGATTCGCGTGAATACGGGCATCATGCCCAACGGCCAGGCCGACTACATCGGGATTGACGAGGGCACAACGGTTTCCGGGCCAAGCGCCCGCACTCCCCACGACCCCGGTCCGGGCGTCAGCTTGAACCAGTTCTACGCCATTTACGCCAAGGTTGTGAACGGAACGTTCACGACGGGCGGCGTGAAGGTGCAGGCCACCGGCGGCGGCAATATGTACGTGGTCGCGGTGGTCCCGGTGCCCGAGCCGGCGACAATCTCCCTGCTGGCGCTGGGCAGCCTAGGCCTGCTGGCCCGCCGAAGGAAGTAGACTGCTGGGCCGACCAGGTCACAATCAACTACAAATGCCGGGCCGCTTCGTCCCTCGCCGGATGGAAGCGGCCCGGCCTTTTTTCCCCTTCGCGGTCGCCCACATCGGACATGCAATCTGCTAGAATTGGGGATTATGTCGTTTGCACCGATCCCGGAAATACTTGAAGAGCTCAAGGCCGGCAGGCCCATCGTCCTGGTCGATGACGAGGACCGCGAGAACGAAGGCGACCTGGTTTATGCGGCCGAGAAAGTCACCCCGGAAGCCATCAACTTCATGGTCAAGGAAGGTCGCGGGCTGGTTTGCCTGGCCCTGACCGGCGAACGATGCGACCGCCTCCAGCTCCATCCGCAGACCGAACTCAACACCGCCCAGCTCGGCACCGCCTTTACCGTCACCATCGACGCGCACAATCGATTCGGGGTCACCACGGGCGTATCGGCCAAGGACCGGGCCATGACGATCCAGGTGGCCATCGCCGACGACGCGCAGCCGCAGGACCTGCTCAGACCAGGCCACGTCAATCCCCTCCGCGCTCGTGACGGGGGCGTGCTCGTCCGCGCCGGCCAGACCGAGGGGTCGGTGGACCTGTGCCGCCTTGCCGGCCTGAAGCCCGCCGGAGTCATCTGCGAGATCATGCGCGAGGACGGCGAAATGGCCCGTCGGCCCGAGCTGGAGGAGTTCTGCGGGAAGCACAAGCTCAAGATGTGCACGATCGCCGACCTGATCTCCTACCGCCTCAAGCGGGAGCAGTTCGTCAAGCGGATCGAGAGCATCACGCTGCCGACCAAATGGGGCGTGTTCCGCCTGCACGCATACCAGAGCGCCGTCGATCCGCAGCCGCACCTGGCCCTGTGCAAGGGAGGCGTCGGCGAGAAGGATGATCTGGGCAACGTGCCGACCACCGAGGAACCGGTCCTGGTGCGCGTCCACAGCGAATGCTTGACCGGCGACATCTTCGGCTCGGGCCGGTGCGATTGCGGACACCAGCTTGAGGACGCGATGAAGATGATCGAGGCCGCCGGCAGGGGCGTGCTGGTTTACCTTCGCCAGGAAGGCCGGGGCATCGGTCTGGCCAACAAGCTTCACGCCTATGCGCTTCAGGAAAAGGGCGCGGACACCGTGGAAGCAAACCAGCTACTGGGCCTGCCGGTTGACAAGCGCGACTACGGCGTGGGCAGCCAGATTCTCCGCGACCTGGGGCTCAGGAACATCCGCATCATGACCAACAACCCCAAGAAGATATACGGGATCGAAGGATACGGCCTGAACGTCGTGGAGGAAGTGCCCATCCGCATTGCGCCCGGCGAACATAACAGGAAGTACCTGGAGACCAAGAAGCAGAAGATGGGGCACAAGCTATAATGGATGGGAGTTCAGCAAGAGGCGTCGATTATGAGCGTGAGCTTTGACCTGCCAATTGACGTTGAGTCGCAGCTGAGGCAAAGGCTTGGGGATCTTGACCGCGCCGCGAAAGAGGCGGCATTGGTCGAGCTATACAGGCAGGGCAGGCTCTCTCATTTCGAGCTGGCCAAGGCACTAGGCTTGTCGCGACTTCAGACCGACGACTTGCTCAAGCGGCACCATGTCACCGAGGATCTGATGAGCCTGGAAGAACTTCGCATCGAACTTGACGCGGCGCGAGGGTAACGGGCGATGATTGTCGTCTCCGACGCATCGCCGCTGAACTACCTGGTGCTGCTCGACGCCGTGTATGTGCTTCCGAAACTCTACGATCAGGTGTACGTGCCGCGTCGGGTGCTGGATGAACTCAGGTACGAAGACGCGGCTCAAGCAGTCCGCGACTGGGTCGCCAGACCGCCAGACTGGCTGATCGTCCAGTCTCCCACTGCATCCGATCCCGACCCTCGCCTGCACCCGGGCGAGGCCGACGCGATCGCGCTGGCGATCCAGATTCATGCGGATCGCGTGCTGATCGACGAGCGTATCGGCCGGGAGGTGGCCAGGCGTCGCGGTCTTCACGTTATCGGCTTATTGGGATTGCTGGATGAAGCGGCCGAACGCCAATTGATCTCGTTGGAGCCGATGCTCGACGCACTTCTGCAAACCAGCTTTCGTGTCCACCCCGCCTTGATCGCATGGATGCGTGAGCGCGATGCACAACGGCGGCACAGTTGATTCCGGGTCTGATCATGGATCTCACAAATCCTCGTCTGATCTACCTCAAGGGATTCCTCTTTCTTCTGGGCGGCATCATCGCCGTTGCCGCCATCCTTCTGGAGCATCCCTCGCTGAAACTCGCCGCCCTGCTGTCCATCGCCATTTGGTGCTTTGCGCGGGCCTATTACTTCGCTTTCTACGTCATCCAGCACTACGTCGATCCCTCGTATCGCTTCGCCGGCCAGGCATCGTTCCTGAGGTATCTGCTTCGCAAGCGGCCGCGCACCTGAGCCTTGCACCTGTCTTCAGACCCGCTACAGTCGCCCACGAGCATGGCCCTCGTCACGCCATCCAGCACCGACCCCGCCGCACAGCACTCCACCGGCTGCTTTGCACCCACGCTGTTTGCCATGTTCCTCCTGGCCGGGGGAATCGTCTTCTACGCCTTCTTCCTCGACCCACTCTACTACGTGGTGGCCTCCCGCAACTGGCCGAAGGTCCCCTGCAACATCCGCGTCAGCAGGCTCGAGGCCGTCAGTTCCGACACCTTTCGGGCCGACATCAAGTACTTCTACCTGTACGGCGGAAAGACCTATCCCTCCACGCGCGTCTGGTTCATCCGCTCCCTGGGCGACACCCACGCCGATGTATCCGCCCTGCTGAGAAAGTACCCGGAGAACAGCAGCACATGGTGCTACGTCAACCCGCGCGACCCGGCCTTCGCCGTGCTTGAGCGCGGCTTTCGCCCGCAGTTGCTGATCGCGCTGGTTCCAGCAGGCCTGGCGATCATCGGCCTGGTCGGGTTGTTTGCCACCCTCCGCCCGGTTGTTCATCCACCCCGCCCGCGAACGTCGCGCAACACGCCGTCTCCGGGCTACCGGCCGCTCAGTTCACATTCGGCCCCGACCGCAAGCGCGGTCACGTTCCGGCAGCGCCGCCGCTTGGCCCCGACCATCGGGGTGATCCTGCTGGCTGTCGCGTGGAACTGGCTGATGTGGTACCTGGTCCGCGAAGTGGCCGACAACTGGCGGGACGGCGTCCCCCATTGCTACGGGCTGCTGCTGACCCTCTTCGCCGTGCCCCTGCTGGGGATCGGGTTGCTCATGCTCGCGCTGGCCGGCTGGATGCTTCTCCGACTGCTCAACCCGCGCCCAATCCTTACGCTCAGCGCGGCCAGCGTGCCCCCCGGCGGCGAGATCGACGTTGCCTGGCGGTTCAGGGGACGCGTCCATCGCATCCGTCGCCTGCGACTGTTTTTCAACGGCCGGGAAGAAGCCATCTACCAGCGCGGCACCAACACCGTGACGGACCGCGAGGAGTTCTTCTCCATCACGTTCATGGACACCCGCGAGCCGGCCGAGATCCACTCCGGCAGCGCCCGGCTGGTCGTTCCCGCCGACGCGCTGCCGACGTTCCATGCCCCGCACAATCGCATCGCCTGGGTGCTTCGCATCGTCGGGGATATTCCCCGCTGGCCCGACCTGGACGAGGAATTCGAGATCATGGTCGTGCCGGCCGAAACAACCGGGCGAGTTTGATCACGGTTCATTCAAGCTCCCGTCACCCGGATGATCCCCGCCCGCCTCAACCCCTTCGCCGTCGACCGCGTCCTGCGGATTCGCTACCGAACCAGGGAACTGGCCAGGGAACAGATTCTCCAGCGACTGGCGGCGATGCAGTACCGGGCCGCCATCGTGGGCCCGGATGGAACCGGCAAGACCACCCTGCTGGAGGATCTTGAATCACCCCTGCGCGCCCTTGGCTTTGAAATTCGCCACGCCAGACTCGACCGGGCCACGCGCCTGCTTCCGGCCGACCAGCGCCGCAGCCTGCTTGGGGGCCTGGGGCCGCGGCATGTTATTCTTTTCGACGGCGCCGACCACATGCCTCGCCCGCTGTGGCCCGTCTTCAGGTTCCGCACGCGCTGCGCCGGCGGACTGATCATCACCTCCCACCGCACCGGGCTGCTCCCCACGCTGCTGGCGACCGACACCTCCGTGGAGTTGCTGGCGGAACTTGTGCGCGAGCTGCTGGGCCCCGACTTTGAATCGGTCGCCCCCCTGCTGCCGCAACTGTTTCAAAGACACCGCGGCAACCTCCGCGACTGCCTGCGGGAACTCTACGACACCTTTGCCAGTCGCTAAGCAACTGGGGAGTGTGACGCTTTCTGCGGCCGGCGGTCCGGGATCGCGGGGGCGGCCCTTCGTAGCACGGGCATCTTGCCCGTGCCCCCTCTGGCGGTCCAGGATCGCGGGGGCGCCCCACTCGGCACGGACGTCCCCCCCGTGCCCAAGCTCGACAAGGTCACCTACGCCCAGAAGATCCTCGACATCGCCGTGTGGTCCTTCGGCCAACGACGAAACTATAACGAACCCGGGCAACTGCTTCGGCCAACTGGACAATCGCGACGGCCGTGACGACAATCTCCGCTGAATCCCCAGCGAAAGGCGCCCTTCATGATACCCAACTCCATCAACCGTCGTGAATTCCTCAAGACCACCACCCACACCGCAGCCGCCCTTGCGGCTGCCGGCGGCGTCGCCCCGGCCATCCTTTCCGCCGCCTCGCCCAACAGGATCATCGGCATCGGCTGCATCGGCCTGGGCACGCGCGGCGGCGACCTGATCAACGCCGTCGTCCATGTGCCCGGCGTCAAGGTCACTGCCGTGTGCGATGTCTATGCCCCGCACCGGCAGAAGGGCGTCGAGCGCAGCCAGAATCCCGACGTGAAGGCCTACGAGGATTACCGCCAGCTTCTGGCCGACCGCAACGTCGATGCGGTCGTGATCGCCACTCCCGACCACTGGCACTGCCAGATGGTGACTGACGCCGCCGCCGCCGGCAAGGACGTCTACTGCGAGAAGGGACTTTCCAAGACACTGGCCGAAGCCAAGCTCATGCGCGACGCCCTGAAGAAGAGCAAGGTCGTCTTTCAGCTTGGCCATCAGGCACGGCAGGCCACCTGCGCATTGCAGGCAAAGGAACTGCTGGCGCAGGAGATTCTCGGCCCGATCACCCTCGTGCGCACCGGTCGATTCAAGTCCACCGAGCCTGAACATCCCAACTGGCGCTGGTATGGTTACTACGACCAGTGGAACCGGCCCGACCCCGAACAGGTTCGCAAGGAGGTCAACTGGGATCTGTGGCTGGGCCCGGCGCCCAGGATCCCCTGGAACGAGCGACACTTCTGGCACTGGCGGTGCTACTACGCTTACGGCACCGGCTACGCCGGCGACCTGCTCTCGCACGAGATGGATTTCGTGCAGTACCTGCTCGGCCACGGCATTCCCGACACCTGCTCATGCATGGGCCTCAACGCCCTGCTTCGCGACGACCGCGAAGTCCCCGACACCTGGATCGCCACCTACCAGTTTGAAAAACTCGGGCGCACGGTCACGTTCGAAGGCAGCATGAACGCCATCGCCAGCCAGCCGGTGGAGCTTTGCGGCCGCGACGCCACCCTCCGCTTTGACGCCATCGCCCACGACGTGCGAACGTTCAGGATCACGCCCGCTGAACACAACCGCAAGCCGCTTCCCAAGGGCTACGAGATCGGCAAGACCCCCCCGCAGCCCAACCACATGGAGGACTGGGTCAACTGCATCCGGTCCCGCGGCACCCCCAAGTGCTCGACCGACGAGGCCTTCATCGAAACGGCCACGTTCCTGATGTCGCTGGCCTCCCAGCAGCAGGGCCGGGTCGTGCGATGGGACGGCGTGCGAGAAGAAATCGTGTAATGCTGCGTCAACCAGGCTCTAACCCGTGGGCACCGCCCACAATTGAATCATGAAATCACAATACCTTCAGCCAATGGTCGTCGCCCTGATTGCCGGCCTCTGCTCCGCCGCCGACAACGCGCCAACTGCTGCCCCCAAACCCGGGCAGGTCACGGCCCACTCCAGCGGCCTGCACGGTTACATCGGCTTTACCGCCTCCCGTCCGCCGGCCAAGTCCGAGTTCAGCGCGGGCATGGGCTTCTACTCGGCCGTCTGGCCCCTGATTGACCAGCCCCTTGCCAACTTCCAGATCGGGCTGGCCGGTTCGTGGATCACCCCCGATAACTCCGACAACAAGGACAAGCCCCTGGCGCCCGAGGGCACGCTGGCACGCAAGTGGACCGCACGCGGGCCCACCTGGTCCAGCGTCTTCCAGACCGTCGAGGGCGGACTGGGCTACTGGGCCGGCAACCACTTCCGCTACGGCCCGCCCAAGTTCAGCATGAACGCCACGCCCCAGTGCTATGACTACGAGATCGGCTCGCCGGGCTGGTCGTTCTTCTACAGCAACGAGGCGCTGCCCGACGATCGACTGGGCATCGCCCAGCTCAGCAATCGCCTGCTAATCCCGCCCGACGCCCTGCCCTTCCAGGGAAACCCCAACGGCGAGTTCCTCGGGTACACGTGGATGGCCCTGCCCTTCACCGACCCCACCACGGGCGACCCGCCCACCGGCGACCAGAGCTGGACCTGTTTCCTGAACGCTTCCAACTTCAAAGGCCCCATCGCCTACTATATCCCCGAAACCTGGAGCAAGATCGGCAAGCTGTTCAACTACCCCTTCATCTATGGCCGGGGGCTGGATGCCAGGCCCGGCGTCATGGGCGGCGGCGCGATGGAGATCAATACCGTCCCGCGATTCGATGCGGCCGACGCCAACGGAGTGATCTACTCGAAAATCCCCAAGCTCCAGTTCCCCGTCGATGAGCAGGGCCGCGCCATCCTCGTACAGGATGTCACCTACTACTCCAAGGCCGCTCTTTACGACCAGTTCAAAGCATGGCGCAACGGCGGACCCGCCTGCTCCGGCCGGTTCGACGAAAAAGGCGCCTGGAAATCCACCCTCACCACCCGCACGACCAACTACGACCAGGCCGGCAAGAAGATTGTCGGCGTCGAGCGCGTGTTCGACACGCGGATCTTTGAAGGCAACGTCTGGGGCGTCGAGTGGTTTGCCAACGAAATCAGCCCAAAGGGCCACTTCCCACAATACTACAAGCAGGTCGGCGACCAGCGGGTCGCGGTGGCGGCCAGCGAAGTCCCCCGCGAAACCAACCTCCACGAGCAACAGTTCAAACTGGCCGGGCCCGGCGCACCCTACACCTCTCCCAGGAGCGGCGCCTGGACCAATCCGGGCCCGAAATCCGGCCCATTCACCGTCAAACTCGCCGATGGCTCGGTCGTCACGTACTTCTGGTACCGCTTCGTCGATCAGCCTTCCTTCCAGCAGTACAACTGGCCCGAGGAGAAGAAGGCCAGACTCCAGGCATTCGTTGAACAGATCCATGCCAACTGGCCCATCGACCGCGATTACATGGCCCCGCCCTCCCGCGGAAAACTGGTCACTCTCGACCCGGCGCTGCTGGTGACTCCTCCCAAGGGCATGGAGGTCGGCTACGTCCCGATCGTCACGCACCAGGCGGCCCAATAGATCTCGTGCCGTTTGTCCGCCTATCGGGTAGCCTAGCGGCGTGGAAACCCGCCCGGAGAATCTCGATGCGTTGGGTATCCCCGACCTGGTCGAGTTGGGGTTGCGCTACCATGAGGCCGGCCAGCTGGCCGAGGCCGAAAAAGTCTATCGCTTCATCCTGCAGCGCGATCCGAACGACGCCGACGCCCTGCACCTGATCGGCCTGCTGGCCCATCAGCGCGGCGACCACGCAACGGCCATTGAATGGATCAACAAGGCCATCGCTTCCGATTCCTCCTTCGCCGGCTATCACAACAATCTCGGTGAGGCCCGGCGGTCGCTTGGGCAGCTTGAGGCGGCGGCCGAGGCCTATCGTCAGGCCATCCGCCTTCACCCCGATTTCGCCGAGCCGCACAACAACCTGGGGCTGGTGCTTCAGCAACTGGGCAATCTCAAGGATGCCATTCCGCTGTACCGGCGCGCCATTGCGTTATCGCCGGGATTTGCCGATGCCCACAACAACCTCGGCACGGCGCTGACCGCGATCGGCCGACCCGGCGAGGGAATCGCCTGTCACCAGGCGGCTTTGCGTCTTCGGCCTGATTTTCCGGAGGCGTGGGCGAACATGGCGTTTTCGCTGGTGCTGCTGGGGAAGATGGCCGAAGCGGTGGCGGCCGCGCACAAGGCAATCGCGCTTCGCCCGGATTATTACGAAGCCTGGCGGCACCTGGCCGCCGCGCACGAGAAAGCCGGCCGGAAGGCCGAGGCGATCGAGGCCTATCGGCAGGCCCTGCGCTGCCGGCCCGATTCGAAGGACACGGCGTTCTATCTGGCCGCACTGGAAAGCGGGAATCCCCCGCCAACCGCGCCGCTGAGTTTCGTGCGGACACTGTTCGACAACTACGCGCCTTCGTTTGATCTGCACCTGGGCGCCCTCCAGTACCGCGCGCCGCAGTTGATTCGTGACGCGGTGGCTTCCGTCGCGACGCAGGGCAAGCTGGACGTACTGGACCTGGGTTGTGGCACGGGGTTGAGTGGTGCGGCGCTGGCCCCATTGGCGGCGAGCCTGACCGGCATCGATCTTTCGGCCAACATGGTGGAAAAGGCGCGGGAGCGCGGCATCTATGCCGAACTGTTGGTGGATGATCTGGTCGGCGGAATGAACAAACTGGATCGGCAGTTCGACCTGGTGGTCGCGTGCGATGTCTTCGTGTACATCGGCGATCTGGCGAACGTGTTTGAGGCGGTAAAGCGACGGCTGAAGCCCGGCGGGTTGTTTGCATTTACGACCGAGGCGGAAGACCAGGCGGCCAACTACGTGCTGCGCAGTTCGCGGCGGTACGCGCATTCGGTGAAGTACCTGGAGGAACTGGCGAAGCAATACGGTTTTGAGCAGATCAGTGCCCAGCGCAAGACCCTGCGCACGGAACATCGTCGCGAGATGGCTGGATGGGTGGTTGTACTGAGAACAATCGCCCCTTCGTAGCACGGGCCTGCCGCCCGCGCCCCCCACCCAGCGCATTCGTAGCACGAGCATCCCGCCCGCGCCCCCAACTCAGCGCATTCGTAGCACGGGCATCTTGCCCGTGCCCCCCAACCAAACACCTCCGTAGCACAAAGAGTCCCACCCGTTCCCGCAAATCAGGACGGTTCCAATCCCGCACGGTCAAATCACCCGCTTTTCTTGATCTGCTTCTTCAACAGCTTGATGAACTCGTCAAACCGCTCGACATCCGGGCCGGCGCGGGCGATGTCCAAGCCACCGGGAGGCCTGATCGGATCAAACCGCAGAAAAGTCACATGGCGCTTGTTGTAGGTCATCGCCATCAGCATCACGCCGACGGCCGTCACCGCCGCTCCAATATAGCCAACGATGCCCAGCGGCCCGCCCTGGGCCTTGTAGTAGGCAGCCGCGAAGATCAGCGCTCCGATCGCCAGAACCCAGCCCGCATAGCGGTGCATGCGATAACGCACCTTGACCTCGCGCGGCGCGGCCTTGAGCGAGTCGAGCCGCACGGTGTGCTCGATGCGCTTGTTCTTCAGCAGCCAGTGGGCGCGCACAACCACGCGGTCGCGATACAAATCAAAGACGCGCCGCACCTCCAGCAGCCGCTCGGTATACGTGGCCAAGGATTTTTCGTCCGCCATTGTCGCTCCGGGAGGGCCGGGGTTAGGGCGGGTTCGCACGCCGGCCACCTCGCCCTCCCAAACTCTCTAAAGCCTTTCCAGCATCTCCCGCACGCGCGGGTTCCACTGGAGAAATACGTCATGCTCCCCGATGCGCCGGCCGCCGTGGTTAAATCCGGACACGCATTGAAACCGGCGGCAGTTGACCGGCCGGTCCTCGTAGATCAGGCAGCGGTCGTCCGTGTCGAGGAACACGCACCGGCCTTCGCGATACGGCAGCACGCGCTCGATCACGGTCGACCCGTTGCTGCCGATGCGCACTTCCTGCGAAAACGCGGCGAACTTCCGACGCTCATCGCCTTCCAGTAGAACGGCATAGTCGTGCCCGTTCTGCCGACAGCAGGCCGCGTGGCAGCGACCGCAGGGACTTTCGCCCAGGATGGCCAGGCGCAGGCGGCGCATGGCGTATGTGTCGCGGATGGAAGGCAAAAGTCAAGAGTCAGCCGGTTGCCCGCACCAGCAACCGCGCGGCCGTCGGCCGCGCGCCGAGCCAGCCGGTGCGGGAAGACTGCTCGGCGATCAGCAGCCGTGGAGCAATGCGGGGATCGCGCCGGAAAAGTTCCCGCATCCGCCTTGGGCAGTTGCATTCCCGACTGCGATGCAGCAGGACGATGTGCGCCGGCAGGCGGGCGCCGATTCTCTGGCAACGGTCCAGAATGGCGCAGATCGCGTCAAACGCCTGCTGGTTGGAAAGATGCCCATGGCCGCTCATGATGCGCTCCTTGAGAAACCACGGCCGGTTGCTGTTCAACTGCATCTGCGGATCGTAGTTGCTTTCCAACGCCAGCACGTCCAGATCGCAGAAAGACTCCAGCAGGCGATCAGGAACCCGGCCCAGATCGGTTGCGTAACCAATGCGCGCACCGAACCCCTCCACCACAAAACCGTGGGATCCGGACTGGTCGTGCTCCAGGGCGATGGGGTGAAAATGCAGGCCCTTCAGCGGCTCAAACCCCGCCCCGTCAAATGGGTGGAGCAGACTTCCCAACTCGCCCGAGCTGGTTTGGGAACGGATGGCGCGGGCACAGGACTGATGGCAGTAAATCGCGATACCCTGTTTGCGGATGGTGCGCAGCCAGTTGGGGTTGAAGTGGTCGCGGTCCAGGTGCGTCAGACAGATCGCGCGGATCTGGTCTGGAAGCACCCCCGTCCCGACCATGCGACCGGCCGCGGCGCGGGGGCCGATCCCGATGTCGATCAGCACCAACCCGCCCGGACAACGCACCATGGTGCAGTTTCCGGCGGATCCGCTGGCGAGTATGCAGATTTCAACGGACATCCCTGTCTCAGTTCGTGTAATGGCCAAATGCAGGGTAACGGCAAAACGGCTTCAAGGGAAGCGGCCGGAGCCAATCCAGACCGGGCGCGTGACAGTTTCGGCGTGAGGTGCAGGACCGCACGGCGATGTTGAGGATGTTCTGAACGTCGGTGCCTTCACGAAGCTTGGGCACGGGCGAAGACGCCTGTGCCACGGGGTCCGGTCCCGCCATCCAGGCCCGCTGGCTGCAAGAAGTGTCACGCACCCATCCAAACCGGCTGCCACAATGGCAACCGCCTCGGGTGGCGTCTGGCTCTACCTGCCACCCTGACAGGCCGACCTTTGGCGGCACTGCCAACGGGCCTCCTTAATGTCATGCTTAATTATATGATGGAACTACAGTTACAGATAATACTGTCGCTTGTCTCCCTGCGGCACTGAGTTTGTGATTGCATTGGCCGCCGATGGTTCGCCATCGGCTTCCATTGGTTTACTCATTGGTCGCCCGTACGGGCCGTTTGAACACGAAGGAGACATGGCATGGCCGCAAAGATCCTGGCCTTCGATGTCGAGGCGCGGAAATCGCTTCTCGAGGGCGTGAGCAAGTTGTCGCGGGCCGTCAAGGCAACGCTGGGCCCGCGCGGGCGCAACGCGGTGATCGACAAGGGTTGGGGCGCCCCCACCATCACCAAGGACGGCGTAACGGTCGCCGAGGAAGTGGAGTTGAAGGACAAGTTTGAGAACATGGGGGCGCGGCTGGTCCGCGAGGCCGCCACCAAGACCAGCGACGTGGCGGGCGATGGCACGACCACCGCCACCGTTCTGGCGGAGGCAATCGTGACCGAGGGGTTCCGCATGCTGGCCGCCGGCGCCGACGCGATGGCCCTGGGCCGGGGCATCCGCAAGGCCGTCGATGCCGTCGTCGCGGATCTCAAGAAACAGTCCAAGCCCGTCTCGGGCAAGGGCGACATCGAGAACGTCGCCGCGATATCGGCCAACAACGACCGCGAGATCGGCAAGTTCATGGCCGACGCATTCGAGAAGGTCGGCAAGGACGGCGTGATCACGGTTGAAGAGGGCAAGAGCCTCGACACCTATGTCGATGTGGTCGAGGGCATGCAGTTTGACCGCGGGTTCCTTTCCCCCAACTTCATCACCGATCCCGACGAGATGGTGGCGGAGCTGGAGAAGTGCTTTGTCCTGGTCTACGAGGATAAGATCTCGTCGGCCACGAAACTGATCCCGCTGCTGGAGAAGATCCAGAAGGCCAAGCGGCCGCTGCTGATCATCGCGGAGGATGTCGAGGGCGAGGCCCTGGCGACCCTGGTGGTCAACAAGCTGCGCGGCATCCTGAACGTCTGCGCCGTCAAGGCCCCGGGCTACGGCGACCGCCGCAAGGCGATGCTCGAGGACATCGCGATTCTCACGGGCGGAACGGCCATCATGAAGGACCTGGGCATCGAGCTGGACAAGGTTGAAGTCAGCCACCTGGGCCAGGCCAAGCTCGTGCGCGTCGACAACGACAACACCACGATCATCGAGGGCGCCGGTGAAAGCGAGGCGATCCAGGGCCGCATCGCCCAGATCCGCAAGGAGATCGATGTCACCACCAGCGACTACGACCGCGAGAAGCTCCAGGAGCGACTGGCCAAGCTCTCCGGCGGCGTGGCGCAGATCAACGTGGGGGCGGCCACCGAGGCCGAATTGAAGGAGAAGAAGGCCCGCATCGAGGACGCGCTGCATGCGACGCGTGCCGCCGTCGAGGAAGGCGTCGTGACCGGCGGCGGCGTGGCCATGATCCGCGCCATGCGTGCCCTGGACGCCGAGAAACTGGGCGTCGAAGGGGATGAAGCGGCGGGCGTGAAGATCGTCCGCCACGCCCTGACGGTGCCGCTGAAGACCATCGCCGAGAACGCCGGCACCAGCGGGAGCGTGGTCGTTCGCCGCGTGATGGAGTCCAAGGACACGATGGGCTGGAACGCCCTGACCGGGGAATACGTGGACCTGTTCAAGGCAGGCATCATCACGCCGACCAAGGTCGAGCGCACCGCCTTGCAGAACGCCGCCGAGGTGGCCGTTCTGCTGCTGACCACCGACTGCATCGTCTGCGAGCAGCCCAAGAAGAAGGACGACCACGCCGGCCACGGCCACGGCGGCCCGGGCGGCATGGGCGGCATGGATGACATGATGTAACGGCCCGTCAGCGGCCCGATGCCTGAGTGCTGCCGGTCGCTGAAGCGGGAAGAAAACAAGAAAAAGCTACTGGATTGAGGACTAACACAATGAAACTCAAACCCCTTGCGGATCGCGTGATTGTCAAGCCCCAGGATGCGGAAGAGAAGACCGCCAGCGGCATCTACCTGCCCGACGCGGCCAAGGAAAAGCCCACCAAGGGCAAGGTTGTCGCCGTCGGCCCCGGCAAGCGCGACGACAACGGCAAGTTCATGCCGCTGAGCCTCAAGAACGGCGACATGGTCTATTACGGCAAGTACTCGGGCACCGAGGTCGAGGTCAACGGCGAGAAGTTCGTCATCCTCCGGGAGAACGAACTGCTCGGCGTCCTCGAATAAGTCGCCAGTTGCCGGTTGTCGGTTGCCAGCAACATCCGCTGGCGACAACAACTGGCGGTCTTCCTGGCAACTGGCAACTCATTACTGGCAACTGTGGAGAGAATCATGGCAGCTAAACAGATGAAATTCGGTTCCGACGCCCGGGCGGAGATCGGCAACGGCCTGGCGCAGCTGGCGAAGGCCGTCAAGGCGACGCTCGGGCCCCGCGGCCGCAACGTCGTGCTCCAGAAGTCCTGGGGTTCGCCCCGCATCACCAAGGACGGCGTGACCGTCTCCAAGGAGATCGAGCTCCCGCAGCCCTTCGAGAACATGGGCGCCAAGCTCATCAACATGGTCGCCAGCAAGACCGGCGACGTGGCCGGCGACGGCACCACCACCGCGGTGGTCCTGGCCGAGGCGCTCTATCGCGAGGGCCTGAAGTACACCACCGCCGGCGGCGTGAACCCGGTGACGATCCAGCGCGGGATCATGAAGGCGGCCGAGATCGCGGCCGAAGCGATCACCGCCCAGTCCAAGAAGGTCAAGGGCCGCGACGACTACAAGCGCGTGGCCACGATCAGCGCCAACGGCGACGAACACATCGGCAACCTGATGGCTGACGCGATGGAGAAGGTCGGCAAGGAAGGCGTGATCACCGTTGACGAGGGCAAAGCCACCGAGTCGTACCTGGAGTACACCGAGGGCATGCAGTTCGACAAGGGATATCTGAGCCCCTACTTCCTGACCAATCCCAACACGCTGGAAGCCGAGTTGGAGGATTGCTACATCCTGATCCACGAGAAGAAGATCAGCAATCTGGCCGAACTGCTGCCGCTGCTGAACAAGGTGGTGACCAGCGGCAAGCCGCTGCTGATCATCGCCGAGGACGTGGAGAGCGAGGCCCTGGCGGCACTGGTGGTCAACAAGCTGCGCGGTGTGCTGAGCATCTGCGCCGTCAAGGCGCCGGGCTTTGGCGACCGCCGAAAAGCCATGATGGGCGACATCGCCGTCGTGACCGGCGGACAGTTCATCAGCGAGGACCTGGGCCTGAAGCTCGAGAGCGTCGAGATCGAGCAGCTTGGCCGGGCCAAGCGGGTCGTGGTTGACAAGGACAAGACCCTGATCATCCAGGGCGCCGGCAAGGACAAGGACATCCAGGCGCGTTGCGACCAGATCCGGAAGCAGATCGAGACCACCACCAGCGACTACGACCGCGAGAAGCTCCAGGAGCGCCTGGCCAAGCTCACCGGCGGCGTGGCCGTGGTGAAGGCCGGCGCCAATACCGAAACCGAGATGAAGGAGCGCAAGGACCTGATCGATGACGCCCTGCATGCCACCAAGGCGGCGGCCGAGGAAGGCATCGTTCCCGGCGGCGGCGTGGCATTCCTCCGGGCGATCGAGGCCGTCGAGAACGCCAAGGGCAAGGCCAGGGGCGACGAGAAGATCGGCTTCGACATCGTGATCAACGCCCTGCGCAGCCCCGCCCGTCAAATCGCCGACAACGCCGGCGAGGACGGCGAGGTGGTCGTGGCCAACATCCTGGAAAACAAGAACCCCGCCTGGGGCTACAACGCCGCGACCGGCGATTACGTGGACATGTTCAAGGCCGGCATCATCGATCCGACCAAGGTCGCCCGCACGGCCCTGCTGAACGCGGCCAGCGCGATCGGCCTGGCACTGACGACGGACGTGCTGGTCACCGAACTGAAGGAGAAGAAAGGCGAGGAGGCCAAGGCCGTGGCCGGCGCGGTCGCCTAACCCGCCCTGTTGCCATATACACTCACCTGCGGCGGAGCTGACTGCTCCGCCGCAGGCTTGTTCGGACCAGCAACGGTCCTCGGATTTGCCGGTTTGCCACGCCAGCCCTAAATTGGTGAGCAATGGCCGCCGCCAAACGAGATTACTACGAAGTGCTCGGCGTCGCTCGCACCGCCAGCGACGAGGAGATCAAGCGCGCTTACCGCAAGCTGGCGATGAAGTATCACCCGGACCGCGCCGACGGCGACAAGGCGGCGGCCGAGGCCAGGTTCAAGGAATGCGCCGAGGCCTACGAGGTTCTCTCCGACGCGCAAAAGCGGCAGCGATACGACCAGTATGGCCACGCCGGCGTGGCGGGGCGCCACGACTTCTCCCACATGGACGTGTCGGACATCTTCTCGATGTTCGACGAGATCTTCGGCGGAATGGGCGGAGGCTTCGGCCCGCGGCGCGGCGGCGGGCGATCCGGCGCCCAGCGCGGCTTCGACCTGGAAACCCAGGTGGAGCTTTCGCTGGAAGAGGTGGCCAGGGGCGCTGAAAAGACCATCGAGTTTGACCGCAGCGACAAGTGCGAGTCCTGCGGCGGAAGCGGCGCAAAGCCCGGCTCCTCGCCGATCGTCTGCCCGCAGTGCGGCGGCCAGGGCCGCGTCGCCCAGCAGGGGTTCGGCGGCATGTTCCGAATGGTCACCACCTGCCCGGCCTGCCGGGGCCACGGCCAGGTCATCCGCGAACACTGCCCCGCCTGCCGCGGCACCGGCCGACAGGCCCGCAGGCGCGTGGTCACCATCCACATCCCCCCCGGCGTCCACGACGGACAGGCCGTCCGCGTCGCCGGCGAAGGCGAACCGGGCGTAGGCGGCGGCCCCCACGGCGACCTGCATTGCTACATCGTTATCCGCCCGCATCCCCTGTTCAGCCGACACAACAACGACCTGGTCTGCCAGGTTCCCATCAGCTTCACCCAGGCCGCCTTGGGCGCCACCATCGAAGTCCCCTCCCTGAGCGGCAAGGAACAACTGGAAATCCCCCCCGGAACCCAGCACGGCGAGGTCTTCAAGATCAAGGGCAAGGGTCTGCCCGACCTTCGATCCAAGCGCACCGGCGACGAATTGATTCAGGTTCTGATCGAGATCCCCAAGAAGCTCACCGAAAAGCAGCGACAGTTGCTGCGCGATTTCGCGGCCACCGAGGATGCCTCCGTCATGCCGCAACGCAAGAGCTTCATGGATAAGCTCAAGGAGTTGAAGGACAAGCTCACGGGCGACGTCTGAACCGGCACGCGGTTTGCAGGTCAGATGCGAAAGCCCAGTGTGTCAGAGGTTTGTCATGAGCGAGTTCAGTGAAAGCGAAATCAAGGAACCAACCGGCGAACAGCAACCGGGCAGCGGCCAGGCCTCCGAAGTCGATTCCACTCTGGAGGCCGACCTGCGAAGACTCCAGGAAGAACGCGACTCGCTCTTCGAGCAGGTCGCCCGCGTCCAGGCCGACTTCCGCAATGCCCAGAAACGGCTCGAGACCGAGAAGCAGCAGGCGATCCAGTTCGCCAACAGCCGCCTGATCACCAGCCTGCTTCCCGTGATCGACAACTTCGAGCGGGCCCTGGAAACCGACGCCTCCCGGGCCGATGCCGCGTCGATCCTCAAGGGCATGCAGATCGTATATGACCAGTTGCTGGCCGTGCTGCGACAGCAGAACGTCGAAGTGATCGCGCCCCAGGCGGGCACTCCCTTCGACCCCAACCTGCACCAGGCGCTGATGCAGCAGCCAACCGAGCAGTACGCCGAACCGACGGTGACCCAACTGCTGCAGAAGGGTTACGCTCTGCACGGCCGCATGCTCCGCCCGGCCCAGGTCGCCGTCAGCAGGATGAGCTGAACCTTGTTTTGAGCGATTTTCCTGCGGGAACAGGCCCGCGGGGAACCGGAAATGGTGTTGACTATGCCGACCTACGAATACAAGTGCGACGCGTGCGGTGAACAGTTCGAGCGGTTCCAGTCCATCACCGCCGCACCGGTCGAAAAGTGCCCGGCCTGCCGAAAGAAGAAAGTCCGCCGGCTTATCAGCACCGGCGCTGGACTGATCTTCAAGGGCAGCGGCTTCTACATCACCGACTACCGATCCGACAGCTACAAGTCGGCCGCCAAGGCCGATTCCTCCGGCGGTTCCTCCGGCGACTCAAAGAACGGCGCGGCCGGCGCACCAAAGGAAAGCTCGAGAACCGCGACAAAGAGCGCAGCAACCGCGCCCGCGAAGAAGAGCTGACCGCGCCAGCCTTGCGAGGCCGGCCATGAACTGTCCTATCTGCAAGAGGAAACTGGAACCCGGCCAGCGGGATCGCCCCGGGAGCTTTTTCCCGTTCTGCAGCGAACGCTGCAAACTGATTGATCTTGGGCGATGGCTCGGCGAGCGATACCAGGTCCCCGTCGTCGATCCCGATGACGCCGGCGGACCGGCTCCCCCCAGAGTCCGGCGGCCGGATGACTGATGCCGCCGCGGGCGGATTTGCCTGCAATCGCTTCACTCGACCGGTTTGATGGCAACTCCCTCCCGAATATAATGGCACACCTCCACCAGGGCTGGCGGCGCCTCGGCGATTCTTTCGCCGCCACCCCAAACAGAAGAAGGAGCCCGAATCATGGCCGATGAACCCCACGTCCTGCGCGGCATCAACTGGCGCGAGGCGTTCCCCTTCACGCACCTGTTCCGCGCCTTCAGGATCGCGATCCACCCCTCCAAGATTTTCCTGGCCGCCGTCGCGCTCCTGGCCCTGTACATCGGGGGGCGCGCCTTGGATGCATTGTGGTCGGCCACGGGCCAGGCCATACCGGTGGCCGGGGAAATCCGCGTCTATCAGCAACAGGGCGGCGGCGAGGCCCTGCTGCGTTACCGCCAGCGAGAACGCGAGAACGCCGCCCGCGCCTACGCGCGGCATCTGCCGCTGATCGCCGACAAGCCCGGCGAGCAGTACGCACGGCTCCGCAATCCCGACGAGGCCCTGGCCGCCGCCCGCGACGCCCGTTACACCGGTGATGTCGCTTGGCGCATCCGTCGCGACCGGGACGGCGAAGTCGCGGAACTCATCAGGCGACGCGATGCCGCCCTCGCCCAGGCCGCAAACGACGACGCCCGCCACCAAGCGCACAAGACCTTCGCCGACGATCTGCGGGCGGTCTACGGCCGGGCCGCCGCCGCCCTGGACGACGTGAAAGCCGTCAAGGGCCAGGGCCTGTTCGCCGCGTTCTTCGAATACCAGAGCGAACAGATCAACCAGGTCGTCTCCGGCGTGCTGGAATGGCGCTGGCTGGGAGAGAACGGCGTGCTGGCGTCGATTCTCAGGTTCTTCGTCGTCGCGCCGAGCTGGGCCCTGCGCACTCATCCGGTCTACTTCCTGTTTTTCGGGGCGCTGTTCCTGGCGATCTGGTCGCTGTTCGGCGGCGCCATCTCCCGCATCGCCGCCGTCCACGTCGCCGAGGAGGGGCGCAAACTTTCCGTCCGGCAGGGCATCAGCTTCGCCGTCTCCAAGTTCCTCAGCTTCCTGTCGGCCCCGCTGATCCCGCTGATCATCCTGCTGGGCATCGGCATCGGGCTGAGCGCCGCGGCCTTCGTCGTCACATTCATTTACCTGGACGTGCTCGTGGGCGCGTTCTTCTTCCTGGCGCTGGCCGCGGGCATCGTGATGACGCTTGTGGTGCTCGGCACGGCGGGCGGCCTGAACCTCATGTACCCCACAATCGCCGTGGAGGGCTCCGACAGTTTTGACGCCATCAGCCGGGCCTTCAGCTACGTCTATGCCCGGCCGTGGCGCATGCTCTTTTACTCGCTTGTTGCCATCGCGTATGGCGCCCTGACCTACTTGTTTGTTCGGTTCTTTATCTGGCTGACCCTGGCCCTGACCCAGTTCTTCGTGGGGCTGTTCATTTACTGGTCCGCCCCGGGCGGCGGCAACTACTGGTCGGCCGTGATGCCTCCGCCCGACTTTTCGAGCCTGCCCTACCAGATCGCCTTCGATCGTCTCGGCGCTTACGGCGGCCTGACGGCGTGGCTGGTCGCCGTCTGGAACTACCTGCTGATTTCCCTTCTGGGCGCGTTTGCCATCAGCTTCTATTTTTCCGTCAACACCATCATCTATTACCTGATGCGCCGCGAGGTGGACGCAACCGAAATGGACGATGTCTACCTCGATCAGCCCGACGACGACTTCGGCGAGCCGCGCACCGCGACCCCGGCGGCCCAGGCTCCCGCAACCGAAACCGCCGCCGCGCCATCCGCGAACGCCCAGCCGCCCGGCGAAACGGCGCAGCCGCCCGCGCAGGAGCCGCCCCCCGGCGCGTGATGCCATGCTCCTGGTACCCTACGCGGGGCTGTTCCTCTGGAGCTTCCTCGCCGCGACCATCCTGCCCCTGGCCTCCGAGGCGCCGCTCGCCGCAATCGTCCATTCCCACCAGCGGATCGGCCTGCCGGTGGCAGTTGCGACCGCTGGCAACTTCCTGGGCGCAGCCACCACCTGGTGGATCGGCCGCGCCGCGGCACGCGCGCTGCGCCGACGCGGTCCGTCCAGCCCCCGACAGCAACAGGCGATGGTCCTGCTCCGGCGATTCGGCCCGCCCGCCCTGCTGTTTTCATGGGTCCCCCTGATCGGCGACGCGATCGTGGCGTCGGCCGGTGCCGCGGGCATCGGATTCGCCGCCTTCGCCGCCTGGACAATTCCCGGCAAACTCGCCCGCTACGCCCTGGTCGCGGCTGCGGTCATGAGCATGTGAGGTCCCGATGAAATCGCGCGGTGTGATCTTCGATATGGACGGCGTGCTCGTTGATAGCTACAACGCCCACCTCCGAAGCTGGCAGCAGACCGCAACCCGGCACGGCCTGTTTATGTCCGAGGAGGACTTTGCCCGCACCTTCGGCCGCACCAGTCGCGAAATCATCCGTCAACTCTGGCCCGGTCGGTTCACCGACAGCAAGATCGTCGAGTTCGATCTGGCGAAAGAGGCCGCCTACCGCGATGTCCTCCGGCAACATTTCCCCGAGATGCCCGGCGCAAGCGACCTGATCCAGTCGCTTCATGAGGCGGGTTTCCTGATCGCGATCGGGTCTTCCGGGCCCTGTGAGAATGTCGAGCTGGTCCGGCAATCGCTCCGCGCCGGCTCACTGATCCAGGCCGTCGTACACGGCGGCGAGGTCCGCCACGGCAAGCCAGATCCCGAAGTCTTCCTCGTTGCCGCCCGCAAGCTCGGCCTGGAGCCAGCTTGCTGCGCCGTGATCGAGGATGCTCCCGTCGGCCTGCAGGCCGCGCGGCGGGCGGGCATGGCCGCCATCGCGCTGACGGGCACGGCCGACCGCAAGATGCTGGAGGTTCATGCTCACCGTGTCGTCGATCATCTCCGGGAACTCTCGCCGGACGAAATCGCTCAGGTCGTCAGGTCGGCTCGCGCCTGATTGCCCGGCGCTTGCCCACTCACGCAACCGGAGAATAGCATGTGCTCCCGGTATGCGGCAGGATGCGGTGCCGTTTGGCGAATCCGCCATGTGCGCAAGTTGGTACCAATCCTGCCCGATGACTTCCCCGAAGCTCTCAAGACATGGCTCGGCATTGCCATGGCCAGCCGTGCCTCCATGAGGTGAGAGGGACTCCGCAGGGCGATGCAGTTGCCGTTCGCCGGAGAAGAGGATAAGGATTGCCGACAATGCCCAAAGCCAAATCACTCCCCCCGCGCAACAAGGTCAGGACGCAGGATACCTGGAATCTTGCCAGCCTTTTCCCGGACGATGCCGCGTGGGAAGCCGCGTTCGTGAAATGGGAGAAGCGCATCAGCGGCTACGCCAGGTTCAAGGGCAGACTCGCCCGCAGCGCCGCTACCCTTGCCGCCTGCCTGCGATTCGACGCCAGTCTTGATCGCGCCGGCGAGCGGCTGGGCAATTACGCCTTCCTTCGCGCCTCCGAAGATCAGGGCAACAGCGACTACCAGCGAATGAAGGGGCGATACCAGCACGTGGCCACCCGGGCCTCCGAGGCCGCGAGCTGGATTCGCCCGGAGATTCTCTCCATACCGAAGGCGAGAATGGATCGGTTTCTCAAGTCCCGTGAACTGCGGGACTGGACCGTCGCCCTGGAGCGCATCCTTCGCTATCGCCCGCACACGCTGTCGCCCGCCGAGGAGCATCTGCTGGCCATGCAGGGCCAGATGGCCGAGGCATCCAACCAGGTCTTCCGCCAACTCAACGACGCCGACCTGAAATGGGGCATGATCCGCGATGAGAAGGGGCGGCTCGTCGAGCTGAGCCACTCCTCCCTCTCCGCGTTCCTTCACTGCCCCGCTCGATCCGTTCGCCGCGAGGCGTTCCACAGGTACTACGAGCAGTTTGACGCCCACAAGAACACCATCGCGGCCGCGCTCAATGGGTCTGTCCAGCGAGATGTCTACTATGCCCGCGCCCGCAGGTATCCCAGCGCCCTGGAAGCGGCGCTTTTCCCCGACCGGGTGCCGGTGAAGGTCTACGACCACCTGATCGATTCCGTCCACCGCGCCCTGCCGACGCTCTACCGCTACTTCGAGTTGCGCCGCCGCAAGCTCAAGATCAAGGACATCCACCACTACGACACCTACGTCCCGATCGTCTCCGGGATCGACCGGCGCCACACCTGGGAGCAGGCCGCCAGCCTCATCATCGATGCCCTCTCTCCCCTGGGGGATGAGTATTGCCGCACGCTGCGCGACGGCCTGGGGAAAGACCGCTGGGCCGACCGCTATCCCAACCGCGGCAAGCAGTCGGGCGCGTTCTCGTCCGGCGGATACGACGGAATGCCTTACATCCTCATGAACTACCAGCCGGCCGTGCTGGACCACGTCTTCACCCTCGCGCATGAGGCCGGGCACTCGATGCATTCGTGGTACTCGGCCCGCAGCCAGCCGTACCAGTACTACAACTACACGATCTTCGTCGCCGAGGTGGCCAGCACCTTCAACGAACAACTGCTGCTGAACCACCTGCTCAACAACGCCGCCAACCGCAGGGAAAGAGCATACCTGGTCAACCACGCCATTGACGAAATCCGCGGCACGATCATCCGCCAGACCATGTTCGCCGAATTCGAGCGGATCATTCACGACCTGGTCGAGAAGGGCGAACCCCTCACCGTCGATACGCTGCGATGCAGTTATCGCGGGCTGCTGGACCTCTATTTCGGGCCCGACTTTTTCATCGACAAGGAACTGGAACTGGAGTGCCTCCGCATCCCCCACTTCTACCGGGCCTTTTACGTCTACAAGTACGCCACCGGCCTGTCGGCCGCCATCGGCCTCAGCCGGCGCGTCCTGGATGGCGGCCGGCGTGAACTGAACGACTACCTCGGATTCCTCAAGGGCGGATGTTCCAAATACCCGCTGGACCTGCTCCGCGACGCCGGCGTGGATATGGAACAGCCGCACACGGTGGATGCGGCGATGCAGCGATTCGGGCAGCTCGTGGAGGAACTCGACCAACTCCTGTAGAATCCCGACATGCGACCCAAGACGCTGATTCTCCGCACCGCCGGCACCAACTGCGACCGCGAAACCGCTCATGCCTTTGAACTGGCCGGCGCCTCCACCCAGTGCATCCACGTCAACCGCCTGCTGGAGCACCCCGGCCTCATCGACGACTTCCAACTCCTGGCCATTCCCGGCGGCTTCAGCTATGGCGATGACATCGCCGCCGGGCGGATCTTTGCCAACCAGATCCGCCACCATCTGGCCGACGCCTTCGCCCGCTTCATTGAGGCCGGCAAGCCGATCATCGGCATCTGCAATGGCTTCCAGGTACTGGTCAAGACCGACCTGCTTCCCGGCCCGATTGCCGGGCGGGACGGGCAGACCTGCACCCTGTTCAACAACGACTGTGGCCGATTCGTCGATCGCTGGGTGCACTTAAAAAGCGCGGCGAGCAGGTGCATCTGGACATCCGACATTGATTCACTTGACCTGCCCGTCGCCCATGGCGAGGGCAAATTCGTCCCAAAAGACGACCAGATCCGCAAGGCTCTCTGGGACAACCGCCAGGTCGCCCTCATCTACGCCGCCGCTGACGGCTCCCCCGCGCGCGGAGCATTCCCCGACAACCCAAACGCGAGCGTTGACGACATCGCCGGCATCTGCGATGCCAGCGGCCTGGTTTTCGGCCTCATGCCCCATCCGGAACGATTCGTCGATCCCACCCAACATCCGGCCTGGACGCGCCTTGGGTCCGCTCTCCGGGAAGGTCAGGGCCTGACCGTCTTCCGCAACGCGGTGCGCCACGTCAACAGCAGCGTCGGTGCGGGCATTTAGTAGATTGGCCGAACCGCCAGATCGAGCGTGAAGGAGATGGGCGACTGACCGGGCCGCTCTGATAGGACACCAGTCGTCGCATCTTCACCCAGATTCCCTGATTAACCTTCCGGAGACATTTTGCCATCGCTGCGCCGTTGGAGCCGTAGCGGGAAAGGCAGGGCGGTTTATTTCACCCGAGTTGTGAGGAAGTGGCATCCGGGTTCGGTGTGAGGACTGACAAGCACTTACTCCATTATCTTTCAGAAGTCTGAGGGCGATTTCGCGAACTTTCCGACGTTATGGCTGCGGGCATTCCCGGAATCGCGGGGGCGGACCAAGTAGCACGGGCATCCCGCCATGCCCAGGCCCCGAGAAGACACCGACGCGGAGAAGATTCTCAAGACCGCCATACGACACTCCGTCCATGGCCGAAACTGTCACGGCCCGCTTGCGCTGGCCGGTGTTCTGGCGGATTTGACCGGCCAAGCCAGGCCTGACAGCAACGGGAACGTCGAATCCGGCGACGGGGCCAACCCGGAAAGCTGGACCGGCGTCGGTTTCGGGATCGCCGCAACGCAGGGCCGAACCCCGGCCGATGGCATGCCCCGAGGCGGCCGAAAGGCCGCCTCGGTTGTCTGTGTGGACCCCTCGACGGAAGGATGTCCTCGGGGCCAGATGGCGAAGTGAAGAGACGATCACTGGCCTTTGCCGACCAGGCCCAATCGCTCTCTGACCAGTTCCGGCAGGAACTTGACCGGCACCGAGCCGTGCGCCAGAACCGCCTCGTGATATTGTCCGAGATTGAACTTCTCGCCCATATCCCGCTGGATCGCCTGCCGCAGGCGGTAGTGAGCCATCCGGCCGGTGAAGTAGGTTGAAAGCTGCACGGAACTCTGCTTGCTGCGGATGACTTTCAGCCTTGCCTCGCCCTCGGACTGGAACGCCTGCTTGACCAGCAGGTCCATGGCCTGTTCATCGCTCATGTTCTCACAGTGCATGCGGTGGTCGAGGATCTTGTTGGCGACGGCGCGCAGGTAGAACTTGAGTTGGCTGAGTCGCAGGGCCGGATCGCCGTCGCCGTAGCCCTGGTCGAGCATCATCTGCTCGGTGTAGACGGCCCATCCCTCGACGAACACGCCCGAACCCAGCACCTTGCGGATCAGCGATGGATTGCGGTTGGCGTACTCCATCTGGACGTAGTGGCCGGGGTAGGCTTCGTGAATCGTCAGCACCTGGAGCATGTGGCGGTTGTATTCTTCGAGGAAGCTGCGGATGCGCGCTTCATCCCACGAACTCGGCGGCGGGCTGATGGCGTAGTGCCCCGTGGCGGTGGGGTCCAGCGGCGGGGGCGAGGCCATGTACGCCACCGCGTTGCCTCGCTGGAACTCGGGCATCTCGATGATGCGGCAGCGATCCGGCTCGGGCAGCGTCAGGATTCCCGCCGAGGAGATAAAGCGCTTGATGTTGTCCACCGTCGCGCGGGCGTCTGCGACAAGTTGCTCCGGCCGGCCGTGGTCCTGGGCGATGCGGGCCAGCACGCGCTCGATGGTTTCGCGGCGGCCTTCCGGATCGTCGGGCGGAAGGGCCGCACCCGGGAAGTAGCGGTGCCAGACCTGCCGCGCCAGCACGTACATGTCGCTGCGAACGCGCTCAAACTCGGTTTGCGCGTCGGCGAAGTTCTGCTCGGCAGTGATGCCGGCGTCAGTCTCGAGCTCGAATTTCCGGGCAAACTTCTCCCGCCCGATGCGCCACTCGCCCCTGGATCGGGGCAAGAGGTCGTTTTCGAGAAACTCCTGGTACGACCTGAGCACCGGCACGAGCTGGGCCGCCGCGGCCTTCAACTCCGCCATCTGCTCGGTCTGCCCCGCCAGGACGAACAGGTCGGATTCATAGAACCGTATCGCTCCGCGGTTCTGCTGGATGGCCGTTTCGACATAAACGCGCGGCGGATTCTCAAGGCTCCGCCGCGCGGCGGCGACCACGTTCGGCACCTGGCGGATGCGGGCGATGGCGTTGGCGACGTTCTTCTCCAGGGGCAGCGTCGATTGCGTCAGCAGCGTGAAGACCGTGCCGCTGATCAGGCCGCTGTATGTGCGCGGATCGGTGACGTAGGGGTTGAACTGCTCGGTCATCCAGATCGACCGGCGGAGGCTGTGTTCGAGGATCTGGCAGTCGATCTGCCCCGCACGGCTGAGCCTGGCGAAGGTCACGCGGCGCGGCAGCGCTTCGAGCGTGGCCTTCGTATGCTCGGCCCACCGGAGTCGCGCCTCGGCGGACACGTCGTCGAGCCGGTCGTCAAACCCATGATCGCCCAGCCCGGTGGCCATGCTCGGGCGCATCCTGAAGGCGGCCTCCAGATGCTCCCGGAAGAAGGCATCGAGGACGGCGTCTTCATCGGCCGCGGCGGAAACGACGGTGGAGAATGCAATGAGGCTCACGATGAGGAGAGAAACAAGAATGTTCATGGCTTCCTTTGGCGCGGCATGCCGCACCCTACTTGATCGGCGGCAGCTTGATGTGCACCGGCGGTGTTCCGGTCGCCTCGCGGGTGAACTGCTCACCGTAAATGGTGAAACCCTCGACAAACCCGCCGTGGCTGAGGAAGAACCGCCCGTTCTCCACGCCCATGAAACGGTCCAGGCGATCGGCCTTGCCGGTGCCGTCATGGCTGAAGCGGGCGGTGGTCAGTTCGATCCACTTCCCATCCGGGGTGCGAATCCACTGGTTGCCGTACAGCGCCTTGCGCACCATGTGGCCGTTGCTGCCCCAGAAGTTCTCGCTGAAGCTGTGCAAACCCTTCAGGTAGCCGCCTTCCTTCGGCGCTTTCCACGCCGAGATGAGCATCCACTCGCGTTTCTCCGGATGATACCAATAGCCGGCGAAGGTGGTGTAATTCCCGTCCACAGGCTCGGCCGTAACGATGAACTTCTGGGTTTCTCCCGTTTTCCACATGTACTTGAGGTGACTGTGCCCACCCGTGCCCTCGTTGCCGAAGTCGCCGCTGAAGACCCCCTCTCCTTTACCCATCAACTTCACGCGATTCTCGTCGGCCACCTTGTTGCGATCGACGGCCTCGCCGCCGCTGTCCCAGACCGAGAAGATGATCCGCCGCTCAGTCCTGCTGTTGACCTGCATGCCAAAGTACCCGCGATGCCAGCCGCAGGCCATGTAGAACGTGGCGGTCGGCTCTTCAACCGCCGTGACCTCGCAGTAGAACGCCGCGACCTTCGTGTCGGCCGGCACGGGATAGAACAGGTGCACGGATGCGGCATTGCGGCGTTCCTTGAGATTGAAGTGTGCGCCCTCGATGGCCGGGCCATCCAGCAACAGCGCTTCCAGATCCCCGAAGGCCTGCCCCTTCTCATTCAGCGACTCGAGGGCAAACCGCTGGTACCCGGGCCGGTCGATGACAAAACTGCCAAAGTTCGCGGTGACGGCCTCGGGCGAGCCTTTCACTGTAACCTGCCGCGACTGTCCCCCGACCGTCAGTTTCAGCTTCGACTCGGCCTCCGTTGGCAGGCGCAACACCAGCCTGGCCGAAACATCCCCGGCCTGTTTGAACTGGCCGTACCAGTTCACGGAAATCGCCGGGTCAGTCCATCGTGTGACGCCGCCGCGCTGGCTGACGCGAGCCCCCTCGGGATCGGGCAGTGTGTACGCGGTAAACGCCGGCACGCGAAGCTCGGCGGCGTGTGCCGCGAGTGTGAAAGCCACAATGTGAACCACAGACAGCACCACCGGACAGACTCGCCAAATGCTCATGCATAGTCCTCGTTAACCGCCGATTGTACACCAGGCAGTGCTTGCCGCCGACATGGCCGGAACCGGGATAGTCCCTGGAGTCTTCCCTGATTTGAATTGGGCGCGCAGGCCCCCTATGCAGTAGTAGGTCATCAACTGCAAGGAGGCTCTATGCGATGCGTCAGGGATGACGTTCAGCGCCTATCGACGCTGTTGTGTGATTATATCCAGCCACTGGGGATGTTGGTACGGGACGGTCCGTTGCGCGCCATGCGTGAAC
>Ga0209381_1001608_pt1 | contig 34904 bp, 48 predicted proteins | sample DewCreD2012metaG_FD_184111 | JGI IMG/M metagenome (GOLD analysis project Ga0209381, IMG submission 184111) | Hot spring sediment bacterial and archeal communities from British Columbia, Canada, to study Microbial Dark Matter (Phase II) - Dewar... ... | reverse complement strand
CAAGAATATAAAGCACAAACACATGCGGGATGATCATGTATAACCATCCAAACAAGGTGCGCAATACTAACTGCAACCTTGAGTAATGTTCCTGATGTTTAATGATTAGTTCCATAATTGTGGGATTTAAAGTTTATCAAATATAAAAATAGTTAATGGAATTTATTATTAGTGAATAATCTTTTTAAAGAAATTTAATATTGGTTTATTATATCCTGAACCATGAAGAAAAATTTCAATCCCGGCCGGGTACCTTTATTGAAAACTTCAGGTTTAACCGGGATTTTGCAGTTGAAAAATTGCAAACAGCTCAAGCGGTTTTCCGGTTGAGCGTACCCGGTAACCCTTTGCTCGCTGTAGCTATGCAATAGCGAAAGCGATGCCGCCGTAGAAAATCTTCCTTTGGTTTGAATACCAAAGTATTGATTTTCAAGAGCGTTTATCAGTTGAGATTAATCAACTGATAAATCAGGGTTTAATTAAGCACATGTAGATAAGCATATTATCGTTAGTTTATTTGTATTTGTGATGGCTGTATAAGAATATTGCGATGGAATGTTTTTTTTAAACGGATGTAAATGCCTTTCTTTGTCGTATGAGAAAGATCCGGCCATATATTGTGTGCAGCGATGGCAAAGGTAATCTGTACGAAGACCGCACGTTGTATGCTGCCGGCCGAAGTGGCTTCGATTTTATTCCGCTCTATCTTCATCAGATGATCGAGGTGCCTGAAGGCAGCGACATGTTTGAACTCCCGGGACGTGCAGCGGTTGGATTCAACGCTCAGGGTTATCCGGGTATATCTACAGAGGGTATTGCTGCGGCTTCATTTATTGCTCCGGCCTACACACAATTACATCTGGCGGCCTACCACACTTTTGCCGGTGCGCCGGTGCTTCCGTTATATGCTTATTCGCCGCTGGCATGGTATAAAGGCCGGTTTTATACATCGGCTGTACGTGTAGATGCCGATGACCGGCAGGACTGCAGGCATTTCGACCAGAAAGCCATTATTCGTGAAGGACGCAAATTGCTGAAAAAATATCCGGCTAACCGACTTGTTAGCCATCTTGTTGAGAATTGTGCATTCACCTATCTGTGTCCTGCAGCACGAAATTTTGTGATGCATCGTTGGGAAGCGCCCATACCGGCGTCCCCTGTATGTAATGCTGATTGCATCGGTTGTATATCCTTTCAGCCGGCCGATAAATCTCCGGTGTCATGCACCCAGCACCGTATCAGTTTTATTCCAACACCACAAGAGATGGCCGAATTTGCTATCCATCATCTTCAGACAGCGCCGCGTCCTGTGGTTAGTTTTGGTCAGGGCTGCGAAGGCGAACCATTGATGGTGGCCGGTCACATTGCAGAGGCAGTGAAACTGATCAGAAAAAAAACAAGTGCCGGAATTATTAACCTCAATACCAATGCTTCTTTGCCTGCTCAGGTTGAGATACTTTGCGATGCCGGCATAGATAGTGTCCGCATCAGCACAAATAGCGTCAGAGAAAAGGATTATATGGCCTATTACCGGCCAAAAAAATATTGCTTTGACGATGTTCTGGAATCGGCCAGAATTATCAAAAAAAAGAATAAGTGGCTCTCTCTGAATTATTTTGTCTTGCCCGGTTTTACCGACAGTAACGATGAGGTATCTCATTTATTGAAATTTATCGAAAAATATAAACCGGATATGATACAGTGGCGCAATTTTAATATTGATGCCGAGTGGTATTTCGCGCAGGTATCGGTTAGTTCTCTTCCGCCGGCCTGCGGCATGATGAACCTCCTGAAAATGATCCGCAAACGGTTTCCGCGCTTGTGCTTCGGATATTTTAATCCGCACAGCCAAACGATGCATAAGTACCGAACGAAATGATTAATTTTACAGCCATGCAGCCATCTTTGTATCAACCCGATTCAGCAGGATTTAAAGACAGTGTGCATAGCATGTTCTCTTCTATCGCTCATTCGTATGATTTTTTAAATCATTTGTTCTCGTTTAATATAGATAAATATTGGAGAGTTGTTACAGTGCATGAATTGCGTGATCGTTTAGTCATGCAAGATGCGCATGAAGCAATACATATCCTCGATCTGGCAACCGGAACCGGTGATCTTGCATTTGAAATTTGCCGGCAAACCGGTGTGACGGTTACAGGTGTTGATCTGGCCCAGGAGATGATTGATGTGGCCCGGAAAAAATTATTGAAGAAGCCGGTTCTGCAGTTGCGTTTGCAGTTTATAACCGGTGATGCAGAAAAACTTTCTTTTCCGGATAATTGTTTCGATGGAGTAACTATTGGTTTCGGGATTCGTAATTTCCCGGGATTAAACCGGTGTTTTGCTGAAATAATGAGGGTATTGAAACCGGGTGCCCCACTGGTGATCATTGAGTTCTCTCAACCGAAGACAGGGATTGTCCGCGCAGTAATGACCGTGTTCAACCGCTTGCTCTTTCCGGTGATCGGACGGTTATTATCTGGCCATCGTACTGCATATAGTTATCTGCCCGTATCAGTTGCATGCTTTCCTTATGGTCAGGTACTGGCTGATAAACTGTCCGATGCGGGATTCTTGAATGTCCGGTTTAAACAACTTTCATTTGGAATCGTTACAGTATACTCGTGTAGCGCAAGAGACTGACGAATGGGTTTTTGTGGATTCGTTTTTTCTTACTACCTTCGTAATCCGTTGAAATATTTATGATTATGCAGCGATTATTTTTTTTCTTCGTCGCATGTGTGCTTCTTCCGGTGCATGCACAGAAACCGCTGTATAATGATCTGGGCAAAGGCCCAAAGGTAATGAACTATCAGGAGGTGGATCTCAGACCGTTGCATTTCGGCTTTTCCCTCGGATTCAATACCATGGATTTTTTAGTCCGCCAATCGGCACAAAATATTTTTTACGATTCCCTTACTGCTGATGTGACTCGTCTGTATCCCGGCTTTAATGTTAATATCATCACCGATGCGCGGCTGCATGATTACTGGTCAATCCGGTTTTTGCCCGGATTGATCTTCGGACAACGCAACCTGACCTATTGGAAAAAAGAGAGCGCTTTTGATTCGGATATGAAACTGGAATCGAACCTGCTTGATTTTCCGCTGCTGATAAAATATAAGGCAAAACGCATCAACAACTACAGACCGTACATGATTGGCGGTGGCAGTCTTCGGCTGGATATGGCAGCTAAAAAGAAATATGACGAGGATGAAGAAGTATATGTGAAATTGAAAAAACTGGATTATTATTATGAGTTCGGCTTTGGAATTGATTTCTACTCTGTGTACTTTAAGTTTTCTACTGAATTTAAAATGTCGGTCGGTTTACGCAATGTATTAACCGATAAACCCGATCCACATCACCCCGAATATGTGAATGCTATTGAACGGCTTAACTCTTCTATATTTCAACTTTCAATGCATTTTGAATAGCTGGTGCCATTTACAGTGGACTTCTGCTTTTGTACAATCGGTATTAGCACATATAATCTACTTGCCCCCACGAGGATTAAAAACCCGGATTAAATGACTGATAGCAGTATTGATGGTTGCATGTATATCTTCGGACAACCGGAAAAAATACACCGGTAGAAAAAACAACACTGTTAATAGAACACTTTGAACGGTTGAGTCAATAAACAGATGTCCTTGAATTATCACCATTTCTGCAATATACCCGGTAATAATAATTGTAATAATTACCCATAAGCAATTCAGTGTGAAGGGGTGTATGCCAAACCACCTGTAAACCAACCATACCCTGAGCATGTGATAAACAAAAAGCGTGAACATGGCAGCTATGGCTGCTCCATTGATGCCCAGCGGTGGTATCAGCAGGTAATTAGTTGTAATGGTCAGGAAAATAAGCAGGATAGAGAAAAGCATATCAAAGCGGTATTTTCGTGAAGTAACCAAAATTGCACCGTTGAGACCGGTTATCATATCAAACAGCTTGCCTATTCCCAGAAAAAGAAATACAAAGCGGCCTTCGCGATAAACCGATGGCATGAATGAAAAGATTGTGTCCATATTGATCCAGAGCAATACAAACAGAAATCCGCCAATGATCAGATTATTGATCGTTACTTTTTTGTAAAGCACCTCTAATCCTTTCATGTCTTTCTTTTTCCAGTGCCATGCGACAATCGGGCTCGATATTTTCATTATTGCCCGATAGGGAACAAGCAGTACTCCGGTGATATAGGTTATAGTAAGATAAATCCCTGTTTTGTCCAATCCGATCATGCCGGCAATCATTAGCGCGTCAACATTGCTGATCAGCACAGAACTGATGTTGCTTAGTATACTGAAAAAACCAAATTGAAAAACAACTTTTTTCAGCCGGTTGAATTTTGTTGAAGCAGTAGGTAGCAAAAATAAGTGTCCTATGATGTATGTGTAAATAATTATGGTTAGGGCACACAAACAAAAACAAGAGACATAAACAACTACAAACCATTCGAAAGAGTACAGTTTAAGAATGTATCCGGTAATGCTGAGCGTGGTGAATAGCCGTATCAGTACATCATATACAAATGTCGAAAAAATTGTTTTTAGCAGTGACCGCAGATAATTATCGAAGATATGATAAACCAGAAACGCCAAGGCCAAAGGAATAACATAGTAGTAATAGTGTATCAGAAGCGATGAGCGAACCGAATAGTAGGCCGCTACCTGGTTGTGAAATAGTATAAACAACAAGGTTACCAGCAGAAAGCCGATCATTGCGATGAGTATGATCCAGAACAGAAATCCATTGTGCCGGTTCCGGTCATTTTTAAAGAAGGGGAAAAACCGGAGGATGATGTTGTTTGTCCCAAGTGCCGCTACCTGAGCATAAATAAGGGCAATACTGATCAGGATATTCGCAAGCCCAACCTCCTCGGTTTTCAGAAAGTTCGGAAATAGCAGCAGTTTGTTTAAATACCCTATGGTTACACCCGTATAGGATAATACGGTCATCCAGAAACTCTCTCTTCTTACAATCCCCATAGTTAAAAATCAATCAAAAATAATAAAATTATCGGTAATCCTTAGGTTGATTCATCCATATTCAGAATATATATACTAAAAATGTTATTTTTGCAGTGATAAAAATATTTTGTATGAAAAAATTTGTTAAGGAATTAATAAAAAGAATTTTACCTGCGAGTCTAATTACCTTATTGCGCAGCATACGAGCTACTATTGTCATTTATATTTGGCGACGACAGTCAAGCCCTGTTCCTCCTCCTAAGTATTTTAAACAACAATTTATTTCTAAACAGCAAAGAATAACGGGTTATGATATTCTGGTTGAAACAGGCACCTATCTTGGAGAGATGATTGAGGCACAGCGAAATTTTTTTTCTATAATCTATTCGATCGAACTATCTGATGATTTATTTCTGAAAGCCAGTGCGAAATTTAAGAAATATGGACATATTAAACTAATCCATGGTGATAGCGGTAAATTAATGAAGGAGGTTATTAAGCAAATCGAACGGCCTTCTGTTTTTTGGCTGGATGGTCATTATAGTGCAGGAATTACTGCTTTAGGAGAAACAGAATGTCCTATTTATGATGAATTAAATTCAATTTTGATTTCGCCTTTCCCACATCTTTTACTCATCGATGATGCACGTTGCTTTAATGGAACCCATGATTATCCAACGATAACAGATTTAAAAAAGTATTTTGAACATTCAGGACGCAAATTCTCTTTTAGTATTGTAGACGATATAATTAGAGTAGCTCTGCAATAATGAATCTTAGCATTACATACAACGCCCCTTTTGTACAGGAGCATTACAACAAAAAGTACTCTAATTATCACATGCTCCCGGGTTTTGACTGGGAGAAGAGAAAAGTAGAAGTGGTTTTTGGTTTTCTTTTTAAACAGGCAGGTATTGTTCCTGGTGAGAAATACTTTATAGACCTCGGTTGCGGAATAGGCACTAAAACGTATATCCTTTCTAAATATTTTCGATATTCAAAAGGGCTTGATTTTTCTCCCCATGCCATTCAGATTGCCCGGTTGCTCAACGATAATCCTGAACTGATGTTCGAAGAAGCTGATATCCGGCAATCATCCTTTGAGATAAGGTATGACGTGGTTACTGCGCTTGGGCTATCTATTCTAAATGTCAGCAGTATTGATACGCTCGTATCCGAGATTACACTGATTACCGATAATTTTATGAAACGGTCGGGTATGTTAATCATTAATTCGTTTACCGATTTCTCAGGTACCGCACCCACCGGCTGGTATTGCCATACACGAAAAGAACTGAAGCAACTGAAACGCGTTCTCAAAGAAAATGGGTTTAAAGCAACCATTATTTTTCCGCACCGGCATGCTTCGTTTTATGTTCATTTAGGCGTTGCCGCTCTTGTTGAATGGATGCGACTGATTATCAGCCGACGCCGTCAGTATTATCTAATTGTCAGACGCAATGCTTAAATTCATCGCACGCTTTATCCAACATGCAGGCATTGACGTAAAAAAACTGTTCAATGTGCTGCGGGGATTGCCTTTTTTTATTCGCGACTATTTTATTATCCGTAGCCAGATCAGATTTTCTGACCGGCAGTTTGAAATTCGGCAGCTTTATCCCATCCTCGACGAACGGTTTATACAGAGCAGCCGGATCGGCTGGAATTATTTTTACCAGGACCTTCATGTGGCACAGCGGATTTTTTTGGCTAATCCGGCCAAACATGTTGATGTGGGCTCGAGGGTAGATGGATTTGTTGCTCACGTGGCTACTTTTCGCCCTATTGAGGTTTATGATATCCGTGCTATGGAGAACCGCATACTCAATGTTACCTTTGTGCAAGCTGATGTCTGCAGCCCCGATTTCCCGTTTACCGGTTATTGTGATTCTATATCATCGCTGCATGTCATTGAACATATCGGGCTTGGCAGGTACGGCGATCCCATAGATATCAACGGACATCTTAAGGCATTGGCAAATATTCATCGGGCACTCAAGCCGGCTGGTATCTTTTATTTCTCTGTGCCCATTGGCCCCCAACGGATCGAGTTTAATGGCCACAGGGTATTCGGACTGCAGTATCTACGCGATTTACTGATATGCGACTACGAAATCCTCTTCTTCTCGTATGTTGACGATACAAACTGTTTTCACCGCCATGTTGAGCTTAATCAAGACCTGATAGCCGCTAATGCCGGTTGTACTTATGGTTGTGGAATTTTTGAACTCAGGAAAAAGGGATAATATGATCATCATCAAACTTACCAGCGGATTGGGCAACCAGCTTTTTCAATATGCCGCAGCACGACGGCTGGCACATATACATAATACTGAATTATTGCTTGATATTGACTCCTTTGGACAGAATAAGCTTCGTTCGTATCAGTTGAAGCATTTTAATATCAGGGAAAAATTTGCTTCTCCCTCCGATGTTTTTAAGCTCTATCCTGCCGAGGGACTGAACCGAATGATGATCCGTCGGGTTTTAGGTACCCGTATTTCCTACAAATTCAATAATCTGTTGGAGAAAAAACACCGAAACAACTATTTTACTTATTCAAACTCAGGGCATGTCCCGCCATTGATTAACGGAAAATTGCTTGTACAGCGTTATTTCCATTTTGATAACGAAGTATTGTCTGCGCCCGATAATCTGTATCTCATGGGTTATTTTCAATCGGAGAAATTTTTTTGTGATATTGAGGGAATAATTCGCAAAGATTTTGTTTTAAAGAATGAAGTTTCTGGCAGGAATAAAGAATATCTTTTGGCTGTGCAAGCCACTCAGTCGGTATCACTGCATGTACGAAGAGGAGATTATGTTAATGACCCGGAAACAAAAAAACTTTTCAATATCTGCAATGCCGGATACTACAATAAAGCAATACAAATGATGTACGAATTTACAGGCAAACCCCACTTTTTTGTTTTTTCGGATGATTTATTATGGGTTAAAGAGAATCTTGAGATAAAATTTCCGGTTACCTTTGTCGACTGTAATACGGATAATGCCATTGAAGATATGCGTTTAATGTGGTCGTGCAAGCATAATATTATTGCTAACAGCTCATTCAGCTGGTGGGCTGCATGGCTCAATAATAATGCTGACAAGAAAGTGATTGCTCCCTCGCGATGGATTAATCAGAAGAATTATAATATGAATGACATTGTTCCTGAATCGTGGATACGAATTTAGCCGTTGATGAAATCAGAAATTAAATACTATCTTAAATCACCGGTACGCCATAAAATACAAGCCATCAGAGGTCTGTGTAATGGTAAAACAGTGCTTGATATTGGTTGTGTGGGGCAAGATAAGTTTTATGATAATCCCGGTTGGTTGCATCATCATATCAAACAAACAGCGTCCGAGCTTACCGGCGTTGATATTGTTACGGAACATAAAGCCATTCTTGCATCTAAGGGTTACACATTGCTGTCGCCCGAAGAATTAAAAAATTCAGGTAAAACCGTTGATGTTATTGTTATGGCGGATGTTATTGAGCATGTATCTAACACAGCAGAGTTCCTGTTATTCTATCGTCAGTTTTTAAAGCCCGGCGGACAAATAGTGGTCACAACCCCCAATCCATTCAGCATCCGGCGTGTAATGTCTGTTTTATTGTACGGTAATCCCGGGGTTAATCCTGAACACACCCAGTGGCTTGATCCACTCACCATGGACGAACTTTTATCACGTCTTGATTTTAAAATTCAATACTTCTGCTGGCTGCACGAATATTCAAAACCACATAAACTGCGATACTATTTTTTATATCCGTTTTTCCAAATTATATATTCGTTTCGAAAATTCTTTGCTCCCAATTTTTTAATGGTGATAACTTCAGCCAAGGCATGAAAAAGAAAATTGGCATCTTTACCCAATACCATATGCAGCCGCCTCATCCACGAATATTTATGGAAGCGGATATTCTTAAAAATGCCGGTTATGATGTCGAGATTATTCATTCCGAAAAGAAAAAATTGCGAGGGTTGCGTTATTTTTTAACGTTTACTTTTTTTAACTGGAAGTTAATCAGTCAATATAAAAAACGGTTAGCTCCATTCGATATAGTAATTATTTACGATCTGGCATTGCTTCCTTTGTGCGCTTTTGCAAAGCAGAAAAATATAAAAGTCGTTTATGAGACCATTGACCATAATGTAAAATACAGTTTTTATGAGTTGCAAAAACGGTTTTTCCCTTTCCTATTGCTGAAGCCATTCCTTGTCCCGCTGTTCGAGTCAATCGAAAAGCAAATGATTAGAAAGTATGTGTCCGATGTAATTGTTAATTCCAGATCGCTGAAAGATTCATTTGCAGCTACCGGAGTAAATGTTTTCATTAATTATTATGCATCACCATTTGAAGATATCTCTTTTTCTGCCGAACAGCAGCGTCCATTTGCTTTACTTTTTATTGGACGTGTTGCCTATGAAAAAGGCGCAAGGTTGATGCTTGCCTTTGCCCGCGCTACCGGTCATAAGCTTATTTTAATCGGAGACATTGATAATGTATCGTTGCAGGCACGGTTAAAAAAGGCAGATCACCTGCATTATGGGAAAATGGATATAGGTTCATTGAAAAAAAGAATCATTGATCTTGCAACTGAATACCGGTTGCTGGGTTTAAGTATGGTAACGGATGATAATGAGAGTTCAGCCATGCAGGAACTGAATAAGGAAATTGATTATCTGGCTGCCGGAATACCTTTAATCGGTAATCACCGACCGCTTACCGCTGAAAAGATTAATGCCGGATGCGGTGTGTTTTACGATCAGGTTGATTGTAAAAAAATGAATGAATTGCATCATCGTTATACCAAAATGTCCATTGCTGCAAAAAAATATTATGCTTCGATGTATGCTAAAACCAGATTTCAGCAGGTTTTGTTAGAAGTATTCGGAATAGTAAACATTAAAAATTCAATGATTTTATAGAACTATTTATTTCTATTTCGTCTTTAACATGGAACGACAGTGATAATCGATGATTTAGTCATAAAACGTTTAAAAGAGCTTAATGTGCAAACATTTAAGCTATTGTATGATGACTATGGGCCTAAAATGAGATTTGTCTGTCGAAGTTATCTGTCAAATAATTACGACTTAGATGATATTATACAAGAGGGGTTTCTTAGGATTTTTAACAATATTTCTAAGTTTAAAGGGCAAGGTTCTTTTGAAGGATGGATGAGGCATATTTTTATTAATGTATCAATTGACTTTATAAGAAGAGAGAAGAAACAACAGAGAATGGAATTATCAGCCATGAGACTTCTAAAAAAAGTAATACCATTTGGAATTGTAATTTAGTCCAAATACCATCCGTATAATTCATTTTTTTAGGGAACCTTTTAACACTTTGATGTCTATTTATTATATAAGTAAGTATTGCTTTTGTTTCAATATGAACGTTGGATATAGCATTTAGTTGATTATGTTTTTTATCAAATTCATTTTCAAATGTTTACGAATACAATTTTTTTAAAACTATATAGCTGTATTTCTGTTTTTGCACATACTGCAGCATATATTGTTTGGAGAAATAATTATTTCAGGTATTGCTATAGATTTTAACAGATGAAAACCGTCACAATCATTTTAAATTACCAACAATGAATAATTCAAATATGGACGAAAATGTGGATGCTAAATCCTCGTCAGTACATAATTATGAGGAGAATGACGAAATAAACCTTATTATGGCGATCATTGATTCCGGGATTTCAAAAAATACTCTTTTTGAGATGCTTTGTTTACTGCCGGAAAAATTTAGAACCGTATTTAATTTATATATAATTGAAAATTATTCACATGCAGAAATTGCTTCTTTATTAGGTATAAGTGAAACAACTTCCCAATTCCGGTTATTGAAAGCAAAACAATTGCTTAAAAAGTTTATAAAGAGGAAGTCAATCGGGACAGAAGCTATTAAAGTTGATCCTGTTGATGAATAGTAATATTGTTTTTGAACTTTTTTAATCAACGAAGCATAAAATATTTAAGACCTGTAATCATTGCGGGAAATTTCATTAACTGCTTATAAATCCTGAATGGACGCTAAAATGCCCCTTCCTGCATAAATCATTAATTTTCTGGTATTTAGCATGGTTTAAGTTGTAATTATTAAACGTCCTTGTATGAGGTATTTGCAGGAGGAGTTAAAAAATACAATGTTATAATGAAGAAATTTAATTAAATTACTTCATTATGTTGAATCAATTTAATATATTTGCTTCATATATTGTCGTATGGATACAATAATCAACAGAACAATACTGCAAGCAATAATAAAAAAAATGCTCCCGAATAAAGTAATTATTTTACTGGGGGCACGACGGGTTGGTAAAACCTTTTTGCTTAACCAGCTAATGGAACATTACATAAAAGAACCTGTGTTGAAAATTAATGGTGAAGACTATGCCAGTATCGAGATTTTCAAAACAAGAACTGTAGAAAATTATAAACGGTTACTAGGTAAAAATAAAATTTTAATAATTGATGAAGCACAAAAAATTCCGGATATCGGATTATCATTAAAACTAATGGTTGATACAATTGAGGGAATAAAAATAGTGGCGACCGGTTCATCTGTATTTGATCTGCACAGCAAGCTGGGAGAGCCACTCACCGGACGAAAATTTACTTTTTACCTATACCCCCTGGCACTATCTGAATGTGCACAATTTGAAAACATGACTGAGATAAAATCGAAATTGGACGAACGGCTTATTTATGGCAATTATCCGGAATTGCTTCAGTATAGCGGAAATGATGAAAAAAAAGATTACCTCAATGAATTAGTTGGTTCGTATTTACTAAAAGATATTCTCGCTTTCGAGGGCATCCGGAATTCATCTAAGTTGATTGATCTTCTTCGGCTTATTGCTTTTCAAATTGGCAGCGAGGTGTCATTGGAAGAACTTGCCACTCAACTTATGATTAGCCGGAATACGGTTGAAAAATATCTTGATTTATTGAGCAAGGTTTTTGTGATATACAAGTTAAATGGCTTCAGCCGGAATTTGAGAAACGAGATAACCAAAACCGGTAAGTGGTACTTTTTTGACAATGGAATACGCAATTCGCTTATTGCAAATTTTAATCCCTTAAATCTGCGAAATGATGCAGGCGAACTATGGGAAAACTACATCTTGTCTGAACGAATAAAGTTTCAGCATTATTCAAAGTTGACATCAAATAATTATTTTTGGAGAACATATCAGCAACAGGAAATTGACTGGATTGAAGATAGGGGAGGCAAACTATATGCCTATGAAATGAAATGGAACAAAGCCAAGCTAAAAAAAACACCTTCTGAATGGATAGCCGCATATCCGGATAGCGAATATCAGGTTATTACACCGGATAATTATCTGGATTGGATATTGAATCCTGATTAACCTCTTTTCTTCAGTTAAGTAACCCGGGTTGAAATTATTTCCCTTTTAATACCTCAAATCTGCTTCGGGTAGTTTATTTTAACCCGGCATCGCTTTCGCGTAGCTTGTGCCTCCGCTAAAGCTTCGGCGACACGCGGGCAGCAGAGCAAAGGGTTACCGCGTTAATGTAATAGAAATGTTGGTTTTATAGTATCTAAGGAATTTCTATTGCAAAATCGCGGTTTAACCCACAGCAACAGTACCTATTCTTCCTTCTCCTGCGCAGCAAACTCCTTGATGAGTTTTTCCTGTATTTCGCCGGGTACCTGTTGATATTCGGCAAACTTCATGGTATAGATAGCGCGGCCGTTGGTTAATGAGTTGAGCGCTGTTGAGTATTTATTCATTTCGGCCAGCGGTACACGGGCTGTAATTTTATCGAAGCCATCTTCGCTGTCCATACCCAACACTATTGCGCGTCGTGTTTGCAAATCGCCCATCACATCGCCCATGCGTCCTCCGGGCACAAACACATTAACTTCGTACACGGGTTCGAGAATTTTGGGACCTGCTTTTTTAAATGCATCTTTAAATGCATTACGGCCTGCGAGCCGGAATGATATTTCATTGCTGTCTACCGGGTGCATCTTGCCGTCGTATACTGCAACGCGTATGTCACGGGCATACGAACCGGTGAGCGGTCCTTCTTCCATCTTTTCCATCACGCCTTTTAAAATGGCGGGCAGGAAACGTGCATCAATAGCGCCGCCTACTATGCAGTTATAAAAAATAAGCTTACCACCCCAGGGCAGGTCATGCTCTTCGGTTCCGCGTATGCTTAGCTTGATTTCTTTCCCTTCAACTTTAACCATAGAAGGATTTGGCTTACCCTCTTCCCATGGCTCAATTATCATGTGTACTTCACCGAATTGTCCTGCTCCGCCCGATTGCTTTTTATGTCTGTAATCGGCCTGTGCGATTTTGGTGATGGTTTCGCGGTACGGAATTTTCGGGGCCAGATATTCAACCTGTATTTTAAAAATGTTTTCAAGATGCCATTTCACGATATCAAGATGATATTCCCCTTGTCCGTAAATAATAATCTGCTTAAGTTCTTTTGAATATTCAACCTTAATGGTTGGGTCTTCCTGCTGTATTGTACTAAGTGCAGCCCCCAGTTTTTCTTCTTCACCTTCGTTTTTAGTTTTTACGGCAGTACGGTATTTTGGCTCCGGAAACTGGGTTGCGACAAACTCTATACCTGCTGTGCCCAGTGTATTGTTTGTTTTTGTGTTTTTAAGTTTTACCGATGCCCCCAAATCGCCTGCCGAGAGTTTTTCAACCTTCGTGCGGTTCTTCCCAGCCGAAACAAATAATTGTGATAACCGTTCTTTCGTATTGGTGGTTTCATTGGTAACATCCATGCTCTCGGTAATCTCGCCTGTGATAACTTTAAAATAGTTTACTTCGCCAACATGTTGCTCAATTACAGTTTTAAAAACAAAGGCCGAAATTTGTCCTTTGGCATCAATTTTAATTTCTTTGCCATCTTTGGTTTTTTCGGGTGCCATTTCGTTTGGCGCCGGAACAACTTTTGTCAGCACGTCTAACAAGCGGTCAATGCCTGCATTCTTTTTGGCTGATGCACACAGGACCGGGAAAATATTGCGCGTCAAAACACCTGCACGCAGTCCTTTCATCATTTCATCTTCCGTAAGCGTGCCTTTCTCAAAAAATAATTCCATTAATTGTTCTTCACTCTCGGCTGCTTTCTCGATCAATTGTCCGTGTAGTTCCTCGGCTTTTGCTTTTTGGTCGGCCGGAATATCCAAAACCTCTGCTTTTCCCGCATCTGTTGTGTATTTATACATTTTCATGGCAATCAGGTCAATAATCGAGTTAAAACCCGCGCCTGTAGACACAGGATATTGAGTAGTCAGCAGTTTACTCCCAAAACGTTCTTTTAATTGTTCGAGTGTAGTATCAATATTGGCTTTCTCATGATCTAACTGATTGATAAGGAATATCATGGGCTTTTCGGCATTTTTACAGTGCCTGTTGTGGATTTCAGTTCCTACTTCAACACCGTTTTGCGCGTTAATCAGCATCAGGCCGGTATCAGCAACACGTAAAGATGATATAACTCCATTACAGAAATCATCTAGTCCGGGAGTGTCAAGTATATTGATTTTATGATCGTTATATTCGGTTTGTATCAGTGCCGAAAACATCGAATTACCATTGGCTTGTTCAATTTCTTTATAATCAGAGCAAGTATTTTTACTTTCAATATCTCCTTTGCGTGAAATCGCGCCACTTACAAAAAGTATTGATTCACACAGGGAGGTCTTTCCTGATCCGGAGTTTCCCATTAGTGATAAATTTCTGATTTGACTGGTTTGATAGATTTTCATTCGTTAAAAGTTTTAGTTTCTGGATTAATTTATGATTAAAGAATGTATGATAATGTTATGATGTTTAGTTTGATTTTATTCATTTAGTTAAAAATCAGGGCACAAAAATAATATTTTTATTGTAATACCTTTGAATTTAGAATACTCTCACCGGTGAACATGCAAAGATGTATTGAATAATTCAGCAAAATATTTGTATGACATTGAAAATCAAATAAATATTTTATAAAAATCGGAAATGGTTCAATCAGTGAAGCGAAAAAATCGCAAAGAGCTGTTTATCAAATATATATTTCTGAAGAGATTTTGAAGAAGCAGATGCTCCTGAATAGCGGAAAATATTTTAATAAAGTGGTTTGGAGATAATAAAAAAATAAAATACCTTTGCCACCCATTTATTAAACAGAATTAACAAAAAGCTAATATGCCGACAATACAACAACTTATCAGAAAAGGCAGAAAACAGGCGACGGATAAGAGTAAAGCTCCAGCGCTTGATTCATGTCCGCAGCGTCGGGGGGTATGCATTCGTGTTTACACAACTACGCCTAAAAAGCCCAATTCGGCTATGCGAAAAGTAGCTAAAGTACGGTTAACCAATAAGAAAGAGGTTACCGCGTATATTCCGGGCGAAGGCCATAATCTCCAGGAGCATTCAATTGTTATGGTTCGCGGGGGTAGGGTTAAGGATCTTCCGGGAGTACGCTATCATCTGGTTCGTGGGACCCTTGATGCACAGGGAGTTGAAGGCAGAAAGCAGGCACGGTCAAAATATGGCGCTAAACGTCCTAAAAAATAATATTTCAAGTAATTGCCATGAGAAAGAGCAGAAGTAAAAAACGCAATCTTGCCCCGGACGCCCGGTATAAGGATCAGTTGGTTACCCGTTTTATCAATTCAATGATGAGTAAGGGCAAAAAGAGTACAGCAGCCGCTGTTTTCTATGATGCTATTGATATTATTAAGGAAAAAAATAAGGTTTCAGAGGAAGAAGCTATTGCTATCTGGCGTAAAGCCATGGATAATGTTGCTCCAAATGTTGAAGTAAAAAGCCGCAGGGTAGGTGGGGCCACTTTTCAGGTCCCTATTGAAGTACGTCCCGACCGTAAAATAGCTATCAGCATGAAAAATCTGGTTAAGTATGCTGCCGACAGGGGAGGGAAACCCATGGCTGAAAATCTGGCTGCTGAAATTATGGCTGCTTACAAGGAAGAGGGCGGTGCTTTCAAGAAAAAAGAAGATACTCACAAAATGGCTGAGGCAAATAAGGCCTTTGCTCACTTCAGGTTTTAATTTATACCATAATTATATATATAGAGAGTTTTTTAAATGAGCGACCTTAAATATACACGGAATATTGGCATTATGGCCCATATTGATGCCGGTAAAACAACTACTACCGAAAGGATTTTGTTTTATACCGGCGTAACCTATAAGATGGGCGAAGTTCACGATGGGTCGGCAACAATGGACTGGATGGTGCAGGAGCAGGAGAGAGGTATTACCATTACTGCTGCGGCCACACAAACTTTTTGGAAACTGAATAATGAACAATACCGTATTAATATTATTGATACACCTGGTCACGTTGACTTTTCGGTTGAAGTAGAGCGTTCATTGCGTGTGCTTGATGGCGCTATAGCAGTATTCTGCGCTGTTGGAGCTGTACAGCCGCAGTCCGAAACAGTTTGGCGTCAGGCCGAAAAATATCATGTGCCGGTAATCAGTTTTGTAAATAAGATGGATAGGGCCGGTGCCGATTTTTTTAATGTGATTATTCAGATGAAAGAGAAGCTGGGCACAAATCCGGTTCCGCTCCAGATACCTATTGGAAGTGAAGAAAATTTTTCGGGCGTTATTGATCTGATCAGAAATAAAGCAATTACATGGTGCGAGGATAAACAACTTGGAACCAACTATATTGAAAGTGATATTCCTGATAATCTAAAGGAAGAAGCCGCTCATTGGCGCGACAAGCTTGTTGAGCAGGTGGCCGAGATTGATGAACGATTTGTTGAACGGTACTTTGAAGATCCGGCATCTATCAGCCCCGAAGAAATTATTTCGGTTATCCGTAAAGCAACAATCAGCCGTAAGGTTGTTCCTGTGTTGTGTGGAGCTGCATTTAAAAATAAAGGAATACAAAGCTTACTGGATGCTGTGTGCGCATTCCTCCCTAGTCCGCTTGAAGTAGGTGCTGTTACAGGGATTGATACTGAAAAAGATGAAGTAACCGAGCGCCATCCCGTGGCTACTGATCCGTTGGCTGCTTTGGTGTTTAAGATTGCAACCGATCCTTTTGTCGGACGGCTGGCTTATATACGTGTTTATTCAGGTACTTTAACCTCTGCATCATATGTTTTTAATCCACGCACAGGTAACAAAGAACGGATTACCCGGCTTTATCAGATGCATGCCAATAAACAAAATCCCCGCGAGGCGATTGAGGCAGGTGATATTTGTGCTGCTGTTGGTTTTAAAGATGTAAAAACCGGCGATACACTTTGTGATATTAAGCATCCGGTTGCCCTCGAGCGGATCGTGTTCCCCGAACCGGTTATCAGCTTGGTGGTTGAGCCCAAGTCCCAGCCCGATATTGATAAACTTTATATCGCACTGAATAAACTGGCCGAAGAAGACCCAACATTTCAGGTTAATTATGATGAAGAAAATGCTCAAACCGTAATCAAAGGTATGGGTGAGCTTCATTTAGAGATTATTATTGATCGTTTAAAACGTGAATTTAATGTAGAATGTAATCAGGGAGCGCCTCAGGTTGCCTATAAAGAGTGCCTTACAGTTCAAACCGATCACCGCGAGATGTTTAAAAAACAATCGGGCGGCCGTGGTAAGTATGCCGAGATTTATTGCAAAATTGGCCCTGCAGATGAAGGTGTTACCGGTTTGCAGTTTATTAATGAGGTTAAAGGAGGCAATGTCCCCCGCGAGTATATCCCTTCGGTTGAGAAAGGATTTCGTGAATCAATGCGCAATGGTGTTCTTGCCGGATATCCTGTTGACAGTTTAAAGGTGATTTTGTATGATGGATCCTATCATGAGGTTGACTCCGACTCATTATCATTTGAAATAGCAGCACGGCATGCATTCAAAAATGCTGCAGTGAAGTGTAAACCGGTGCTTCTCGAACCAGTGATGAAAGTTGAAGTTGTAACTCCCGAAGATTACATGGGTGATGTGATTTCGGACTTTAATAAACGACGCGGCCAGATTCTGGGAATGGAGTCGAAAGTGAAAATACGAAATATCAGAGCCAAAGTACCTTTGGCCGAACAGTTCGGTTATGTAACTGTATTACGTACATTGACATCGGGCAGGGCTACTGTTTCGATGGAATTTTTACAGTACGAGATGGTTCCGCCGGCATTAGCAAAAACAATTGTTGAGAAAAAATTCGGAAAAGTAGAATTAGTTTAATATTAGGAATTATGAGCGGTCAGAAAATAAGGATTAAACTGAAATCATACGATTATAACCTGGTTGATAAGTCGGCCGAGAAAATCGTAAAAACAGTGAAATCTACCGGTTCGGTGGTTAGTGGACCAATCCCACTGCCAACGCACAAGCGGATTTACACGGTTAATCGTGCAACCTTTGTGAACAAGAAGTCGAGAGAGCAGTTTCAGTTGTCATCCTATAAACGGCTGATTGATATTTACAGCAGCACTCCTAAAACTATTGATGCATTGATGAAACTGGAGTTGCCCAGCGGCGTTGAAGTTGAGATTAAAGTATAAATTATATTGCTATGGCAGGTTTAATTGGAAAAAAAATTGGAATGACATCCATATTTAATGACGAAGGTAAGAATATGGCTTGTACTGTTATTGAGGCCGGCCCATGCGTGGTAACGCAGGTTCGCACACGCGAGAAAGATGGATATGAGGCCTTGCAACTGGCATTCGGTGAAATGAAAGAAAAGCGGGGATCAAAAGCATTGAACGGCCATTTTAAAAAGGCAGGTACTACTCCCAAACAAAAAGTTGTTGAGTTCACTAATTATGATATTAATAAATTTAAAGCAGGTGATGAAATAAAAGTTGATGTATTTACCAATATCCAGTTCGTGGATGTTGTTGGAATATCCAAAGGTAAGGGATTTCAGGGCGTTGTTCGCAGGCATGGTTTCGGCGGTGTTGGCGAGAACACGCATGGCCAGCACGATCGCCTTCGCGCTCCCGGTTCGGTTGGCGCATCATCATTCCCTTCGCGCGTATTTAAGGGATTGCGCATGGCAGGCCACATGGGAAATGAACGTGTAAAGAAAACCAACCTACAGGTGTTAAAAATTATGCCCGAAAATAATATCATCATTGTTAAAGGATCGGTGCCGGGCGCCAATGGCTCATATTTAATTATTCAAGAATAATGGAACTTACAGTACATAAAATTACAGGAGAGAAGACAGGTAAAAAAGTGGTATTGAACGATACGATTTTTGGTATCGAGCCCAACGACCATGCAATTTATCTTGATGTGAAACGGTTTCTTGCGCATCAGCGTCAGGGAACGCATAAATCCAAAGAACGCAATGAGGTTGCCTTCAGTACAAAAAAACTGAAAAAGCAAAAAGGAACAGGCGGAGCCAGGGCCGGCAGCCGCAAAAACCCAATGTATCGCAAAGGGGGACGGTTTTTTGGCCCCAAACCGCATGATTACGTAATAGGGCTAAACAAGCAGGTTAAGCAACTGGCGCGCTATTCGGCGCTTACCTATAAAGCAAAAAATAATGATATTATCGTTCTGGAGGACTTCCGGTTCGAGGAACCGAAGACAAAAAGTATCGAATCTATTAAAAATGTCTTGAAAATTGCCGGAAAAAAAATTCTGGTAGTGCTTCCTCAGCCCGATAAAAATATTTATCTGTCTTCCCGTAACCTTCAGGATGTAAAAGTGGTCACTCTTTCGGAGTTAACTACCTATGATATCATGAATTGCGGGGTGTTGCTTTTTAATGAATCTTCGATAAATAATTTACAAAATAAAAACTAATTGATATTATGGATATCCTGATGAGTCCGATTGTTACCGAAAAAATGACCAAGCAGAGCGAGGCACATAACCGCTATGGCTTTGTTGTTGATTCGAAAGCAAACAAGGTTGAGATACGTAAAGCCGTTGAGGATATGTATGGCGTAACGGTTACTCATGTTAACACGGTCCGGTACGAAGGTAAATCAAAATCAAGATTCACTAAAAAGGGATTTGTCTCGGGTCGTACACCTCATTTTAAAAAAGCAATCGTCACATTGAAAAAAGGTGACACTATTGATTTCTTCAGTAATATTTAAGTAAGATATGGCAGTCAGAAAAATCAAACCGGTAACACCGGGACAACGTCATAAGGTAGTTTCAACCTTTGAAGAGATAACCAAACGCAGTCCTGAAAAGTCATTGCTTCAGCCGCTGCATAAAACAGGTGGGCGCAATAATGCCGGTCGGTTGACTATCCGGTACCAGGGTGGTGGGCATAAACGGAAATACCGTCTGATTGATTTCAGAAGGAACAAAGATGGGATGCCTGCTATCGTTAAGGCCATTGAATATGATCCGAATCGGAGCGCACGCATTGCCCTGCTGATTTATAAAGATGGTGAAAAGCGCTATATCATTGCACCGGAAGGATTAAAAGTAGGACAATCTGTTATGTCCGGTAAAGATGTAGCACCGGAAATAGGTAACTGTTTGTTTTTGTCAGATATTCCAATGGGTACCATTATTCATAATATTGAAATGCAACCCGGTGGCGGAGCAGCAATTGCGCGCAGTGCGGGTAATTCGGCGCAACTTATGTCACGGGATGGTAAATATGCTGTGATTAAACTGCCATCCGGTGAAACACGCATGATATTGGTAACCTGCAAAGCAACAGTGGGCGCGGTGTCCAATGCCGATCATGGATTGGAACGGTCGGGCAAGGCAGGACGCAGCCGGTGGCAAGGTAAACGGCCACGCAACAGAGGCGTAGCTATGAATCCGGTTGATCATCCGATGGGCGGTGGCGAAGGACGCGCATCAGGAGGTCATCCACGCTCACGTAAAGGAATGCCGGCAAAAGGGTATAAAACTAGAGCGCGTAAAAAACATTCTACCCGGTTTATTATTGAGAGAAGAAAGAAATAAATAAATTATTCATTCTATGTCACGTTCATTAAAAAAAGGACCATTTGTTGACTTTAAACTCGAAAAGAGGGTGATCGGTCAGGAGAAATCAAGTAAAAAAACAGTGATTAAAACCTGGTCGAGGCGATCAATGATAACCCCGGATTTTGTAGGGCATACCATTGCAGTTCATAACGGGAATAAATTTATACCGGTATATATTACCGAGAATATGGTAGGACATAAACTTGGCGAGTTTGCCGCTACGCGTACGTTCAGGGGTCACAGTGGTAACCGCAAGGAAGAGGCAGCTCCACAGGCCGCAGCTCCACAGGCCGCAGCCCCACAGGCCGCAGCTCCGAAACCTGCAGCAGCAGCCCCGGCAAAGAGTAAATAATAAAAATGATTAGTATATTTAACTATGGGTGCACGAAAAAGAAAAAGAGCCGAAGAACGCAAAGAAGAGAAAAAGGGCAAGGCAATTGCTATCCTGCGTAACACTCCCACATCACCGCGTAAAATGCGACTGGTGGCTGAGTTGATCCGCGGCGTTGAAGTGAACCGTGCTCTCGATATCTTAAAGAAAACATCGAAAGAGGCCGCGCCGCGATTGGAAAAGCTTTTACTTTCGGCTATCTCAAACTGGCAGCAGAAAAATGAAGGATTACGGATTGAAGACAGTAATCTTTTTGTTAAAGAAATCATGGTTGATGAAGGAAGAACGCTCCGGCGTATACGGCCTGCCCCGCAGGGAAGAGCATATGTGATCCGTAAACGGTCTAATCATGTTACTATTCTGCTCGACAGCATGAATAAAGAAATTGAAACAGATGTACAACCGGCAGAAGTTGAAAATACTGAATCGCAAACTAATTAAACTATTCATCGAATGGGACAAAAAGTAAATCCTGTATCAAACCGGCTCGGAATAATCCGGGGATGGGACTCCAATTGGTATGGCGGAAAGAAATATGGCGATAAAATATGGGAAGATGCCAAGATTCGCGAATATCTCAGCGCCCGGCTTGCCAAAGCCAGTCTTTCGGGAATCATTATTGAACGTACGCTTAAACTGATTACCATTACGGTGAATACAGCCAGGCCAGGTATCATTATTGGTAAAGGCGGACAGGAAGTGGATAAACTTAAAGAAGAACTGAAAAAGCTTACGAACAAAGAGGTTCAGATCAATATTTTTGAAGTAAAAAGACCTGAGCTTGATGCAAAAATCGTGGGCTATAATGTCGCGCGGCAACTGGAAGGGAATATATCGTACAAGCGGGCTATAAAGATGGCAATCAGTTCAACAATGCGCATGGGCGCCGAAGGAATTAAAGTATCGGTTGCAGGTCGTCTTGGCGGCGCTGAAATGGCACGCACCGAAACGTACAAAGATGGCAGGATCCCTTTGCATACCTTCAGGGCTGATATTGATTATGCGCTGGCCGAAGCACGAACCAAGGCAGGCGCCATCGGCGTTAAAGTTTGGATTTGTAAAGGCGAAGTATATGGGAAGCGCGACTTGTCTCCGAATATTGGTGCCAAGAACAGTAAGAAAACCAAAGCTGCAATAACAAAGAAAAAGAGCAGGAAAGCATGATTTAAATAATTTATTTGTATATGTTACAACCAAAGAAAGTTAAATACAGAAGATCACAGAAAGGACGGATGCGTGACCTTTCGAAGCGCGGAACGACGCTTGCTCATGGCTCGTTCGGCATTAAGGCCCTTGAGCAGGCATGGATTACAGGTCAGCAGATAGAAGCCATGCGTCAGGCCACTACTCGTCACATGAAACGTGAAGGACAGGTATGGATCCGGATATTCCCCGATAAGCCGATTACAAAAAAGCCGGCCGAAGTGCGTATGGGTAAAGGAAAAGGAAATCCGGAAGGTTATGTGGCACCAGTCAGTCCCGGCCGCGTAATTATCGAAGTTGACGGTGTACCTGCCGCTGTAGCCAGAGAAGCATTACGACTTGGAGCTCAGAAGCTGCCGATTGCTACAAAGTTTTTAATCCGTTATAATTATAGCAGTTAATAACGCACAGAATAATTGAATTATGGAAAATTCAGAAATCAGAGAATTAACAACAAAAGAATTGCAGGAGCGCATGGATAATGAAACAAACCTCCTGATCAAGCTTAAATTGAATCATGCCATATCACCACTCGATAATCCGATGAAGATTAAAGAGTCGCGGAAAAATATCGCACGGATCAAAACCGAATTACGGAAACGAGTATTAAGCGAAACGAAGAAATAATCTGCGCACATGGAAAAGAAGAGAAATTTAAGAAAAGAAAGAATTGGTGTTGTTGTCAGCACCAAAATGCAGAAATCAGCTATTCTTGAACTCAAGAGACGTTTTAAACATCCGAAATATGGCAAGTTTGTGAATCGTACAACACGCATCATGTTTCATGATGAGAAGAATGATTGCCATTTGGGAGATAAGGTGCGGATTACTGAAACCCGTCCGTTAAGCAAGAGTAAGGCATGGCGTTTAGTCGAAATTATTGAAAGAGCGAAATAATCATGATACAGCAAGAAAGCAGATTAACCGTAGCAGATAACAGTGGTGCAAAATTCGCCCTGTGTATCCGCGTATTGGGAGGTACCCGGAAGGTTTATGCCTCTCTGGGTGATACCGTTGTGGTTACAATTAAAGATGCATTGCCGGCCAGCGAAATAAAAAAGGGAACCGTGACAAAGGCAGTGGTTGTTCGTACCAAGAAAGAAGTACGCCGCGCAGACGGTAGTTATATCCGGTTTGATGATAATGCAGTGGTACTGTTAAATGCAGCCGGTGAACTTAGGGGTACACGTATTTTTGGTCCTGTAGCCAGAGAACTCAGAGATAAATTTATGAAGATTGTTTCTCTTGCACCCGAAGTATTATAATAATAAATAACCATACGATGCAACGTAAATTTCATATTAAAAAGGGGGATACCGTAATGGTGATGACCGGTGAATTCAAAGGTCATCAGGGACGGGTACTGGAAGTGTTGCGCGACAAAGATAAGGCGCTCGTTGAAGGAGCAAACCAGATCTCGAAGCACACAAAGCCCAATGCTAAAAATCCGCAGGGTGGTATTATTAAGATGGAAGCACCGATTCATATCTCCAACCTGATGGTTGTTGATGCTGCAGGGAAACCAACCCGTATTGGCCGTAAGCTGGATGCCAATAATAAACTGGTACGTTATTCTAAAAAATCTGGAGAGGAGATCAAGTGATGGATTATCAACCGACATTAAAGAAAAAATTTAACGAGATGATTATTCCTTCATTGATGAAGGAGTTTAATTACACCTCGCCAATGCAGGTGCCGCGTTTGATGAAAATAGTTATTAACCGTGGAATTGGCGATGCAGTTGCCGATAAAAAAATAATTGATGCTGCACAGGATGAACTGAGCATGATTGCAGGACAAAGGGCAATTCAAACATATTCTAAAAAGGATATTTCTAATTTTAAACTTCGGAAGGGAATTCCCATTGGCGTAAAAGTTACCCTTCGCAGAGAACGGATGTATGAGTTTTTGGAACGGTTGATTTGTTTCGCCTTGCCTCGTATCCGTGATTTTAACGGACTATCGGTTAAATTAGATGGTCGCGGCAATTATACACTTGGTATTAATGAACAGATTATTTTCCCGGAAATAGATATTGATAAAATCACAAAAATCATGGGCATGGAAATCAGCTTCATCACCAATGCAAAATCAGATGAAGAGGCATTTGCCCTGTTGCGTGAATTCGGGTTACCATTCAGTAAAACAAAAAAGAAGTAGATTATGGCTAAAGAATCAATGAAAGCCCGCGAAGTAAGACGTAAAAAGCTTGTTGATAAATTTGCGGCAAAACGTGCGAAATTAAAAGCTGCCGGCGATTATGTCGGTTTAAGCCGCATCCCGCGTAATTCAAATGCTAATCGCTTACGCAACCGTTGTAGCTTGACAGGAAGGCCACGTGGTTATATGCGTCAGTTTGGTATCAGCCGGATAACCTTCCGCGAGATGGCTTCATTGGGTCTTATCCCCGGAGTTAAAAAGGCAAGTTGGTAATTTAATTATTTATTATACTATGGATACAATAGGAGATCTGCTGACAAGAGTACGCAATGCAATTAAAGCCAGACATAAACTGGTTGAAGTGCCGTCGTCAAAACTTAAGCAGAATATCGTTAAGATTCTTCATGAACAAGGATATATCTTAAGCTATAAATTTGTTGAAGAAGGAAAACAGGGAACCATAAAGATTGCATTGAAGTACGATCCGGAAACTAAAGCGCCTGCAATTAAAGAATTGCGCCGGGTGAGCCGACCAGGATTACGTCACTATGCAGGACATAAAGGTACGCCCCGGATTCTTAATGGACTTGGCGTTGCTATTCTTTCTACTTCTATCGGAGTAATGACTGATAAAGAGGCACGATCGAAAAAAGTTGGCGGTGAAGTTTTATGTTATGTCTATTAATGGAGGATAAATTATGTCACGTATAGGTAAACTTCCGGTTAAATTACCCAAAGGAGTTACTGCAACTGTAAACGCAGATAACGAGATTGCTGTTAAAGGCCCTCTGGGTGAATTAAAGCAGAAAGTCAATAAATCAATTTCAATCAAGGTTGAAGATAATACTGTTGTGTTTAGCCGTTCATCTGAGATGAAATCAGATAAAGCCATGCATGGTTTGTATCGTTCCCTGGTGAATAATATGGTAAACGGCGTGTCGGCGGGTTACGAAAAGAAACTCGAGTTAGTAGGCGTTGGCTACAAAGCCGAAGCAAAAGGACAATTACTGCAATTAAGTTTGGGCTATTCGCATGATATTTATTTTCAGCTACCCAATGAAGTAAAAGTAGAAGCTGTGACTGAAAAACGAAGTAATCCGGTAATTACCTTACGGAGTCATGATAAACAGTTGATCGGACAGATTGCTGCAAAGATCCGTTCGTTTCGTATGCCTGAACCATATAAAGGTAAAGGCGTACGCTTTGTAGGAGAAGTGATCCGTAAGAAAGCAGGGAAAACAGCTACAGCGGCAGCTTCATCTAAATAAACCAGTAAAAAAGTAAGACCATGGCAAATAAGAAACAATCCCGGAGAGTGCGTATCAAGCACCGTATCCGCAAAAAGATTGAAGGCAGTGTAGAAACTCCGCGTATGTCGGTGTTCCGCAGCAATAAACATATTTATGCCCAGCTTATTGATGATCTCAATGGGAAAACAGTTGTTGCTGCATCATCACGCGAAAAAGAGATTGCTGCAAAAAAAGATATTAAGAAATCTGAACAGGCGAAATTGGTTGGTAAACGGGTTGCCGAAAAAGCCAAAGATGCCGGCATTGAAAAGGTAGTGTTTGACCGTAACGGTTATTTGTATCACGGTCGTGTAAAATCATTGGCTGACAGCGCCAGGGAAAGTGGACTGAAATTTTAAATTAATATACGATGACGAGCATCAGAAAAGTAAAAACCACAGATCTTGAACTAAAAGACCGCCTGGTCGCCATTAACAGGGTGACTAAAGTTACCAAAGGCGGACGAACATTTAGCTTTTCGGCCATTGTGGTGGTGGGTAACGAAGACGGGATTGTTGGATATGGCCTGGGCAAGGCAAAAGAAGTCACTGCTGCCATTTCGAAGGGTGTTGAAAGCGCAAAGAAAAATCTTATTAAGGTTCCGATTATTAAAGGGACTATCCCGCATCAGCAATATGCAAAGTACGATGGAGCTACTATTTTTATGAAGCCGGCATCAAGCGGTACCGGAGTTAAAGCCGGCGGAGCCATGCGCGCTGTTCTGGAAAGTGTTGGCGTGAAAGATGTGCTGGCTAAAGCGCGGGGTTCCCGTAATCCGCACAATGTAGTGAAGGCAACATTTAATGCGCTGCTCGAATTACGTGATGCACGGATGGTCAGTAAGAGCAGAGGGGTAGAAATGAAAAAAGTGTTTAATGGTTAATCTTTTTGGATATGTCAACATTACGGATTAAACAGGTACGGAGTAATATCGGGTCTACAAAAAGGCAGAAGGAAACTCTTGTTGCGCTTGGACTTACCAAGATTGATAAAACAGTAGAACTGAAAGCAACCGATCAGGTGAAAGGGATGATCGAAAAAGTAAAACATTTGGTTAAGGTGGAAACAGTGTAGTAATGTACGCGATAATATAACTATTTACGATAAGCAATATGAAATTAGATCAATTAAAACCTGCCGGTGGTTCGGTACACAAAGGCAAACGGATTGGACGCGGACAAGGTTCGGGCCGTGGCGGTACATCTACAAAAGGACATAAAGGTCAGCAGTCCCGTTCGGGCTTTAAACGCCTGAATGGTTTTGAAGGCGGTCAGATGCCATTACAACGCCGGCTGCCTAAATTTGGTTTTAAAAACCGGAACCGGGTAGAGTATAAACCAATAAACATCAGCACACTTCAATCGCTATGTGAAGAGAAAAGTTTAGCCGTTGTTGAACCCGGCGTGCTAATCAATGCCGGACTAATTGGGCGTAACCATTTGGTGAAAATACTGGGTAAAGGTACACTAACACTTAAATTAGATGTTAAGGCACATGCCTTTTCAGCTACAGCAAAAAAAGCAATTGAATCAAATGGCGGAACAGCAGTAATTATCTGAACACATGAAGGCGTTAATCGAAACCATAAAGAATATATACCGGATCGAAGACCTTAGGGCTCGTATCCTGTACACCCTGGGTATCATTCTTGTTTACCGGCTGGGCTCTTATATTCCCCTGCCGGGCATTGACCCTGCTCAACTGGCAACCTTGAAAGACCAGACATCCGGTGGTATTATGGGATTACTCGATATGTTTTCAGGTGGCGCTTTCTCCAATGCTTCTATTTTTGCTCTTGGTATAATGCCGTATATTTCGGCATCCATCGTTGTTCAATTGCTCGGTATAGCCATTCCGTATTTCCAGCGGTTGCAAAAAGAAGGCGAGAGTGGCCGCAGAAAGATGAACCAGATTACGCGTTATCTTACTGTTATTATCCTTTTATTACAGGCGCCCGGATATATTGCCAATCTTCATGCTCAGCTACCCGAATCGGCATTTGTGATTAAAGGCACTTTCTTTGTTATCTCTTCAATGATCATTCTTACCGCAGGGACGATGTTTGTGATGTGGATGGGAGAGCGTATCACTGATAACGGGCTTGGCAATGGCATTTCATTGATTATTATGATTGGGATTATTGCCCGTTTGCCGCGTTCGCTGATGCAGGAATTGATTTCCCGTCTTGAACCCTCAGGCGGCGGCTTGGTTGCTTTTGTGGCCGAACTGGTAGTACTTTTCCTTGTATTTGTTACCTCTATTCTTTTAGTCCAGGGAACACGGAAAATCCCTGTTCAGTATGCTAAACGGATTGTCGGTAATAAACAATACGGCGGCGTTCGTCAGTATATTCCTCTTAAAGTAAATGCTGCCGGTGTTATGCCCATTATTTTTGCTCAGGCCATTATGTTTTTGCCGCTGACACTGGCAGGTTTTGCATCCGACAGCGTATCAGGATTTATTGCCGCATTTACCAATTTTACGGGGTTTTGGTATAATATGGTGTTTGCAATTCTGATTGTTTTATTTACTTATTTCTATACGGCAATTACAATGAATCCGACACAGATGGCCGAGGATATGAAAAAGAACAATGGCTTCATTCCCGGAATTAAGCCCGGGAAGAAAACCGCTGAATTTCTTGACTCGGTGATGTCGCGTATTACTTTGCCCGGCTCACTGTTCCTGGCTTTTGTCGCTATTCTGCCCGCCTTTGCTACAATGGCCGGCGTAGATAGTCAGTTCGCCGGTTTTTTTGGAGGCACAACTTTGCTCATTCTCGTGGGTGTTATTTTAGATACTTTACAGCAAATAGAAAGTCACTTGTTGATGAGGCATTATGATGGATTGATGAAAACCGGACGTATTAAAGGAAGAACCGGCAACGTTTCGGCATATTAATTTTTTTGACGTTCTTTGATGGTCTTTTATAAAACGGATGAAGAAGTAGAATTACTGCGGGCAAGTAATCAATTGGTAAGCAAAACGCTCGCATTCGTTGGTTCGTTGATCAGGCCTGGTATAACAACAAACATACTCGATAAACAGGCCGAGATGTTTATCCGTGATCATGGCGGCAATCCCGGTTTCCTTGGATACCGTGGATTTCCCAATACCTTGTGTACCTCAATCAATGATGAGGTTGTGCATGGTATACCGTCGGATGAGGCGCTTAACGAAGGCGACATCCTCTCGGTTGATTGCGGTGTTTTATTGCATGGTTACTTTGGCGATTCGGCGTATACCTTTACTGTAGGTGAACCTGATCAAGAGAAGAAGAAACTGCTTAATGTAACCCGCGAAGCACTCTTCTTGGGCATTAACCAGGCATTGCCGGGTAAGCGGATTGGAGATATTGCTTTTGCTATTCAATCACAGGTCGAATCGGCAGGGTTCTCGGTTGTCCGTGAGTTGGTCGGTCATGGTATCGGACGTCATCTGCACGAAAAACCAGAAGTGCCGAATTTTGGCCGGCGAGGAACCGGAATGATCCTCCGGAAAGGATTGGTAATTTGTATTGAGCCAATGGTAAATATGGGCGTTAAAGAAATTGTCCAAGATAATGATGGATGGACAATGCGAACGCGCGACGGTATGCCTTCGGCGCATTTTGAACTGGCGATTGCCATTACGGATGGCAAGCCCGATTTGCTGACGGATTTTAATGAAATTGAAAAGATTGTGAATAAATAGAATATGGCAAAACAGGCCACAATTGAACAAGACGGAACAATTATTGAAGCATTATCGAATGCCATGTTTCGTGTTGAGTTACAGAACAAGCATGTCATCACTGCCCATATTTCGGGTAAGATGCGCATGAATTATATAAAAATTTTGCCCGGTGATAAAGTAAAGGTGGAAATGTCGCCGTACGATTTGACAAAGGGAAGAATAGTATTCAGATTTTAATTTATGAGATTATGAAAGTCAGAACATCCATTAAAAAACGCAGTAGCGACTGCAAAATAGTACGCCGGAAAGGAGTACTGTATGTGATTAATAAAAAGAATCCGAAGTTTAAACAACGTCAGGGATAATTAACTTAACTAAAAAAGAAAACAAATGGCGCGTATTGTCGGTGTTGACCTGCCCAAAAACAAACGAGGTGTAATTGGTTTAACCTATATCTTTGGGATCGGACGTAATTTAGCAGGTGAGATCCTTAAAAAAGCAGGTATTGATGAAGATATTAAGGTAAAGGACTGGAACGATGATCAGGTAACAAAAATCCGTAAGATTATCAGCGATGAGTATAAGGTTGAAGGTTCGCTGCGGAGTGAAGTTCAAATGAATATCAAGCGGCTCATTGATATTGGCTGTTATCGGGGCATCCGGCATAAAAAAGGATTACCGGTGCGTGGACAAACCACAAAAAATAACGCCCGTACCCGAAAAGGAAGAAAGAAAACAGTAGCAAACAAAAAGAAAGCAACTAAATAATCATTTGTTAGTATGGCAAAGAAAACTCGTGCATCAAAAAAACGTGTTGTTAATATTGAGGCGGAAGGTGAAGCTCATATTTATGCCTCTTTCAACAACATTATTGTAACGCTCACCAATACCGCCGGACAGGTAATTTCATGGTCGTCAGCAGGGAAAATGGGTTTTAAGGGATCAAAGAAAAATACCCCATATGCGGCTTCAGTAGCATCGGCCGACTGTTCAAAAGTGGCCTATGACCTCGGGTTGCGTAGAGTAAAAGTTTATGTTAAAGGACCGGGAGCAGGACGCGAATCGGCTATACGGACACTAACAACCAATGGTATTGAAGTGCTTGAGATCATTGATGTCACACCATTGCCTCATAATGGTTGCAGGCCTCCGAAACGTAGAAGAGTATAATTTTTTAAGTATAAATATGGCTAGATACAAAGGACCAAAATCAAAAGTTGCAAGAAAACTCGGTGATCCGATTTACGGACCCGACAAATTCCTTGAAAAGAAAAACTATCCTCCCGGATTGCATGGCGCGAATAAACGCAGAAAAAAGACATCTGAATATGGTGTTCAGTTAAGGGAGAAACAAAAGGCAAAATATACCTATGGATTGCTCGAAAGGCAGTTTAGGAATGTTTTTGAGAAAGCAACACACAGCAAGGGGGTTACCGGCGAAGTATTGTTGCAACTGCTTGAGTCGCGTCTCGATAATGTTGTGTATCGGCTCGGTATTGCTCCAACCCGCGATGCTGCCCGTCAGCTGGTTGCTCATAAACATATTGTGGTTAACGAAAAAGTGGTGCATATCCCTTCTTTCCGTGTCCGACCAGGAGACCTTATTGGTGTACGCGAAAAATCAAAATCGCTTGAGGTTATCAATAATGCACTTTCGTCTCCGCGTAAAACAAGATTTTCATGGCTCGAATGGGATAATGATAAAATGACAGGCAAATTCCTTAATCTGCCTGAACGTCCCGAGATACCTGAAAGCATTAAGGAACATTTGATAGTTGAGTTATATTCCAAATAAACCAAAGTACAATAATATGGCAATATTAGCATTCCAAAAACCAGACAAAGTAGTTATGCTCGAAGCGGATAATTACTATGGCAAATTTGAATTCCGTCCTCTCGAGCCCGGATATGGTATTACCATTGGTAATTCTCTCCGGCGTTTGCTCCTTTCTTCTCTTGAAGGGTATGCCATCACCGCTATAAAAATTGACGGTGTAGAGCATGAGTTCAGTACCATTAAGGGAGTTAAAGAAGATGTTACTGAAATGGTTCTTAATTTTAAACAGATTCGCTTTAAACGGAAGGTTGCCGATACCGACTCTGAAAAAGTCAATATCAGCATCAAAAATAAAGACGTTTTTAAAGCCGGTGATCTGAATCATTCACTTTCGGCTTTTGAAGTACTCAATCCCGATCTTGTTATCTGCCACATGAGCGGCAATGTTAATCTGAAAATGGAATTGCTCATTAATAAGGGCAGGGGATATGTCCCTGCTGAAGAGAATAAACCGATTGATGCCGAGATAGGGCTCATTCCAATTGATTCGATCTATACTCCTGTGAAAAATGTGAAGTTTTCGGTTGAAAATTATCGCGTTGAACAGAAAACCGACTATGAGAAACTGCTTATCGAAATTCAAACCGATGGCTCTATTCATCCTAAGGATGCATTGAAAGAGGCCGCGAAAATTCTTATTTTTCATTTCATGTTATTTTCCGATGAAAAAATAACAATTGAAGATGAAGATAAATTTAAAAATGAAGAATTCAATGAAGATCTTCTTCATATGCGTCAGTTGCTGAAAACAAAACTGGCGGATATGGATCTCTCCGTTCGCGCGCTTAATTGCCTTAAAGCAGCCGAAGTGCATACCCTCGGCGAACTGGTTCAGTTTAATAAAAATGATTTACTGAAATTCAGAAATTTTGGAAAAAAATCGCTTACTGAGCTTGAAGAGAAACTGGTTTCGTTGAATCTCAATTTCGGATTAGATATTTCAAAATACAAATTAGATAAGGATTAAATCATGAGACATCAGAGGACAGTAAATCACCTTGGACGCACGTCGTCGCATCGCAAGGCATTAATGTCAAACCTTGCCAATTCACTTATTTTACATAAGCGCATATCAACTACCCTGACCAAGGCAAAGGTGCTTCGTAAATATATCGAACCATTGATTACCAAATCAAAGGAGGATTCAACTCATAACAGACGTATTGTTTTTAGTTATTTGAAGAGTAAAGAAGCCGTGTCTGAATTGTTCAGGGAGATTAGTCCTAAAATAGGTGCCCGCCCAGGTGGGTATACCCGTATATTAAAGACAGGCAATCGTGCTGGTGATAATGCTGATATGTGTGTAATCGAGTTGGTTGATTTCAATACTGTGATCGGTACTAAAAAGGAAGCACAGGTAAAGAAATCTACACGGCGTGGCGGAAAGAAGAAAGAATCTTCATCATCAGAAGCAACATCCAAAGAGCCGGCCAGAAAAGAAGAGAATAAAGGGAAAAATGAACCGGCTAAAGATTCAAAGAAATAACAATTTGATTAACTGAATTTAAGGGATAGGTTAACTGCTTATCCCTTTTTTGTGAAATATTAACTTAAAAACTAAATGTATGGGACAAATTATTGATGTGCATGCCCGTGAGATCCTCGATTCAAGAGGAAATCCGACAATTGAAGTAGATGTTACATTGGATTGTGGTACTGTTGGCCGTGCTGCTGTTCCGTCAGGAGCTTCAACCGGCGAAAACGAAGCTCTGGAACTTCGTGATGGCGATAAGAAGAGATACCTCGGGAAAGGTGTTTTAAAGGCAATAAACAATGTAAATGATGTTATCTCGAAAGAAATCATTGATATGGATGCTTTCGACCAGGTGGCTGTTGATAAATGTATGCTTGAACTGGATGGTACACCCACCAAGAGCAAGCTTGGCGCTAATGCTATTCTTGGGGTATCGCTTGCTGTTGCAAAGGCATCCGCTAGTTCTCTTGATATGCCGTTATATCGCTATATTGGTGGGACTAACGCTAAAATATTGCCCATTCCAATGATGAATATTATTAACGGCGGTTCACATTCTGATGCACCTATTGCTTTTCAGGAGTTCATGATCCGACCGGTTGGCGCTAAATCATTCCGCGAAGGTTTGCGGATGGGCGCTGAGGTTTTTCATTCTCTGAAAAAAGTATTGAAAGATCGCAAACTTAGCACTGCTGTTGGTGATGAGGGTGGTTTTGCTCCTGTTCTGGATGGGACCGAAGATGCTCTTGAATCTATCATCAAAGCTATTAAAGAGGCCGGATATAAACCGGGAAGAAAAGCAGATGGCGGCGATGTGTCTTTGGCTTTGGATTGTGCTGCATCTGAATTTTTTGTTGACGGTAAATATAATTATGCCAAGTTCGAAGGCCCTAAAGGCGCTATCCGTTCACCGCAGGAACAGGTTGCATATATGGCCGAACTGATAGCCAAGTATCCTATTGATTCGATTGAAGATGGTATGTCCGAAAAAGATTGGGAGGGCTGGCGACTGCTGACCGAAAAGATTGGATCAAAATGCCAGCTTGTTGGCGACGATCTGTTTGTTACCAATGTTACATTCCTGAAAAAAGGTATTCAGATGGGTTGTGCCAATTCAATTTTGATTAAAGTCAATCAGATTGGTTCACTCACCGAAACGCTTGATGCTATTGATATGGCACATCGGGCCGGCTATACCACCGTTACATCACACCGTTCAGGTGAAACCGAGGACTCAACTATTTCAGATATAGCGGTAGCAACCAACGCCGGACAAATTAAAACCGGATCATTGAGCCGATCCGACCGTATGGCTAAATATAATCAGTTACTCCGCATTGAAGAAGAACTTGGTGAAATGGCCATTTATGGTTATGAAAAGGTGAAGTAATACTATTTGGAATTATAATTTAGTTCAAATATCATCCATATATTGCCTTGCTCACTGGAGCTATATAATAGCGAAAGTGATGCTTTGCGCAGCTGCCCGCGTGCCGCTTAAGTTTGTTCCTCTGGTAAAGCTACGGCGACACGCGTACGGCGGAGCAAGGAGCTACGCGAAAGCGATGCTTTGCTCACTGGAGTTATGCAATAGCGAAAGCGATACCGCCTTAGAAAATGCTATTGTTAGCAATCAGTTAATGATTAGATTTTCAAGAGCGTTTTTCCGTTGAGATTAGTCAATTGAAACAACCATTAAAGCGAGCTTTCACCCTATCGCATGAAAATTACGCACAGAATAAGGGGCATTGGTATTAACTTGCATGTAAAAAAAACATGGAAGAAATGATTATGAAAGGCTGTGGCTTAGATGTACACCAAGCTACAGTGGTAGCCTGCATACAGCGACAAGGCTACGATAAGCAAATAAAAACATTTGGTACTACTACCGAAGAACTTGAAGGATTAAAGCAATGGCTCAAAGAAG
>Ga0209381_1001605_pt1 | contig 34980 bp, 30 predicted proteins | sample DewCreD2012metaG_FD_184111 | JGI IMG/M metagenome (GOLD analysis project Ga0209381, IMG submission 184111) | Hot spring sediment bacterial and archeal communities from British Columbia, Canada, to study Microbial Dark Matter (Phase II) - Dewar... ... | reverse complement strand
CTGCGCCAGCCGCCCGCCGCTTCCATCTCACGGCCGGGCTCGATGGCTCGCTGGGGAGCCCCCTGACCGTCTCCGTCGCCCTTGGCCAGCGGCACCTGGGAATGTACGTGGTGAGGCCGGGCGAGCCAGCATCCATCGCCCTGCCCAGGGCCGGCCGGGTTGATTTGAGTTGGAAGACGCCTGAGGGCACCAGCACGGTCAAGCAGGTTACGGTCGTGTCGCCAGGCAAAGTGAAGCTGGGCAGGTAGGCATGCCGCACGGCAAGATCGGCGTTGCCGGCCCGGGCCTGACGGCACGAGTCCTGACCTGGCCGGCGGGCAATATGTCGATCGACGTCGCCTCCGGCGCTGCGCTGGATGCCTCGGGCGGAGCAACTTCGCGGCCCGGAACATTGCCACGACCAGCAAGGGCGCGTTCTTGCTGGGCCCGACACAGGCGCATGGCGCCGGCGCTACCCTTGCGGTCTCGGATGGCAGATTGAATCTGAGCAGTGATGCCCGGACGCCCGCCACGCCCGTCGCCGATCTCGTGGAAAGACTGGCCCGGGAGGACCGGCGAGAACTGAAAGCCGAAGGTGGGATTCGAACCCACAACCCCCGCTTTACGAAAGCGGTGCTCTGCCGTTGAGCTACTCCGGCGCGGCCGCTCTTCCGATGGGTGCATCGGCCGGTCGGGAAGGAAACATTACACGTCCCCGGCCAGCTTGGCAAGCACAGCCTTGACACTGCGCGGGGCACTATTACGGTGGGGTCATGCCAACGCGTACATGGGTCTGCATGGTTACGCTGATGCTGGGGGCGTGTGCATCGGCCCAGGAGACGGTGCACGTGACCGGCCGGGCGCGCGTCGTCAACGGCGTGAGCGAGGTGCCGGCGGGGCTGTTTGGCGTGCATGCCACAAGACTGACGCCCGAGCTTGTGAAGCAATGGGGCGTGGAGTCGCTGCGCGTCATCCACCATGGGCCCACCGGCAAGCCCATGGTGGCCGGCGAGGGCAACGCGCCGGCCGGGATCGGGATGATCGTCGAGTGTTTTTGGGACCGTTACCAGCCGGCGCTGGTGCTGACGGACCGCAACTGGAAGCAGCGACTGGAGACGCTGGCAAAGACCTACGCCCAGAACGCCCGGGCCACCGGCAAGACACATCACGTGGAGTTCTGGAACGAGCCGTTCCTGAACTGGGCCGTGCGGCCGGGCGTGAACTACGACCCGGTTTATTACGAGGCGAAGGACCAGGAAATCGGCAAGCCGATGACCATCCGAGGCTGGGACAAGCCCTTGGATTACCTGGTGTGGTCCAGGGAACTACGTCTGGTCGAGCCGGCCAGCGGCAAGGTTCCCTATCTGCCCAACGGCGACCCGCCCTTGCCGCCCAAGATCAGAAGCGGCGAGCTGAAGGTGGGGGGCATGTACAACTTCCGGGGCAAGGAGTATCGGCTGGACGAGGTGTGGTGGGGCAAAGACCCATCTCAGCCCAGCTGGTACTCGGGCAAGCAGAACTCGCTGTTCTACCGGTGGATGCTCGTGCCGTTCGCCAGGGCGCTGAAGGAGGCCAACCCCGATGTGCAACTGGTGGCCGGCTGGGGCTTTGGCATCCACACCGACGGCTGGAAGGCGTGGGAGGTACTCTTCAAGCCGACGATCGACGACTCCGCCGTGGAAATCGGCGGCCGCAAGCAACTCCTGCTGGACGGCATCGGCGAGCACCACTATGGCGGCGACACGCGCGGCGTGGCCGGGTCGTACGAGGTCGCCTACGCCTATGCACTGGGCGCGTACGGCAAGAAGCTGAAGTTCTACAACACCGAGGCCGGCGGGATGCTGGACCCGCAGCGGCCGGACACGGGCAAGTCGGTGTTCTCCGGCGGCGGCCCGGAGGAGTGGCGTGGGATGTTCAGCTACTTCGTGCGCGACCTGACGCACATGATCGATGTGTGCCCGGACAAGGCGATTGCGCGGGCGGCCCACAGCGTGGACGGCAACCAGGGCGACCAGGCGGGATTCATCTTCCTGCGCGACTTGCGCGGGCGGCTGATGCAGACGAAGTATACCGCGGGATCGGTGTGGTCGGTGGCCAGCCTCAATGGCCGGTCACTGGTGGTGGTGGTCTTCAACGACGGCCTGGCCGCCGCGAAGGTGGATGTGAAGGTGGATGCCCCGGCCGGGACGAAGTTCACCGGGGCCGCGCGGCATACCGTGCGGATCGAGGATGGGAAGCTCAAGCAGGTGGAGGAGCCGGTGGTGGTATCGGGCGGGCAATGGGCCGGGCAACAGACGATCGATGCGAAGATGCCGGTGAAACTGGTTTTCGCCCTCGACAAGGCCCCGGCGCAGATGCAGGAGGTTCGCGAGAACCAGTACGTGGCCGGGGAGGTTCTACAGAGCCTGTCGCCGGGGCAGGTTGTGAACTTCCGGATCAGCGTGCCGGAAGACGCGCTGGCCCGCTGCAAGGGGGCGAGGTTGCGGATCGTGCACGAGGGGTGGGACAACGACGCGATGCAGGTGACGCTCAACGAGCGGCCACTCGAGGTGAAGGTCAACGGCACGTGGATCCACGAGCAGCCCATCGATCCGACGACGCTGCGTGTCGTCAACCGTCTGGTGATCCACAGGCGTACCGGGCTCGAGACCGGCAAGGACTGCCGCGTGGATGCCGCGAGCATCTATACCGTTGAGACGGACAAGCCGTGATCCTCTGCATCGGCACAACGCCGGCAGTGCAGCGGGTGATGGTGTTTGACGCCGTGCGCATCGGCGGCGTGCAGCGGGCCAGGCAGGTGGTCGAAGCGCCCGCCGGCAAGTCGGTCAACGTCGCCCGCGTGCTGCAGGCATTGGGGCGAACCGCGGCCTGCACGGGATTCATCGGCGGCCCGCGCGGGCGCTTTTTGGTCGAGCACCTGGATCGCCTGGGCATCGCCCACGAGTTCGTGCCGGTTGCGCCGGAGACGCGACTGTGCGTCACCGTGATCGACGCCGCCGCCCACACGCACACCGAACTCATCGAGGAGAGCCGCGATGTTGGCCGCGAGGCGTGGCATCGCCTGGAGGCGGCCCTGCAGCGCCTGATCCCGCGGTCGCGCCTGGTGGTGATGTCGGGGACGCTCTGCCCCGGCGGGCCGGTGGACTTCTATGCGCGATGCACGCGGCTGGCCGTGGCGGCGGGCATTCCGTGCATCGTCGATGCCACCGGGCCGGCGCTGCTGGAGGCGGTGGCGGCGGGGCCGACGGTGGTCAAGCCCAACCGGGCAGAGCTGTCGGCCACAACGGGACTGGATGTGCAGGATGGGGCCCGTCGGCTGGTTGCTCTGGGCGCCCGCGGCGTGGTGGTGACGATGGGCGCCGAGGGGGCGATGGCCGTGGATGGGCGGGGCTTGTGGCGCATCCGCGGCCCGCAAGTGCAGGCGGTGAACACCATCGGCTCGGGCGATGCGGTGGCGGCGGGGCTGGCGGCGGCGCTGCAGGATGGCCGGCCGATCGCGCAGGCGGCGGCGCTGGGCGTTGCGTGCGGCATGGCCAACGCCCTGACCCTCCTGGCCGGCGAGGTGGATGCGGGCGAGGTGCGAAGGCTGGAGCAGCAGATTGTTGTGGAGCCCATGTGAGGTCCCGGATTGAAGATCTGAGATCTGAAATCTGAGATTCGGGATTTGAGATTCGGGATTCGGGATTTCTTGACACTCACACCGGCACCGTGACAATGACACGACCTATCGGAAGGAACTGACCTTGAGCGATTTTTTCTCGCGCATCTGGCACGGGGCGGCGTGGTACCCGGAGCTGTGGAAGGACCGCATCGACCAGGACATCTCGCTGATGAAGCAGGCGGGCATCAACCTGGTGCGCGTCGGCGAGTTCGCCTGGTCGAGCCTGGAGCCGCGCGAGGGGCAATACGATTTCTCCTGGCTGCGCGAGGCGATGGATAAGTGTCACGCGGCCGGCATCGGCGTGGTCCTGTGCACGCCGACGCCCACGCCGCCGCGCTGGCTCACCCTGAAGTATCCCCAGGTGAAGCGCATCGACGTGGACGGCCGGGCGTTTGAGCACGGCAGCCGCCAGCATGTCAGCCACACCTCGCCGAAATATCGCGAGCTGTCGCGGAAGATCACCGAAAAGCTGGCATCGGAGTTGGGTGGCCATCCTGCGGTGGTCGCCTGGCAGACCGACAACGAGTTTCTCTGCCACGTGGACGGCGATTTCTCGCCCAGCGCCGCCGAGGCCTGGCACGCGTGGCTGAAACGCAAGTACGGCACTATCGAGACGCTGAATGCCGTCTGGGGCGCACAGATCTGGAGCGAGGATTACCCATCCTTCGAGGCGGTGCAGTTGCCGACCAAGACGCCGTTCGGCGGGGGCCTGGGCCAGCCCAGCGGCGTGCACAACGTCTCGCTGATGGCCGACTGGTATCGCTTCACCAGCGATACAGTGGTCGAGTTCCAGCGCGAGCAGGTGGAGATCATCCGACGCCATTCCGCGGCGCCCATCACGCACAACCTGGTCAACCCCGACCGCGTCTGGCCGGATGATCTGTTTGCCGACCTGGACTGCGCCTCGACCGACCCGTACATCGCCCACCACGATGTGTGGCGCGTCTTTCGCACGCTGGACTGGATGCGCGGGACAAAGATGAAGGACGATGGGTCCACCACGCCGTACGTCATCATGGAGACCAGCCCCTCGCACAACGGCAGCCGCGAGCCGGGCCACAAGACGCATCCCGACGGTTTTCTGGCGGCCGAGGCCATGCTGTTTCTGGGCATGGGCGGCAACACGTTCAGCTACTGGCTGTGGCGCCAGCAGCGCAGCGGCGTGGAGATGTGCCATGGCGCGGTCATCACGAGCTGGGGCACGCCGTCGGTGGGGTGGGAGAATGTCAAGGCCGTCACGGCGCTGATCCAAAAGATCGAGCCGATCCTCAAGGGCATCGGGCCCGCGCCGGCCCAGATCGCCGTGCACGACAGCAAGAACGCCCGCGCCCTGCTGCGGGCCGAGCGGCTGTGGAATGCCTATAACCCCTGGTCCACGCCCACCGACGAGATCCACCGGCCGCTGCTGGAGCTGGGCTACTGGCGCGATGTGCGCTTCGAGGATGCCGATGTGTCGCGATACAAGGTGGTGATCTCGCCGTTCATGCCGGGCCTGAGCGATGCGCTGATCGATCGAATGACGTCGTTTGTGCAGGGCGGCGGCACCTGGATCGTCGGCCCGATGAGCGGCTGCCGCACACTCAATGGCACGGTGCACACGGACGCGGGTCTGGGCAGGCTCGATGCCTTGTGCGGGGTGAAGACGCTCTGGCCGGTGGGGATTCAGCAATGCCGCGGCGAGTTGATGGAGAAGGAACTGAACCTCGGCTGGTACTGTTTTGGCCTGGAGGCGGCGTCTCCAGACTGTCAGATTCTGGGGCGCTACATCGACGGCCCGGCCGCCGGGACCGCCTGGGCTGTGCAACGGCCGATCGGCAGGGGCCGCGTCGTCCTGCTGGCAGCGCTTGCGCCGGGGCAGATGGCGCAGGTGTTTTCGTCGCTGCTGCATGAGATGAACTTTGCGCGCCTGGAGAGCACCTGGGGCACGACGATCATCCCGCGGCAGGGCGCCAATGGCCGCGCGTGGCTGATCGCCAACTGGGACGGCGCGGGCGGAACGGTTCGCCTGCCGGAGAAAGGCCGCGACCTGGTCACCGGTCGGAACGTGCCGGCCGGCGAGCTGGCGGTGGCGCCGTTTGGCGTGCACGCGGTCGTTGCGTAGCGGGTGGCGGATATGCGAACGCTGATCCTCATCAAGCACGCCCGGCCGGTGGTCGATCCAACGCTTCCGCCCGACCGATGGCGGCTGTCGGAGGAAGGGCGGTCTGCGGCGAAGGTCCTGGCGACCAGCCTCCAGGCTCACGCGCCGCGGCTCATCGTCACCAGCACCGAACCTAAGGCCCGCGAGACCGGCCAGGTCCTTGGCGAATCGCTCCATGTGCCGGTTCAGCAGGCCGGCGATCTCCACGAACACGATCGCAGCAACGTGCCCCACATGCGCTCGGGCGACTTCATCTCGGCAATAGCCAACTTCTTCCGCCAGCCGGATCGGCTGGTGCTGGGGCTCGAGACGGCCAACCAGGCCCGACAACGCATCTGCGTCGCGGTGGACAGCGTGCTGGCCGATCACCCCGAGGGCAACCTGGCGATCGTAACCCACGGCACGGTATTGGCCCTGCTGGCGGCCGAGCGAGCACGCATGGAGCCTTTTGGCCTGTGGCGGAGAATGGGCCTGCCGTCGTTCATCGCGTTTGAAGTGCCTGCCTGGCACCAAATCGACGCGGTGGACCGAGTTGGGTAGGCAACGTCCGCGCGGCCGGTTCTACCGGCCGGCTTGCAGTCCCAGGAGTCCCCAGGGCCGGTTTCACCGGCCGTCTTGCTGGCCCATGTCCAGCAGAGTCCGTAGGCCGTCTCGCAGTGGGAACGCCGGCCGCCACAGCCGGCCCTGCGAGTCTGGCCCATGTCCGGAAGCCGCGGCAGCCCCGGCGGCATGGCCTGGAGGATGTGACCGGGACGGGCTGACCGGAGCGGGGTCAGGCGGGGCGACGGCGGGCCGATTCGATCAGCCCTTGGAGACGCGGGCGAAGGTTCGTTCGCAGCGTCCAGGCTTCCGATGGCACGGTGATCTGCACGACCGGCACATCCAGGCGCCGCCCGATCATTCGCCGCAGCGGCAATGCGTCCAGCGCACAGTGGCGAGCCGCAGGGATCCGTGAAATCACCACCACTTCGGCGCGGGCCGCTATGGCACGCTCGCAGATGCGCCGGGCGCGGTCCGCCAAGGGGCCCACGACAGGATCGGCCAGCGCTGAACGGGCAAGCGCCTCCAGGGGTGGAAGGTCGTCGGGAATCGGTTCGGCGGCCTGGCAGAAGAGGCAGTCGCTGCCGCACAGCCGCCCGCCGCACTGCTCCAGGAGGTTCAGCACGCTCAAGTCCACGACGGGGTTGACCCAGAACACCCGCACGGCATCATCCGGCACAACACCCTCGCCGCGGTCCATCCGGCGGCGCACTTCCTCCAGCAGATTCTCCAGTATCGCCGCCGCCTCGTCGCGGTCGGAGCACCCATGGATGGCCAGCAGCTCGGCCATGGCCGTCTCCAGCGCCGGAAGCGGGCATCGCGGTGCGGCTGCTACGGCGGCCAGCAGCTCGCCCAGCAGGCGGCGCAGCCGATTGGCCGCGGATATTCCGCGGAACAGGGCGCTGTCGTCCAATCGGGCGCTGCCGGCCTGCTCCAGCCGGGCGACCAACTGGCCGAGCTGCCCGCGGACGAATGCAACCTGCGATGCCGGCGCCGTGCAGGCTGCGGGAAGCGATATCGCCGGCTCTGCCGAGGCGGGATTCCGCCGACGGGGCATCTCCCACCAGCAGACGGGATGTCCAAGCGATTCCAGCCGCTGGGCGATGGCCGTGAAGTCGTCGCAGGCAGCGCCGGCACTGCAGACCAGCAGACGCGGCGGGGGAAAATGCACGTTGGAGAGCATCGCCCCCAGCACGCTCCGCGCAGGGCAGAAGGAAGCGTCGATGCCGCAACGGTCCGCCACCAGCGCATCGCACACGCCCGTCTCCATGCTCAAGGGCATGCACCACGCCGCATCGGGTCGGAAGACAACCGCGTCGGGCAGGCTGGCCGCGATCACCGAGGCCACGCCGACGTCGCGCATGGTGGCCACCAGCGGTTTGCCTGCCGTCTCGGCCGCGAACAGCCGCTGCGACTCGCCCAGCACGAAGTCCCACAACCGCAGAGCGGCGGTCGAGTGATCCAACAGCAGTTCCTGCAGACGGCTTTCGCTGTCGGCGACGTGCTGCGACAGCCGCCCCCCATGGGGGGTCTGGCGCAGACCCCGCGCCGACCATGAGGCGTACCGCAGGTCCCAGTCATGCAGCGAGATTCTGGCTGGCGGATCGTTCACGGCATGGACCTCCGCAGCGCCCCGAGGCGCGGATGGACGCAGTCGAACCTCGCTTCAACGTCCCCGGTCACCGCAGCGCGGTTCTGCGCGGTGCCACTGGCCGGGCATCGGAAGCGGCGGGTGAACGTTCGTCGCACGGATCCACTCCCCGCGCCCATGCGCCCGGCAGGCGGCGATGATGGCCGGCATGCGGCGTGCATTCCAGAGGCGGCCGGCGCCGCTGCGGGCTCCTGTTGACATGGCGCGGCTCGGCTGCCCCATCATACCACAAGATCACGCCATTCGGTGAATCGCAGTCAGCTCCCGTCGCCCGAGCCGGCGGGCCAGGTCGGCCGCAGCCGCTCCAGAGAGCGCAGCTCCGCCCGAATCAGCTGCGTCAGCTCATCCGGCTCCACCAGCCCCCCGATGCGCCGGCCGTTCAAATAGAGCGCCGGCACGCCCTGAAGTCCAAGAGCCTGTGCCTGGCGGATGCTCTGCTGCACGCGCTCCGCGGCCCGCCCCGAGGCTATGCATCGGCGGAATCGCTCGAGGTCCAGCCCGGCCTCGGCCGCGTAGCGCTCCCACGCGGCCTCGATCTGCCCGTTTTCCTTCATCATTCGGTCGTGGAACATCCAGAACCTGCCCTGTTCGGCCGCGCATTCCGCCGCCTCCGCAGCCGCCCGAGCCAGGTCGTGGTCGGCCAGCGGGTAGTGCCGGAACGCCACCGAGACCTGGAGCAGAAACCGCTCCTGGACCTGCTTGAGGGTCTGGGCCAGTTCCGCGCAATACGGGCACTGGAAATCCGAGAACACCACCAGCCGTATCGGGGCGTCGTCGGGGCCCAGCACGTGGGCCAGCGACAGGTCGAACTTCACCGCCCCGCCCCGCGGCGGCTCGAGAAGCACCTGGATGCGGTGGCGCGGCCGCAGAGCCGAGAGAAACTCCTCCAGCCGCCGACGCCGCATTTCCTCGACGTACCGGGGATCTTCGGCCCTGGGATCGAGCTTCTCCTCCACCTCGCGCCGGACCAGTTCCTCGCGGGTGAGCCCGCGCCGCTTGGCCTCGGCCTCCAGCAGCATCTGGTCGATTCGCCGCTGCACCCATCCGCGGCGGAGGTCGTACAACCGCGACTCCAGCTCGTGAATCTCCGCGCCCATTTCCCGGCGCATCTGCCCCACGGTGATCGGCCGGTCGTCAAACAGCGCCATCACCTGCCGGTCGGTGTGCTGCAGCACATCCAGCACCACCACGCCGCCAAGCAGAAGCAGCACAACGGCCGATCCCGCCAGCACCATCGCCCCAAACGGCTGGGGGTCCCACGCGTTGATCCGCCGGGCCCGCCACACGCAAGCCGCCGCCAGCGTGACCAGCAGCGCGGACATCAGACACAGCGGGCAGAAGGCGCGAATCGCGAAGGCCTGGATGCCCACCAGGGCCGCCGACGCCGCCACCCCCGCCAGGCCCGCCCACAGGCCGGCCGCCAGCAGCGCCCTGCGAATCGGCCCGTCCGGCGATGCCACGCACACCAGCAGGACCGCCAGCATCGCTGCGTAGAAGGCCGACCCGATGTACGCCAGCGGCACGCCACCCAGCTTGGCGTAGGGGCTGGCCAGCACCCGCGCACAGTCGCTGCGCGGGCCGCACAGCCGCTCGGCCGCGACGCCGTCCAGGTGTTGATAGCTGAGCACCGCCGCCACGGCCAGGCCGGCCAACGCGAACATCACCGCGGCCAGCAGCGCGCTGATTCCCGTGCCTTTCATCGTGGCAAGCGAGTATATCGCCGCACCGTCACGGCGGCGATTTGACAAGCGCTCGTCCGTGCGGTCTGATGTTGCGAGTACCGGATCAGCCTTGCAGCTCTAGAAGGAGGTTCACGATGGCTCGTCCTGTCACGCTTTTCACCGGTCAGTGGGCCGATCTGTCCCTTGAGGAAATCTGCAAAAAGGCCAAAAGTTTCGGCTACGACGGCCTGGAGCTGGCCTGCTGGGGCGATCACTTCGAGGTGGACAAGGCCCTGAAGGACAAGAACTACGTCAAGGGCCGCTGGGATATCCTGTGTGCCCACGGGCTGGATTGCTTCGCCATCTCCAGCCACCTGGTCGGCCAGGCGGTGTGCGACAACATCGACGAGCGGCACAAACAGATCCTTCCGCCGGATGTGTGGGGCGACGGCGAGGCGGAGGGCGTGCGAAAGCGGGCCGCGAAGAAGATGATCGACACGGCCAGGGCCTGCCGCAAGTTCATGGATGCCAAGCCCAAGAACGAATGTTGCCGGCACCTTGCGAACTTCGGCGCGGTGGTCAACGGTTTCACCGGCTCGAGCGTCTGGCACAGCATCTACGCCTTCCCGCCGACGGACCAGAAGTACTGGCAGAAGGGGTTTGACGATTTCGCCAGGCGCTGGGGGCCGATCCTCGATGCCTTCGACAAGGAGAACGTGAACTTCGCGCTGGAAGTGCACCCGACGGAGATCGCGTTCGACACGGCCAGCGCCCAGCGCGCCGTGGAGGCCGTCAAGAACCACAAGCGGTTCGGCTTCAACTACGACCCCTCGCACCTGGGCTACCAGGGTGTGGACTATGTCAAGTTCATCCGCACCTTCAAGGACCGCATCTACCACTGCCACATGAAGGATGTGTGGTGGGGCCACGGCGACGGCACGGTGGGCGTGTTCGGCGGGCACACGACCTTTGCCGACCCGCGGCGCTACTGGGACTTCCGCAGCCTGGGCCACGGCGACATCAACTTCGAGGAGATCATCGTCGCCCTCAACGACATCAACTACACGGGCCCGCTGTCGGTGGAATGGGAAGACAGCCGCATGGACCGCGAGCACGGCGCCGCCGAGGCATGCGCGTTTGTGAAGAAGATCGACTTCAAGCCGTCGGCGATCGCGTTTGATGCGCAGTTTGACCGGTGACGCGGCGCATCAGCGGTACAGCATGATGGGCAGGTGCCTGCCGAACAGGCCGAAATCCGCATCGCTCGTGTAGATCGGTATGCGATCGATGGCGCTGACCGCGCAGAGCAGGAAGTCCGTCATCGACCCCTGGATGCCTTGGCCCCGGCAGACATTGAAGAACTCGGCGGCCGTCTCGTGGTGCGCCGTACTCACGCGGTGGTCGGGCACCGTCCGCAGCGCCGATCGCAGTCGTGCTAAGGTTTTGGGATCGGGAATGCCGCTGAGCACCTCCTGCCGCACGGCGCCCAGCAACACAGCCGTGCCGCTGCGCAGGAGCTTGGCCAGCTCCTCGGCGTGGGGCGTGACGGGCTGCGAGCGCCGCAGGACCAGCGACCAGATCGATGTGTCGATCAGCACCCTCATCGCCGGCCCGCCTTGCGGAGGGCCTTGCGGGTGGACCGGCGCCGCTCGGCCTTGTGGTCGTGGCCGGGATCGTACTGGATCGTTCCGAAAAGCTCGATCAGCCCCTCCGCCCTCATGGACCGGCGGTAGTGTTCCAGGGCGCTGTCCACTGCCTCTCGCTTGGACTTGTGCCCGCCCAGCTTCATCACCTCGGTCACCAGCGAATCGTTGATCTTCAGGTTCGACGCCATGACGACACAATATGCGACACATTGCAGTGTGTCAAACGCGCACGCCACTTCGGGGTCACAACGCCTGCGCCGCCCGGTTGTTGGCATGGGGGCCGGCCTGTAGAATCCTCCCGCGATGATTCGAGCCGCCCTCATGCCATTGGCCGTCCTGGCGTGCGCCGCCCTCGCCTCCGCGCAGCAGTCCTGGGAGTTCATCCCCAGCGAGCAGCGCTGGCAGAAGGTCGATGCGGCTGCCACCCGGCCGGTGAAGGAACCGACCCTGGACCGCGTCGAGCAGTCGCTGCTGGCGGGCAGCGCCGCCACGGCCCGAAAGACGGTGGTCCAATGGCTCAAGGCCAACAAGCAGTCGCCCGTGCGCGACCGGGGGCTGTATTATCTGGGCGAGGCGAACTTTCTTCTGGATCGCCGCATCAACGCCTTCTACAACTTCGACGAGCTTTTGGACTATTACCCGGCCAGCCCGTGGTTCCACCCCGCCCTGCAGCGGCAGTACGACATCGCCGACGCATTCCTTCGCGGCCACAAGCGCAAGATCCTGGGGCTGCGGATCTTCGGCGCCCGCGAGGAGGCGATCGAGATGCTTTTTCGCATTCAGCAGCGCGCCCCCGGATCGCCCCTGGCCGAAAAATCGCTGCTTCGCACGGCCGACTATTACTACGACAACGCGGAGTTTGACCTGGCGGCCGACGCCTACGCCGCCTTTGCGCGGTCCTATCCGCGCAGCCCCGAGCTGGAGCGGGTGCGTCTGCGGCAGGCTTTCTCGTCGCTGGCGCAGTTCCGCGGGCTGAAGTTCGACGCCACGCCGATCATCGACGCCCGTCAGCAGTTGGCCGACATTGCCGCGCTCCACCCGGACCTGTCGCGACAGCAGAATCTCCCGGCGATCCGTCAGCGGATCGAGCAGACCCTGGCGCGCAAGGACCTGGATCGGGCCGACTTCTATCGGCGCACGGACAAGCCGCAGTCGGCCGCGTGGCACTACCAGTACGTCATCAGGTCCTTCCCGAACCTGTCCGAGGCCGAGGAGGCCCGCCGCAAGATGGCCGAGCTGCCGAAGTGGGCTGTCGAGACTCTGAGCATCCCGCCGGTGACACGGCCGTACGAGAAGCCCGCCCAAGAGGAGGAAGGGGCGGTACCGCCATGAGCGGGTGCGGAACGTGGCGCATGGTTTCGGTCGCTTTGGTCCTGCTGGCGGGCGGCTGCGGCTACAACCGCGACGGCGGGTCGAAAGGCTACCAGTGGAGCAGCCTGTACCGGGAGGATGTGCAGACGGTGGCGGTTCCGATATTCACCAACGCCACCTACCACCGGGGCATCGAGTTTCAGTTGACCGAGGCGGTCATCAAGAACCTGGAGGCCTACACGCCCTATAAGGCCGCTCCGCGTGAGCGGGCACAGACGATCCTGGAGGGACACGTGACGGCGGTGGATGTGCGAACCGTCAGCCGCGATCGGCAGACCAATGTCGCGCGGGAGCAGATGATGTCCGTTTCGGTCGATCTGGTATGGAAGGACCTGCGCGACGGTCGGATCCTGGCCCAGCGCAGCGGGCTGCGACACAGCGCGGTGTTCTATCCGACGCTGGCGGAGGGCCGGTTCCTGGGATCGCAGGCCGCCGTCGAGGAGCTGGCGCGGGCCATCGTGCAGTCGCTGGAGGCCCAGTGGTGAGGGCGGTGGTGGCGATGGAAAGCGGCGTCAGGGCGCGCTAACATCGGACGTCGGCCCGGAAGGTTCCGGCGCGGAGGCCTTGGTGGCGGCGTCCCGCTTATGGTGCTCTCGAGGACCCTATGGCAGAGCAAAACTCCGAGCGTCCCGGCAGAAAGAACGGGCGGTCGGCTAACAATGGAAACGGCCCGATGCGCTTCAGCCGGGGTCTGTTCGGCTGGTTCCTGTTTGGCGCGCTGTGCGTCGCCCTGTTCGTGCTGCTGAGCAATCAGGGCCGTTCGGCCAGCCAGGTGGACCTGGGCGTGGTGCTCAACGAGATCGAGAGCGGCAACGTCGCCAAGCTGGTCATCTCCGATTCCGGCGAGCTCAAGGGCGAGTTTGCGACCCCCGTTACCGTCGGCAACGGCCAGCAGAAGGTCACGCACTTCCGCTCGACGATCCCCAGCGGGCCCGCGGTGACGCCGATCATCGAAAGGGTGCTCCAGCACCGCGACCCGAAACTGTCGCTGAAAGCCGAGAGCGACCAGAACCTGCTGCTGAACGTGCTGATTCCGTTCATCCCGTGGCTGCTGGTGTTCGGCTTCATCTACTTTTTCGTCTTCCGCCAGCTGCGCAACAGCGCCGGGGCCGGCGGGATGCTGGGCAACTTCGGGCGGTCCCGTCACAAGATCACCAGCAAGGAACACACCAACGTCACCTTCGACGACGTGGCCGGGATCGAAGAGGCCAAGGAAGAAGTGATGGAGATCGTGGAGTTCCTGAAGAACCCGCGGAAGTTCCAGCGTCTGGGCGGGCGCATTCCCCGCGGCGTGCTGCTGGTGGGAGAGCCGGGCACCGGAAAGACCCTTCTGGCCAAGGCCATTGCCGGCGAGGCCGACGTGCCCTTCTTTTCCATCAGCGGGTCGGACTTTGTCGAGATGTTCGTGGGCGTGGGCGCCAGCCGCGTGCGGGACCTGTTCAAGCAGGCCAAGGACAACTCGCCCTGCATCATCTTCCTGGACGAGATCGACGCGGTGGGTCGGCGCCGCGGCAGCGGGTTCACCAGCGGCGGCCACGACGAGCGCGAACAGACCCTCAACGCGATCCTGGTCGAGATGGACGGATTCGAGACCAACGACCAGGTGATCGTCTGTGCCGCCACCAACCGCGTGGACGTGCTCGATCCGGCATTGACGCGCCCCGGGCGATTCGACCGGCAGATCTATGTGCCCCTGCCTGACATCAAGGGCCGCCTGGACATCCTGAAGGTGCACACCCGCAAGGTGAAGCTGGGGCCCAACGTGGACCTGATGCGGCTGGCGCGGGCCACGCCCGGCTTCAGCGGCGCGGACCTGGCGGCGATCATCAACGAGGCTGCCCTGCACGCCACCATGGCGGGCAAGGAGTTCATCGAGATGGACGACCTGGAGGAAGCGAGGGACAAGGTCCGTTGGGGCCGGGCGCGCAAGAGCCGGGCGATCGACGAGAAGGAAAAGCAGATGATCGCCTACCACGAGGCCGGCCACGCGGTCGTCCAGTGGCTGGAGAAGGATGCGGATCCGATCCACAAGGTGACCATCATCCCCCGCGGGCAGATGGGCGGGGCGACCTTCTCGCTGCCGGAGAAGGACCGCGTGGCCTACTCGAGGCGCTGGTGCATCGCCACCATCAAGACCTGCTTCGGCGGGCGCATCGCCGAGGAGCTGTTCTGCGGCGATATCCACACCGGCGCGGCCATGGACATCCGCCAGGCGACGGCCCTGGCACGGCACATGGTGGCCGAATGGGGCATGAGCGAACGGCTGGGCTTCGTGTACTATGGCGAGGATGAGTCGCGGCCGGCCCTGGATCTGGGCGGGTCGCGGCCGTATTCCGAGGAGACGGCCCGCAAGATCGACGAGGAGGTCAGCGGCCTGATCGACCGGCTCTATCGGGAGACGCGGCAAATGCTCATTGACAACCGCGACCGCGTCGATGCACTGGCCAAGGCCCTTCTGAAATATGAGACGCTGGACCTGGCCGACATCGACCGGATCATGCGGGGCGACCATCTCACCCGACCGCCTGTCCCCGATGCCGAGCAGGACAAGTCGCGGCGCGCGGCCGTCGCTCCCGCGGCCCCTCGCCCCGAGGTCAACCTCGGAGGCGGGCCGCTGCCGGCCCCCGGCTGAGCGGTGTCGGCCGCACCATGGCGATCACCCGGCCGCGGCGTCGCCCTCCGCCGTCATGCCCCAGGCCTCCGGGCGAAGCGGCCTTTCCAGCAGCCTTTCCAGATGTTCCAGATGCCGGCCGATCGACTCATCGGTCAGCAGCGCCGACAGTTCCTCCAGCGCCGTGGGCAGCGCCGGCAACATGACGGGCTTGGGCGAAACCGCCCGGCCCAGTGACGCCGGATCGCACACCCGCGCCCGAACCTCCGCGGCAATCGCCTCCATCCGCCGCGTGCATTGCGGGATCTCCGCCGCCGCTTGGTTTCGACGAACCAGCAATTGCTTGTATTCCTCGGCCCATCGCCGCGGAATCTGGGCGACTCCGGTGTCCGGGTCGGCGTTGCTCGCGGCCACGATCTCCGCAAGTCGCGCTTCGGCCTGTCTCTGGGCGTCTCTCGCCTCGCCCAGCCGCTGTTGGATTCTCGGGACGGACTCGGCCAATCGCACCAGGAGGTTGTACAGGGCCAGGCGGTTCTTGAAGGGACCCACGGCCTGCAGGTCTCTGGCCAGTGCCTCCCACCGCGCCTGGTGGCGCTGCTGGCTTTGCCGGATCGCGGCCTGAGCCTCGCCGGCGGCCAACGCGTCGGCGAATCTCCGCAGCCACGTGTCCGGACCGTCCGTGCGTCCTCCCAGGCGCGACAGCGCCGCCCGGGTCTGCTCGATCAGATAGTCCAGTTGCACGCAAAGTTCGCCGCAGTCCCTGGTGCGCAGGAAAGTCGTCGTGAAACTGCGGTGGCCCTGGGCGTCGCGCAGCACCACGGTTGCCGTCCCGCTGTCCCCCTTGCCCAGCACACGGTCGCTGTCGGCCTCGAGCACCAGAATGCCGTTGGGTCCCGCGGGTCGCACCGCCACGGCCGCCGCCCCCAGCTGCAGCCGCTGCTCGAACTCGAACGGCCCGAACCGCCCCGACTCGTTCTCGATGTAGTAGGTCTGGAGGCCCGCAGCGCCCTTCTCGATCACGCTGGCCGAAAGAGCCTCGGCCCGCTCCACCAGATCGGCATAGTCGCGCCAGCCGATGATCCGTTGCAGCAGAGCGTTTTGGGCCCAGGCATCGGCAAAGAGGACCTCCGTGCGCCCGATGGCCGCCGACAGGCGTCCGGCGGCCTCCTTCGTGCCGCGGACGACCCGCTCGCTCTCGGCCGCCAGCCGCTCGCCCAGCACGCCCGGGTACGCCGTGCCCTGAGGCGTGGCCGAGAGCTGCTCCAAGGCGGCTCTGGCCTCGGCCAGCCGCTGTTCCGCCGCCGACATGACTTCCCAAAGCTCGGCTTTCTGTGCGTGCAGCGTCCGGGCCGCGGGGATGTGCCGCATCGTCTCCAGCGGATCCTGCGAGGGTGCTGCCCGCACCAGCGACTCCAGCCGCCCCAGCACCCCGACAAGCGCCCGCTCGGCCTCCTGGAGGGCGGCGGTCATCTGCGGCTCCGCTTCCTGCGCGACCAACTGGCGGGCCAGAGCATCCCATGCCGGCTTCGACCCAGGCAACAGCCTCAGAATTTCTTCCGCTTCGCGAGCCGGTTGGCGCAAGTCCGCGGGGATGTCTTCGGCCAGGAATACGCTCAAGTCCGCCAGGTGCCGCCGGCAAAGCGACTGCAGCTGGGCGGGTGCCGGCGAGCGAACCGTCAGCAGCGACCGGAGGACCTCCTCGATCGCCTGGCGGAGTCGCTGCAAAGCGGCCGGGCCCTGGACCAGGATGCGAGCCAGCGGTTCACCGCCGGCGTTGGTCAGCAGGTTCGCCGTGAGGTCCGTCGGCAGCACGTTGGTGTTTTGTTTCACCCACTCCATCGCCGACTCATTGACCACCGACCATGGGTCATGGGTCTGGAAGGCCAGCAGCATGCCCACCGTGCTGACGGCCTCGCACAACGTCATCGACGCATGCCATGGCGGAAACAGCACGATGCCTTCGGGCGACACGTTCGGATGGAACAGGTTGCCCATCGGCCGAAAAAGCGGCGGTTCGTGCGGAAACGCCGGCGGCAGCCACACATGCACGGCCGCGGCGTTCAGGTAGATCAGTTGTCCCGAGTCATCCAGCGCCAGCGTGCGCAGGTTGTACTGCACCTGGTATTCGGTGGGGGGGTCGCCGGCGAGCGGCAGAACGCGCACGTGCGGGTGGAAAGCGAAGTTGCGCTGCAGGCCGCTCCACTCGAACTGCAGCCGCTTCACTTGCTCGGGCGTCCAGGCGATCGGAGCGGACGCCGCAGGCTGTGGCGGGCCGGTATCAGCCGGGTCGCTGGTCTGTTCCCAGATCATCCGCTCTCCTGGCACGAAAACACCACCCGATGATAGCAGATTCGCCGTGATGCCGCAGTTGGCGCCTTTCGCGTGCCCGCCAAGACACCGGGCCTCGGCAGGGGGTTGGCCGCCGGCAGACGCCTGCACTTGCGCGGCGGGGATGGACGTCGCATGGGGCCGGACAGATCCTCTGCGAACACTGGCGTGCCGAGTACGGCCGGCCCGCCGCGACGGAACGTTCGCAAGCGGAGCATCCGGCCACGGCCCGGGCGAGGACCCGCGATTGCTACGACTTGCGGCAGGAGGGGCGCGTTGACGTGCGGGCACCGCAGGGCTAGATTGGCCGGTCAAACAGGATTCGGCCGGCTTTTGGCGACGATGCCGTGGCGCGCGCCGCCGGCCGGGCCAGCGTGAGGAACGGGACATCATGGCAGACTTGGTAAGACTCTCCGGGGCGATCAAGGCCGGCAACCGCAACGAGGCGAAGGCCATCACCGCGCAGGCCATCGCCGACAACATGCCCCCCAAGGCGATCCTGGACGCGATGGTGGCGGCGATGGATGAGATCGGCCGCAAGTTCCAGCGCAACGAGGTGTTTGTGCCCGAGATGCTGATCGCGGCGCGGGCGATGAAAGAGAGCATGGCGCTGCTCGAACCGCTGCTGGTGAAGGCCGGCATCAAGCCGGCGTTCACGGCGGTGATTGGCACCGTGCAGGGCGACCTGCACGACATCGGCAAGAACCTGGTGGCGATGATGTGGAAGGGCGCCAACTTCGGCGTGGTGGACCTGGGCACCAACGTCGCCCCCGAGAAGTTCGTGGCGGCCGCCAGGGAGCACAACGCCGCCGTCGTGGGTCTGTCGGCCCTGCTGACGACGACGATGCCCGCGATGAAGCAGACGGTGACGGCCCTGCGCGATGCCGGGCTCAAGAGCGTGAAGGTGGTCATCGGCGGGGCGCCCATCACGCAGGAGTTCGCCGACCAGATCGGCGCTGACGGTTTTGCGCCGGATGCGGCCAGCGCGGTGGATGTGGTCCGCAGGCTCGTGGCGGTCTGATCGCCCGCCGCAGGCAGGGAGCGGCCATGAACCGGCATCGCGCACTGGCCATCGCCCAGCCCGACGATCTGTGCTTTGGCGTTGCCCCCCGGCCGCTGACCACCCGTCGCGGGATGGTCATCGGCGGGGGAACGGTCTATCCCGAGCTGAACTTCACGCTGCCGACGATGTCCATCGAGCCGGGCACGATGGATGAAGTCCGCCGGCAGTACGAGCAGATCATCACCGGAGCCCTGCAGCGGGCCGTGGAACTGGAAACGCCCGGGCTGGTGGTGGAGTTTGAGACGCTGCCGCCCATGACCCAGGTGCCGGCCTGGGGCATCGAGATCACCAGGATCCTGCTGGAAGCGATGGAGGCCGCCCACGCGAAGCACGGCCTGAAAAGTGTGCTGCGCGTCACCCCCAACGACACCCGCGAGTTCGCCCGCCCGCCGGTGATGCGCTCCGGCAAACTGTGGGAGGACATGCTGGCGACGTTCGACGGCTGCGCGGCGGCCGGGGCGGAACTCCTGAGCATCGAATCCGTCGGCGGCAAGGAAGTGCACGATGAGGCCCTGACCATGGGCGACCTGCCCGCGGTGATCTTCGCCCTGGGGGTCATGGGCGTGCGGGACATGCGGTTCCTGTGGACGCACATCCAACGCATCGCCGACAAGCACCATGTCCACGCGGCCGGGGATACGGCCTGTGGGTTTGCCAATACCGCGATGGTGCTGGCCGAGCAGAAGATGATCCCGCGGGTATTCGCGGCCGTGGTGCGGGCGGTCTCGGGCGTTCGGTCGCTGGTGGCCTACGAGTGCGGCGCGGTGGGGCCGGGCAAGGACTGCGGCTACGAGAACATCATCCTCAAGGCCATCACAGGCTGCCCGATGGCGATGGAAGGCAAGACGTCGGCCTGCGCGCACCTGTCGCCCCTGGGCAACATCGCGGCGGCAGCGTGCGATACCTGGAGCAATGAGTCGGTGCAGAACGTGCGCCTGCTGGGCGGCTTTGCCCCGACGGTGTATCTGGAGCAACTGGTCTATGACTGTCGCCTGATGAACCGGGCCCGGGCCGACGGGCGGGAGGCGGCGCTGACGTACCGCAAGTGGATGGTGGAGTCCGATGCGCATCTGGACCCGCAGGCGTACATCCTGTCGCCGGCCAGCGCGGTCGCCATCGCCAGGGCGATTGTCGCAGCGCCCAACTACTATGCCGCGTCGAAGGCGGCGGCCTTGACGGCGGTGTCGCTGCTGGACGAAGCGCACAAGGCGGCTCGACTGAAGATCGATCCGCGCGAAGCGCCTTGGCTGGACATGATGCGCGACGCGGTGGAGTCGCTGCCGGAGGGCCAGGAGCAGTTCATCGCGCAGATGATGGACCGGCTGGATCAGAGCAAGTTCATCGCGGCGGAATACGAGCTCTAGAGGACCACTATGGACGGACGCGAACGCGTGACGCGGATGTTCGAGCGGAAAGACCACGACCGCGTGCCGCGGCACGAGTCGTTCTGGCCCGACACCATCGAGCGCTGGCAGAACGAGGGCCTGGGCGGTGACGCGCGCACCGTGCTGGAGATGCTGGGCACGGATTTCCACAGCCTCAACTGGCTGTGGCCGGCGGCGTTCCCCGGCGAAGAGGAGACCATCGAGCAGGATGAGAACACGCGAGTGGTGCGCGACGCCCAGGGCAAGCGCGTGCGCTACTGGAAAGGCCGCAGCGGCACACCCGAGCACCTGGGCTTCGAGTGCGACAGCCGCCAGGCCTGGGAGAAGCGCTTCAAGCCGGCCCTGCTGGACAGCGGCCTGCAGATCGACCCGGAGGCGGTCAAGCGCAACTACCGCATCGGCCGGCGGAAGGGCCGCTGGTGCCACCTCACCGGCGTGGAGAGCTTCGAGGAGACGCGCTCGCTGATGGGCGACGAGATCACCCTCATGGCGATGGTGGAGGACCCGGACTGGATCCGCGATGTCTCCCAGACTTTCACCGATGTCATGCTGCGGAACCTCGACGCGGCCATGGCCACGGGCATACAGCCCGACGGCCTGTGGATCTACGGCGACATGGCCTACAACCACGCCACGATGTGCTCGCCGGCGATGTACAAGCAGCTCATCTGGCCGGACCACAAGCGCCTGGCCGACTGGGCCCACTGCCACCGCATGAAGTTCATCTACCACACCGACGGCGATGTGAACGGCGTGATGGACCTGTATCTGGCGGCGGGATTCGATTGTCTCCAGCCGCTGGAGGCCAAGGCAAACATGGACATCCGCAAGCTGTGCCCCAAGTACGGCGACCGGATGGCGTTCTTCGGCAACATCAACGTGATGGTGATGGCGACCAACGACCGCCAGCAGATCGAGGCGGAGATCGCCTCGAAGTTCGCGGCTGGCAAGGCGACGCGCGGGTATGCGTATCACTCGGATCACTCCGTGCCGCCGTCGGTGAGCTGGGAGACCTACCAGTTCATCATGCAGATGGTGCAGAAATACGGCGCTTACTGAGGACGGCCGGGGCCGAGCCGCCATGGCATCGCATGTTGAGCCCACGCTGAAAACCAAACCCGACTGGGCGGCCGCCCGTGCCGCGCACGAGGGCTGGTGGGCCGGCAAGGCCATGGCACCGTGCATCTTTGCCCGGAAAGACAACCCGCCGCCGCAGGCCCAGGAGCCGCCGGTTCCCGATGATCTGCATGTGCGCTGGTGCGATCCGGGCTACCGGGTGAAGCGGGAGACCGCCCGCAAGCACGGCATCTTCTATGGCGGCGCGGCGTTCCCCTGTTTCGACGCGGACATCGGCCCCGGGAGCCTGGGGCTGTTCCTGGGCTGCGACGGCGTGCTGGCAGGCGACACCGTGTGGTACAAGCCGGTGATCGAGGACCCCGAGGCGCATCCGCCGCTGAAGTTCACGCGAAACAAGTGGTGGGATGCGCACGTGGCGCTGCTGCAGGCCGCCATCGACGTCAACGACGGCCTGTGGACCATCGGCTGCCCGGACCTGATCGAGAACATCGACACGCTGGCGCAGCTTCGCGAAGGGCAGTTGCTGCTGGTGGACCTCGTGGAGCGCCCCGAGTGGGTGCGGCAGAAGCTGCACGAGATCAACTGCGCGTTCTTCGAGTGCTACGAGGCGCTGTGGCCGATGCTGGCCGACCCCTGGGGCGGCAGCGCCTTCCGGGCGTTTGGCCTGTGGGGACGCGGCCGCGTGGCCAAGGTGCAGTGCGACTTCTCCTGCATGATCAGCAGCCGGATGTTCCGCGAGTTTGTCGTGCCGCCGCTGGAAGAGCAGTGCCGCTGGCTGGACCGGGCGATGTATCACCTGGATGGCACGCAGGCGATGCACCACCTCCCGGCATTGCTCGAGATTGAGGCCTTACAGGCAATCGAGTGGACCCCGCAGGCCGGCGCGCCCGGCGGTGGCGACCCGTGCTGGTATGAGCTGTACCGCCAGATCCGCAGAGGCGGCAAGGCGGTCCAGGCCGTCGGCGTCAGGCCGGAGCAGGTCGAGCCCCTGATCGACGCGGTGGGGCCGGAAGGATTGCAGTTCGTGTGCCGGTGCAAGACCGAGACCGAGGCCCGGCGCCTGCTGGAGCGGATCGGCTGGAAGGAGCAGGTTGAATGACCTCGCGACAGCGCTGGCTGGCGACGTTTGCCGGCGAGCCGGTGGACCGCCTGGCGACCGACTACTGGGCGACCGAGGAGTTCACGGCCAAGCTCGTGGCGGCCGTGGGTTGCGAGGGCGAGCCGCTGTGGCAGAAACTGGGCATCGATCGGCTGAAGACCGTCGGCCCGCAGCGCACCACCACCGGCCATCCCGATGACCCAGGGGCGAGCATGTGGGGCGTGCGCTACAGGACCGTGGACTATGGCACCGGAAGCTACAACGAGGTGGCCTCGCACCCGCTGGCGCACGTGAACAGTGCGGCGGATGTGGAAGACTTCCGTTGGCCCAGCCCAGACGAGTTTGACTATGAGCCGGTGCGTGCGGCGGTGGCGGCCGACGACGGCCAGCGCATGATCCGCGGCGGGCACTACGAGCCCTTCCTGCTCTATTGCGCCATGCGGGGCATGGAACGGGCGTACATGGACCTGGCCGAGGAACCGGAGATTGCCGAGGCGATTCTCGGGAAGTTGCTCGAGTTTCACCTGGAATACAACCGCCGCATCTTCCAGGCCGGCGGGGGGAAGATAGAACTCTTCTACCTGGCCGAGGACCTGGGCGGCCAGCACGGGCCGCTGTTCAGCCTGAATACCTATCGCAGGTTTTTGCTGCCGGGGCAGAAGCGCATGGCTGACCTGGCGCACTCGTATGGTGCGCGGGTCTTCTACCACACCGACGGCGCGGCACGCATCTTCCTGCCGGACCTGATCGAGCAGGTCCGCATCGACCTGCTCAACCCCCTGCAGTGGAACTGCCCCGGCATGGAGCTGCCGGAACTGGTGCGCGACTTTGCCCGGCACGTCGTGTTCCACGGCGGCATCGACAACCAGCACACGCTGCCGTTCGGCACCGAGCAGGAGGTCCGCCAGCAGGTGCGGTGGGTCGCCGGCATCATGAAGCAGCACAAGGCACGATGGATTTGTGCCCCCTGCCACAATATCCAGGCCGTCAGCCCTGTGCAGAACGTTCTGGCCATGTACGATGAGGCCCATCGCGTGCAGCCGTGGGATCACACAACATGAATGATCGACAACGATTCATCGCGACGATGCACTATCAGCCGCGCGACCGCGTGCCGCTGTACGACTTCAACTACTGGGATGAGACGCTTCCTGCCTGGCACAAGCAGGGGCTGGACCGCAAGTGGAACCGCGGCAACGTGCGTGAGTTCTTCGGCCTGGACAGCAGCCTCGGCGGCGGCGAGCCGCAGGACTGGGGCACAGGCGTGCGGGTTGACCTGTACCCGGGCTTCGAGGCGAAGATCGTCCAGGACCTGGGCGATGAGTACGTGCAGATGCAGGCCGATGGCGTGCTGGTCAAGAAGCAGCGCTCCAGCGTGTCGATCCCCATGCACGTCGGGCATACGCTGGTGGACCGCGCCAGCTGGAAGAAGCACTACCTGCCGCGGCTGGACCCCTCCAACCCCGAGCGCTTACCCAGGGACTGGGACCGTCGCGTGGCGGTCTGGCGCAATCCCAACCGCAGCCATCCCGTGTTCGTTGGCGGCGGCAGCCTGTTTGGCAAGATCCGCGACTGGATGGGCATCGAGAACCTCTCGCTGGTGGTGTACGACGACCCGGCGTGGTTCCAGGAGATGGTCACGACGCTCGCCGACCTGTCGGTGGCCCTGCTGGAGAAGGTCTTCGCCACCGGCGGGCAGTTCGATGGATGCGGCATGTGGGAGGATATGTGCTACAACGCCGGGCCGCTGCTGTCGCCGGCGCATTTCAAACAGTACCTCGTGCCCCAGTACCGCCGCATCACCGACCTTTGCCGCAGGCACGGCGTCGATGTGGTGTGGGTGGACTGCGACGGCAAGATCGACGACCTGATGCCCCTGTGGCTGGACGCGGGCGTCAACTGCATGTTCCCGCTGGAGATTGGCACATGGGGCGCGGACCCCGTGAAATACCGCAAGCAGTACGGCAGGGACCTGCTGATGATGGGCGGGTTCGACAAGCACATCCTTGCCCGCACGTGGGCCGACATCCAGGCCGAGGTGCGCCGGCTGGCCCCGCTGGTCGAGGAGGGCGGCTATATCCCCTTTGCGGACCACCGGGTGCCGCCCGATGTGCCGCTGAAGAACTACATGGCCTATCTTCACGCTGCGCGAGACATCTGGTGCAAGGGTGTGAACCTCAGGCCGATGGGGCAACTGTGAAGGCCGACTATTATCTCAACCTCGCCCGCGGCGGCCTGCGCATGCCCATCGGCGCCGACCTGATCCTGCGCGAACAGGCGGACGCGGAGGCTGTGCTGGAGGACGGCAAGCGCCTGGGCCGGGTGATCGAGCAAACCGCCCGGCGATTCGGCACGCCTCTGGCCATGTCCCTGATGGACCTGACGCTGGAAAAGGCCGAGCTGTTGCGGCTGCTGGGCATCAACACGGCGGCCGATGAGTTTCACTTCGACGCATGCCCTCCAGATGCGCATCTTGAGTTGCTCAAACGACGGCTGGGCGATCCGCCCGGCCAGCGCATGCAGGCAGCGCTCGATGCGATCTCGCACGTGGCCACGGTCAGGGACCTCGTGCCCGTGGGCATGAGCATCGGCCCGCTGTCGCTGATGACCAAACTTCTGGCCGACCCGATCACGCCGCTGTACCTGGCCGGCCAGGGCGTGCGGGGCGACGAGGATCCGGAGGTGCGCTCGGCCGAGCGGATCATGGACATGACATGCCTGATCGTGCTGAGATCGGTGCGGGCCCAGATCAAGGCCGGCGCCAGGGCCATCTGCATCGCCGAGCCGGCGGCCAGTTGCGCCTATTTTTCGCCGATCCAGCTGGAGGCGGGTTCGGATCTTTTCGACCGCTTCGTGATCCAGCCCAACCAGGAGGTGCGCGCGGCCATCGCGGCCGGCGGGGCCGACCTGATGTTCCACTGCTGCGGCGAGCTGACCGAGCTGATGCTCCGCAAGTTCTGCGAGCTTCGCCCGGCCATCCTGAGCCTCGGCAGTTCGCGGAAGCTGTGGGAAGACGCGGCCGTGGTGCCCCAGGACATCGTGCTGTTCGGCAACCTGCCCACGCGCAAGTTCGCATCCGATCAAAGCATCACCATCGAGCGGGTGCGGGAGATGACGCGCGACCTGATTGCGCGCATGCGCGCGGTGGGCCGGGCGTTCATCCTGGGCAGCGAGTGCGATGTGCTGTCGGTCAAGGGCAGCGAGGCGACGATCCGGGCCAAGGTGGATGCGATGCTCCATGAGCCAGCCGATTGAAGAGCTCGAGCGGTGGTCCTCGTGTCTGCGGCGGGTGTCGTCGTCGGGTCTGCAGCTTTGCCCGCAGTTCCCGGCCATTGCCCGGCGGCATGAGGCGTGGTGGGCCCACGCGCTGCTGGACCGTCCGTTGTTCCTGGGAACGGCCAACAAGGATCCTTCCCGCGCCATCACGCGGCGGCTGGAACTCCTTCATGACCCTGATGTCTGGCTGGCCGCCAAGCAGGCCGACCTCCGGCAGACGCTGTACATCGGCGACGCCCTGCCCAACATCCGCGTGGATTTCGGGCCGGTGATGCTTGGCGGACTGCTGGGCGGGTCGGTGTGGTTCGAGTCCGACACCACCTGGACCGAGGCCTTCATCAACGACGACTGGTCCAATGCGCCATCGTGGAGCATCGCCCAGGACAGCGCCTGGTGGAACCTGCTGCAGCTGCTGCTGGCACGCGTGGCCGAGGACGCGGCCGGCCGCTATCTGCTTTGCACGCCGGACCTGGGCGGTTCGGCCGACCTGATGCTCAACTTCCGCGGCTCATCGCAACTCTGCATGGACGTGGTGGACCAGCCCGAGCGCGTGCGGGCGGCCATCGACGCGGTCTATCCCGCCTGGCGCCAGACCTTCTGCGAGCTGTACCGTATAACCACGGCGGCCGGCGCGGGGCTGATTCACTGGCTGGGGCTCTGGTCGGATGTGCCCTACATGATCCCCGCGTGCGACTTCAGCTTCATGATCAGCCCGCAAGCCTTCCAGCGGGTCTGCCTGCCGGACATCGCCCGCCAGGCCGCGACGGTGGGGCGGGCGGTGTTCCACCTGGACGGCGCCGGCGCGGCCCGGCACATCGACGCGCTGCTGGAGGTACCGGAGATCCAGGCGATCCAGTTCACGCCCGGTACGGGCTCGCCGTCGGCGCTGCCGTGGATTCCGATGGTCCGCAAGATCCAGGGCAAGGGGCGGTCGGTGCTGATCGTCGCGCCGGCCGAGGAGGTCGGGCCGTTGTGCGATGCGCTGGATCCTCGCGGGCTGGCGTTCCTGGTCTATGACTCTCCGCGTCAGGCGATCATCGGTGCGTTCGATGAGATCTGCCGGAGGTTCGGCAGCCCGGGAGATGCATGATCGAGTTTCTGGAGTGGAAGAGCGACTTTGGCAGGACCGTGCAGCGCTTCGCCGCGTGGTGGCAGGGCGAGTTGATCGACCGCGCGCTGGTCACGCTCAACGTTCGGCAGGCGACTCCGCCCGCCAAGACCGGCGCACACCCGGCGGGGATGCGCCAGGCTTGGATGGATGTGCAATACGTTGTGGACCGGGCCATCGCCGCGATGGGCCGGCGGGCCTACATCGGCGATTCCTACCCGCTGTTCTGGCCGAATCTCGGGCCGGACATCTGCGCCACGCTCTTCGGCAGCGACCTGCAGTTTGCACCCAACACCAGTTGGTCGTCGCCGGTCGTCCACTCGCCCGACGACTGGCGGCGGATCATCGACAGCAAACCCGACTTCGACAACGAGTACTGGCAGACCATCGAGCGCATGACCGACTACGCCATCGAGATCTGCCAGGGGCGCTACATCGTCGGCGTAACCGACCTGCACGGCAACTACGACCTGCTGGCGGCCCTGCGCGACCCGCAGGCCCTGTGCATGGACATGCTCGACTGCCCGGACCTGGTGCGGCGGGCCGGGGCGCTCATGGCCGACACGTTCAACCGGTGCCTGCTGCGTCTGTGGGCGAAGCTCAAGGCCGCCGGCATGGGCTGCACGACGTGGCTGCCGGCCTACCACACCGGCCCGTGCCATGCCACCAGTTGCGACTTCTGGTGCATGGTCTCGCCGCAGATGGCGCGGGAGATGGTGCTTCCGGACATCGTCACCGAGATGAAGCACCTGGAGCGGAGCATCTTCCACCTGGACGGCCCGCGGGCCCTGCCGCATCTGGACCTGCTGCTGCAGCTTCCCAACCTCCAGGCGATCCAGTGGGTGTACGGCGCCGGCCAGGGCCCGGCAGCGCGGTGGATGGATGTGTACCGCCGCATCCGCGCTGCGGGCAAGAGCGTGATGGTCTGTGCCCGCGACGGCGCCGACGCTCTGGCCGTGCTCCAGGAGATCGGCCCGCGCGGCGTGTGGCTGAGCATTGAACAACCGTTCGCCACCGCGGATGATGCCCGGGCGTTCGTGCAGGACGTGGAGCGGAACAGCGCGAGGAAGGACAGATCATGAAGCGACGCAATCTCACCGACGAACTGACCCGCCGGCCGCTGGTGTGCGACGGCGCGATGGGCACGCAGCTCATGGCCGCCGGCCTCAAGCCCGGCTCGTGCGGCGAGCTGTGGAACGTGGACAACGCCCCGGCCGTCGAGGTCATCCACCGCCGCTACCGCGCGGCCGGCTGCGATCTTCTGACCACCAACACCTTCGGCGGAACAACCACGTCGCTGGAGCGGCACGGCCTGGCGGCGCGGTGCGATGAGCTGAACCGCGCCGGTGCGGCCGTTGCCCGCAAGGCGGCAGGCGACGATGGCTGGGTCCTGGGCGACATCGGCCCCTTTGGCGGATTCCTCGAGCCGTTGGGCGACACCACGCCCCAACAGTTGCACGCGATCTTCCTGCAGCAGGCGAGGGCCCTGGCGGCCGGCGGGGCCGACGGGTTTGTCGTCGAGACGATGGGCGATCCCAACGAAGTCGCCATCGCGGTCAGGGCCTGCAAGTCGGCCGCGAAGTTGCCGGTGATCGCCACCTACGCCTTTGGCCACGCCGACGGTGGGGCGTTTCGCACGATGATGGGCACGACGGTGGCCGACGCGATGAAGGCCGCCATCGACGCTGGGGCGGACATCGTCGGGGCCAACTGCGGCACAGCGCTGTCGCTGGACGACTACGTGAAACTGGCCGGTCAACTTGTGGCGGCCGCGGGCAAGACGCCGGTGATCCTCCAGCCCAACGCCGGCTCGCCGAAGCAGGTGGGCGACAGGCTGGTGTATGCCGCCACGCCGGAAGATATGGCGGCGATTGTGCCCAAACTGCTGGCGGCCGGCGTTCGCGTCATCGGCGGGTGCTGCGGCACCACGCCGGATCATCTCAAGGCCATGGCCGACGCGGCCCGGCGCAACGTGACGGGCAACGGCCGGTCCCAAAGGTCGTCTGGATACGCGTAGGCGCGTGAGCGGTAGTTGGCGGGAAAGCGTCGGCGGCGATCATCGACTCGCCGACGCTGGCACAGCACGCCGGAAAGCCGGCGTCGACGCGATGACGAGCGATGGCCAGGGACTACCAGCGGCTGCCCACGAGTGTCGCGGGCCTGTACTTTATGGCGTCTGCCTGCCCGATGCTGGCGAACCCGATGGCACGCATTGGCGGAAGTCCCTCACGCGCTGTGGCAGCCGCCGAAATACCCCCTAGGGGAGTCGAACCCCATCGGAAATAGCCGATTTCCCGGTAGAATCATTGACAACGGGAACAATTGCGGGAACAATTCGTTCCGATCCGGCAGTTTGAGAGGTGAGAAGTGATCCAGTCCATTCCCCGCAAACGTGGTCGTCCCGTATCGTCATACCGAGCCGCCGACGGCCGCACGATAGTTGGCCTGTCGCGACAGGCCGACGGCCGGTGGCGGATCAGCGCCACCGGAGAGGTCTTCTTCGAGCCGGACGAAGGCTTGGCCATCGCCCGTTTCGAGGAGCGGACCAGCACCGCCGTCGAAATGCTGGAGCTGACGACGCCGGTCAACGATGTCCGCGAAGCGATTGCGTTGGTGAGCCTGCGGTCTCCTGCTCTTGAGTTCGGCGGGAACGTGGCAGCTAGACCCCGCCTGCAGTTCGGTACTGGCGGAACCGAGCCATTGACCGTTGTCGAGGTCCCTGAGGACAAGCACTTCTTCGACCGAATCCTCCTGAAATCCATGCACGAGCTCTATGGCACGTCAGCACCAGATCACCTGCCACCACCGATTGATCCAGAGGAGCGGGCCAGGTCGCTCGAAGCCATGGCGGCAGGCCGACCGGTCAGCGTGACCCGTCCGGTCCCGGCGGCCGAGTACTGGGCGACCATGCGGTGGCTGATCCTGCACCAGCCGGCCCTGGTCGCACACAAGACCGGCATCGAACAGATCGCCTGGCTCAAAGACCTGAAACGCCCGACTCCATCCCACACGCTGGAGGAGATCGGCACCTACTACCTCGGCAAGCCGAAGCTGAGCGGCAACGAGGCATCCCACGCGAAGAAGTATTGGGGCGAGTTCTGCAACGCGACCGGGGTGCGAACCGTGCGAGACTTGGAGCCCGAGCACGTCGAGCAATATGAGAAGTTCGTGCTGGGCCTCAACCGCGGACCCCGGACAACGAGGAACCGCTACAACAAGGTCCGCACCGTCCTGAAGTACGCCTTGGAACGGGGCAAGAGCCGTGAGGACTGTCGCCGGGCCCTGGACAACATGGCCATGCTCAAGGTCGAGGACCACACGCCGATGGACCCGGTCCCCATCAGCAGGAGTGATTTCTGGGCGATCCATCAAGCGGCAGTCGATGCCGGCGATCACGTGTTCGCCGCACTGATGATGACCGCCCTGAACTGTGCCATGTACGACGGCGAGGTGGCGGCGCTGAGGTGGGACAACATCAACCTTAGAGCAAGGACCCTTGTGGCTCGACGTCCCAAGAGCAAGGTGTCTCGTGTCGCTGTGCTCTGGGACGAAACGGTCGAGGCCATCTACCGGCTGCCCCGGGACAGGGACACGATCTACAACACGAGGGTGCGGTCGTACACGGTATACAGCGTGGTCGACCAATGGGCGAAGTACCGAGTGGCTGCCGGCGTGGACGAGAAGGTGGTGTTTTCGCACATACGAGACGCTGCCTTTACGCTTGCCAGCGAGGTCACTGCAAACCAGGCCAGCGCTCTGGCGGGACACCGGATCCGCGGGGTCACCGACCACTACCTCCGCCGCCACCCGCGGTTTGTGGCCAGGGCGTGCAAGGCGATCCACAGGCACTTCTTCCCGCCGCCCGCCGCCAGACACAGACCGGCAGCGCCGGCATCCTGATCCGGCACGTCGGTTAATGGTCAGTGCAGGTTCCGGCACACCAGACGCGGCAAGGTGCCCGGCACGCTGGTGTTGCCGGAAGGGGCCATGGCGACGGGTTTCGTCAGCAGGTCACTGACGCTCGAATCTGTTCACGATTGATCGAACCCGTGGCCGGCGTGATTGCTGGGCATCCTGATGGACCTACGATCCGAATGTGACCGTCGATGACCTGCAACCGGAGCAAGCTCTGAAGCTGCGGGAATCCGTCGCCCGCCAGCTCAGGTTCGTCAGCCGGTTGTGCCGCCGGCTGGATGTGCTGGGTTTCCCGCCCAGCGACCCGCTCTGGCGGGCCGCCTGCCGGGCCAGGGATGGCCTCCATGAGCTGCACGTGGCGGCCCACTACGCACCGGTCAAACGAGGAGTGGGGCGGCGGGCGGGGTGACGCTGTTCCTAATCGCTCGTGCCGAACATCGTGAAGAACGCGTTGGCCAACGCCTCGGCGGCGGTGACGACAACCGGATCGGTGTAGCTGCGAAGATCGTAATGGACCGTGATGAGCAGCGGCCGCTTGAGCTTGGCCACCTTCTGCCACAGGTGGGCAGGCAGCGGCAGCCGACGACCTCGGAACTGTGCCACGATGGCCTGCACTTCCTGATCGACCTCGATGCCGTTGAGAAAGATGCTTCCTGCCGCGATCTTTCCCTCACGCCGCCAGACCGTTACGCCGGCCGTCTGGCCAATGCCGGTCCACTCCACGTCGATGGGCGTCAACTCCGGGATCTTCACCCCTGCCTTGAACTTCTCCTGTGATTTCAGCAGGCTGCGGCGGAACGACTGGCACAGGAAGCCGCCGTCGTCGAACATGAGGTTGGCGGCAGGTTTGGCGTTCCTGGCCGCGGGCGACTTGCCCATGTAGAAGGTGATGCCGTTCACGACGCCCATGCCTGGAACGATAACCGACGTCCTGCATTATCGGGAAGAGCGTCGTTCAACCACCAACTCAAGCGACCCCTTTTTCGGATGTCGAGGGATATCAGGCAGGAGCGACGATGGGGGAACCGCCCACAAAAACGACGCCAGCATCTCATGGAGGGGGCATAAGCCCTTTTTCAACTCCGCAAAATGCTGGCGTATCCGACAGTCAGGACGTGTGGCCGTTCGTAGCAATCACGCTCTTCGCCGCACGTCCATTTCCTAACTGACTATAGGCCTGCTGGCGACCAGCACCAACAAGAATGTCGGCGGATTCGAGAAGTTTCTTGGGAATCGTCCCGCAGGCAGTTGATGAGGCGAGTCAAATGCCCCGAGATGGCCCCAGATTTCACGTTGAACGGCCTGCGGCTTGGCCGAGGGTCAACTGACACGCGAGGGCCAAAGAAACGAAGAATTTGTGGTGGCCTGTCGGTCAGCCTCGTCCGACTCATCTCTCGTTGCCGGAAGATGCGTTTTGAGATTAGCCGCTCTTCGACAACGCATTTTGATTAGCCTCAACGAACTCCATGTTGTCCGAAACCGCCTCGGCGTCCAGCAGGCCAATCCCGAAGTGGCTGGCCAGATATGCGATGGCAAAGCTGACGTGCGGCTTCGAGAAAATGCCCTTCGTCTGGCCCTCCGTGGCAACGTGGCTGGCCAAGGCCGCATCAATCGCCTTCCTGCGAAGCTCCTCGGTCGGCTCAATGCCCCTGAACTTCAAGCAGACATCCGGTGCAATCATGTAGAGATCGTCTGGGGTGATCGGCTGGCCGACCAGCGGGCCAAGGGCGACGACTTCGGCGGCGTCCCTGTACGCCTGAGCGATCTCGAACAGCCAGACGTTCGGTGCGGTCGGCATCGGATTCTTGGGGACGACGGGCATCTTCATTCCTTGCTGAGGCAGCACTTCTTGTACTTCCTGCCGCTGCCGCAGGGACAGGGGTCGTAGGGGCTGATGCCGAAGGTCATGATCGCCTCAACGGAAGGTCTTCTTCAGTTCCCGGTTGGCTGCCGGCAGATCGAACGCTTCCGGATCGAACTCGCCACGCCAGTCCATCATCTCATCGTGCCGCTCGTGCTCCGGGTTGGCCATCGCCTCCAAGTACCTGGAATAGCCCCATGGCCCGCCCACATCCTCGGGCGGGCATGCCCGGCTGCCCTTCAGGCACACTGGCAGTCGCTGGCCGGGTTCGGTGGGGCCGATCTTCTCCACCAGAACTTCGTGCCGCCAGTTGTCGCCAAAGTCGTAGGTGTACAGAAACTTCTGCCTGGCCATCTCGATCACGTCGCTCAGCAGCGTCGCGGTCGCGTCCTGCATGTTCAGCTCGCCCTCGTCCATCTCCGGGTGTGTGAACTCGCTGTGGCCGATCTTGAAGGCGTACAGGTGATAGCTCTCCCAGCCCATCGCCTTCTGGATGACCCTGTGCAGGTCGTCCAGGGTGCAGTCCGCGACCAGCACCCGTCGCCAGACCGCGGGTTTGACGTCCTTGAGCGTGATCTTGAGCTGATACGCGGCCGGGGGCTTCGTTTCTCGCCCGGGCCGATCGGCCAGGACGTCGGCCAGTCGCACGGGCTGTCGCTTTCTGAGCTTGGTCCAGCCATAGTTGGTCGCCACCGCTTCCCGGTGCCACTTCTCGTATTCGGGGAAACCGTCGCCCAGCAGCGTCGTGGCCGCGACCAGGTGGTAACGCAGGTCCCACTGCTCGCCATTCATCTCATCTTCCTCGGACCCCGCCAACAGCAGCCGGGCCGGCTCGATGGCCCGCGGGCTGAGGTGGCCCAGGGCCGAATGGGCGATGAACAGCTCCAGATCGGCCTCGTTCCCCTGGCCCAGCGCCCGCTCCGTGCCGGTCAGGTCCAGGAACGCCTCGTCGATGCTCAGGGGCTCGACCACCGGCGAGAACTCATCGAGGATCGCGAACATCCGCTCGGAGGCGGCATGGTACGCCTCCATCCGCACGGGCAGGACGATCGCCTTCGGGCAGAGCCGCTTGGCGACGGCCATGGGCTGGGCCGAGTGGCACCCGAACGGCCGGGTTTCGTAGCTGGCTGTGGCGACGACGCCCCGCGGGCCATCGTGGCCGATGAGCAGCGGCTTGCCGCGAAGCTCGGGATGGTCACGCTGCTCGACCGACGCGAAGAACGCGTCCATGTCCAGGTGGAGGATGGAGCGGGTCGGGGGCACGAGGGGCATTGTACCAGTGGGCGGCCACGTGCTGCGGCGGTCATCTCAGGCAATCAGCCGGTGGGGTTCTCGATCCAGGAGCGGAAGCATTGATTGCACAGATGGATCACGAGCCGGCGGTACACCTGGTCCATCAGCTCCTGCTTGGACAAGCCCGCCATCTGCCGGATCAGTCGCTGAATCTCGTCGGCCGGCTGGCCCAAGAGATCCGCGGCGGATAGATCAGGTGGCGTTGGATCAGCCACGGCATCGATCCGCACGAACCAAAGACCACCACTGCCGGGCGTCAACTCACAGCCGCAACGGTGGCAGATCAGGGGTTCCTTGCCCAAGCCGTTCGATGACGTCGCCACGGCACGATCTTACTGCATGGGCCATGCATCAGCAGGTCACCGCGTCAGGTCCTCGATTACCAGGCCGTCCGGCGTCATCACCGCACGCAGGAATCGGCTGCGGACGATCCGGCCCAACACGCTGCTGATCGCGTCGTCGCCGTCTCTTGCCCACCAGTTGCAGCGGTAGTGGTTGCCGTAGACGCGTACGCACCGTACCGTCTCGCCGGCCAGCTTCTCAACCGACTGCATGATGGCGGTCGATAGGTCCTCGGTCTCGTCGGTCGGCGTCGATACCTCCCTGACCGGCATTTCCTGCATTTCAGTCATCGCATCGCCTCCAGACGGCGGCATGGATGGGGCAGCAATCCGCCGTTGGCGAACCGAAACAGCAATGATCGTGCCAGACCTGTCCGGCAAGTACGGATGCAGCCGGAAGCCCTTCGCGGGCGAAGGGCAGGCCCGCAGGGGCGTCACAGCCGGGGCAGGCGTTGGCAGTCCGCCTGCTGAATGGGCAGAACGCCGGCATCGGCCTGCCATGTCGTGCCATCGGCAGCGCCGCTGTCGTCACGCCTGCCGGCGCTGTCGACCTGCGAGCCCCCGAGCGACACGGGCCCCCCGAGTCGATACGTTTGTCGCCATGAAGCCCGCAAGCCTCCACGACAACTGGCCGGCCGACCTGTCGCAGGAAGCGTTCCTCACGCTCCTGAACACGCCCCATGTCCGCATCGAGCGGATCATCTCGCATGGCCAGGCGTCGCCTGAGTGCTTCTGGTACGACCAGCCGACCGGCGAATGGGTTCTGCTGCTGGAGGGGGCCGCACGGCTGCGGTTCGAGGGCGAAGAGCCGTTCGAGATGATGCCCGGCTCGTTCATCAACATCCCGGCCCACAAGCGGCATCGGGTGGAGTGGACCAGCGACGTGCAGACGACGGTCTGGCTGGCTGTGCATTACACGGGATAACGTTCGGTCATCGGCAGCTGGGGCGATGGCTCGGCTGTTCCCGGGACCT
>Ga0209381_1001585_pt1 | contig 35161 bp, 29 predicted proteins | sample DewCreD2012metaG_FD_184111 | JGI IMG/M metagenome (GOLD analysis project Ga0209381, IMG submission 184111) | Hot spring sediment bacterial and archeal communities from British Columbia, Canada, to study Microbial Dark Matter (Phase II) - Dewar... ... | reverse complement strand
CCCGCGAATGCTCCGCGGGCAAGTGGCGGTGTTTTATTGGATTCTTATTGCCTGCGCGATCGCTTCGAGAGCCTCCTGAAACCGGTCGAGCCGCTGTGCCCGCCCCTGGACGACGCCGCCCCGTCCTCCGCCCTTTCCTTCCAGCGCCTCAAACACGCAGCTTTTGAGCCGGTCCACCACCCCCTCGGGCCCGGCCAGGACGAACGGCCCCTCCCGATCGCCGCCGGCGAGCAAGAACACCTTCTCGGGCGCGCGTCGGCGGGCGGCCTTGGCCGCCTCCAACAAGAACTCCATCTCCGCGCCCGGCCGCACGAGCCCCGCGCAGCGGTCTTTTTCGCCCGCCAGCGCCTCGCCGGCCCGGGCCGCGAGCTCCCTGAGCGCGCCGTTCCTCTCCTGCCGGAGCTGGTCGACCTCGGCCCGCAGGCGCTCCACGCGCGAAAGATGTTCCGCCGGGCCGCAGGTCAAAAGCTCGGTGAGGCCTCGCTCGCGCTCCAGGGCCTGCGCGAGCCGCCGCCGCACCCGGTCTCCGGCCAGGAAGAACAGCCGGATCCCGCCGCGCAGCCGCTCCTCGCCTGCGAAGGCCACGGCGCCGATCTCCAGCGTGTTTTTCAGGTGTGTCCCGCCGCAGGTGTTGAGATCGACGCCCTCGATCTCGACCAGGCGGATGGGCCCCGCGAGGTCCGCCGGCAACCGCCGGGAGCGCACCGGGAGCGAAGCCATCTCGTCGCGGCTGACCCAGCGAGCCCGGATCGGCCGCGCGTCCCGGACGATGCCGTTCACCTCCGCGCTCAGGCGCTCTCGAATTTCCGGCGCGAGCGCCGGCGTATCCAGTTCGATGTCGCTCTGCTCCTCCCCCAGATGGAAGGCCGTGGTTCGCAGGCCGAACTTCGAAAGAGCGGTCGCGGTGATCACGTGCTGGGCGGTGTGCTGCTGCATCAGATCGTAGCGCCGCTCCCAGTCGAGCGCCACCTCGACCTCGCCGGACACCGCCCCGGGCAGCAGGTGGATGGCCGCGCCGTCCTGGCCCGGCCGCAGGGCCAGCACCGGCAGGCCGCCCACCGTGCCCCGGTCGGAAGGCTGGCCCCCGCTCTCGACAAATAGCACGGTGTCATCGAGCACGACCTCGAAGCCGCCCGCAACCGGCTGGCAGCGCACCACCCGGGCGCGCAGCGTGCGCCGGTACGAATCCTCCTGCGCGGTGCGGTTGAGCGCGCTCACGGGCGAAACTCCTCGCCCCGCATCGGATGCGCCGCTTCACTGGCCCCGGAGGCGCATCGACCGCGCGCGCCCGCCCACGCCGGCTTTTTCGGCCCCGCGGTCGGTCGCGCCCGGAATCGAGCGCTGACGAGGAGCATGCTTCGGGACAGCCGAGACATCGGCCGGGTTCAGAAGTCCGCCTGGCGCGGGGCGCGCGGGAAGGGGATCACGTCTCGGATGTTCTGCATCCCGGTCGCGAACTGGATGAAACGCTCGAACCCCAGACCGAACCCCGCGTGCGGCACCGAGCCGAAGCGGCGCAGGTCGAGGTACCAGCGGTAGTCCTCCTCGCGCAGGCCGAGCTCCCGGATTCGCTGCTGCAAGACGTCCAGACGCTCCTCGCGCTGGCTGCCGCCGATGATCTCGCCGATCTTCGGGACCAGCACGTCCATCGCGGCGACGGTCTTCTGGTCGTCGTTTGCGCGCATGTAGAAGGCCTTGATGGCCTTGGGGTAGTTCATCACGATGATGGGCTGGCCGAACTTCTCCTCGGTGAGGTAGCGCTCGTGCTCCGATTGGAGGTCGGCGCCCCATTTCACCGGGAACTCGAACTTCCGGTCCGCCTTCTCGAGCAACGCCACCGCCTCGCCGTACTCGATGCGGCGGAAGGGGGACTCGAGCACGTGGCGCAGGCGTGAAATCAATCCGGGCTCGATGCGCTGGTCGAAAAACTTCATGTCGTCGGCGCGCCGGGTGAGCAGCTCGTCGAGCAGGGCCTTGATGAACTCCTCGGCGAGCTGGGCGTCGCCGAAAAGATCGCAGAAGGCCATCTCGGGCTCGATCATCCAGAACTCGGACAGGTGGCGGCTGGTGTTGCTGTTTTCGGCACGGAAGGTCGGCCCGAAGGTGTACACCCGCGACAGGGCGCAGCAGTAGGTCTCCACGTTGAGCTGGCCGGAGACGGTGAGATGAGTCAGTCTTCCGAAGAAGTCCTGGGCGAAGTCCACCGCTCCCGCGGGCGTGCGTGGCGGGTTCTCCGGATCGAGCGTGGTGACGCGGAACATCTGCCCGGCGCCCTCGCAGTCGCTGCCGGTGATGATGGGCGTGTGCACCCAGTAAAAACCCCGCTGGTCGAAGAAACGGTGCACGGCCATGGCCAGGGCGTGGCGCACCCGGGCCACGGCGCCGAAGGTGTTGGTGCGCACGCGCAGATGCGCGATCTCGCGCAGGTACTCGAAGGAGTGCTTCTTGGGGCTCACCGGGTAGGCCTCGGGATCCCCGACGCCACCCACCAGGCGCACCGCGCTGGCGCGCACCTCGACCGCCTGGCCCGAGCCCTGCGAGGCCACCAGCGTGCCCTCGACCTCGATGGAGCAGCCGGCCGAGAGCTTCTGCACCTCGCCCGGGTAGTTTTGCAGCGTCGCGGGCGCGACGATCTGGAGCGTGTCGAAGCAGCTTCCGTCGTGCAGGGCGATGAAGCTGAGCCCGCCGTCGGCCTTGCTGTCCCGCCGCGTCCGCACCCAGCCCTTCACCGTCACCGCGGTCCCCGGCTGTCCCCGGAGGGCATCCACCACACGCAGAAATCCCATACGAACCTCCCGGCGTTCCGGCGGCGAAGCATAAAGGAACCGCGCTCGCCGGGCAAGCCGAATCCCCGGCCGGTGGGCATCACTCGGATACGAACAGCAGGTAGGTGAGCGAGACCTCGCGCTCCTCGACCATCCAGACATGCCCATCCTTGAAGATCGCCACTCTCTTGGTCGCAAGATCGATCGACCCCGTCGGCTACCCGGCGCCGGCCGCCGCCCCGACCAGGCACAGCCCGGACATCAGCACCCAGCCCCATCGGCGCCCGTGTATGATGCGCTCCTTTCTTGTGGCTCAAAATGCCTGAGGATGCAGAGACGTTCTACGCCTCTCTTCTGCGTGCCGCGAGGCACAACGTGCTTCGAGCCCACGCCAACAGCATCGAAACGAGCATGATTTCCCCACTGCTCCCGCCGCTCCCGCAGCCGCAGCCGCCCGAGCCGCTGGGGCCGCCATCGCCCCCCGCGTCCACCGTGTCGGCGCCGCCGTCCGGCCCCGCGTCCGCGCCGCCATCGTCCGGGCGCTGCGCCTCGTCTCCCGGTGCGCCGTCCTCTGCATCCTGCATCCCACCGTCGCCTCCGTCCGAGACGCCCCCGTCGCCGTCCCCGCCGTCTCCGCCGTCCGGCTCGCCGGTGGCAAAGCACACGCTCACGTCGTATTGATCCAGGTAGACACAGGAAAACCCCGCCGGGCACTCCGGCGGATCGCACAGCGGGGCGCAGTAGCCGTCGCTGTAGTCGAAGTTGGTAAACAGGCACACCTGGGAGCATTCGAAGAAGCTCACCCAGCACATCCCGGCGCAGTCGATATGGGTCTTGCTGCAAAACGCCCCCGGCCCGTCGTGCATCTCGTCGCACACCTTCTCACCGGCGATCTCCGCGCAAAAACCGTCCGGGCCGCAGTCCGAGTCCTCGACGCAGCCCGGCTGCCCGCTGGGGTAGAGGGCGCAGATGCCGGCGCGGTCGTCGCCGGCGAGCGTCGCCTGGATGCCGTTCGGTAGCGTGCCGTAGTACATGGTGGCGAAGGGATCGGGCGAGTGCGCCAGCCCCAACATGTGCCCCAGCTCGTGGGTCAGCACCGCCACCGGATCGATCGCTCCGCTCCGTATGGCATCCGGGCCGCCGTCGAGCCAGAGCAGGTCGGCCGCGTTGAGGGCGATGTCGTTCTCCGGTGTCTCGCCCGGCTCGCGCGGGATCCACAGGCTGCAACCGGCGGCCCCGGCGCCGCAGTTCCAGTCATGGTCGATGCACAGGATGGTGCTCTGGCCGTCGGGAGCGAGCTGCGCCGCGGTGCTTCCCGCGATCTCGAACCGGACCGCAGTGCATGCCGGCGCGGCCCACTGCTCCACCGCCCGGGCCACCACCCACTGGATGTCCTTGCCGCCGTCCATGACCGGGCAGCCCTGTGGGTTCACCCACAGGCGGATGGGCATCTCGGGCCAGTAGTGCCCGTTGACCTCGTAGGCCGCCGCCGAGAGCGAAAAGCCGAGCGTGGCCAGGGCCGCCCAGTGCTTCATGCGCGCCGCCGCAGGAAGATGCCGAGGCCAAAGACCAGGCAGAGCAGCGCGCCCAGGCCGCCCTCGGCGCTGGCGCAACTGCAACCGCTGCTCTTGCCGATCTCCTGGCACAGGCCGGTGGCGTCGCAGACCTCTCCGGTTCCGCAGGCGCCGCACTCCCCGCCGCAGCCGTCCGGGCCGCACTGCTTTCCGGAACACTGCGGGGTACAGGCCACGCAGTGGCCGCTGCCGTCGCAGGTCAGCTCGGAGCCGCAGGTTCCGCAGCTTCCGCCGCAGCCGTCCGGGCCGCACTCTTTGCCGGTGCACTGCGGCGTACAGGTGTGCTCGCGCACCTCGAAGGCGTCGGGCAACGAGGCGGTGCCGCCGTCGGAGTTCAGCACGATGAGCATGTATTTTCCCGGCTGCATTCCGGAGGGCACCGTTGCCGAGATGAGCGAGGCGGAGAGGATCTGCACCGCGCTCAGGTTGGTGCCGCCGAGCCGGACGGTGGCCCCGGCCTTGAACCCGCCGCCGGTGATGGATACCGGCGTCTCGGAGTCCGCGTAGCCCCAATCGGGCGAGATGGCCTGGATGCTCACCTGTCCAGTCGCCGGCACGCACTGCTGGTTGTTGTTGCAGGTCTCGGTGTCCTGACAGGTGCCGCACAGCCCGCCGCAGCCGTCCGGGCCGCACTCCTTGCCCTGGCACTGCGGAGTACAGGATACGCACTGGCCAGCACCGTCGCAGGTCTCGTTGCCCTGGCACGTCCCGCACGTTCCGCCACAGCCGTCCGGACCGCACTCCTTGCCCTGGCACTGCGGAGTACAGGATACGCACTGGCCAGCACCGTCGCAGGTCTCGTTGCCCTGGCACGTCCCACACGTTCCGCCACAGCCGTCCGGACCGCATTCCTTTCCCTGGCACTGGGGCGCGCAGCCGCCGGTCTCGGCCCGTACTCGCAGGATGAAGTCGCCGGTGACCCCCAGCGCGTTGGCGAAGCTCCAGTCGGTGGCCGGCCCGGTGCAGTTGCTGGTGCCGTAGATGTGCATGACGTTGGCGTTCTGGGTGGTGGCCTGGTCCAGCAGCGTGCCCACCTCCTGGCAGCCGCAGGCGCCCATGCCGGGGTAGTACATGCACTGTAGGGTGCCCCACTCGCTCTGCATGTCGCGGGCGTCGTCGAGGTAGCGGATCATGACCAGGAACGAGCCGGAGTTGATGTCGGGCGGGTGGTTGTTGGGATCGCTCTGGTCGAAGGTGATGGCCATGGCGGTGTTGCCGACGAGCGGCATGCCGTACTGGCCGGTGTTGGGGTTGTAGAGGTCGGCAGTGGTGATGCTCCACAGCGGCTGGCTGCCGCTGGGCGCGGCGCCACTGCCGGAGTGCGCCCAGACCTCGATTTTGGCGTTGACCTCGGCCGTGCCAGCCATGTGAGGCGGGCTGGCCATGATGAGATCGATGCCGGTGATCTTGACCGGGTACTGGCCGGCGCTCGGGCGGTAGACCTGGCCGAAGGCCTCGCCGCGGGCGAACCCCGGCTGGGTGGCGAGGGAAATGGACGTCACCTGTCCCGCCGCCACGGAGATGTCCGGATCGAACTGGTCATATTTGAAGACGACGTTTTCGGCACGAGCCGTCTGAGCGAAGAACAGAAGGGCGAAAAGACCGGCAGCGACGAGACGATGTCTCATGGACTCACCTCCCGGCCCTCATTTTGTGACATCCGGCTTTGCAAACGCAACCGTCCCGTCGTTGACGCGGCGTGTCGGCGGGCCTACACTCGGTGCATCCAGTCCGGGAGAGCCGGCATGGGCCAGGGTTCGAAAAAAAAGTTCGCATTGGCGCTGGCGGCCACCGGCCGCGCCATCACCGATGCCGCGAAGTACCTGGGCCGCAAGGCCGCGGACGCCTACCGGTCCATCGATCCGGACGTGCAGCGTCACCTGGTACAACTCCCGGCTCTGTCGTTCTCGCTGTTTTCGGACGGCGACGATGTGAAACCCGCACGGCCCGACGGCCACACCCCGGTGGTGTTCGTGCCGGGGCTGGGCGCATCCGGAGCGACGTTTCGGCTCATGCGCTGGTACCTCGGGCTGCACGGCTTTCGGCGTTGCTATCCGATCCGCTTCGCATCCGACATGACCCTGCGGGAGCGGGCCCGGCACCTGGCGCGGCGAGTGCGGGACGTCCGGAGAGCGACGGGCAACGCCAAGGTGGACCTGGTGGCGCACAGCCTCGGTGGCATCGTCGCCCGCCTGGCCATCGCCGATGGCCGTCTCGGGTCGTCCGTGCGCACGCTGGTGACGCTCGGGAGCCCGCATCAGGGTACCTATCCCGCCCGATACGGAAACACCGAAATCCTGCGCGATCTGCGTCCGGACAGCGAGTTCCTCGCCCGCCTCTCCGGGCGGCCGCTCCCAGCCCGCCTGAGAGTGGTGTGCCTGTGGAGCAGAAACGACCTCTTCGTCTTGCCGCCCGAGTCCGCCGTCTTGCCCGGTTCGGAGGCGATCGATCTCACCCCGGCCACGCACTACAGCTACCTCCTCCACCCGGCGGTGTTCGAACGGGTGCGGCAAATCCTCTCGACCCAGCCGTAGGGTGTCCCCGCCCGCCGGTACGGCGAAAGCCGAGTCCAGGCGGGCCCGGGCGAGAGAGCGAGGGGACCGGGCACCCTTGGCCGAGATCGGGTTGGGAAAATGTCGCGCAGCGGTTCAGAAGCGGTACTCGAGCTCCAGCCGCAACCACAGGTCGCTCGGGTGCCCGCCCAGGCGGAACGACGCCTGGCGCTGTTGCGTGCTCTCCCGTTCGTCGAGCAAGGTGTAGAGCTCGGCGCGGAACTTGGCGCGGAAGGTCTTCTCAAACCCCCAGGCCGCCTCGACGAACCACCACAGCGAATCCTCGCCCTTGCCGCTTTCGCGGATATCCTCGTTGAGATAGCGCAACCTCAGGCGCAGCCGCAGGCTCTCCAGCGCACGGAATGTCACCCACAGGTAGCTCACCAGGTCCTTTCGAAAATCCTCGCCCCGCGAGGCCACCGCCGGGTCGGACACCAGGCGCAGCTCCGCGCGGCCCACCAGCGCCAGTTTCTTGCCGGGAACAAAGGCGGTCTGGCCGCCGAATTTGAGCTTTTTTCCGCTGCAGGGCTCGATTTCGCCCGCGACGTCCTGATAGCTGATCTCGAAGCACTCGACCACGCCGCTCTCGGCCGGGCCCAGATCCTTGTCCTGGTACTCCACCCAGACTCCGGGCCTGAACCAGGTCTCCACCTCGTAGTCGGCGCGCATGCGCGCAGCCATTTTGGGCGTCCAGCTCGACGGCGGCGCCCAGAAGTCCAGCATGGAATTCAACCGCAGGTCGTCGATGGTGGCGCGGTACTTGAGACGCAAGCCCAGCTCGTCGGCGGAGCGCAGCCCGCCGTATTCGTCGGGCTCGGCGATGGGTCGGGCGTACGGGTTCTTGTAGCCCGCGGCGTAGGCCCGCAGCACGGCCTCGAGCTCTTGCTTTTTCCAGGTCGCGGTGCCGCGCAGGATGCCGGCGAAGCCGCCGCCGGTCGGAGTGCCATCGAAGCTGCGCGCGGCCTCCACCGCCACGTCCATATTGCCCGCGCCCCAGGCGGCATCCAGGCCGACCGCGCCGAACGGCCCGCCGTAAGGGTAGCGGGCGTACTCCTGGAAGTCGAGTTCCATGCCATCGACCTTCCAGCGCAGAACATCGCCGAAGCCGGTGACGCCCACATGGGTGCGCCGGTCGAAAAAGTAGGTGAAGTTGCCCCCGGCTAAAAAGTCGTCCGCCAGATCGGGCAGGGTCATGTACTTGAACGTCGAGGTGGCCGCGGCCGGATCGTCCTGGCGTTTGTACACCGGCGGCGCCTTGCAGGCGGGATCGTCATCCCGGTCGGGATCGTCGCAGCGATCGGGGCGATAGAGCTCGTACTGGTACACCCCGCGGCTCACCCAGGAGCCGAAGGCGTGGACCGAAAAGCCCGCCCCGAACGTGTCCCCGGTCCGGTACCCCGCGGCGAAACCGCGCAGCCGGTCGGTCCAGCGGTAGTCGGGAGCCTGGTAGGAGTACAAAAGGTCGCCGCTGCACGGGCTCTCGACGAGTTCCCCCGAGCTTTCGCGGCAGGCCAGGCTCAGATCCTGCGAGTAGTAGATGGTGTCGTCGACGCGGATCCCGTGCGGGGTGTAGCGGCCGGTGTTGTCGAACACCAGCCGCTGCCCGAAGCCGATGCGATAAGTGCCGGCCACAAGGTGCAGATGGCTGTCCTTCCACTGCACGAAATACTTGGCCGGCTGCACCTTGACTCCCGGCGGCGCCGCCGACAGGCCGTCGCGAAAGGAGTTGGGGTCGGCCCGCACCTCGCCGAGCTGGTTGCGGGTGAGCACGCCGGTGACGCCGGCGTCCAGGTGGCGCAGGGTGGAGAGGTTGCCCGAAAGCATCATGGGCCAGACCGTCTCGTCGCCGGCCACGAAGGTGGTGCGGTAGCGCAGCCGGGCGCGGGTGGCCACCGCGGCGGGCTCGCCGGGCTCGCTCACCAGAAGGAACGGGGCGATGGAGAGAAGCTGCTCCTTCGTCAGCGTGCCCGACGAGACCAGCTCGACCGGGTCGCGGATGTCGCCGTTCTCCTTTCGAAGGGCGAGAATGGCGTCCACGTCGGCGTAGCTCAGGTTGGGCAGCGCGTACAGTTCCTCCCGGTCCGCGCGGTTGAGGTCCACGCCGTCGTTGAGCAGTTCGGTCAGCGTCTCGTAGGTGTCCGGGTCGATCTCGTCGGCGCGCAGCAGCTCGAGCAGGTCTTCCTCCGTCTCGGCCTCCACGAACACGCCATAGTCCGCGCCGCGGGCGAGCGGCGCCCCGGCCCACCAGACCGCGAGCGCCAGGACGGCGGGAACACGGCGCAGCCGCCGCACCACCATGCGTTCACTCACAGAAGATCTCCTCCGGTTGGCATGCGCCCCACAAGCCGCGGTGGGCGAGCTGGGCCTCGGCCTCGGCGTTGCCAAACTCGCTCCGGCGCGCCTCGCCGTTGGGCGGGATATAGAGCACGCAGGCGTAGCCGCGCTCCACCAGGGTCAGGTTGAGGTCGCGGCCCTCCACCTCCACCCAGGCCAGCAGCCGGTTGTAGATGTCCCGGCACTGCTTGTCGTAGCCGAGCTTCACCGTCTTGCCCTGCACCATCTGGACGGCGAAGTCGCGCGCCTCGATGCCGTAGCACTCGTTCTTGCCCGAGGTGATCTCCGGCGCGTTGACCATGAGCAGGCGCACCTTCTCCCCGCCGGCGATCTCCAGCGTGTCGCCGTCGACGACCCGCTCCACCGTCGCCGAGGAAGGACCGCAGGCGCTGCCGCCGCCTCCGCAAGCGGCGATGCCGATCGCCAAGAGACTCCCTGCCAGCACCGGGCCCCACAAGCGCGCACAGGGCCCCGGACCGCCGCCGGCCGGCGCCCGCGAGGGGCTGCGCGCCCCGAGGGGCGTCGCGCCATGTCCGCAACGGGATTCGGCCATCGAATGCACGAGGACGTTCCTTGTCGCCACAAGCCTGCGTTTTTGGCGCCGGCCGCCGCTCACGGGCATGCCGGGTTGGCCGCGCCGGGGCTGCCCTTGTCCCCGGCCCCGTAAACCACCTGGCCGTCGCACCAGTTCGCCGAGTTGTCGTTCTCCGTCGGGTCGAGATGCGCCGGAGACAGGCTCAGGCTGGCGCCGCTCGTGGAACTGGTCCAGCTCACTCCGTCCAGCAGCGCGCCGCCGATGCCGACGGCCAGTGTCCCGCTGCTGTTGACCAGGCTGAGCGTGGTCACGAAATCCACCCGGGGCAAGCCGCCGTTGCTGGCGGACTCGGCGCCGCGGGCGAACACCACGAACGATCCCGCCGTCACCCGCAGGCACTCGCCCTCCGGCAGCGTCTGGGCGGGGTTTCCGATGTCGCGGCCGAGCTGGAGACCGTTGAGGTCCACGTCGCGCTTCACCGCGATCTCGAACCACTCTCCGGCGGCGTCGTCCACCGCGGCCGGGTTGGGCATGACCTCGGAGATCACCAGGTCTCCGGCGACCGGCACCACCTTGTCGCGCGGCGCGCCGCTCACCAGGCACTTGCCGGGCGGGACGATGCCGCAGGAGGGGTTGGCCGCGCCGGGGGTGCCGAAGTCGCCGGCGCCGTAGGCGTCCTTGCCGTCGCACCACAGCAAGGGGTCGTCGTTGGCCGACGGGTCGAGGCTGCCGGGGTCGAGAGCATGGGATTTTCCGGCCTTGGACGACGACCATGTCACCTGGTCGAGGAGCGTGCCGTTGTGGGAGACGAAGAGAGAGCCCGAGGTGTTGGCCTGGCTCACGTTGGCGACGAAGTTCGGCGCGGGCAGGCCGCCGTTTGTGGCCGTGTCTCCCGAGCGGGCGAACAGGACGAAGTCCCCGGCCCGGGCCTTGATGCAATCGAGCGAGGCCACCCGGAACTTGACCGTCCCCGGCGTATTGCCCACCTCCAATCCGTTGAGATCGAGGTCTCTCTTCACCGCGATTTCGAACCACTCGCCGGCGGTGTCGCTCACCTTGGAGGGATCGGGCATGAACTCGGAGATCACCAGATCGCCGAGGGCGGGCTTCACCATGTCGCGCACCTGGCCGTTCTCCTTGCACGAGGTGGGCGAGATGCCGGCGCAGTTCTCGTTGGACGCGCCCGGCGTCCCGAGCGAATCGGTCTCGTAGGGCACGGTGGCGTCGCACCAGCGGGTGAGGGTGTCGTTGGCCACCGCGTCGGGGACCTGCGCCCCGTCGAACTGCTTGGATGCGCCCTCCAGGCTGTTTTCGTATATCACCCGGTCGAGCACCACCCCGCCGCAGCGCAGGGCCAGCGAACCGGAGTCGTTGCGCAGCCCGCCGAGATCGCTCTGGTAGGTGTAGTCCACCCACTCGGGCTTGATGCTGTTCAGCATGCTGCCCAGCACGAAGTACGCCGCCGCGGGGATGGTCGCCGCCGCCATGCGGTGCACGGTCTCGCCGGTCCCGTCGGCCCGCGCCGAGACCAGCTCGAGGTTTTCGAGCTCGATGGGGCGGGCGGTGGCGTTGTAGATTTCGAACCATTCCTTGCCGTCGTCGGTGCCCTTGGGGTTGGCGAAAAGTTCGCTGATGACCAGGTCTCCGGGCAGCAGGCCCTTGCAACTCGACCCCGAGGAGCCGCCGCAACCGGCGGCGCCGAACGACGCGACCAGCGCCGCCAGCGACGATGCGACGATGGTCTTTCGGCTACGGCGCATTCGCTTCCTCCTTCTTTTCTTCCGCGGGCGGGGCCTCGACGTCCTCCCCGTCATCGTTGCCTCTCCCCGTGCCCTCGGGGTTGACGCCGGTGAAGTTCGGCACCTTGTCCGAGCCTCTCACCTGCCCCGGAAAGTTCACCACGATCTGGAGTTCCTCGCGTCCGAACCGGCTGCGATACCGCGTGACCGTGCCCTTCACCCGCACGTACTCTCCCGCATAGCGCGCGATATGGGACGAGCCGAACACGTCCTTGTCGAAAAAGATGAGCGGAAACGCCCCGCCCATCCGGCGGCTGAGCTTGACCCGGGTCGGCCCCTTGTCGCCCAGGATGATCTCCTCGATGGCGCCGAAGACCACCACCTCCCGGCCCTCGTATTTTTCCAGCCGGCGCATGGCGTCCCAGTGGCTGAGATCGATGTAGTTCTCCTTGCCGGCGGCTTCCGTTTCGAACTCCATGAGAAAATCGGCCCGCGCGTCCCACCACTCCAGGCGCTGGACGTAGTCCCGGTAGTGCAGCGTGTTCGGGTTCCAGATGCCGAGCTCCTTCTGCTGGGCCTCGCGCTGGGCCTGGGCGAACAGGTCGTGGAAGCGCCGTGAATAGCCATACTTGGTGAAATACGGGCTCATTCCCGCGCGCACCGCCTCGACGTTGTAGTTGACCCACTCGCCGTTCTTGCGCGCGAACACGTAGGCCAGGTAGCGGTTGTAGCGGTCGCGGATCTCCTTGGGATGATCGCGTTCGAGCCGCACCACGTCAACGCCCTCGAAGAACTTCTTGGCGAACTCCTTGGCGGCCTCGCCCATCGGGGTGGCCGCCTTGATGGGGCGGCTGCTCTGGCCCTGCTTGGTCGAGAGGTAGTTCTCCCAGCCGCTCTCGAAGAGCCGGCGGTCGGCCTCGTTCTTGAACGTCTCCTCGGTGTCGAGATTGCACAGGCGCAGCGAGGAGTCGAGGCCGGCGACCTTGATGGTGTCGCCGTCCACGACGGCGTTCTTGGCCAGGGTGAACTCGCCGATGACCAGTCCCGGCGTCTCCAGCCGGCCCAGCGCTTCCTGCAGCTCGGCCTTTTGGTAGCGCCGGGCCCGCTTGGAGCCGCCGAAGCAGGCGAGCGACGAGAGCAGCAGAGCGCCCACGATCGCGACGACCAGGGCGCGGGAGACGGAGGTCAGCCGCATGGGCGGTTCTCCCGGCCGGGCGATCCCGGCAGCCCCAGTTGCGATCCGCCGTCCGAGGCGCTGCTGGCGTCGGGGCACCAATTTTGCGCCTCGTCGTTGGCGGCCGCGCTCGGCGTCAGACGGCCGTCGAGCGACAGGGTGCCCTGGGAGGGAAGGTTGCCGTTCAGCACGACTCGATCGACCAGGTTGTCCGCGTCGCCGCAGAGAAGGTCGTACACGCCTTCGCCGTACAGGTCCGAATCGAAATCGACCAAAAAGCCGGCGTCGACGTGCTCGGGCAGATTGCTTTCGGAAAACCGCCCGAACACGAAATACGAGCCGGGCGCCAGCGTGTGCGGCGACCGCACCACCAGGTGCTGCTCGCCGCTGCCGTCGAGCTTGCTCATGCGCACATCGAGCCCGCGCAGGGACAGCTCTCGCGACGAGGCGTTGAAGAATTCCAGCCACTCGCCCCAGGTGTCGGTGCCGGACTGTTTACCCCTGATCTCGCTGATGGCGATGTCGCCGGTCCGCGCCGACTGGCATACCAGGGGCAGTTCGTCGTGCGCGCAGGCCCCGATAATCCCCCCGGCGACCAACGCGGCCCAGCACCACCATCTGCGGATCATGGCCATCTCCCGGCCTCGCCGTTCCTCCGCTGTAGTCTGCCGGAGGCAACGCATGACGTCAAGAAGCCGCCCGCCGTTGACAGGCCGCCGCCGACGGCATAGCGTCGCGGCATGATGCCGCTGGATGCCATCGAGAAATTCGCCGATCGGCGGGTGGTGCTGCTCGGCGACCTCGCCGCCGACGTGTTCGTCCACGGAACGGCCGAGCGGGTGTCGCGGGAGGCGCCGGTGCTGGTGGTGCGCGAAGAGCGGCGCGAGCTCCGCCCGGGCGGCGCGGCCAACGCCGCGGCCAACCTGCGCTCCCTCGGGGGCCGGCCGCGGGTCATCGGCGTCGTCGGGGACGACGAGCCGGGGCGGGCCCTGCTCGAAAACCTCCTTCGACGCGGCCTGGACTGCCAGGGCATCGTGACCGCGTCCGGCCGCCCCACCACCAGCAAGACCCGGGTGCTGGCCGGCGGCGAGAACACCGTGCGCCAGCAGGTGTTACGGCTGGACCGGGTGTCCCGGGACGCGCCATCGCCGCAGCTGGAGCGCGCCCTGCTCGACCGGCTCGAGCAGGCGGCGGCCCAGGCCGAGGCGCTGCTGGTGTCGGACTACGGCGAGGGCGTGCTCGGCGCGGCCGTTCTGGAGCGCGTCAACGAGCTGGCCCGGGAGGGGCGTTTCCCGGTCGTGGTGGACTCGCGCTACCGCGTCGGAGAATTTCGCGCGGCGGAGGCGCTGACGCCCAACGAGCCGGAGCTGGCCGCCTTCGCGCGCGAGCCCGCCGGGGATTTCGACTGGCGCCGGGCGGCCCAGCGGCTGCTCGCGGACACCGGCGCCCGCATGGTGGCGCTCAAGCGCGGCCGGAACGGCATGGCGCTCATCCGGCCCGAGGGCATCCGCGAGGTGGCGGCCTTCGGAAGCGCCGAGGTGGCCGACGTCACCGGCGCGGGCGACACCGTGGCCGCCGCCTTCACCCTGGCGCTGGCCGCGGGCGTCGCGCCCGAGGACGCCCTGGTGCTGGCCAACACCGCCGGCGGCATCAAGGTGACCAAGTCCGGCACCGCCGCCGTCACCGCCGAGGAACTCCGCCGGGCGCTCGGAGGCCTCTCGTGAAGCCGCCCCGGGGAAAACTCCTTTCCCTGGACGAGCTGCTCGTCCGGCTGGCGCCGCAGCGGAAAGCGGCGCGCACGGTGGCCCTGGCCAACGGTGTGTTCGACCTGCTCCACGTCGGCCACCTCCGCTACCTCGAGGGCGCCGCCGCGCTGGCCGACCTTTTGGTAGTGGCGGTGAACGGAGACGGGTCCGCCCGCCGCCTCAAGGGACCGGGCCGGCCCGTCATCCCCGCGGCCGAGCGGGCGGAACTGGTGGCGGCGTTGGCGGCGGTGGATTTCGTGCTCGTCTTCGAAGAGGACGATGTGCGTTCTATCCTGCGCCGGCTCCGGCCCGACGTTCACGTCAAGGGCACGGACTACACCCCCGAAACCATCCCCGAACGAGACGAGGTGCTGGCCTACGGAGGCCGGGTGGCCGTGGCCGGGGACGAAAAGGCCCACGCCACGTCCGCGCTCATCCGCCGCCTGCGCGAGGATGGACATGGCTGAGAGGACTCTCTCCATCCTCCATATGCTCTCCTACCCATGGTTCACCGGTCCGGCAGAACCGGTGCTGGCCCTGGCGCGCGCCCAGCAGGGCCGCGGGCATCGTGTCGTCTTCGCCTGCGACACCCAGCGCCCAGGCGATCTCGCGACGAAAGCCGAGGAACAGCGCATTCCGGTGGAGCGGCGGCTGGCGCTGTGCTCGCGTTCCGGTCCCATCCTGCTGCTGCGCGATATCCTGACCCTCAAGCGCCTGTGGCGCGAGGGCGAGTTCGACATCCTGCATTGCCACCGCTCCCACGATCACTCGCTGGCCGCGTTGGCGCAGCCGCGGCGGCCTCGCGCCCGGCTCGTCCGCACGCTGCACACCGAGCGGTCCCTGTCGAAGAGGCGGGACTTCCAGCTCCGCCGTTCCCACGGCCTGATCACCGTGGCCCGGCGTTATCGCGAGGAGCTTCTGCGCCGCGACCTGCTGCCGCCCGAGCGCGTGATCGCCGTCGAGGGCGCGGTCGACGCCGAGCGCTTCACTCCGGGAGACGGCGAGCGGGTGCGGGCCGAGGCCGGGCTGGCCGCTTCCGCGCCCACGGTGTTGTTGATGGCGCGCATGGTGGCGGGCCGGGGCCACGCCGAGCTGATCGATGCCTTCGCCGAGGTGCAACGGCGCCTGCCCGAGGCGCGCTTGCTGCTGGCCGGCCGGGGCCCGCTGGAACCCGAACTGCGCGAACGGGTGGAGCGGCGCGGGCTCTCGGCTGCCGTGCGCTTTCTCGGCTACCGCCGCGATCTGGCGGAGGTGTACCGGGCGGCGAACGTGGTGGCGCTGCTCGCGCCGGGCAACGACGGCACCTGCCGCGCCGCGCTCGAGGGCATGGCCTGCGGCCGACCGCTGCTGGTCTCGGATCGCGGCGCGCTGCCCGAGATCGTTCGCGACGGCAAGACTGGCCGGGTGGTGCCGGCGGGCGATCGGGACGCCCTGGCGGCGGCGCTGGCCGAGATGCTGTCCGATCGGGCCGGGCAAGACCGGATGGGAGCGGCGGCCCGGCAGGAGACGGTCGAGCGTTTCACCGTGGAGCGGGCGGCGGATCGAGTGGAGGAACTCTACCGGCGAATCCTGGCCGAAACTCCGGAGGTGTGCCGCTGAACCCGCCGGCCCCGACGATCGCGGCCCCCGACGGTCGGACGCCCCGGGTGGCCATCCTCCAGACCGCCTTCGTGGGGGACGTGGTGTTCGCCTCGCCGCTGGTCGAAGCGCTGAAGACCCGTAACCCCGCCGCGCACGTGGCGCTGGTGGTTCGCCCGGCGCAGGCGGAGGTCGCGGCGTGCATTCCGGGCGTGGACGAGGTGGTGGCCTTCGACAAGCGCGGCGCCGATCGCGGCCTGCTGGGCCTGTGGCGCACCGCCCGCCGGCTGCGGGGGCGTTTCGACATATTGCTGAGCCTGCACCGTTCCAGCCGCTCCGGGCTGCTGGCCTTTTTCTCCGGCATCCCCCTGCGCGTGGGTTTCCGCCGCGGCCCATGGCGCCTGGCCTATCATCGCGCCGAACCCTGGGACGAAGCCCAACCGGCCCACCTGCTCCAGTACCTTCGTCTGCTGGAGACCATCGGTGTCGTGGCACCCACGGCGCGACTCCGCCTTCGCCCTCCGGACGATCGCCTGCGCCGCATCGAGGCCTTCCGCATCCGCCACCGCAACCTGCCAGACGGTCCCTGGGTGGGGCTGTGCATCGGCTCGGTATGGCTCACCAAACGGTGGCCGGCGGTCTACTTCTCCAGCCTGGCAGGCATGCTGCGGCAACGCGGGCTGCAGCCGGTGTTGCTGGGCGGTCCGGATGAGCGCGGCATCGAGGCCGAGATCCGAAGCACCGGCCCGGCCGAAATCGCCAGCGACGTGGGCGGTTCCCTCAGCGACGCCGCCGCACTGCTTTCGAATTGCTCTGCGGCCGTGGGCGGGGACACCGGCCTGGCCCACATGGCCCGGGCCCTGGACGTGCCCACCGTGATGCTGTTCGGGCCGACCGACCCCAGGGCCCATCTGTTCGATCGCCGCACCCGCGTGCTGACGGCGCGGGTGAAATGCCGGCCGTGCAGCCGGCATGGCCCGCGCCGCTGTCCCGAGAGGCACCACGACTGCATGCGGCTGATCAGCCCGCAGGAGGTGGCCGAGGCGCTGCTTCAGCTTCTTGCGCCGCGGGCGCAGACGCCCCGGGCCCTACCGACGGCGACCGCCCCCGTCACCCCGAGCGGCCCGGAGACCCGCCCATGAAAGACCCCGGGCGGCCGGCGAACCGCCTGTTGTGGTGGCTGGCGAAAAAGAGCTTTTCCCGCCGGACCGTCCCCGCCCAGGATCCCGCCCAGGCGCGGCGCGTGCTCGTGGTTCGGGTGGACGAGCGGATGGGCAACCTGATCCTGCTCGAGCCCCTGCTCGATGCGCTGCGCCGCCACCGGCCCGGCGTGCGCATCGCTCTGCTGGCCGCGCGCAAGATGGAATCGCTCGCGCGCGCGCTCCGCCCGGACGAGCTTTTCCTCATCGACAAGCGCGATTTCGTGCGCCGGCCCGGGCGCTGGCTGCGCGCCGTGCGCGCGGTGCGAGCCTCCGCCTACCCCGTGGCCATCGACGCCGGGTCCTGGCACGAGGCGTCATTCACGCACAGCGCGCTGGCGCACTTCTCCGGCGCGCCGATCGTGTGCGCCTATCGCCGCCCCGGCCCCACGCTGGCGACCCACACGGTGACTCCCGGCCCCCAGGACGAGTACGAGGTGGCCCAGCGCCTGCGCTTGCTCTCGCCGCTGGGTATCTCGGCCGCGCCCGAGCCGCCCCGACTGGAGCTGGGCGGGCGGGCGGCGGATGCGCTCGACCGCTGGCTCGAGGAACTCCCCTGGCCGCGAATCGGTCTGTGGCCCGGCGCGCGCAAGTCCGAGAACCGCTGGAAGCTCTCGCGCTTTTCCCGTCTCGGCAGGATGCTCGGTGATGCCTTCGGCGGAAGCCGCGTCATCCTGTGGGGCCCGGGGGAGGAAGCGCTGCGCGACGAGCTGGCGCGCCTGCCGGCGACCGTCGCGGCGCCGCCCACCGATTTGTTCGAATTGGCCGGCCTGCTGCGCCGGCTGGATCTGCTGGTCATCAACGACACCGGCCCCATGCACCTCGCGGTGGCCCTGGGCACCCCGACCGTCGCGCTCTTCACCGCGACCTGCGCCACGCGTTTCGGCCATCCCGCCGCGCACGCGCGGAACCTGGTCCTGGCCGATCCGGCCGAGGACGAGCAAGCGCAGATCGAGCGCGTGGAGGCCGCCTGCCGGGAGCTCCTGTCGGCCCGCCGTCCCGAACGCTGACCATCCCGCTTGCATTTACCCCTTGGCCGCCTACAATGGCCAGGCGCTGAGTCCGGGCGCGCCATCACCGGACGGGAGATCCGCCATGGCCGAACAGCTCTATCATGTTCCCTGCGATATCCTGGAAGCCTTCATGCGCGACGTCTTCATCGGCGTGGGCGTGCCCCCCGAAGACGCCGCCATCTGCGCCAACGTGCTCATCGAAAGCGACAAGCGCGGCATCGAGTCGCACGGCATCGGGCGCATGAAGCCCATCTATTACGACCGCATCAAGGACGGCATCCAGTTCGCAAAGACCCAATTCGAGATCGTGCGCGAGGGACCCACCACCGCCGTGGTGGACGGCCACCACGGCATGGGCCACGTCATCGCCCACCGCGCCATGACCATGGCCATCGACAAGGCCAAGAAGTTCGGCCTGGGCATGGTGGCGGTGCGCAACTCCACCCACTACGGCATCGCCGGCTACTGGGTCACCATGGCGACGGAGCAGGGCATGATCGGAGTGACCGGCACCAACGCCCGGCCCTCCATCGCACCCACCTTCGGTGTGGAGAACATGCTGGGCACCAACCCGCTCACCTTCGGCATGCCCACCGACGAGCCGTTCCCCTTCGTGCTGGACTGCGCCACCTCGGTCACCCAGCGCGGCAAGATCGAATGGTACGACCGGGCCGGCAAGGAGGTGCCGCCGGGCTGGGTCATCGACGAGCTGGGCCGCACCCGCACCGACACCGCCCAGATCCTCAAGGATCTCACCAGCGGCAAGGCCGCGCTCACCCCGCTGGGCGGCATCGGCGAGGAGACCGCAGGCTACAAGGGCTACGGGTACGCCACCGTGGTCGAGATCCTGTCGGCGGCGCTGCAGCAAGGGGCCTTTCTCAAGATGCTCAATGGCCTGGACGAGCACGGCAAGAAGATCCCCTACGCGCTGGGGCATTTCTTCCTGGCCATCGACGTCGAGGCCTTCACGCCGCTCTCGTCCTTTCAGCGCATCGCCGGCCAGATCTGCCGCGAGCTGCGCGCCTCCAAGAAGGCCCCCGGCTGCGAGCGCATCTACACCGCCGGAGAGAAGGAGTACCTGGCCTCTCTGGAGCGCGCCCGCACCGGCGTGCCGGTGAACGCCGCCCTGCGCAAGGCCATCGACGCCATGCGCGCGGAGCAGAAGCTCGACGGATACCGTTTCCCGTGGGACGCCTGAGGCGCCATGAGCGAGGCGACCCGCAAGCGGCTGCGCTGGCTGTACGCCCCATACACCTGGCTGGTGTTCATCCCCTTTCTGGCGGCGACGACCATCAGCTTCGGGCTGGTGGCCATGCTGCTGGCCTTCGTGGCGCCGCGGGCGGCGTTCCACTTCGGCACGGTGTGGAGCTGGCTCCTGTGCCGGGTGAACTTCACCCGCGTCCGCATGGAAGGACGCGAGAACGCCGCGCCGGGGCAGTCCTACGTGATCATGAGCAACCACCAGAGCCACTTCGACATCCTGGCCTTCTACGGGCACTGGGGGCGGCAGTTCCGCTGGGTCATCAAGAAGGAGCTTCGGAACATCCCCGGCCTCGGCTGGTACTGCTCGGCGGGAGGGCACATCTTCATCGACCGCAGCGACCGCGAGAAGGCCATCGAGAGCATGCGCGCGGCGCGGCCGCGCCTCCAGGGCGGCGTGTCGGTGATGATCTTTCCCGAGGGGACGCGCAGCCGGGACGGGCGGATGCGGGAGTTCAAGAAGGGCGGCTTCATGATGGCCCGGGACCTGGAGCTCCCCATCCTGCCGGTGTCCATCTCGGGCTCGCGCCACGTGCTGCCTGGCAAGACCCTGTGGCTGCTCCCCGGCACCATCCGCATCCGGATCCACCCGCCCATCGACCCCGCCGCCTACGGCGAGGATCGCGATCGGCTCATGGCCGATGTGCGCGCGACGATCGCGTCCGGGCTCACGCCATTCGAGCGCGGCGAAACTCCCTCCGACACGCAAGCCTAGGTTCGAGCCGTGCCGGCGCCGAAGTTCGCCCGCAGCCCCTCAAGCCCGGTTCGCGTCACAGTCCGGGATAGAAGGCGGGTTCGGGGAGCGGCGCGCCCGGGTGGAGCAGCTCGTCCAGGCCGAACCCCACGTAGGGATGCGAGGGCACCGGCGGCTCGCCGGCCGCGAGGAAGAACCGGCGCTCCCTCGGCTCGAACACCATCGACCAGATGGCCCCGTTGTTGGCGATGCTGCCGTTGGTGTCGAACTCCTCCGGGGGATACACCTCGCCGGTGCAGCCGTTCTTGCGATCGCGCAGCACGCCCACGGCGGCGGCGGCGTCGAGGCGCCCGTACAGCGTCTCGGCGCCATCCGCAGGCAGAAGCTGCTTCAGGCGTTCGAGCCGGCACACCGTGCTGTCCTGCGGCTTGTCCGGCTCGTTGTCGTAGGCGTCCATGGCCGGATCCAAAAAGTGGTTGGTGGCGAACACCAGCCCGTTCGCAGAGAGCCTCCGCGCGGCGTGGTGGCTGGGAGAGATTTCAAACACCGCCGCCGTCTCGCGCTCGCCGTCCGCCACCACCAGGATCGTGGCGCGGGCGTGGGTCTGGGCGAGCATGAACGCCTCGGCCTGATCGAGGCTCCGACATTGCGAGAGCATCTGATAGATCATCTGGGTGTGTCCGCGGCGGTTGCGCTGGTTGGGGTCGGTGTCGGGGTTGGCCCCGTTGTTGTTGCTGGCGATGGAAAGGCCGGCGTCGTTGATGCCGTTGTACGGGGCGACGTTGCCCGGAAAGCCGACCGAGGCGAAGGGCACGCCGCCGTCCGGCCGGCGCACGATGACCGTGGGATGATGGATGAGGTAGCTCAGCCGGTCCCAGTCCATGTTGCGCCCGTGCACCATGACCCCGTCCGGGGTGGCCGGCCCCGCGGCCACGAACTGGGTGCAGCCGTTGCCGAGCATATCGTTGAGAAAGGCGATGATGACGTCGCCGTAGGCCAGCGCCACGCAGGTCTCCATGTCCCAGCCGGCCACCCCCGCCTCCTGCGCCCCCGCCTCCATGCCGCGGCACTCGTCCAGGATCTCGGGATAGGACTGGGCCAGGGCGTCCTCGATGAGCCCCTGCGATCGGGCCATGGGAAGAAACAGCGAAAACAGCGGGTCGCTCTGGACGAACTGAACGCCGTCGGCCAGCTCCGCCGCCATGAGCCGGCCGTGCTGGCGCCCCATCTCGTAGGGCGTTCCCACCAGGCGCAGCAGGTGGATTCCCTGGCGCTCCTCCCGCGAGGGCTCGGTGTAGGCAGAGCGGCCGCCGCCGCAGGCTCCGCAGGCGAGCGCGCCCAGCAACACCGTCCAGCGATACGCTTGGCGACGATCCATGAAACACCCCGAGGGTCAAAAATTGCCTTTTGCGGGAATCTCTGCCGGTCGAGCGCCGCGCTCAGTTCAACCGCTCCACCACCACCGCCACCCCGTTGCCGCCGCCGATGCAGGCCGAGGCCACGCCGAGGCTCTGGCCGCGGTCCTGGAGGGCGTAGAGCAGGGTGGTGAGGATCTTGCTGCCGGTGGCCGCGACGGGGTGTCCGAGCGCAATCGCCCCGCCGTGGACGTTGACCTTGGCGCGGTCGAGTTTGAGCTCGCGCTCGCAGGCCAGGTACTGGGCGGCGAAGGCCTCGTTGAGCTCGATGAGATCCATGTCGGAAAGCTTGAGCCCGGCCTTGGCCAGCGCCGCCGGGATGGCCTTGGCCGGCGAAAGGCCGAAGCGCTTGGGCTCGTAGCCCACGAAGGCGTAGCCGCGCACCAGGGCCATCGGCTTGAGTCCCAGCGCCTTGGCCTTGTCGCGGTCCATCAGGATCTGGGCCGCGGCCGCGTCGCACAGGGCGCAGGAGTTGCCCGCGGTGATGGTGCCGCCGTCCTTCTTGAAGACCGGCGGGAGTTTCGCCAGTCCGTCGAGGGTGGAGCCGGGACGATAGATCTCCTCCTCGGCGAAGGAGACGGTCTTGCCCTTGCCGGCCGGGACCTCCACCGGCACCACCTCTTCCTTGAATTTGCCGGCCTTGACCGCGGCCTCGGTCTTTTGGTGGGACTCGAGAGCGAACTGGTCCTGCTCGGCGCGGGAGATGCCCAGCTCCGCCGCCAGGGCCTCGGTGAGCTCGCCCATCAGCCCGCCGCCCAGCGGGCAGCGGAAGCCGTCCTTGTGCATGAGGTCCACCACGCTGTCGTCGCCCATGCGCAGCCCCCAGCGCACCTTGAGCAGGCCGTAGGGCACCTGCGAGGTGGACTCGGTGCCACCCACCAGCACGCAGTCCACGTCGCCGGCCTTGATGGCCTGGGCGCCGAAGATGAGCGCCTGCAGCGACGAGCCGCAGCGCACGTTGACCGAGACGGCCGGCGAATCCACCGGGATGCCGCCCTTGACCGCGGTGAGCCGCGCCGGGTTGGGGCCCACCCCCGCCTGCCAGGCGCTGCCGAACACCGTCTGCTGCACCGTGTCCGCCGAGATGCCGGCCCGGCGGACGGCTTCCTTGACCACCACCGCGCCGAACTCCGGCGCCGAGAGGCCCTTCAGCGAGCCTTCGAACTTGCCGCCGGCGGTGCGCACCGCGCTCAGGATCACGACCTCGCGCATGATTTCCTCCTTCTAGCGGTTGGCTTTGCGGATGCCCAGCTGATCCTGGGCGATGATCATCTTCTGCACGTTCACCGTGCCTTCCACGATCTGGTACAACACCGCGTCCCGGTAGTAGCGCGCCACCGGGTACTCGGTGGAGTAGCCGTAGGAGCCCAGGATCTTCATGGCGCCGTGGGCGCAGCGCTGGGCGGCCTCGGCGGCCATGTACTTGGCCATGCTGGTCTCCAGCACGTTGCCCACCTGGCCCTGATCCTTCTGCCAGGCGGCCCGGTAGGTGAGCAGCCGGGCGGCCTCGATGTCCACCGCCATGGTGGCCACGATCTCCTGGTTCATCTGGAACTGGCCGATCTTCTGCCCGAACTGCTCGCGCTCGTCGCAGTACTTCGCCGCCACGTCGAGGCAGGCCTGGGCCAGCCCCACCCCGCCCGCGGCGCAGCCGAGCCGGGTCTGGTTGAGCGAGGAGAACAGGATCTTCACCCCGTCGCCGAGCTTGCCCAGCAGCGCATCCTTGGGGATCTTGACCTCCTCGAAGCAGATCTCGGACGTGGGCGAGGTCCGGGTGCCCATCTTGTCGAGGTCGCTGGTGGAGACGCCGGGGCTGTGCAGGTCCACCACGAAGGCCGACAGGCCCTTCGAGCCGGCGTCGCGATCGTGGTAGGCATACACCAGGGCCAGGTCGGCGCGCGAGGCGTAGGAGATCCAGATCTTGTTGCCGTTGAGGACAAAGCCGTCGTCCGTGGGCTTGGCGGTGGTCTTCATGGAGAGGGTGTCGGACCCGGCGTTGGGCTCGGTGATGGCGAAGCAGCCGATCTTTTTCGCCGAGATGAGATCGGGGATCCACTTTTTCTTCTGCTCCTCGGTGCCGTGGCGTAGAATGGAAAACGCCGTTCCCCAGCACTGGGTGTTGAAGGCCACCCGCAGCGAGGCGCTTCCCCGACCCACCTCCTCGCACAGCACCGCCTGGGCCAGGTGGCCGACGTTGGTGCCGCCGAACTCCTCGGGGATGCAGCAGCCGAAGAAACCCAGCTCGCCCATCTGGCGCACCACCTCGATGGGAAAGTGGTGCTCCTCATCCCACTTGTCGGCGAAGGGGACGATCTTCTCCTCGGTGAACTTGCGGGCCTCGACCCGCATGGCCTGGACTTCGTCGCTCTGGCAGAAATCCATGTTTCCTCCTCTGGGACCGGCGGTCGATGGCCGGCATCGAGTCCGCGGTAGAATGCCTGCGCTCCGCCCTCGGGTCAAGAGCCAAGGCAACCGCCGGCCGGCCGCTTGAGATGCGCGGCAGGGAATGCTAGCCTTTCCCCCAACGCGGAGGGATGCGATGAAAAAAGCCTGCCTGCGCCTCGGCGCCACGGTCGGTCTGCTGCTCGCCTGCGCCTGCTCCGACACCAACTGCGGCGGCTGCGCCGGCAAGCTGGCGGGACCGTTCCCCGCCCAGCCCCGGGTGTACGACGGGGCCCAGGTGCGGCTCAACCCCTCAGCCCTGCAATACGTAAGCCAGAACCTGCCGGTGATCCTGGAGGCGCTGCTCGAAGACGGCCTCAACTTCGACCTGCCCACCAGCCAGACCTCCATCCTGGGCGTGAACCTGACCATCTGCCAGACCCGCTGCCCGCTGCACGTGGATCTGCTGGACTCGGCCATCACCCTGGTGTCGCCCGACCGGGTGAGCCTGGCCGCCCACATCAACGTCTCCGGCACCATCACCATCGACTCGGCGCTGGGACATTGCGACTTCCCGCTCAACATCCACAACAAGCCCATCAACGCGCTGGTGGTGCTGATGGTGGACAACGCCACCGGATTCTTCACCTTCGACGTGGCCGACATGACCATCGCCATCGAGAGCCGCGAGTACGACATCCAGTGCCCGGTGGTGTACGACTGGCTGCTCGAGCTGCTCAAGGACTACATCACCAGCATCCTCAACTCCCAGATCGGCCCGCGCATCAACCAGGAAGTCGATCAGCTCATCGCCGAACAGACCTGCCTGCCCTGCGACTTCTACCTCTCCGGCTGCCCCGCGCCCTCCGCCTGCCGCGACGGCTTCTGCCAGAGCGGCGGCCGCTGCCTGGTGAAGCCCCAGGGCCTGGCCGGGCGGGTGCAGCTCGGCGAGATGCTGGCCTCGGTCGATCCGGGCAACACCGCCTGGCTCGACCTGCTGATCACTCCGGGACAGGCCCAACCGGTGGCCACCCAACCGTTCGTGCGCGCGGAGGGCCTCGAGCTGCGCGTGATCGGCGGAAGCTACTCCGACCGGGCCGCCTGCGTGCCTGAGCCGGACCCGGCCGACATCCCGCCGGTGGGCGCCGCGCCCACGCTCAACTTCGGCCCGAACATCCCGGGCCGGGGCGACCCGTACATGCTGGGCGTGGCCATCGCCGACAAATACCTGGATCATCTGATCTACCAAGTGTGGAGATCCGGCTTTTTGTGCCTGACCGTCGACTCCTACGGGCTCGACCTGCTCTCGTCGCAGACGCTCTCGCTCATTCTGCCCTCGGTGGCCGACCTGGCCGAGGGAGAGAACCTGCCGGTGCGCCTCGAGATGCACCCGCTGCGCCCGCCCAACATCCAGATCGGGCGTGGCACCTTCCGTCCCGACGGCTCGGTGGACGAGCCCATCCTGTACGTCTTCCTGCCCTCGGTGCGCCTCGATTTCTGGATGAAACTCCACGGGCGCTGGCTGATGCTGCTGTCGCTGGCGCAGGACCTGGAGGTGCGCCTGGCGCTGCAGTTCACCCCCGACAACCGGGTCATCCCCATCCTGGGGGAAGACAGCGTGCGCGTGAGCAACCCCCGGCTGTTGCGCTACGAGCTGCTGGCCGAGGAACCGGCGCGCATCCAGGAGGCCATTCCGCGCCTGCTGGCGATCGCGCTGCCACAGCTCACCGGAGCCCTCGACGAGATCGCCATCCCCGATCTCCAGGGATTCGTCTTGCAAGTGCTGTCGCTGCAGGGGGACGCGAAGCGCTCCGGCACCAACTTCTACGACTTCATGTCCATCTACGCCAACCTGTCCTTCTCACCCCCCGCGCCCGCCCCGGCGGGAGCGGCCGAACTACTCGAGTGGGACGGGACCCGGGCCCGCTTCGCCATCGCGCCGGACGAAGAGCTCCAGGTGCGTGCGGACGGTGGTTTCTGGAGCCCGTTCCGGCCCGGGCCGGTGACCGAGTTCGCGCTGCCGCTTGCCGCCGGAGGGCGGCACGTCCTCCAGGCGCGCACCCGCCGCATCGGCGACTACCGCTCGCTCGACACGATCGGGCAGCGCTGGCTGCTCGACGCCGCCCGCGCCCGGATCGTGCCCCTGACGGCGCGCCCGGAGCCGGCGGGGATCCCGCCGCTGGCGCTGCCCGAGGATGGATCCGGGGCGGGTTGCGCCCACGCCGTCTCCGGCGGCCTCTGGCTGCTGCCGGCGCTGTTGCTGCGCCGTCTCCGGCACCGGCGCTGAACTCCGACTCACATTCCACCGCTCTCGCTCGACCCTGCCGGACGGCGAGGCGTCCGTTTGTGGATCTTGCGCCGGATTTCTGGCACACTCCGCCCCGATGGCCACTTGCCCGAAATGCCTGCACGACAACCCGCCCGAGGCGGCGGTTTGCGCCGCATGCGGCGCGCCCCTCGAACTATCGGCCGGCGGCGTCGACCTCGGGGCCACCGGCGTGGTGTGCCCGGTCTGTGAGACCTACAACGAGCCCGATGCGCGGGTGTGCGTCGGCTGCGGCCAGGATCTATCCGGCCTGACCGGGTTCTTGCGCCGGACCGCCGCCGCCGATCCCGGCCGCTCCGAGATCACGGCGGTGGATGTGTCCGCGGCGCCCCGGACCCGACCGGAGTTTCCGGCCAGCCCGGCGGTTTTGCCTCCGGCGGCCTCGTCCTCGTCGGAGCCGGTGTTGCTGCGGCCCCGCAGCCCCACCGCGCCGCTCCCGGCGGTGGCCGGCCCCGCCACCTCGGGCGCGGATTGTTCGTTCTGCGGGGCGCGGCTCCCCCCTGCGGCCACCGGCTGCCCGGTGTGCGGCCGGCGCCTGGCGGCGACCACCCCGGCGGCGCAACCGTCGGCCGACGTCTCGGTGCGCTTGCGCCTGCTGCGCGGCTTCGGGCGGGAAGACGCCACCTACCCCATCGGCCCCGTCGGGCTCACCCTGGGCCGCGAGGGAAGCACCCTCTCCATCCCCCAGGACCCGTGCCTGTCATCGCCCCACCTCTCGGTGCGCTGGCAGGACGGCCGGCCGGTGCTGGAAGACATGCAGAGCCTCAACGGCACCTTCCTGCGCGTGCGTGAGCGCGCCGACCTTCGCCAGGGCGCCGAGTTCATCTGCGGCGCCCAGCGCTTTCGCCTGATCGGCCTGGGTGGCCCCACCTCCGACGTGCGCACCCGCCCGTCCTCGGACACCCGGGCCTACGGTGGACCGGTGCCGCGGCAGCTCTTCGTGGCCCTGCGCCAACTCCACCGAGCCCCGGACGGCAGCGGGCGCCAGGGCATGGTCATCCTGCGCTGCGGCCCGGTGGTCACGCTGGGCCAGCGCGGCTGCGCCATCAACTTCCCCGACGATCCGCTGCTGTCCCCGCGCCACCTGGAACTCCACATCCGCGCGGCCGGGGTGCAGATCGAGGACAAGAGCGCGGGCTCGGGCGTGTTCGTGCGCCTGAAGGGGCCCCAGCCGCTGCTGAACGGCGACGAGATCCTGGTCGGGTCCGAAGTGTTGCGGGTCGAGATGGGCTGAATACGCAATGATGGATGCGGCCCGGGGCGCTGGACGGAGCCGCGGCCGCGGCCGGACAGAACGGGTGAATCCTGATGGGGAGCCCGGCGCCAGTCGGCGTCTAGGCCTCGCGCTCGAAGAGCCCCGCCGCGCCCATGCCGCCGCCGATGCACATGCTGACCACGCCGTAGCGCAGCTTCTGGCGCTCCATCTCGTAGAGGAGCTTGCAGGTGAGGAAGGCTCCGGTGCACCCCAGCGGGTGGCCCAGGGCGATGGCACCGCCGTTGACGTTGACCTTGTCCATGTCGAGCTTGAGCACGTCCTCGCAGCAGTAGAGCGCCTGGGAAGCGAAGGCCTCGTTGATCTCCCAAAGGTCGATCTGCTCCTTCTGCATGCCGGCCTTGGCGAGCAGCTTGGGGATGGCGTAGGCCGGTCCCACGCCCATGATCTCGGGTGGGGTACCCGCCACCTGGAAGCGCCGATACACCGCCAGGGGTTTCAGCCCCAGCGCGCGGGCCTTGTCACGACTCATCACCACCACCGCGGCGGCGCCGTCGTTCATCTGGGAGGAGTTGCCGGCGGTGACGGTGCCTTCCTTGGGGTCGAATGCCGGCCGTAGCTTGGCCAGGCCTTCCAGCGAGGTGTCGCGTCGCGGCCCCTCGTCGGTGTCGATGGTCACCTTCTTGGCCACCGGCCGGCCGTCGGGCCCCGGTTCGATGACCTCGGTGGTGATGGGCAGGATCTGGGACTTGAACCGTCCCTCGTCGATGGCCCGGATGGCCCGCTGGTGACTGCGCAACGCGAACTGGTCCTGCCGCTCGCGGCTGATGTTGAACTGGCGGGCCACGTTGTCGGCGGTGAGCCCCATCGGGGTGTAGGCCTCGACCCATTCGTTGACCAGGTTGAGCTCGGCCACCGGCTTGTTGCCGCCCATGGGCACGTGGGTCATGTCTTCCACGCCGCCGGCCACGATGACGTCGGCCTCGTCCAGCATGATGCGCTCGGCGGCCTGGGCGATGCTCTGGAGCCCCGAGGCGCAGAAGCGGTTCACGGTGATGGCGGACGCGGTATAGGGAAGTTTCGCCGCGAACGACACCAGCCGGGCCAGGTTCATGCCCAGCTCGGCCTCGGGCATGGCGCAGCCCACAATGACGTCGTCGACATCCTCGGGCTTGAGTCCCTTGGCGCGGTTCACCGCCTCCCGGAACACCAGCCCGCCGTAGTACACCGGGTGGGTGTCCTTGAACTTGCCGCGGCGATAGCGGGCGATGGGCGAGCGGACCGCGCTGACGATGACGGCTTCACGAGTCATGGGATTCTCCTTCTATGCCTAGTCCTGCCGTTAGTTCCGCAAGGGCTTGCCCTTGAGCAGGAAGTGCTGCATGCGTTCCTGGCTCTTGGGATGGCCGCACAGCGAGAGGAAGGCCTCGCGCTCCAGATCCAGCACGTACTGCTCCGACACCGGAACCGAGGGCGAGGTCTTGCCGCCGCACAGCACCCAGGCCAGCTTCTCGGCCATCACCTGCTCGTGCGGGGTGATCTGGTGCTGCTTGCACATGGAGTCGATGACCATCTTGAAGGTGGCGAAGCCGCTCTCGCCCGGCAGGCGCAGGGAGCGCGGCAGCGGCTGCTGGTAGCCCTCCAGGTGCATGGCCTGCACCATGCGCTTGGCGGCGCCGATGAGCTGGTCCTTGTTGGTGACGATCTTGTCGCTCGGCCGCAGGAACTTCAGCGCCTGGGCCTCGTGCGCGCTCATGCTCACCTTGGCCATGCCGATGGCCTCGAAGGCCTGGCGCACGAAGTGGATCAGGTTGACGCCCTCGATGTTCTCCGGCAGGCCTTCCATGTTTCGGATCAGCAGCTCCTTGGTGCCGCCGCCGCCGGGGATGAGCCCGACGCCCAGCTCCACCTGGCCCATGAACAGGTCGGCGTGGGCGCAGATGCGGTCGGCCCCCATGGAGATCTCCATGCCGCCGCCCAGCGTCATGCCGAAGGGCGCGGCCACGGTGGGCTTCTTGCTGTACTTGAGGCGCTGGCAGGTGTCCTGCATCTGCTTGACCACCGCCTCGAGCTGGGCCCAGACGGCGCGCTTGTCGGACTCGCTCTCGGCCGAGTTGGCCTGCTGGATGACCATGAACACCAGCATCAGGTTGGCGCCGACGCAGAAATTCTCGCCGTGGTTGCCGACCACCATGCCGATCCAGCGGTCGTCGCTCTCGCACAGGTCGATGCCCTGGTTGAGCATGTTCAGCACGTCGGCGTCGATGGAGTTCATCTTGGTGTGGAACTCGCAGCACAGCACGCCGTCGCCGAGATCGTACAGCGTGGCCCCGGCGTTGGCGGCCACCTCGCCGCGCACGTCGCGCACGTCGGGCAGCCGGATGGCCAGCGGATCCTCCACCATCGGCTTGTACTCGTTGGCCTTCAGGTCGAAGTAGTAGGTCTTGCCCTTCTCGCGCTTGTAGAAGCCCGGTCCTTTGTTCTTGCGAATGGCCTGGGCGATGGGCGGGAGTTTCTTCCCGTCCTTTTCCATGCGCTGGCACACGTCGTCGAAGCCGACGGCGTCCCAGGCCTCGAACGGGCCCTGGCTCCAGTTGTAGCCCCACTTCATGCCGTTGTCGATCTGGACCACGTCCTCGCAGATCTTGCCGAGCATCTTGCCGGAGTAGATCAGGGTGTCACGGAAGACAGGCCAGGCGAACTGCCCGGCGCGGTCGTCGGCGGCCAGCAGGTTCTTCACCCGCTCGCGCAGGTCCTCGGTGTTCTTGGCGGCGCCCAGCGAATCGATGCGAACCTTCTGCTTGGGGCGGTAGTCGCCGGTTTTCGGGTCGATGACCAGCATCTCGCCTTCGTCCCCCTCGCCGGACCCTTTCTGCTTCTTGTAGAAACCGCCCTTGGTCTTGTTGCCCAGCCACTTCTTCTCCACCATCTTGCGCACGAAGTCGGGGACCTTGAAAAGATCCCGCTCGTCGTCGTCGGTGAGGCTCTGGTAGCAGTTGTCGATGACGTGCACCACCGTGTCCAGGCCCACCATGTCGATGGTGCGGAAGGCCGCGGTCTTGGGCCGGCCCATGGGCTCGCCCAGGATGGCGTCCACTTCCTCCACGCTGTAGTCCTTGTCCAACATCTCCTTGAGGGTCCGCGCCATGCCGTACACGCCGATGCGGTTGGCCACGAAGTTGGGGGAGTCGAAGCCGTACACGATGCCCTTGCCCAGCACGTTCTGGCCGAAATCGGCCATGAACTTCACCACCTCGGGGTCGGTGTCGGCCCCGCCGATGACCTCGAGCAGGCGCATGAAGCGCACCGGATTGAAGAAGTGCGTGACCAGGAAGTTCTTGCGGAACTCCGCCGAGCGCCCCTCCACCATGGCCTTGATGGGCAGGCCCGAGGTGTTGGAGGACACGATGGCGCCGGGTTTGATGTTCTTCTCCACCTTTTCGAAGAGTTTGCGCTTGATGTCGATGTTCTCGACCACCACCTCCACCACCCAGTCGCACTCTTTGAGCCACTCCATGTTGTCTTCGAAGTTGCCGCAGGTGATGAGCGAGGCGAACGAATCATGGTAGAAGGCCGGGATGGGCTTTTTGTTCTTGATGGCATTGGCCACGCCGCCCTGGGAGAACTTGTTGCGGAAGGCCGGCGATTCCATCGTCAGCCCGGCCTTCTTGTCGTCCTCCGTAAGCTCCTTGGGCACGATGTCCAGGAGGTAACAGGGGATCCGGCAGTTGGCCAGGTGGGCCGCGATGCCGGTGCCCATGATCCCGGCGCCGAGTACCGCCACTTTTTCTATCTTGCGCTTCATGAACCCTCCTTGGGGAATGAAAAACCACCTTTGACGCAGCAGGCTAAACACAGGTTGACTCCAATGTCAATCAGAAAAGACAAAAAATACGCGCAGAAAAACGCTTGCTGAGCGTGATGGGAGATCACTTGGTGCCGTTCCCGTGTTTTGCTGAAAAGATATGCTCTCGGCAAGAGGGCAGGCCCCCTTTGACCCCTGAGGAAAGAACCCGGAAATGCCTGTTGATAAAAACATCAAAGGCAAAATTCGAATCAGGTAGAAAGGAGGTATGCCATGCCACTGCCAATTGCCGCCCTGCTGCTCGGGCTCTATATCGGCGCTAAAATCGTCCTGGAAATCATGGATTGACCCGCCCAGCCCCGCTCCCGCCTTCGCCAGATCCTCAAATTCTACTTTCAACCCAAAGTCTGGTTCCTGAGTAATGATTGTGTTTTGTTCCTGTCAAAAAAAAGAGGGGTATGCCTTTCCAATTTCGCAGTTTTCAATGGTTTTATGATCATGCTCTTGATCTCTTCCATCTTTTCTGGAGGTAACTTGGAGGCGTCGAACTCCTCCAGCAGCAGGGCCACGTAACCCGGGCGCATGCCGTTGAAGTCGCGGCAGGTGTTATACACGAGCCGAATGATCCATTCTCCGGCATAAACAAATCCGGGGACCCGGTGGGGCAGTTTTTCGATGTCGAAGCTGACGTACACCAGCGCCAGGCCCTCGTCATCGCCCGTGTAGTCGTCGTCATCCCGCTGAAAGTCGAGCTTTCTCCAATGCCCGCTGGCGGCGATCTGTTCATACGCTTGGCGCATCACTGGCACGCACTTGAATCTCATTTTGTGGATCCTCCGCCTCTGTCGCGCGCCTCGGCAAGCACTCCCGGCACGGTCCGTGGGTCGGCGGTCCCGACCGCGGGACAACGCAACCACCGCCGATTTTCATCTCTGTTTCCCGACGGCGTTCTTCGCTAACGAAAATCAATGTACCTTGGAACCACATCCAAACACAACGGGCCATGCAGGTGCCAGGAGCGAAGTCCGCCTGGCACATGGCTCAAATGAACCGATGGTGGCTCAGCGCCGGCCGTCCGGCCCCGGGCGGCCGGCCGGTTTCATCCAATCGCGTCGCCATTTGCGCCCCGGACGGCCGTTCCGTACAATCTTTCGCGCATCGGGACGCCACGGAAAGGAGCCGGGCATGGACGACAGGGAAACGAGCGGGGTCATCCTGACCACCGGCGGCACCGATGGGGCCTGCGCCGCGGCGGTCGTCTTGGCCGCCCATCCGGGCTGGCCGGTGTTCGTCACCAGCCAGAACGCGGTGGGGCAGGCGCTGCTTTCTGCGCTGCAGCTTGCGCCGCGCCCCGCCGAGGCCCACGTCCTGGGCGTGGGCATCGCCGAGCCGAACGAGGTGTGGGACGCGCTGATGCGGCTTCGGGAGGCGGGGGTTCGGGTGGTGTGGTACTGTGGCCGCGACTACCTGGACAAGTACCGCGACATGCTGGAGCGGGCTTGCCAGCCGGTGCTCGCGCACCTTTCCAGCAACACCGCTCTTGTGCTGCGGCGCTTTCCCATCCGGGGGCCTTCACCGGCGCCGTGCGCGCCGGGCGGGGGATGTTCGAGACGGCCAACGGCGGCACGCTGTTCTTGGACGAGGTGGGCGAACTGCCCCTGCCCATCCAGACCCAGCTTCTGCGCGTGCTCGAGGAGAAGACCATCGTCCCCCTCGGCACCTTCGAGCCCCGCCCGGTGGACGTGCGCGTGGTCGCCGCCACCCACCGCGATCTGCCGCGCGACGTGGCCGCGGGGCGCTTTCGCGCCGACCTGTGGTACCGGCTCTCGGTGCTGCCGCTCGAGGTGCCGCCGTTCTCGGCGCGCATCGAGGACGCCAAGGCCATCGCCGATTCGGTGCAGCGAGACCTGGCCCGGGCGGGATACCCGTTGCGTCTCACCCCGGCCGACTGGAAGGCGGTGCGCGCCTACGACTGGCCCGGCAACGTGCGCCAGTTCATCAACGTGCTCAAACGGGCGGCCTATACCGGCAGCGGGCTGAGCGAGGCCATGGCCGCCGAGCGGCGGCTTTCGGGGCAGACCCCGCAGGGCCTCGATGAACGGGAACGGGCGCTGCGGCTCTTCTGTCCGGAGCGCGCGGAGGAGGTGCGGCCCGAGGAGGAGATCCGCGCCGCCTACATGCGGCGGGCGCTGGCCGCCTTCGACGGCAACCGCGCCCGCGCCGCCCAGGCCCTGGGCGTGGCGGAGAACACCCTGCGCAAGTGGGTGGACGGCAAGAGCGGCGCGTGAGCCGCCGCGGCTGAAATCAGAAACTGACGTACGCCCCTCATTTTTTGAGTGACAACGCGAGTGGCGGCGCCCCTCCGGCGTGGGCGTTCGCGCGCCGCGGCCCAGAAAACTCTTTGTTTTTACGAAATGTTTCCGCTCGCGGCCCGGCTCCGCGGGGACCTGGCACGCGCCTTGCTTCCTTATGAACAATCGCCCAAGCGGCCGGCGTCTTGAAAATGGACACCCGGCAAGGCGCCGGAGCGCGAGAACGGGAGGCGGACCATGAAAGCGAGCAGGAAACACAACCGGCTGTGCCAGATCGAGTCGCTCGACGAGAAGATCCGGTCGCTGTGGAGCTGGCTCAATGCGGTGGCCGCGCAGGGGAACCTCGAACCCCCCGCCGCCGCGCCGCCGCCGGGCGCCCGGCACGGCCAGGCCATCCATCCGTTCGACACCAACGCCACCATCCTGTTGATGGCTCCCGGCGGGCTGCCGGAGTGTTGAGATGGAGAAACCAGGAGCCAAGAGACGGAAGGAGGTCGCCATGCCCCTGGACCGCCGGATCGAAGACGTGGATTTCGAATACCTGCTCGAGCGCGACGCGGCGCGGCCGGACCGCACGCCCGACGAGATCGCCGGCTATCTTCTACGGCTGCTCCACAAGCTCTGGAAGGCCGCGGAGTCGGTCGAGGACGAGCTGCGCAAGCTCGAGAGACTGGACGCCTCCTCGGTGGCCTGGATCCGGATTCACGGCGCCAAGGCCGACATCCGGCGCGCCATCCGGCAGATCGGGGACGGGGTGGAGGCGGTTCGCCGCGGGCTCCGCGAGCGCGTGATTCACTGACCTGCTTGTAGCCAGCATCCGATGAAGGGCCACGGAAGCAGGCGGGGCCTCGGAGCCGAGAGGTTCCCACCTCATCCTTCCACCCGGATCTTTTCCAGATCGAACATTTTGGCGGTGGTTTCGTCTTCTCGGATCTGGTGCCTGAGCTTCTGCAAACCCTCGAGGCGCTTGAACTGGTCAACGAACTTTGGGGCCCGTGCGGCGCGATCGCGTTCGCGCAATCGGCGCGCGCCAGGGCCTCGAAGAGAGAGCTCTTCCCGGTGCCGTTCGGCGCGTGGATGATTTGGAGCAAGAGGAACAATTCCCTCAGCGCGTCTGCGGCGTTCTCTCGCGACACGTCCGGCGGACGTTCTCCCGCGAAGGCCGGGCCGCCTCGATCCGCTCTTCCCGCACCCGCTTGCCGGCGTCCCCCACATGGGCGGCCTTCATCCCGATTTGCCAGTCGGCGGTGTGGACGAATCTCATGGCTCGCTTCCTCCCGCGCCCGACACGGGCTCAAGTGAAAGGCTCTCGGGGTCCAAAATCCCCACGTTCAGCATGGTATCCAGCCAATCTCCAATGGATCTCGGTTGTGGATTCCAGAGATCCCGCCGGGGTGATTCCGGATGTTATAGCCGGTGTACTGGTTAGCGCCTGATCCCGGGTCGCGTCAAGGCCTCACGCGGGGTCCGCCCCGGGAGGCCCGGCGGCCCAGGCCGGGGTCCGAGGCCGTCTGGCAACGCCGCTTGCCCGCGGCGGCGCGGCGGC